>ERZ773272.911-NODE-911-length-11464-cov-4.337803_pt1 | contig 11464 bp, 12 predicted proteins | sample MGYA00511891_ERZ773272 | MGnify/ENA primary metagenome ERZ773272 (study PRJEB29015, sample SAMEA2738150) | human oral metagenome | biome: human oral; feature: human-associated habitat; material: saliva | place: China | collected 2198 ...
AATTATGACATAACTAAAAATGGGAGCCAGACTGTAAAAATACTTTTTAATAGGGTTAATAAGAAAACAGCATACAAGACAAAGTTGACCATCGCTCCTATCAAAGACAGGGTATAGAGCAAATACCGACCATTTATTTAGGAGTATCGGCAAGTCAAATGGAGAAGAAAGGCTTAACTACCGACAAAGGAAATATTAACCGAGAAATCAAACATCAAAACAAGATACTAAAAGAAATCTCAAAGAAGAATAAAAACCTTGTTAAATTGGATAAGGGGAATTGGAAAAGAAGAAAAAGCAGAAACTCAAAATACAAAAGTCCACCTTCCCGCCAAAAGAAAATCTACCATCCATTTTTGAAAATCTTATCCATAAAAAAGCAGATAGCAATAACATAGATTTAGAAAAGTATGTTGAAAGCTATCAATTCCTTAAAGAGAAAAACATTGCTTCCTTATCTGAACTAAAGGAAAGTATATCGGCATTAAGAGATAAGAATTACAAGACTACAAGAGCCATTAAAGATACTGAAAAGAAAATAGATGGTAAAGTACAGCTTATCGACCAAACAGATAAATATTTAAAGCATAAAGATACCTACAAAGCCTATACTAAACTAAAGAAAAAGTAAACAGGAATATTTTTATAACGAGCATACGGCAGAGATTATTTTATTTGAAAGTTCTAAGAAATATTTGAAAGAGCATTTAGGAGAAAGCAAGACCTTAAATATATCCAAGTGGAAATCAGAAGTAATAACTTTGAGGAAAGAAAAAGACAGTCTGTATTCTCAAATCATAGACCTACGAAAAGAAGTTGAACAAGCTGAAAAAGTTAAGACCTGTATAGAGCAGTTACAGACATAGAATAAGGAACTAACACAAAGCAAGAGCAAAGATTTAGGACTGTGAGAAAGGATAAAAAAATGATATAATAAAATAGAAAATTTAATTCAAAGATAAAAACGCAATATACATTTATTTAAAGTGTATTAGAACTGGTAGGTAGCCCAGTCGTCTAAATGATATTTTATTTAGGTAAGTAACCTTCCCCTCCGGGTTGTCCATTCTTTGATAAAAGTATTAAGGAGGGTCTGTTATGGAAAAAATAACAGGGAAATTAACAGTTTTTTTTGATGATCCTTTTTGGGTAGGTGTTTTTGAGCGTATAGAAGAAAATAAATTATCGGTATGCAGAGTGGTGTTTGGAGCAGAACCTAAAGATTATGAAGTATACGATTTTATTTTGAAAAATTATAGTAATTTAAAATTTAGTTCAAGTATAGAAGTTGAGGTTAAAAAAGGAAATGCTAATCCTAAAAGATTGCAAAGAGAGGCAAGAAAACAAGTTAAACAAGTAGGGATAGGTACAAAATCTCAATTGGCATTGCAGCAACAAAGAGAAGAAATGAAATTGGAAAGAAAAACCAAAATTAGACAAAGAAGAGAGTTGGAGAAACAAAGAAAATTTGAATTAAAACAAGAAAAACGCAAACAAAAACACAGAGGCAAATAGTAATTAGCTATTTGTACCAGAGGATTATCGCTAATCACCAAAACGGTAAATCAAAAAAGGTTTACTGTTTTTTCATTGCCTAAAAAACGGAAAGAGGGGCTATATAAAGCCGAAAATACGTCGTAAAAGCTACACAAAGTATGAAAGAATGGATGGTAGATACCCTGACGATAAAGTACAGGTGGATATCAAATATGTGCCGGAAGAATATGCAAGATTTCCTAGCTATGGAGATAGATATCAATTAGTTTCTGTGTATTTGGGAATGAAGATAAGAAGAACAAGACCATATTCACCATGGCAAAATGAAAAAGTGGAACGAAGTCATAGAGAAGATGGGAAAATACTCTATGGTAGAAAAATATTTAGAAGTGAAAAAGAGCTGAAAACGGCTGTAAAAAAGCATATGCAAAGATATAATAGCACAGCTAAGATCAGTCTTAATTTTAAAAGTCCTAATGAAATAGTATCCGAGTATTTCTCAAAGTGTAACATATGTCTTGACAATTAAGAATTATTAAAATAACTAAATTTCTATACTTATTGACTTATCTATGGTATAATTGTATAAATAGGCAGTATGTACCTTAATAGGAGGTTATTATGAAAAAGAAGATACTTTCAATTTTGTTGTTATGTACACTTGTTCTAAGCGGTTGTGGATTTACTGAATCAGGTCAGTTAATGAGCGATGCTAGAAAATATATAGAGGACGGTGAGTACAACAAGGCTATGTCTAACCTATCTAAGGTTCTAGATGAGGATGAAGCCAATACAGAGGCAAGAGGTATGTATTATCAGGCTTTAAAGCTACAGAAGGCAACAAAAAGTGAAAAAAGAAAAGATTATGAGCAGGCTATAATAGAGCTTCAAGACCTTGTGAATGATAATTCTGGATCAGCCAAGATAAAGAGTCAGGCCCAGGAAATGCTCGCTAAGGTTAAGGATGAGTATGATAAGCAGAAAAAAGCAGTAATTGTTAGGAAAGAGAATGCCAAGAAGTCTGCAGAAGAGAATAAAAATAAATATGCTAGTGGCTCCACTTATGGAAGCAACTATAATAAGTATTCTAAAAAGTATAAGAATCAAAATGACGATAACAATTCTAATGAGAATGTTAATAGTCAAAGAAAGTACAATAATAATGCCAACGGAAATATTAACCAAGGTGGCAATGTAAATAACGGTAATGCTGGAGGTCTTGGTGGCACAGGTCAGGTTACACAAGGTAACGCGGGCGCTACCACAGGTACAGCAGGTGAGCAAACAGGAAATTAATTGTGTATAAAAGCTATTTCATTATGAGATAGCTTTTTGAAATGGAGAAATATAGGTATGAGAATTAACAAGTACATAGCCAATGCTGGTATAGCATCAAGGAGAAAGGCTGAAAGTTTAGTGACTGAGGGTAGGATAAGGGTTAATGGTCAGGTTATATATGACCTGGCTTATCAGGTTGATGAAGCTAATGATATTGTTGAATTTGATAAAAAAAAGATCGATATAGCCAGTGAAAAATTGGTGTACATCCTACTTAATAAACCAGAGGGTTACATTACCTCCTCTAAGGACCAATTTGGTAGGAAGGATGTTATGGACCTAGTAAGTGATATAAGAGAAAGGATATATCCGGTTGGAAGGTTAGACTACGAAACTAGCGGACTTTTACTAATGACAAATGATGGAGACCTAACATATAGGATTACCCACCCAAAACATGAGTTTGGTAAAACCTACATTGCATCAATCAGGGGTATACCAACTAATGAAGATCTCAAGAGCTTTGAAAATGGGCTAGAGATAGAAGATTATATTACAGCTAAGGCGAAGATAAGTGTATTAAAAACAGACCCTAAGAAGAACTATTCAGTTTGTAGGGTTACTATACATGAGGGCCGGAATCGTCAGGTAAGAAAGATGTTTAATGCTATAGACCACCCAGTAATGAATTTAAAGAGGGTAGCCTTGGGTAAGATAAACATAAATAATGTTGAAGTTGGCAAATATAGACATCTTACGGAGGATGAAGTAAATTATCTTAAAAATGCTACAAATAATAGGGACTAATTGTACTTATAAAACTTTTGACTTTATTGAAAATTATTGATTTTTACTGTATAATTGTAGTAGTAAATTATACAAATTTGTCTAGAGGTGTATTTTATGAAATTTGATACAAATGATACAAAAACAAAGAAAGAACTAAAGATTGGTATGTCCAATGACAAGAACCTAAATGAGGGAGATATTGATCAATTAAACAACCTTATGCATATAATGAAAGTAAGGTATAAGACTATGAGTAAGGGACAAAAGCTTTTGGCCCAGTACACGATGAATAACTATCCTAAGGTAGCCTTCATGACAGCTTCAAAGCTAGGTGAGACAGTAGGTGTAAGTGAATCTACAGTTGTAAGGTTTGCAACGGCCTTAGGCTTTAGTGGATATCCAAAGTTCCAGGATGCCCTGCAGGAGTTAATCAAAACAAAGTTAACGACGGTAGAGAGGGTTGAAATGACAGACGCAGACTATGTATCTGACAAAATGATCCTTAATAACGTATTTAAGAATGATATAAATAATATTAAAGATACCATGGAACATCTTGACCAGGCCTCCTATGAAGAAGCAGTTGATACCATTATAAATGCTAAGAAGGTATATGTTATGGGCTTAAGAAGTTCTATTTTCGTTGCCAAGTATTTGGCTTATTATTTGAATTATATACTTGATAATGTAATTATAATAAGGATGGATATGGGTGAACCATATGAACAGATGACAAAGATTAGTGAGGGAGATGTTTTTATACCAATAAGCTTCCCTAGGTATTCTAAGAAAACTTATAAGGTTGTAAACTTCGCCAAGGAAAGAGGGGCAAAGGTAGTAGCCATTACAGACAGTATTAATGCTCCTATATCCAAAATATCAGATACAGTTGTTACTGTTAGAAATAATATGGTTTCCTTTATAGACTCTCTAGTACCTGCTTTTAGTGTTGCAAATGCTATTGTTATGGGGATAGCTATAAGAGAAAAGGATGACGTTAAGTCCTATCTAAAAGAGCTAGAGGATATCTGGGAAAAATATGGAATATACGAATAGACAAGACAATTAATATAAGTAATTCAATAACCTAATAGAGATATTAGGTTATTATTTTATGTATAAGAAAGGACTTATTTGGAGGTTAGAATGAATACATATTATTTAGTAAGACATGGTCAAACCCTTTGGAATACACAAGGAAGAACTCAGGGTCACGGAAATTCACCATTGACAGAACTTGGAAAGATTCAAGCAATAAATTTGGCAAGACATTTAAAGGAGTATCCTATAGATTTAATTTATTGTAGTGATTTAGGTAGAGCTATAGAGACAGCAGATATAATAGGTGTGGAGTTGGGCTTAGATGTCAATCCTACACCAGCCCTTAGGGAAATGGGCTTTGGCGAGTGGGAGGGTATGCCAATCCCGAAGATAAAGGAAAAGTATCCTGAACTTTTACATCTATGGAGAAATCAGCCAGATAAAGCCAAGATGCCGGGTGGCGAGACCCTTCATATTGTGAAAGAAAGAGAAGACAAGCTAATAGAAGAATTAAATGAAAAATACAAGGGCAAGCACATACTATTAGTCTCTCATTCAGTTACTGTTAGGGTAATGCTACTAAGCTTTTTACAGGCTCCTCTTTCTAACCTTTATAGGATTAAGCAGGACAATACGGCCCTCAATATTGTTGAATTTAAGGAGTACGGACCTGTAGTAATTAAGATGAATGATGTAAACCACCTACAAGCTGGTGAATTTTTGGACCTTAATCAGATACAAAGTCCACTTGAGTAATTAAGAGAGATTAAAATGAAGAAAGAATATGATTTAGTCGTTGTTGGGGCAGGGCCTGCAGGGATAATGGCAGCCCTTACAGCAAAGAAATATAATGACAAATTAAGGGTCGCCCTAGTTGATTCGGGTAAGTCTATTGGCCAAAAACTTGCCATTACTGGTGGGGGCAGGTGTAATTTCACCAATAATAGACCTATAGATGAGTTTTTTGATATGGTAGTTAATAACAATAAATTCCTTTACTCATCCTTCTATGGCTTCACAAATGAAGATTTGAAGGACTTTATTAGGGGATTGGGTTTAGATTACAGCATAGAATCAGGTAATGATCAAAAGGTATATATTAAATCGGGAAGAGCCCAGGATTTAATAAGAGTCCTAGATAAAAAAATAAGAGCATCTAAGATTGATCTTTACCTTGATAGTAAGGTGAATGATATAGGTCTTGGTGATGAGATTAAAACTGTAAAATTTAATGACTACATTTTAAATTCTAACAAGCTATTATTTGCTACAGGAGGACTTAGTTTTCCAAAAACAGGGTCTGATGGGTCTGTAATGAGACTTCTTCAAGATAAGGGTTATGATATTGTTACTCCTAGACCTGGTCTTGTGCCAATTGAGGTGAAGGAAGGCTGGTCTAAAGACCTAGCAGGTATATCCCTAAAGGATGTCTTAGTTTGGACCCAGATAGGTAAAAGAAAAAAGGAACTTATTGGAGACCTTATGTTTACACACAAGGGTTTGGGGGGACCAGCAATATTAAAGATATCTTCCTATATAAATAACAGGCCTTTTGATAGGCTGATTTACATAGATTTTCTTCCTGGCATGACCAGGGACCAAATATACAAATTAGCTATTAAGGATAGAAAGAAGACCATATTGGCCAACCTCAAGGGTAGCCTTCCAAATAACTTTACCAAGCTTCTTATACAAGAGGTAGGGAGAAAAATAGGGCTAGACCTACTAGGGCAAACTACTGCCAATATGACTAGGGATACTATAGACCTGGTAATATCTTCTATAAAGCAGACCAGCTTTACAGTAAAGAGTCTAGCTAGTATAGAGATTGCAACGATTACTGCTGGGGGAATTTCCCACAAGCAGATAAATCCTACCAACATGGAATCAAAGCTTCATCCAGGTATATATTTTTCTGGAGAAATGATAGATGTGGATGCCCTTACTGGGGGATTTAATCTACAAATAGCATTTTCAACTGGATATTTGGCTGGCAGGTCCCTTGCAGAAAAGTTTTAAGAGCTAAGTGAAAATAAAGGTTGTATATATATACTTTAATTACAAAATAGCTAAAAAGGAAAGTAGGTATAAATATGGAAAATTTAGTAATTGCTATAGACGGACCAGCAGGTGCTGGTAAAAGTACTATTTCGAAGTTGATTGCTAAAAATCTGGGTATTAATTACATAGATACGGGCGCTATGTATAGGGCAATTACATACAAGTGTATTAAAGAAGACATTGATGTTAATGATATTCAAAGAGTGGTTGACCTATGCTCAAGGACAGATGTTGATTTTGTTGACAACTATATCTACCTTGATGGTCAGCGTCTTAATGAAGAAATTAGGACTCTCCAAGTCAGTTCTAGGGTGTCTGATGTAGCAAAAATTCCCCAGGTAAGAGAGTTTTTACTGGAAAAACAGAGGGAAATTGGCAAGAGGTCAGATGTTATTTTAGATGGTAGAGATGTTGGTACCCATATATTTCCTGATGCAAAATATAAATTTTTCTTGAATGCTTCAGCCCAAGAGAGGGGAAGAAGGAGGTATCAGGAATTGATAGACAAGGGTCAGAGTGTTGTTTTAGAAGAGATTATAGAAGATATAAAAAAGAGAGACTATATTGACTCTACTAGAGAGGTTGCCCCACTAGTAAAGGCTGATGATGCCATAGAGGTTGATACGACGTCTATGACGATTGACCAGGTTGTGACTTATATATCTGATATGGTGAGAAGGATTGGTGAATAATGAGATTTTACAATTTTGTATGTTCTATATTAAGGTTTCTATTGGCAATTTTTTATAGGATAGAGGTTGTTGGAAAGGAAAACATACCTGATGAAGGTAAGTATATCATAATAGCTAACCACAAGCACTATTTTGACCCCCTATTTATGATAGGGGCGGTTAAGAATAGGAGGATTATACCAGTTGCCAAACAAGAGTTATTTAGGATTCCTATTCTAAGGGCCCTACTTAAGAAGGTGGAGGTTATACCAATAAATAGAGCAAATCCTAGCCTATCTACTGTTAAGGAAATACTTAGACAGATTAAAAATGGCAGGGTATTGGGTATATTCCCTGAGGGAACAAGGTGTCTAGACCAGAATACATTCTTACCTGCTAAGCCTGGTGTAGCCCTATTTTCTATAAAATCTAAGGCTGATATAATACCCATGAGCATAATTACGAATTACAGACTATTTTCTAAGGTCAAGGTAGTCATTGGAGAGCCTATAGATATGTCAAAGTATTATAATAGTAAAGTTGACAAGGAAGACTATCCTAAAATTGCTCAAGAGGTTTTTGACAAGGTTATAGATAACTTTAATGAAAACAAGGATGGTATTAAGCTAATAGAGACCAAAAATAATTAATAGGAATAACGGTGGGTGATTAAGATTGAAGAATATATTAATTGCGGATAATGCGGGTTTTTGCTTTGGAGTAAAAAGGGCTATGAATATGGCCTGGAATGAACTTGACAAGGGCGATGAGCTTTCTATATATGCCTTGGGCCCCCTAATCCACAATAAGCAGGCAGTTGCTAAATATGAAGAGAGAGGTATGATGACTGTTGATACAATCGAAGAGATAGAGAAGATTGAAGGTCAAAAAGTCCGAGAAAATTCAGATACTTCCAAGGGAAGAGAAATGATAATAAGGTCCCATGGTGTATCCAAGTCTGTTTATGACGAGGCAAAATTAAAGGGTATACCAATAATAGACACAACATGTCCCTTTGTAAGAAAAATCCATTACCTAGCTAACAAGTGCTATGAGGATGGGAAACAGCTAATAGTAATAGGTGACAAAAACCACCCAGAGATTATAGGCATCAATGGATGGTCTAGCCATTCAGCTATAATAGCTAAAAATTTAGAAGAAATTTATAATATAAGTTTTGATACCGAAAAAGACTATTTTATAGTTGCGCAGACCACCATGAATGAAAAGGAGTTTGATGCAATTATTGAATATATCGATTCTTTGGACATCAGGTATGGGGTGGAAAATACAATTTGTTCTGCCACTAGGGTTAGGCAGGAATCTGCTAGAGACCTAGCCCAAAGGGTTGAATTAATGATAGTCATTGGTGGAAAGCATAGTTCAAATACACAGAAATTGGTAAAGATATGCCAAGGAATAGTTGATACTTTCTCTATTGAGACTAAGGAAGATCTTGATAGGGGACTATTAGCAAAATATACTAGCATTGGTATAACAGCCGGTGCTTCAACTCCAGATTGGATAATAGAGGAAGTTATTGACTTTTTAAAAGAATTGTAGGTGATTTAAGATGAACGATAAGGACAAGAAACCAAATTTAAATTTTATATGGTTTTACGCAGTTTTATTAGGTGTTATATTGTTGTTTAATACAATTTTGATACCTAATGTAGAAAAGAATAGGGTAACCCAGGTTGGATATGGTACCTTCGTTCATATGTTGGAAAAGAAGGAGGTCGACACTGTAACTATTCTGGACAAGAAAATCAAGTTTACACCTAAAAAGGATAGCAAGAAGATTTATGTAACGGGTGTTATGGATGATCCAGACCTAGTAAAGACCCTCAATGCATCAGGAGCCAAGTATTCTAAGGAAGTACCTATAGAAAACTCTCCTTTCTTAAACTTTATACTGTCTTGGGTCCTACCTTTCCTTATTTTCTGGATGCTGGGAAGGTACTTACTAAACAGCATGGGTAAGAGAATGGGTGGTTCAGGTGGAATCATGTCATTTGGTAAGAGTAATGCCAAGCTATATGTAAAGACTACAGGTGTAAGCTTTGATGATGTTGCTGGTCAGGATGAAGCTAAGGAGGCCTTGAGTGAGATTGTTGACTTTTTACATGATCCTAGTAAGTATACAGAGATAGGTGCCAAAATGCCTAAGGGGGCACTTCTAGTCGGACCTCCAGGCACAGGTAAGACCCTACTTGCCCAAGCGGTGGCAGGTGAAGCAGGAGTTCCATTTTTCTCAATTTCAGGTTCCGAATTTGTTGAGATGTTTGTTGGTATGGGTGCCTCAAGAGTTAGGGACTTATTCAAACAGGCCAAGGAGAAGGCACCATGTATAGTCTTTATAGATGAAATTGATGCCATTGGTAAGAAGAGGGACTCTAATTTTGGAGGCAATGATGAAAGAGAGCAGACCCTAAACCAGCTTTTAAGTGAAATGGATGGCTTTGAAGATGGTATAGGAGTAGTAATATTAGCGGCTACTAATAGGCCAGAATCCTTGGACAAGGCCCTACTTAGACCAGGGAGATTTGATAGGAGAGTTCCAGTTGAACTACCAGACCTAAATGGTAGGGAGGCCATATTAAGAGTCCATGCTAAGGATGTAAATGTAGACCAGCATATCGACTATAACCAGGTTGCCAGGGCTACATCAGGTGCTTCAGGAGCAGAGTTAGCAAATATAGTAAATGAGGCAGCCCTTAGGGCTGTAAGGATGGGTAGGAAGCAAGTTGTTCAGGAGGACTTGGAAGAGTCTGTTGAAACAGTTATAGCTGGTTATCAAAGAAAGGGCGCTGTTATAAACGAAAGAGAAAAGAAGATAATTGCCTACCATGAGGTTGGACATGCCCTAGTAGCGGCCATGGGTAAACATTCAGCCCCAGTCCACAAGATAACAATTATACCAAGAACTTCTGGTGCCCTTGGCTATACTATGCAGGTAGATGAAGAAGAAAAGGTCCTAATGTCTAAGGAAGAGGCCTTAGATAAGATAACTACCTATACAGGAGGACGTGCAGCTGAAGAGGTTATATTCAATACTAAGACATCAGGTGCATCAAATGATATAGAGATGGCGACTAGGTTTGCTAGGTCTATGGTAACAAGGTTTGGTATGGATGATAACTTTGGTATGGTGGCTCTTGAAACTGTAAACAATGCCTACCTAGGTGGAGATACGTCACTGGCTTGTTCACCTGAAACTTCAACTAGTATAGACAAGGCTGTTATTAAAATAATCAGTGATTGTCACCAGAGGGCAGTTGATATTTTAATGGAAAATATAGACAAGCTACATGAAATAGCCGAATACTTATTACAAAATGAAACCATCACTGGTGATGAGTTTATGGATATACTTGATAATAATTATATAATAACTAAAAAGGCTGACTTTATAGAGGCTAGCCAGCAATTGGAATCTGCTAAAAAAGCAGACCTGGAAAATAATTAAGGAGTTAGAGTGGATGAAAGCTTTTAAAAGAGAATTGAAATTTGAATCCTATGCCAAGCCTGTTGAAAGGGATGATTTGGTAGAAAAAAATCTAGACTACTATAAACCAATATTTGAATCCTTTGATAAGGGAGGAGACAAGAAGGTATTCAACCTTCATGCCATGATACTTGCTCCTTATTGGTATATATACCGCAAGATGGTTTTACAGGGGGCCAGCATAATAGGCCTTCAGGTAATACTTGCCATGGTGGCATCTGTAATGAGACAGCCTTTATGGATTGGTATTTATATCCTGTCATTTGGCCTATATGTTCGTGCAGGTTTTTATGGAGTTCATGACTATTACAAGCATGTTAACAAGCTAAAGAAGCAGGGTGATGAGGTTGCTGTAAAATTTAGGCACAAGTTTATGACAGATAAGTCTGGGGTAGATGGATATATAGCCGGATGCTGGGTAGGAGGAACAATTTTCCTATATGCAGTGGGCATATTCTTATAGGACCCATATAGAAAATATAGACTATAATATAGGTAACGAATACCTATAAATGAAGGTTGTATAATATTTAGCGTTGGTGAGAGAAAATTCTCTCCCAACGCTAAATTTTTTGCAAAAAATAGGAACACACATCAAATCTCGTGTATAATTTAAATC
>ERZ773272.913-NODE-913-length-11441-cov-5.765853_pt1 | contig 11441 bp, 17 predicted proteins | sample MGYA00511891_ERZ773272 | MGnify/ENA primary metagenome ERZ773272 (study PRJEB29015, sample SAMEA2738150) | human oral metagenome | biome: human oral; feature: human-associated habitat; material: saliva | place: China | collected 2198 ...
GGTGCCCGCCGTCGTCAGGTGCGCGGTCACCCCGACTCGGCCGTCCTTCCCTCCGCGCACGGTGACGGAGTGGTCATCGTAGCGGGCGTAGGCGGCCCGCGGCTTCGGCAGGCGGCGCTCCGGGCCGAGGACGTCCCTCAGGACGTCGAGCAGCTCGGCGGCGATGCGGTCTACCCTCTCGGCGTAGGTCTTGGTAGGGGCGGTGTCCGTGTTGCTCATGTCACGTTCCTTTTGCGAGTTGGGTGGTCGGCTACGTACAAGATAAGACTAGCGCCGCCCCTAAGGACGGCGCTAGCTCGGGAAGACCCTTATTTAGTGATCCCCGTCACCACCCCTACCGAACAGTTCGGGGGGAGGATACTCGGGGGCAGGAACTTATTTCCGCCCTCCAAGCGGTACTCGTAGTGACCTCCCCGCCCACCGTCCCGGTAGACGCGTCGAATCTCAGAGACGACTCCGTAGACGAGGTAGGTCGAGTCGAGCAGGCACATGCCTTCACGCAGGTCCCCGGCATTGATCACCTTGATCGTTACCGACGCCCCAACTGGGATTATCTCGGCCACGGGTCACTCACCTCCTTGACTCAGCTGGGCGATCTGTCGGTCAAGATACTGGCGGGCCTTGCGCAGGTCCTCCAGGCGCTTCTCCTCGCCGCCCTTACGTCCCTGCCGCAACAGGTACTTGCCGCAGTTCCACAGGAGAGGGTCCGAGGGGAAGGCCGCGTCGAGCACGTCCCACGACTCGACGTTAGCCGCGTCACTCAAACCGAGAGCGGCGAGAGACTGTCCGAGCCGGGTGTAGTGGTTCGGAGACTCGACAGGCTCCCCACCGCCCTCCACGGACGGGTGCCCGAAGGCGGGGGCGGCCGGAGCCTGCGGCTCATAGTCCCAGACGTCCAGGTACCGGCGGCTGGGGGAGCCCCACTTCGAGAACCCAATCTTCCGGTACGCGGACTCCAGGCTCTCCGGTACGTATAGCGTAAGGTCGCCCTCGCCGTAGGGATTCTGAGAGGGGTCGTCCAGGCCGCGAGGAGGCGTGGCCGATGACCAGTAGAGCCAACGCGAGAGTCCCTTCGTCGGGGACTGGCCAAGGGCCGTGACGTAATCGTCAGGGAGGGTGAGCTGGACGTTGGGCGTGAGCCCGTCGCGTACCTCCAGCCAAGCCCCGTCACCGAGAACCAGCTCGACATCGAGGTCCGGCGTGCCGAGGCTTGGTGTATCCACGACGAAGGCGCCGTCCTCCAGGAGGATGCTGCCGCCGCCCTCGTCCGAGGTCTTCCAGTACGCGGTAGTCAGGGATCGCTGATCACGCGCGATTCTGGTGAAGGTGACGTACTTGCTCATGGGATGTCCTTTCGAATAGCTTCGATACGCGGGTCGGGGGAGTGGCGCTCCCCGCGCTCACGGAGGCGCTCTCCGAGCGCGAAGATCGGGAGTCCGACAGCCAGGGCCGCGGCCATGGCGGTAAGTGCGGCGATCATGCGGCCACCCTGTCCCGAGTGCTCATCCACGTCGTCGCGGCCTCCAGGGCCGAGGCTCCGAACGCGGCGGGGATCGTCATTCCGGCTGGGTAGACGCCCCAGCAGCGCTGACCGCAGTGCTTTAGCTGGGCGACGGCCTGCCCATTCTCGTAGACGAGGCAGGTCCTGGCCTCGTGCAGGGTGTCCGCGTCGAGCGGCTTGATCCTCGCCTGAGGGTGCTGGAAGACCGGGGCCCATTCGGTCTTACTAACCGCAGGTCCTGGGCGGTGTCCTGGAACGTAGGTGTCCCCCGAGGCGGGGCGCTTGCTCATGTCAACCATCGAACTCTCCTAAGTTGAACTGTTCTATTGGTAGAATGTTGCTCTTGATTAATCGGTCAGTGACGTAGTCCTCCTCGTCCGGCCCGATGTCGGTGGCGAAGGACAGTCTCTGGGAGAGACCCCTGCCGTACACGCTCCAGCGGCGGCCTCCTAGTACTCCCTCACACCTGACCTCCACTTCCCGGAAGTAGTCGGTGGCAGTCTCCCCCGGCCTACCAGTCCTGCCCATAAGCCGGCGCACGAATGTAGTCAGGTCGTCGTAATCATCTATGGATACGCTCATGGTTCCTCGCTGGGTAGTAGGTGGTACGGGCTTGCCCTAAGCGTATGCCGTCATACTTATCAGGGCAAGCCCGCAGCGGTTAGATCAGTGTGAGAGGCGTCTCATTTCCCCTACCGATCTTCGGCGGCTTGCGCTTCCACTCCCCGAGCACGCGGTCCACTGTCTGGCGGGTCATGCCAGAGACCTGGCTCAGAACCGACTTCGAAATCCCGCGGCCGTAGGCGGCCAGGACCTCCTGCTGGAGGACAGCGCGGGCCAGCTTCGCGTCCCTCCGGGCCTTGCGGTCCAGCCGCGCAGCCTCCTCCAAGGGGTCGCCGAGCGCGGGCTCTGGCTCCAGGTCTTCGGCCTGTGAGGTCGGGAGCCGTTGCTCCAGGGCGTAAGCGCGCTCCTGCGAGTCTTCCAGAGCCTTGGCCTGCTGGACAGTCAGCGAGAGCAGCTTGCGCAGGTCCTCGACCATCGCGCGCTCGGCGTCAATACCGAATGCGCCTCGGTAGCCCTTGCCGCCGGCCCAACCTTTCAGGAGCTTCGGCAGGTCGGCAACGTCGTTGATTGATGTCATAGGTGTCTCCTATAGGAACTTGATGAATGAGTACTGATCGGAAGGCACTACCGCCCACCAGGATCGCCGCGGACGCTGATACTCCGATACCGTGGTACGAATCAGCCGGAGCGGCTCACGCATATCGGTGATGTCGCGTAAGAGGTCCGTAGTCGAGCCATCCCTGGAAATCCCCAGATCAATGTGGTCGTGCAGCCTAACCAGGCGAATGCTGAGGCCTCCGTCACTCATGGTCAGAGACTTCCGTCCCGCCGCTTTAGGCTGAGTGGACACCTCTCGTAGAATCTTCAGCCCGCCTACGAACGCGATGTCCGCGAGCTCTACGGCTGCAGAGTAGCTCACCTTCAGGTGAGAGGCTATGAAGAATCCGCTGATTCGGGGGAGTACGTTCAGCATTTATCCACCACGCGACCTCCGTCGCCTAACTCCCGCATCTCGACCGTGAAATCTTCTCGCAGGGCGCGCCTGATGCGGGGACCCGGCCAGTCCGCGGGCGACCCATCCATGGCGAATTTCTCAGCCCCCTCATCCAGGCCGTCCGTAAGGGGCTGGCAAGAGCCGTTCTGGCACCGGAACGCATGCACCGAGTCGATAGTCCCGTAGTACTTTCGGTATCCCTTAATGATGCGAATACAGTCAGAAGTAGGCCAGGCACTCATCAGGCTTCCACCCCCTCCTCCAGGTAACGGGTGGCCCAGGCCAGGGCCAGGGCGATGACCTGAATAACCTCGGACTCCAGGTCCGAGTTGTGGCCGGTATCGGCGTCGTTGTCGTAGGCCAGGCAGGCAGCGACCTCCCCGATCTCCTCGACGAGGGCGAACAGGCGGGTGTCGTTCGTGTGGCCGTCGCACTCCAGAGTCATGTCGGGGTGCTTCTTAGCGGTGCGGGAGTACTCCTCCAGGGCGAGGGCCAGTACGTCGAGGCCGGGGCTCAGCAAGTTCGACGCCGATCGGGCTATCCTCCACAGCGTCTCCCGGACCAAGGCCTTGGGCAGGACCGGAGCGCTGTGGAGCTGGGAGGCGTAGTGGAGCATCCAGGTGAGCTCCTCGCTGGGACCAACCTCCTCCGGAGGGATCGTCCAGCCGGGGTGCTTCTCGAAGCCCTCCTCCCACACCTCGATCATGCGGTTTCGGGTGACGATCTCGCTCGGGATCGGGACGGCTGCTGCCTTCAGGATAGCGCCCAGCTCGGATAACTCCCCGGAGGTGTACCCCCAGATGTAGGAGGACTGGAGAGCCTTCTCCAGCTCCTCGACTCGCCGCTGAGAGGCTCGGAGCAGGGCGCCCGAGCAGTTGTTCTGAGGTGACTTCACTGTGTCTCCTTACGTAGTTGGGGTGGACGTATGTAATCATACGTCCACCCCTTAGGAGATGCAAGCCGTCAGAACCTGGGAACCGTGCCTGTCAGTGAGAGACCGCTCACAGCGCGGCGAATAGTTCCCCTCGGGACGAACAGTGACGCCTGGCCGACGTCGCGCAGGCCGAGCAGGCCCATGCTAAGCGCGTCCACCTGGTCGTCATGTCGGCCCGAGGGAAACGCTCGCATCTCGGAGATGAGCTCGTTCACCCACCCATTGCCCGGGTCCGACGGGTGCGGAAGGTAGACGTTGCCGGACTCGATCTCTGGCGTCACGGCCCGGGCGCGTACTTCCTTGGACGAGCGCGGCTTGATCGGCTTGATTCCAGCGACCTTCTTACGCAGCACGTCGATGGCCGCCGTACCGTTGGCCGCGTCCTCGACGAGACGCTGATGGACGAAGGAGCCTCCGGGACTTGCCTTGTCGTCCAGGTCGCCGGCGTTGCACCAGCGCAGCATCTTCTCCAAGGTCTGAGTGAACGACCACTGCCCCCGCTGCTGCGCTATCAGGAACCGGTCAGGCCCCCGCCGGCACCAGCGCTGGCCGACGGCGTAGTCCGACGTCGAGGAGCCCTTAAAAGTGAGGTCCCACGAGTCGATCCACTGCCCCCGCTCCAGCCGCTCACGGGGCAGGAGGATCACGGAGTCGTCGCCCTCCCGGACCTTGGACGGGTCCGTCGTCCAGAACCGCAGCCAGCCGAGGTTGAAGATGCTCCCGTTCGCCGGCGTCGGGTGCTGCTGGTAGAGCGCCTCCCACATGTACGAGCCCACCGAGCGCTTCAGCGAGTCCCAGCGCTCCAGCGCCTCCTCCCGAGTCTCCTCCACAAGCGGGCTGTAGAGCGGGTCTCCGGGCGCGCGCCCGAGGGGGTCGTCCTCCTCGGCGATGGCCGGGAAGATCACGTTCTCCCACTTGTCGGCGTCGGGGTTCTTAGCCGGGTTCAGCAGGCGGCCGATGAAGTCGTCCTCGTGCCAACGGGTTGCGATGGCGATGCAGAGGAAGGGCGGCTCCAGACGAGTGACGGCGTTGGCCTGCCACCAGTCCCAGATCGCCTCGCGCTTCGACTCGCTGTGCGCGTCGGCGAAGTCCTTCACAACGTCGTCCATGAGCATGACCTTGAAGCCGAGACCGGTGATCGACTGGCCCGGGGCCGAGCGGGAGACGATGCCGCCACCGCGGGTAGTCTGCCACTCGCTCACTGCGCCGGCGTCGGACGCGATCTTGATGCCCCACTTCTCGCCGTCCTCCTCGACGAAGCGGCGGACCTGGCGGCCCCACGCCGTGGCCAGCTGAGGCGAGTGCGAGATAAGGCCGATCTTCCAGTCCGGATGCTGGCGCAGCAGCCAGATCGGCAGGTTGATTGAGGTCAGCGTGGACTTGCCCATGCGGGGCGGCATCGAGATCGTCATGTACCGGTTCTCGCCGTTCTCGACGGCGCGCACGGCCTCGGCTAGACGATCGGAGAGGTACTTGATGTGGGGGCGGCCGGCGTAGGCCTCGTCTAGCTGCTGAGCACTCTCCAGCGGGTCGGACGCCTGCCTGTACGTCGGGTCGTGCGGGTACGGCGCCCCGGCGTGGGGCCTCCCGTCGCACGAGGGGCGGTTGCACTTCGGCTGCCGCTCCAACCACGCCTGGCGCTTGATGAGGGCCTCCAGCTCCTCCTCCAGCTGAGCCGGCGTCATCTCCCACGGTTCCATCGGCTTCTTTACCTTTGGCATAAGCGGCTCCTATCGCTGAGGTGTAATATCCTATAGATACAGAATACCGCCACCCCCCCATCCCGAAGGGCGGCGGTATCTCTGCCCCAGTGTCCCGGGTCAAGGCTACTGCTCGGCGTCGATCACCTCAACTTCAGCGGGCCCCGCGTCGATGAGGCCCTGCTCACGCTTGCGGCGCTCGACCTCCGCGACCAGCTGTTCGATGCGGGACGTCGTGGCCGACGCCGTCATCTCAGCCAGGTTCGAGGAGACCTCAACCTGAATCTTGGCTGAGTCAGGCCCCGCGCCCGCCGCCTCACGCTCGATGCGCGCCGCGACGTCCATCATCTGGACGATGCCGTTGGCGCTCATCCTGGCGATACGGTCCTCGGTGAGGCTGTCGAGCCACATCTCGGCCTTCTCCAAGGCCTTGCGCCCAAGGGCCCGGTGGCGGTCGCCCATGGCGATGCGGTAACGAACGAGCTCGTTCGCCTCGTTCTCCGCCATGTGCTTGTCCCAGGCCTCTACGCGCTCCCGCCACGACCATCGGGCCGAGTAGGAGTTGCCGTTGGGAGCGTCCCGCACCCGGCGGCGCTCCATGTCCCGGTACGCCTTGAACGAGGCGTAGGCCGCCTCGGTCTCACCGTCCTGGCGTTTCCAGATCGGGCGGGTGTAGTCCAGCGGTGCGGGCTTGCGCGGCGCCGGAGGTTTCGAGGTAGTCACAGCCCCTCCAGAGCCGAGCGCCAGTCCTGGGACGGTGCCAGGGACTGGTTCACGAGGGCGCGAGCCAGGTCCTGGGCGAACTTTTCTGCGAACTCTGGACTCCAGCCCTGCTCCCGGACCATCTTGATCCGGATTCCGGCGCAGGCGGCCGTGATGGAGAGGATGGTGTCGCCGGCGACCATGAGCGCGTCTCCGGCATCAGCCGCCCGGCTGCCGGGCTGTTCCGGGATGTCGTCAATCACTGTGTTTGCTGCGGTACTCATGAAGTAAGTCCTCCTTCTCCTGTCGTTTCATCTGATCGACCATGATCCGGTAGATGCGGGCCACGGTCTTTGCGTGCCAGCACGACGCCCAGCGCGAGTGCTGGCCGTGCTTGCAGGTACATGTGAACCGTGGGTAGCCGTGATCCGACTTCAGAACCACGTGGTGGAACCGCTTTCCGTCGGCGCTCTGCACCTCGCCGGTGTTCCGGGCCGCGTAGGATCGCACCCACCAGACGCGGGGGTTCACTTTGTCCTGGTAGACGGCGCCGGTCCTCCAGGTCTCCCGAGCCGACTTCAGCTGGGCGGAGGTCATCTTCTCCCACTCCAACTGGCGTACGAAGTCGAACTCGGTAGCGGTCAACCTAGCCTTCGCCACTGAGATCACCTCCTGCCCCGACGACGGGGTACATGCTTGACAGGGTCGAGCCGGTCAGCGCCTCGCGGACGGCCCACTCCGCCTCGTCGGCATCCAGGACCGTACAGGAGGCGCCGCCGGCGGCGCGAATGCGGCGAATCTGGCGGACCTGCTCGACCGAGGTACGGGCCAGCGCGTGGCCGCGGGACTCTCCCGGCTTCTGGTGCTTGACCTCCAGGAAGATCAACCTGCCCTCGACGCAGCACAGCACGTCCGGGATGCCGGCCTCCATGTAGACCGAGCCGTGCATCTTCCAGGTGACCGACTCCGGCCAAACCTGTGCGATGCGGCGCCGGATGGCATCCACGACGCCGCTCTCCTTGCTAGCCATGTCACTCCTTTCTCGGATACGGGGCGGCCCCGCCGTAGCAGGGCCGCCGAGCTTTAAGGACTTAGAGGTCCAGGTCGTCGATGTCCAGGCCGTCCACATCGAGCTCAACGGCGTCCTCGACCGTCGCGTCGAGCTCCGGCTTGGCAAGCTCGGCGGGGGCGCTGGACTCCTCGGCCTCGTCAGCCATCGGGTCGGCTTCGGGCTCGGCCTTGGCCGGCTTGGTGGCGCGAAGGTACTCTCGGACCTCGCTCTTGACGCGGCCGTTGTAGGGCTCGCCGTCCTCCACGACGATGTCGACCGGGCGGCCGATCAGGGCTCGGGGGTTGAGGGCGATCTTCTTCTTGGCGATCCTGACCCCGAGGGCCTGAAGGAAGGCGGCGGAGCGGAACATGGCCTTCTCCGTCTGGGGAAGCCGGTCGATGATCTGCTGGCCGGCATGGGCGCCCTCGGTGATTTCCAAGTAGACAACGAACATCACGTTGCCGGCCTTGGAGGTAGTTTCCTCGAAGTCGGAGACCTCGGCGCGGTAGGTGCCGGGGGCGACGTGCGCGGTGGAGGTGTCCTTGTAGTTGGTGAAGTCGAAGGTCAGAGCCATGGTGATTTCTCCTGTGTGATTGGGTTACTGGGTGTCAGTTGTCAGACTTGGCCGACTTGGCGGCGGGCTTACGCTCCGGGACTCCGCCCACCCCGAGGAAGCGGGAGAGCTTCTCCAGGGTCACGGGGTTGTCGCGTCCTAGGACGGACGGGACCTTCCCGCGAAGATTGTAGGGAATGCGGGCCTTGGTCCCGTACTCTGGGTCGGTGCCGAAGCGGACGATGTGCTTCAGCGAGGGGCCGTCGTCGCGGCCGGTGTTGTCGAGGTCCTCCTCGACGTCGGTGTAGATGATGTAGTTCGGGGTGGCGCGGATAATCGACTGGGCGCCCCGCTGAACGTCCGGGGAGCGGCGCACGCCTCCGTTGATCTCGTCCTCAACCATCTTGACCTGGGCGGTCATGACAACGTGCATCGGCTCCTTGCGGTTACCGTCGGCCAGGCCATACCAGAAGACGGCGGTGTCGGTCATGATGTCAAGAGCCTGGCCCCAAGTCCGCTGGTCGGCGGGGGCCGTGCCCTGTTTGATCTCGCGAACCGCGGTCTCTGAGAAGCCCGTTAAGTACCTCATAGTCATCTTTTGCATGGCGGTGAGGCTGTCGATGACGACGGCCTTGTACCCGTGCCCACCCTTGTCCAGGCTCCAGAAGACGTCGTCCAGGGCGGTGACGCTCTCAGGGCGGACCACGTCGATGTTCTTGGCGTAGGGGGCGTTCTTGAAGGACTGGGTGCCCTTCTCGCCCGGCAGATCGATGAATAGGGTCTTGCCCATCGTGGCAACAGTCGAGGCCAGGCTCGATTTTCCTGAGCCGGGTGCTCCGAGGATCAGCCACCGACCGTAGTCGGCTGCCTCCTCCTCCACGTCGACAATGTCGACGCCAGCGAAACTGGACATTGAATTTCCTTCCTCTGTTGGGTGGTGTCTTAACTGTAGGTGTATGACGGCGGGCATTGCAAGCCTGGGGGGCTACCTGCCGCTGTGAGACGGGTCACGGTAGCGGAGGCCGTACTCCTCCGGCGCGTACTCGCCGCCCGGCCCGCCGACCATCTGCGCACGGCACAGGTCGGCGAATTCGCAGAACTGGCACGCCGCCTTCCCGAAGTTGCGGGGAGCCTCGCCTCGGCGGCCTGCGCGCACCCGCGTCCGGGAGATGTCCGAACACGTGTCGGCCGCGGCCTGGAGGTGGGAGCGGACGAGATACGGGCTCACCGGCGTCAGGTGCCGGGCGAACCATTGGGAGACGACCTGCAGAGAGGTCAGGCGCTCGATCTCGGACTCCTCGGCCGTGTAGGTCCCGGCCGCGCTACCGTCCTTCTTCATCCCCTCGAAGGGGACTCCGCCGGCACACCACTCTAGGTACGTGCGCAGGTCGTAGTCCTTTACCGACGCGCTGAGCTTGCCGGCCTTCGTGATCTTAGGGGTCTTGGGGGCCTTGGACCGGACCCGGTCGAAGGCGACGGCGCGGGGCGCCGGTAGGTCCCACTCGGCGCAGTCCGGGGCCAGTCCCCACGCATAGAGCTGAACCTGGCTGTCCATCATCTCGTCCAGGCTAGTGACCTGCCCCAGCGTGCCGGACGTCTTGCAGTCCCGCACCACGACGATCCCGCGCTTTCGGTCCTGGTAGACCTCATCCGCGTAGCCCCAGAGGGTGACCCCGGTGCCGGGAATCTCGCGCTCCCAGCGCTGCTCAACGGCGATGACGGCCTCGTTCTCCGACTCCTCGGCCCAGCGCTCACGCCACTCGGCGTAGACGTGCGAGAGGCGCTGCGGGAGGGACTGGCCGAGCCAGTCTGTCCATACGTCCCGGGCGTCCTCACCGAGCCGGTCCCAGTAATCCTGGGCGGCGGAGATGATCTCATCGGGTGAGACAGTGCCGGAAAAGGCGGGCCCAGTGTCCGTGGTGTGAATCTCGTCGAGGTCGACTTTCAGAGTGCCCTCGGCTCGGCCCTTAGCGAGACGGTCGGCGGCGCGGACGGCGTGGAACCACGAGCCGAAGTCGAGGGTGGGGGTGACCTCCGACCGGGCGCGTCGCAGTCCGTCGATGTAGCGGTACTTCCACGCCTGCGGGCAGCGGCGGTGGAGAGTGAGTGAGGAGTAGGTGGCCTTCTCGGCCGTGATGACGTCCTCCCTGGGACGCTGGGCGGGGCTCATGGATAGCTACTTCCTATCGGTGTAGATGTGATTCATAAGGGCCTTCTCCAGGTCTGTGCGGTCCTGGTAGGCCTGGAACACTAGGTCGTCCACTGTGCCCGGTGCAAGCGCGTACCAGAACGTGGTCGCGCTCTTCTGGCCGAGCCTGTTGAGCCGGTCGCGGGCCTGGACGATGTCGTCCCTCTGCCACGGCAGGGAGGCGAAGATCGCGTTCCGAGCGGTGACCAACTCGTTCACTGCGACAGAGAGAGTCTTGATCTGGGCGACGATGACGAGTCTGGCCGGATCGTCGGACCCGAAGCGCTGGCGCATCTTCAGCCGGTCCTCAGGCTTAGTGGAGCCGTCGATCCGCAGGACCGTGGTCCGCTTGTCGGCGATCTCCTCCTCCAGCGCAGCGAGCTCTCGGGTGAAGGTCCCGAAGACGACGATCCGCTTCTCGTCCTCCAGCGTGTCGTGAATGAGGGAGGCGATGGTCTCCGCCTTCGACCGCCCGATCTCGCGTACCCGGCCCCCGTCGTCCGGCAGGTGGCCGGCCGTGATCTGGCGCAGGCGGGTCATGCGGACCAGGCGGCTGGCCGCCGTGGCGGCGTCACCCCCAGGAGCGGCCTCGCGGGCGTCGTCCTCCTCGCGGAACTCGACCTGGAGCCTCGTGCGCATGTCCTCGTACGCTTTCAGCTCCTTCGGGCTCAGGGCTACGGGGAGGACCGTATCAACGGCTTCGGGCAGGTCCAGGCACTCCTCCTTGATGGCGACCGATGAGCGCTCGCCCATGATCTCCTCCAGGCGGTCCAGGTTCTTGAAGCCGACGACCTCATGCCCCATGTACCCGCCCATCTCGGCATAGTCCTCCTTGAAGTGCTTGAAGGTGGCCACGCGGCGCTCGCCGTTGGGCTGCACCCTACCGAACGCCCGGGGATCGAGGAACCTCCACTGCCCGTAGACGTCGAGCGGGGAGTGGGGAATCACGGTCCCGGTCAGGCCGATCCGCCTCTCAACCCGCGAGCCGATTCGTCCCGCCAGCCGAGACGCGTTGGAGGAGACCGACTTGATCTTGTGCATCTCGTCGATCACAACGAGGTCCGGATCGAAGTCGGTGACAGCGCTGAGCACGACGTCGGCCATCGTCCTGGACCCGACCTGCCGGCGCTGCGAGAGCGTGTCCAGGTTGATCGCCTCGATCACGAGGCGCGGCTTGGAGTCGCCCAGAACGTCGGGGCCGGCCTTGGCCGCCATCTTCCGGTCCAGATCGACGCCATCTCGCCGGGCGGCCAG
>ERZ773272.915-NODE-915-length-11427-cov-55.786845_pt1 | contig 11427 bp, 7 predicted proteins | sample MGYA00511891_ERZ773272 | MGnify/ENA primary metagenome ERZ773272 (study PRJEB29015, sample SAMEA2738150) | human oral metagenome | biome: human oral; feature: human-associated habitat; material: saliva | place: China | collected 2198 ...
TGCGGCGGGAGTCGCCGAGGAACCAGAAGACGGTGAAGATGGATCCGCAGAGCACACCGAGCATCAGGGAGATGAAGATACGGGCGGGTATGTCGTCCCAGTGGTAGAGGAGTGAGAGTGAGGCCTGCACTGTGACGGCGAGTGCGCCGACCCAGCCGAGGATGAGGGAGCGGAAGCGGGCGCGGCGGGTCCAGTGCCTGCCGGTGTGGTAGGCGGCGAGGCTGACCGGCGGGTAGCAGGTGAGGGCGAGTGAATCGGGGAAGGGGGACACGAGGGTGAGGCAGAGTGCCGCGATGACCACGTAGATGCTGCCGTAGGGGAAGCGGTAGCGGAAGTAGAGCGCGGTGGTGCTGCAGATCGCGGAGATAACCGGGATCCAGCCGTAGCCGTTGATGAAGGCAACGGAGAGCACGCAGCAGAAGAACTGCATGTGTGCGACGACGAGGACGTTCATCCAGCTGCGTTTGTCTCTGAGGTAGCTTTGCACGCGGCTGGAGGCGGTGATTGCGTCGGCGGGCAGGTCGTTACTTTCTGAGGTGCCGCGGGTTTTCGTTACGGCGTAGCCGGGTTCGGCTGTCTCTGTGCTGTGCTGTGGGTTCTGCTGGGGTTCGGTGTGCTTGAGGGGCATGTTTCCAGTGTATCGGGGTGGTGGGGCGGGGTTGGGGGCCTCTTTTTGCTCTCACATGCAGAAATATTCTGTGGGTTTGTGTGTGGAGGTGTGTGCTTGCGTGTGTGCGACACGCTAAAAACAGCTATTTTAAGTGAGTTCTACCACTTTTTCTGATGATATTTATTCAAGTGAAGCTTGAAGGTTTGGGGTTGTATGGGGTTTGAATTCGGGTTTAAGAGACCTGAAACTCCCTTAAGTAACCGATTTTGGTTGAAAAACCTTCAACCAAGGCGGAGAGTTTAAGGGAAACCCCCTCATCAAACCATTTTTGGAACCATTGCGGTACAGGTCCTTGATGGGTATAGTTTTGGCTGTACCCGAAATCTGCGCAGATGGTCTAAGTCCTGACAGAACGAACACCAAGAGTTCTGAAGCGCTTCTCCCTATGCAGGGGAACGGAGTACAGCATTATGTCGTTATCACCTGAGGTTTGGCGTAAGCCGACTTCACTCACTCGATTCCTATCAGGTGACATTCTTCGCCGCGCACGACGGCGGGTGATAACTTTTATTCCTCAAAATGACATCACTCTCGAAGGACATACATGTCTACTAACATTTCTCGCCGCAAGGTTGTCGCTGGCGCAGCATGGGCTGCTCCGGTTGTTGCAGCATCTGCTGCAGTTCCCGCTTTCGCATCTTCCACCGTTTGTGAGTGGGAGTCCACCGCAGCTTACACCGCTAACGGTAACGCTTCCGGTGCTAAGGGTTCCGCATCCTTCACCGTTCCCCCGCTGGTCGACAAGATCAAGTTCGAGGTCGTCGGTGGTGCTGGTGGTACCAACTACGACGATATCGCAGCAGGTTCCGGCGCTAAGATCACCGGTATCATCGAGGTCAAGCCCGGCCAGACCGTTCAGCTTGTAGCTGGCGCTGGCGGCATTGGCAACGGCCCCCTGTCCCCCGCAGAGGGTGGCGAGGGCTACGGTAACGGCGGTTCCTCCAACCTGCCCACCCCCATCCCCGCAAGCGTTATGCAGCGCGTCAACGCTATTTGGCCGAAGGACTCCAGCCTGAAGCGCATCATCTACTCCGCATCCGGTGGTGGCTCCTCCGCTCTGGTGATCAACGGTACCCCCGTTGCAGTTGCAGGTGGCGGCGGTGGCGCTGGCTTCGTGAACTCCGGTGGCGCTAACAACAACGAGCAGTACGCCGCGGCTGGCGCAGTTGACGCAGGTCGCCTGTGGCCCTCCGGCGCAAAGCGCAACGTGTACCCCGTCATCGGTTCCACCGGTGGTTCCGCTGATGGTGCAGCAGGTTCCGCAGGTAACCAGGGTGCACTGACCTACGCTGCTGACACCTCCGTCACCACCACTGTTAACGCAGGTGAGGGTGGCTCCGCAGGTATCGGTGGTAACGGCGGTTCCAAGACCGCTCTGCCCTCCGGCAAGTCCCCCAACGGCGTTCTGGGTTACTCCTCCGCTAACAACCAGGAGATCTACGCTTCCTCCAAGTCCGGTAACCAGGGTGGCGACGGCTTTAAGGGTAACGGTGGCGACGGCGTGGGCTCCTACTCCTACCTGATTGACAACAACGATCGTACCAAGAAGGAAGAGGGCACCAAGAACGGTAAGGGCTACGCTCTCGAGTACGAATCCATCGGCTTCAACTTCAACGGCTACGAGTCCGTCATCTCCGCAGGTGGTGGCGCAGGCTACGGTGGCGGTGGCTCCGGTGCTTCTACCTCCTCCTCCGCAATCGTTCTGACCCAGAAGTGGAACAACAACCCCAACGGTCTGCGCCAGAACGTTGGCTTCGCACAGTTCGGTGGCGGCGGTGGCGCAGGTGGCTCCTACGTTGCTCCCGGTGTTTCCGGTGGCTCCATCGAGTCCGCAGGCAACGCTCCGACCGAACGTGGCGCACGTGGCAACGGCTACGTCAAGGTCTCCCTCTGCAAGCGCACCGCGTAATTGCATAGACCCTAGGGCTCTCACACTGAGTGAGAACTCATAACGATATTCCCCGGCTGATGATTCAGCCGGGGAATATCGTTTTAACCAGTAGAGGCTGAACACCCCAGAATCCAGGGGCGCCGGGTCGAACCAGAAGGGTAGGGGAGTAGCCGGGTAGGAGCTGCACCTAACCCAGAGCCTGTCTAGCCCAGAGTCTGAGAACCCGCCCGCACGCTCTACCGCCCACCCGCGGCGCGTATTACGGTAGAGGCATGACTGAAGCACGTAGCATCGACCTCGCCGTCATCCCCGGCGACGGCATCGGCCCCGAAATCATTACCGAAGCCCAGCGCATCCTTACCCGCGCCTGCGAGCTCGAAAACATCACCGTAACCCCCACCCACTACAAGCTCGGCGCCGAGCACTGGCTGGAAACCGGTGAAACCCTGCCCGACTCCACCATGGACGCCCTCAAGCAGCACGACGCGATCCTCTTCGGCGCCATCGGTGCAGACCCGCGCAGCGGCAAGATTCCCTCCGGCCTCATCGAACGCGAAATGCTCCTGAAGCTGCGCTTCGCCTTCGACCACTACATCAACCTGCGCCCCTCCCGCCTGTACCCCGGCGCAGTGTCCCCGCTGGCCAACCCCGGCAACATCGACTTCGTCGTCGTGCGTGAAGGCACCGAAGGCCCCTACATTGGCAACGGCGGCGTCATCCGCGGCGGCACCCCGCACGAAATCGCCACCGAAGTTTCCCTCAATACCGCACACGGTGTGGAGCGCCTGGTGCGCTACGCCTTCGAGCTGGCTTCCACCCGCCGCAAGAAGGTCACCCTCGTGCACAAGACCAACGTGCTCACCCACGCCGGTCGCCTCTACAACCGCTACTTCACCGAAATCGCGGCTGAATTCCCCGAGGTCGAGACCGACTACCTGCACATTGACGCGACCACCATCTTCATGGTCACCGACCCCGCCCGATTCGACGTGATCGTCACCGACAACCTCTTCGGCGACATTATCACCGACCTTGCCGGTGCAGTGACCGGCGGTATCGGCTACGCGGCAAGCGGCAACATCAACGCCGTCGGCGAGTTCCCCTCCATGTTCGAGCCTGTACACGGCTCCGCACCGGACATCGCCCGCCAGAACAAGGCAAACCCCACCGCCGCAATCCTCGCCGGCGCGATGCTGCTGCGCCACCTCGGCCACGATGCCGCCGCAGCCCGCATTGAGGACGCCGTCGAGGCAGATATGCGCGAAAACGGTGCCAGCGTGCGCGGAACCGATCAGGTCGGCGCGGACGTGCTCGCACGCCTCGGCTAAAACTGGCTCGGCTAAAATTTGCTCGCTAAAACTCATCTGCCGTAGCAGCTGAACGTGAAACACCCGTGAAGCCCGGAAGGAACACCCCTTCCGGGCTTCACCCATACCTTCACCGCACAGCCCCTGTTCACATCCTGAATGAGAGAAAAGGTGCGCATGCGGCAAACGCATCTTTCCGGTACTCTAAAACAGGTCAGGCACACCCGCCCGGCACCTCGGCGGTGGACACCATCCACCACTAGCTTTGATGCATCCGACTAGCACAGACCGCTAGATGCACCATCTGCCCCGCACGACAACGCGCCCGGCGGCACACACCGGTCCCTCGCCCCGCCGCGAGAACCGCCACTCAAAGAACGCCCACAGAGGCAACTAGACGAAGAGGAACGCAGAACGATGGCCATCGAATTCAGCCACGAAGCAAACCAGTCACCCGCCACCGCCGAACGCCGCGCCGAAATCCTCGCAAACCCCGGCTTCGGCGACTACTTCAGCGACCACATGGTCACCATCGACTGGGAAGGCGACTACAAGACCGGCGGCACCTGGTACGACGCACGAGTTCACCCCTACGGCCCGCTCGTCCTCGACCCCGCAGCATCCGTCTTCCACTACGGCCAGGAAATCTTCGAAGGCGTCAAGGGCTACCGCCACGCCGACGGCTCCGTATGGACCTTCCGCCCCGAGAAGAACGCGGCACGTTTCGCGAACTCTGCACACCGTCTCTCCCTGCCCGAACTGCCCGCAGAGACCTTCATCGAATCCCTGCGCGAACTCGTGAAGATGGACGAGCAGTGGGTACCCACCGGCGACGGTGAAGCCTTCTACTTCCGCCCCTTCATGATCGCAACCGAGGCGTTCCTGGGCGTTCGCCCCGCACGCCACGTGCAGTACCACGTCATCGGCTCGCCCGCAGGTAACTACTTCGGCACCCCCGAACCCGTGGACATCTGGCTCTCCACCACCTACGCCCGCGCAGGCGAAGGCGGCACCGGTGCAGCAAAGTGCGGCGGTAACTACGCAGCATCCATGATCGCCCAGATCGAAGGCGAAAAGCACGGCTGCAAGCAGGTCATCTTCAAGGACCCGCACCGCGGTGACGCTATTGAAGAGCTCGGCGGCATGAACGTGTTCTTCATCTTCGGCAAGGAAAACAAGATTGTTACCCCCGAGCTGACCGGCACCATCCTGGAGGGCGTGACCCGCTCCTCGCTGATTCAGCTCGCCAAGGACCGCGGCATGACCGTCGAAGAGCGCGCCATCACCCTCACCGAGTGGCGTGAAGGCGTGGCAAACGGCGACATCACCGAAATCTTCGCCTGCGGCACCGCAGCAGTGGTCGCACCCATCGGCAAGCTCAAGGCTGAAGACTTCGAAATCCCGGCACCCACCGAGCACTTCGGCGAAATCTCCAAGAGCCTGCGTGAAGAGCTCGTCGGTATTCAGCTGGGCACCGTTGAGGACCGCCACGGCTGGATGACCCGCCTCATCTAAAACGTGAATCTCAAAAACGTGAATCTAACGTAACCCGCGAAATCCCCGCAGGATGCCCCGCCCGACCCGCACGTCGCGCGGTGAGCAGCCCGCGGGGATTCGCTGTGCCCGGCGAATAGTGCGCGCGGCGTTGATAGCGCGAGGATAGGGGAGGGGAGGCGCACCCCGCCGACCCGCCTCGCTCAAACCTGCCCTGCCTTGCTGAAACCTATCCCGCCGCCCGCGCCCTCGAAGGCTGGTACCCTAGAAAGTATGCGTATTGCACGATTTACCGTAAATAATGAGCTCCACTTCGGGCTGGTAGAAGGCGACGCAGGCGAAGAAACCCTGCGCGTACTCGCCGGCGACCCCTTCTACTCGGGCATCGAACCGACCGGCACCACCTACCCCATCGACCAGGTGCGCCTGCTCGCCCCGATCATCCCCCGCTCCAAGGTGATTGGAGCGATCGCAAACTGGGCAGGAACCGAGGCGCCCGCCTCCCCGCAGTTCTTCCTCAAGCCCAACACCACCGTCATCGGCCCCGGCGACCCCGTGACCCTGCCCGAGTACTCCGAAGCCGTCAGCGCAGAAGGTGAACTCGCCGTCATTATCGGCCGTATCGCCAAGTCCGTGCCTCTCGAGCGCGTGCACGAAGTCATCTTCGGCTACACCGTAGCCAACGACCTCACCGCCCGCGACCTGCTCGAAGACCGCCAGTGGACCCGCGCCAAGGGCTTCGACGGCTCCACCCCGCTCGGCCCCTGGATCGAAACCGACCTGGACACCGACTCGCTGAACATCACCACCTGGGTTGACGGCGACGTCGTGCAGGAAGGCAACACCTCCGAAATGCACTACTCCGTAGCCGAACAGGTTGCCGCAGCCTCCGAAATCTTCACCCTGCTGCCCGGCGACGTACTGCTCACCGGCACCCCCGCCGGCATCAGCGTACTGCGCGACGGCAACGAAGTAGAGGTCGAAGTCGAAGGCATCGGCTCCCTCGTCACCCGCGTGCGCGACTAAACAGCCCGCGCCCACAAACGTAACGTACATCCTGAAACACACCGTCAAGGAGACATCATGACCGAATACCACGGTCCCGTACTCAACAGCCCCGCAGACACCCGCGTCCGCTTCTGCCCCTCGCCCACCGGCACCCCGCACGTGGGCATGGTCCGCACCGCCCTCTTTAACTGGGCGTACGCACGCCACACCGGCGGCAAGCTGATCTTCCGCATCGAAGACACCGACGCGGCACGCGACTCCGAAGAGTCGTTCAACCAGGTGCTCGAATCCCTGCACTGGCTCGGCATCAACTGGGACGAAGGCGTTGGCGTCGGCGGCCCCCACGAGCCCTACCGCCAGTCCGAGCGTAAGACCGCAGGCATTTACAACGAGGTCTTCGCAAAGCTCGTTGAAGGCGGCTACGTGTACGAAGACTTCTCCACCCCCGACGAGGTGAAGGAACGCCGCAAGGCAGCCGGTCAGGACCCGCAGCTCGGCTACGACAACTACGACCGCAACCTCACCGAAGAGCAGAAGGAAGCCTACCGCGCCGAAGGCCGCCAGCCCGTGTGGCGCCTGCGCATGCCCGACGAAGACATCACCTTCAACGACCTCGTTCGCGGTGAAATCACCTTCAAGGCCGGTACTGTTCCCGACTACGTGGTCGTCCGCTCTAACGGCGACCCGCTGTACCCCTTTGTGAACCCCGTCGACGACGCGCTGATGGGCGTCACCCACGTGCTACGCGGTGAGGATCTGCTCTCCTCCACCCCGCGTCAGATTGCGCTCTACCGCGCGCTCATCGACACCGGCGTGACCAGCTTCATCCCCGAATTCGGCCACCTGCCCTACGTCATGGGCCAGGGCAACAAGAAGCTATCCAAGCGCGACCCCGAGTCGAACCTCTTCCTGCTGCGCGACTCCGGCTTCATCAAGGAAGGCCTGCTGAACTACCTGTCCCTGCTGGGCTGGTCCCTCTCCGCAGACCAGGACGTCTTCAGCATCGACGAGCTCGTCGAGCACTTCGACGTACACGACGTTGTCGCTAACCCCGCACGCTTCGACGTGAAGAAGGCAGAGTCCATCAACGGCGACCACATCCGTGCGCTCGACCCCAAGGACTTCCGCGACCGCCTCATCCCGTACCTGCAGGCTGCAGGCGTACTCGGTGAGACCCTCACCGAGCGTGAAGAGCAGATCCTCACCGAGGCTGCACCCCTCGTTCAGGAGCGCATGCAGCTGCTCGGCGAAGCACCCGGCCTGCTCGCATTCCTCTTCAAGGCTGACGAAGAAATCAGCACCGCAGACGACGCACGCAAGCAGCTCAGGGAATCCGCACCGCAGGTCCTCGCCGCCGCTATCGAGGCTCTGGAGCCCCTCGAGGACTTCACCGCAGCCAACATTGAGGCAGCCCTGCGCGCCGCAATCGTCGACGGCCTGGAAATCAAGCCGCGCCTCGCATTCGGCCCCGTGCGTATCGCAGTGTCCGGTGAGCGCATCTCCCCGCCTTTGTTCGAGTCCATGGAAATCCTGGGCAAGGAATCCTCCCTCGCGCGCCTGCGCAAGCTTGCCGCTGAACTGAGCTAACCATGAAGAAATCTGTGACCGGGCAGGCGCTGCTGAAGGGCACCCTCATGGCGCTCACCAACGCCTGCATTATCTGGCTGTTCGCCTACATCGCCGGCTTTGACCGCTCCGTGTGGATGGTCGTCATCATTATTGCCGGCGCGGTACTCGCCTACGTGACCGCATTCCTGGAGGCACGCGCCATGCAGAACGCGGCTCGCGGCGGCGACGTGAGTAGCTCGTCGTCTGTCGTGGATTCCTCGGATTCTTCTGGCTCTTCGGACGAAGAAGAGGAAGACGACGACTTCGTGGACCCGGGCCCCGACCCGGACGCGGGCGACTTCGACGCCGGAAGCTCCAGCAGCTCCGACTACAGCAGCTACAGTAGCTCGGACTACTCTGGCGGCGGCGATTCCGGCGGAGGCGATTCCGGCGGTAGCAGCGACTAAGCTCTAGCTAGTTTTGGTGCGCTCGCAGGTATCTTAGGTATCTGTGATGCTCACTTTGAGAGCTTCAGCTTAAGAAAATCCCCTGATCCAACGGGAATCTGACGACCGAAAGGTCTGAAGGAAACCCGGTGGATAAGGGGATTTTTCATAAATTTGAGAATATTTTTTGTGATGGGTGTTTCCTATAAAACTACTAGTCAGTATGTTTTGTTGGGGTGAATCTGGCTCCATTTTGGGGAGTGTGGCAAGAATTTGGTTTGCGCACCCCGGCAAAGGCTCGTATAGTAGTACCTGTTGTTGCGACAAACTGAAAAGTTCAAAGCGAAAACATGCGGTTGTAGCTCAGTTGGTAGAGCACCACCTTGCCAAGGTGGATGTCGCGAGTTCAAGTCTCGTCAACCGCTCCACTAAAGCCCCGAGGTTCGCCTCGGGGCTTTTTCGTTGTCTACGAAAGTTTTGGCAAGTCTTAGCTTTTGGAGGCGTGGGGCGGGTGCGGGGTAGGGGTCTCGTGATCTTCTTGAGGCGGCTGCTTGGGTGGGCTGATCGCCAGGTTATCTGACTGCCTGGCTATCTGGCTATTTAGCTATCTGACTGCAGGGGAGTAGCGTAGGAAGAAAAATCTTCAAAAAAATCTGGGGCACGAAGTGTGCGGGGGAGAGGCTAAAGCTGCTCTCTGAGTCCCTAGAAGCCCTCTTGGGATTGCTTTGGGGGATGAAAATCGGCCCCAAAACCCTGTTTTTGAAGAAATTTAAAAAACTTTTTAATCCCAAAAACCCCGGAATTACGCGGAAGTAGCGGGCATGAAACCGTGAATGTGAGGCGGCTCTCCAGATTTCGGCTTGCGCGCCTCCAGAAAGACCCGTATAGTTATTACTCGTTCCGGTGATAAGCCGAAAGGCGAAAAACGGAACGGTAACTCAATAGAGTAATGGGATATGGTGTAATTGGCAACACGAAGGTTTCTGGTTCCTTTGTTCTAGGTTCGAGTCCTGGTATCCCAGCTAACCTCCTAACGGAGGTTGCGGCCCCATCGTATAGCGGCCTAGTACTCCGCCCTCTCACGGCGGCAACACCGGTTCAAATCCGGTTGGGGTCACCACTAGGAAAGAAGCTCTTCATCTTCGGATGAAGGGCTTCTTTGTTTATCCGATGAAAACTGTTTTTAGATTCTATGGTGCCGCGGTGAGCCTCTCACAGCGCCGCTCCTTACGTCGCGGCACTCCGGGGCATGATGGGTTTCCTCGCGCGCTCGGCATCATGCCCCTCCGTCACCGTTACAAACCGATTCGGGTCACACTAGGAAAAAGCCTTGGTTCTTCGGAATCAAGGCTTTTTTGTTTATCCAGCGAAAACCGGATTTAGATTCGGTCATGACTTAGCGACTTCAGCAATGGTTAAAAGCTATCTCTGAAGACGCTAACTTAGTCCCATAGTCCGTAACTCATGACCAAAGTCCATAAGTCATTACTGAACCTGCAGCCGCCTCCGGTCGGAAGATCTCTTAGATTCTATGGTGCCGCCGCATACTCGCTGAAAAGCCACAAGTGCTTCGAGAAGCCACCATTTATGTTGCTTTTCGAAACACAAGTGGCTTCTCGGCGGGAGCAAAAAAGGGGCGCACAAAATTTGACCTTCACGCCAAGCCTCGGTATAGTCTTATCCGTAAGCGTGATTGGCGCAGTGGTAGCGCGCTTCGTTCACACCGAAGAGGTCACTGGTTCGAACCCAGTATCACGCACCAATAACCCCCGTTTCAAGGAACGGGGGTTTTATTATGCCCACCGGTATTTGTGCCCACAAGCAGTACAAGCCCAGCCGCGGACACAACCACCCGAGAATGAGGTACCCCGTGACAACACCCGAACTCGCCGCAGCCACCGACTACGGACGCATGTACTCCCGCAAACGCGGAGGAGAACTCCTCGTCCCCTCCATCACCACCGTCATCGGGCAGCACGCCAACGACCTCAGCGGCTGGCACGGGTACATGGCCGCCAAAGCCGCCCTCGAAGACCAGCGCGCCTACCGCGCCACCGGATCCCACGGCCTCAAATTCGCCATCATCCGCGACGCAGCCAGCGCCTCCGAACGATACCGCGACGCAGCCGCCGCCCGAGGCGACCGCGTCCACAACTACGCCGAAGCTGTCGCCCTACGCGCCATGGGCCGCGAACATAACCTCGAAGAAAGCCGCGAACAGCTCATCATCAACGGCGAACAAGCCTACGCCGACCGCTTCGACGAATGGTGGGATGCGTTCAAACCCCGCCCCCTCGCCGCCGAAATCACCATCTGGAACGACACCGTCGGCTACGCGGGAACCCTCGACCTCGTCGCAGAAATCGCGGGCCGAACCTGCATCATCGACTACAAAACCAAAGGCACCGACAAACGCGGCCGCGTCAAAGCACTCGACGAAAAAGTCGTCATGCAGCTCGTCGCCGGACTCAAAGCCGAAGAATCCCTCGTCGACCCCGACGACGGCACCTGGGAACCCTGGAAATACGGCGACGCACCCGTCCTCATGGGTGTGGCACTCGGCGAAACGCAGGTGTTGCCGCAGCAGGCAAACCCCGCCGTGCTCGAACGCAACTGGTACAAGTTCTGCGCGCTGCGCCGCGTCTGGGAATTTGACCGTCAGGTTCAAGAATTTGAAGACCCCTCGCTCATGCCCGTAGTACCGCCGCCGGTGGCATAGGCTAGTACCCCCCCCACGCAGGTGAGCGCAGGGAGGTGAGGCTCAGCCCTCACCCTGCCGCCTCGATTCGTTCTAGATTCGCGCTACTGAATCGGCGACAATAGAACAATAGGCAGAACCGCGAGCTACGCTGTGAAGAATGCGCCCGCTGGGAAAACCGTCAGGGAAAACCGTCAGCGCAGTTCTGCCACCATTTTGAAATCCGTAAGCACATTCCCGGCATCCGCCGGCAAAGGAGAACCATGACCATCCTGAGCATTCGCACCGTAGGTGACCCGGTGCTGCGCAGCGTCTGCGACCCCATCACCGTCTTCGACGACGACCTGGCACGACTCATCGACGAC
>ERZ773272.919-NODE-919-length-11409-cov-50.992161_pt1 | contig 11409 bp, 7 predicted proteins | sample MGYA00511891_ERZ773272 | MGnify/ENA primary metagenome ERZ773272 (study PRJEB29015, sample SAMEA2738150) | human oral metagenome | biome: human oral; feature: human-associated habitat; material: saliva | place: China | collected 2198 ...
TGTCGATGCCCATTTCGAGGATTTCGCGCTTGTCGGTCATGCCGAGCTGCTTCATGGCCTCGAGTTCTGCAGGCAGGCCGTGGGTGTCCCAGCCGAAGCGGCGTTCTACCTTGTGGCCACGCTGAGTCTGGTAGCGTGCGACGAGGTCCTTGGCGTAGCCGGTGAGCAGGTGGCCGTAGTGGGGCAGGCCGTTAGCGAAGGGAGGGCCGTCGTAGAAGACGAATTCGTTTTCGCCGTTTTCGCCTGCGGGGCGGTTCTCGACGGATGCGGCGAAGGTGTTGTCCTTCTTCCAGTAGTCGAGGACTGCTTCTTCAAGTGCGGGGAACTTAGGCGATGCGGTGACGCCGCTTCCTGCGGCTTCGAAGGCGCTCGCCTTGGGGTATACATGGGACATGTGTTTGTGCGCCCTTATCTGTTGTTCTCAACGCTGAGAGGCGGGGCGACAGGGTACGTAGCACTCGTCGTCCGCACCGTTTCAGCGGGTGAGGATTGACATGACGGGTGCAAGGACGCCTGGGCATCGCTGACCGGTCCGGGCTGTGCCGGGGGCAGGATGCGGCGCGGTACCACCTTGCTTACTGATTTAACAGCTCAACGCACCGAACCCTCCCGGGGCTACGGGGTGCCGCGGCGTATGTCCGCGATACCTAGCCACCGGAAGAGCGGCGCGTTGGGCGGGTATCAGTCGCTTATTACAGCTATATCGGGCTTAACCGTCCGGTTCTACTGGGACTACATCTCTTCCGCTAAGACACCCTCGCCGCAGCGATTGGCGGGTGCCCGCAGGTGCGGTCCGTTCTTCCGAATTGCTCGCCGGTGATGGCCGGGTCGTTGCAAACACTAATAGTTTATGTGGCTTTTGTGTCTGTATGCAACCCCGCGGGGTGTGGGTTTGAACAGCACTTTTCTGATGCGCCGACACTGGGGGCACAAAACAGAATGGTTCTTCGTTCAGCGATATTTAGAGCGAGTAGGGGGCTTAAGGGGTCTTGCCTCACCCCGCACTCGGGCGTGTTTAAGGATGTATGTTTTTACATTCCTTGCGTGTTGCTTTAAGTGGGTTTCAATTTTTTCGGGGGAACCTGCGGGATTACCCCCAGTGCAACCACAAGATATGGGGTGAACACCGATGTAATTCCACTAGATATTCACCCCTGCAAGTTTTCTTCCCCTCGGCATCCCGTGTGGGAACCGGTTTTTCTGGATTTTTTAGCAGTGCATAGTGGGTGAATAGAATGCATATTTGGGGATTGTCGAGCGGGTTTTCCCTTGGGAATCGGGTGTTTCTTCTGGAGTATTGAAGGCTTCCTCGCGGGCAGAAGGTTGATCCAACCACCCTCCTCTCCCCCATCTTTTGGGAACACTGAGACGCAGCTCTTTTATTTTCAAGTCACAAATATGACTGAAATCACTTAATCTGACATGTGTGTAACCCTCTTGCTGAGTGGTAACCCCCATCACATAGCCCTCCACCAACGGGGCATGACCGTAATACTTTACAGTGATTGATATCCTGAGTGCCCCATAAGCTCTCAGAGATTACTAAGGTATATTTTCGTGCATTTTGACCTCAAAATAGTCTAAAATGAATCGTGCAACACATCAATGATGATTCGATAGCATCTACCCCCTCACCCGGGCGTGACCGTAGCAGTCTCAACGATGAGTTCACCAGTACCCCTCGCCCACGGCGTGAGGTACACCCGAGGTCACTTCCGGACAGGGTCTGAAACCGCGGCATTTGCCCAAAGTTTTCACCCCTTTCACGACCTCACCCAACACGCTATACAACCACGCGCCCGCCGCCGGGTGCCCCGAGCCCGCCTCGGAAAAGATCAAGGAGTTCACCGATGCTCTCATCCGACCGCTCTTCGAGTACCCGTTCCGCCGCTTCCCGCCTCCTAAGCCGCCGTACCCTACTACTCGGTGGTGCGGTTTCCCTCATGGCTGGTTGCGCCTCCGATATTCGCCCGCTGAGCGAAGAGGCAAAAGCTAAGGTAGGCTCCCCCACCCCTTCCGTGACCGCTTCGCCCTCTGCTACCGCTACTTCCTCCGCGAGCGCATCGGCAAGTGCTTCAGCACATGCCACAAGCAGCTCCTCCAGCGCGGCACGCGTACCCGTATCTGAGGATGCACTCGTTGAGGGTTGGGAAAAGTACCCCGGCCCTCTGAAGCTGACCGGCGAATACATGGGCGAGTACCAGCCCGCAACGGATTCTTCCCCTGCGAAGAACGTACCTAAGCCCCTCAAGACCGTTCCGCACCGTGAAGAACCGACCTTCCAGGGCGCCTACGAGACGTTGCGTGCCTACTACAGTGCTCAGATCACCGCACTCAAGGATGGCCACTATGCAGATCAGGCGATTGAGCTGACCTACCCGGCAGACAAGAGCGCCATCGACGAGGTTAAAGCAGTCAAGGAACTGTATGAGCAGAACGGCTGGTACATGGACTTCACGTGCAGCATTTCCATGCGGAATACTGAGCCTCGAACCGCCCTGAAGAACGGTGACGGCTACGTAGAAATCATGATGGACGCCAAGTATTCTGCCACCGCCATCCATCAGCCGGACGGCACCGAACGCAAGATACCGGCGATTACTCAGGTAGCCATTCCGCACGTGATGCTCTACACCGAGGGTAAGTGGTGGCGAATCGGCAACGACTATCTGAACGAGCGTCTGAATGGCGGCAAGGGCTCTTCCGCCTCTTCTGGCTCCGGAGGTTCCAGTTCTGCCGGTTCTAGCGGTTCTTCGTCCTCGGGTCGCGGCTCCACTAAGGTCTAAATCCACTGGGGCCTACTACCCCTTCCCCGGTCTTATCTCCGGTTGAGAGTAACCCCGTCTTATAAATCCAATCATCACTAGCCCAAAGTCGGTGAGGCACAGTTGCCCCTGCACCTCACCGACTTTGGGTTATTGTGCCTTAAAGACAACGTCCAGGGTTTTTTGACGAAGTTTTAAAACCAGTCTTCTATAGTAAGAAGCGGATACTTCATACCGCCGCAGTTCACGCTCCGGCGCACCCGTACCCCGGTACACCCTTTGTACCGCGCACCATACAAGAATGATGAGGCGGATCCTTTCGTACGCATCACAGCGTTGTGAAGCGAGCTACCTCGATCAACCATTTTCAGGAGATACCATGTCCTTCCGGCCGAGTGCACACGCCAACCTTTCTGCTAACGACCGAAACGGATTGACCCGCCGCACCGTTCTTTTTGGCGGTCTGACCGCCGGTGCTTTGGCCCTAGCAGGATGCGCTTTCAACAAGGATATTCGCCCCACCGGTACCGGCGATACTTTCTCCGGCTCCCCGAGCGCCTCCGCCTCCCCCTCGGCTTCAGCTTCGGCTTCGCCTTCTGAGTCTGCTTCGGCTTCGGCATCCGCTTCGTCTTCGTCCTCGTCAAGCCGTAACAGCGCGAAGATTATTCCGTCCGACGAGTTCTTGAAGGACTATAAGAAGTACATTGGCGACGTCAAGTACGAGTACAAGCCAGCCATTGCGCACTACGTTGAGCCGACCGACACCTCCCCCGCGAAGAATGTTCCGATCCCGGTCATTGATACGGTGGCTCAGCGTACCGTCTCCCTCGAAGGTGCTTACAAGACCCTGGCTGCTTATCAGAGCGCGTACATTGCCGCGATGTACAGCGGCGACCTGCAGTACCTCAAGGGTCTGGTCCACGGCGCTGACAGCGGTCTGGTCAACAACCTGAAGGCTATTGCTAAGCTCTACGCCGCAGGTGGTTGGACCAAGGACTACGAGAGCAAGCTGAGCATCCGTGACGATAAGGACGGGAAGGCTCTTGCCTCTTCCGATTTGGCTGTTGTGGCGTTCCCCTGCCGGGATGTTGTCAAGGAATACACAATCTACCAGAAGGGCACGGGTGAGCCTCAGAAGGCAAGCACCCTGGATGTCGTGATCTACGTGGTGTACGCCGAGGGCAAGTGGCGCGTAACCAGCCGCGAGTACTTCGTATCCCAGTACAGCGACCAATTCCGCAAGGTCTTTGAGGGTCCCTCCTCATCGGCTTCGGCAAGCAAGTCCAGCGGCTCCGGCAGCTCTAGTTCCGGTAGCAGCAACGACTTCAAGATCTAGGCTCTGAGACTCTAGGCTCTGGGGCTCTAGAATCTGAGAGCAACACCCCTGACAAAGCGGGGCGGGTATCAACTGATACCCGCCCCGCTTTCGTATGTTTTTGTGCCGCTGTTTTTATGCCGCAGCGTTTCCCTGCGCTGCCCGGCGTTCCCGGCGCGGCGATATGACCCAGTGCAACAATACAACTCGGCACAGCAACAGCCCCGCTCCTCGGCAACTAGGAAAACCAAGGATGCGGGGCTGCGCAATATTATCTAACGCACCGTACTATCTAATGCACAGTGCTATCTAGCGCGCCGCCTCTAGGAGGTGGAACGCTCACGCAGACGCTCGTGAACCTCGCTCACAAAGCGGTTCTGATTATCGCGAGCATAATGCACGACCTCACCGATGACGGTAATAGCCGGCGCCTTGACCGATGCGCAATCAACCTGAGCGTTCTCAAGGGTCGTGACAGTCACGCGCTCTTTCTCAGAGAAACCGTTCTCGATGGTTGCCAGCGGCGTGTCAGCCTCAATCCCACGAGAGAGCAGAGACGCCACCGTATCGGGCAGGGTACGAACACCCATCAACAGCACCACGGTGCCCTGGGCGCGCAGGGTCGCCTCAACAGCCGACACTTCGGTCTCCGACAGGCCGGAGTGACCAGAAATGACGGTAAAAATCGAGGATACCTTACGCAGGGTCACCGGAATCGCCGCACGCGCAGGAACCGCAATGGCGCTGGTAATGCCGGGGATAACCTCAGCCTCCAGGCCTGCGGCGATGCACGCGTCCAGCTCTTCAGCGCCGCGACCGTACACGTACGGGTCGCCGCCCTTCAAACGCACCACGGTCTTACCCGAGAGCGCGTAATCAATCATGAGCTGCTGAATGCGGGACTGCGGAACAGCGTGCTTACCGGGAACCTTGCCCACATCAACGATGAGGGCATTCGGTGCGTACTCGCCGTACTCCTGCGGGGCGAGGTGATCCAGAAGGACCACGTCCGCCTCGCTCAGGGCACGTGCCGCACGCAGGGTCAGCAGGTCGGCGGCGCCGGGGCCACCGCCCACAATGTAGACCTTACCGGGGTTCTCAGCGGGCTCGCCGGGCAGAAGAATTCCGCGTTCCGTCACGCTATCGTCCAGGCTGTGCCCGGGCGCCCCGCCCGCGAGCACCTCGTCAATAGTGGCGAACTCGCGGGGCGGGAACGGAGGAATCTTCGGGCACATACTATGCTGCCGGGACCGGGTTGAGGTCACTGGGCTTACCCACGGGAATCTTGGCACCGGTCAGCAGGACGGTGTTGGACTCGCCAGCTTCTGCTGCCGCAATTTCCTCGGGGGTTGCGGGGCGAATCTGCTCGCGCTCCAGCACGTACAGGTGCGAACCCTCGTCGCTGCCGTTGGGCTCGTTGATGAAGGCACGGAAGCGGCGCAGGCGGCGCTCGTCCTTCAGGGTTGCTGCCCATTCGTCCTCGTAGGAGTCCACGTGACGCTGCATGTCGCGCTCCAGGTCCTCGCATACGCCCAGGGAGTCCTCGATGAGGACGGACTGCAGGTGTGCCAGGCCGTCGCCGTGCTCCTCATCCAGGTCCTCAAGCCAGCGAGCGGTACGCTGCAGCTTGTCTGCGGTGCGGATGTAGTACATCAGGTAGCGGTCAATGTAGCGGATGATGTCCTCGCTGGAAGCGTCCTTGACGAAGAGACGACCGTGAGCGGGGTTTGCACCACCGTTACCACCCAGGTACAGGTTCCAGCCGTTGGTGGTTGCAATCAGACCAACGTCCTTACCCTGTGCCTCAGCACATTCACGGTTACAACCGGAAACACCGAACTTGAACTTGTGCGGGGAACGCAGACCGCGGTAACGGTTCTCCAGCTGGATTGCCATACCGGTGGAGTCCTGAACACCGAAGCGGCACCAGGTCGAACCCATGCAGGACTTCACGTTACGCAGGGACTTACCGTATGCCTGACCGGACTCGAAGCCGGCATCCACCAGACGCTCCCAAATGTAGGGCAGCTGCTCCAGGCGGGCACCGAACATACCGATACGCTGCGCACCGGTAATCTTCACGTACAGACCGAATTCGTCAGCGACCTCTGCGATAACAGCCAGCTTCTTAGCGGGAATCTCACCTGCGGGAATACGCGGAACGACGGAGTAGGTACCGTTCTTCTGCATGTTCGCCAGTGCACGGTCGTTGGTCTCCTGCAGGCCACCGCGACCAGCGTCTAGGACGTAGGAGTTGCGGAAGGAGGAGAGGATCGACGCAACGGTCGGCTTACAGATTGCACAGCCGTCGCCACCGCGACCGAAGCGTGCCAGCACGGAGTCGAAGTCGTCCAGGTTGGTCAGGCGCACAGCCTCAGCCAGCTCTGCACGGGAGAAGTCGAAGTGCTCACACAGTGCCTTGGAGACGGTCAGACCCATCTTCTTCATCTGCTGTTCCAGAGTCTTCTGCAGCATCGGCACACAGGAACCACACTGGGTACCCGCGGTGGTGCAGGACTTCAAGGATGCAACATCGTGGTTGCCGTCTACGATTGCCTCACGGACAGCACCGAAGCTGATGTTGTTGCAGGAACACAGGATTGCGTCGTCGGGCAGTTCGGTGTCGGGGATGCCGTCGCCGCCGCCAGCTGCGGTCAAGTAGACGTTCGGCTCAGCGGGCAGCTCGCGGCCAAGCAGGGGCTTGAGGGAGTCGAAGGGAGCGGTGTCACCGACGAACACGCCACCGAGCAGGGTCTTTGCGTCGCCGCTGGTCACAATCTTCTGGTACATGCCGCGTGCGGGGTCTGCAAACAGAACCTCGAGGCAGCCCTCGGTGGTGCCGCGGCGGTCACCGAAGCCAGCCACCTGAACGCCGGAGAACTTCAGCTTGGTTGCGATGTCGAACTCTTCAACCTGAGCTTCTTCATTGTCGTTGAGCAGGTTAGCTGCCACAGCGTCAGCCATAGCGTTAGCCGGTGCGACCAGACCCCAGGTGCGGCCCAGCACGCAGGCAACCTCGCCGATAGCCCAAATGTGCTCGTCGGAGGAGTGGCATGCGTCGTTGACGAGAATACCGCCGCGCTCACCCAGTGCCAGGTCAGCGTCACGTGCCAGCTCGTCGTTGGGACGAATACCAGCACCGAAGACCACCATGTCGGCGGGCAGGGTGCGGATTTCTGCATCCTCGGAGGGAGAATCTGCGATGGAGACGGAGACGACGTTGCCGTCAGCATCCTTGTTAATGCCGGAGATGTACACGCCGGTCTCAATCTCAATGCCGGTTGCCTTAATCTGGGCGTTCACGGCGTAACCGCCGCCCTGGTCAACCTCAACGGACAGCAGCCAGGGAGCCACGTCCAGGATGGTGGGCTCTGCGCCCAGGTCCTTCAGACCCTCAGCTGCTTCGAGGCCGAGCAGACCGCCACCGACGACGATACCGCGGGGTGCGCGGCCGAGGGTGGACTGCAGGCGCTTGACCTCGGAGACCATGTTCTTCACGTCATCAATCGTGCGGAAGACGTGTGCGGCGTCCGAGTTAAGAATGGGGATGCGAACCGCGCGGGAACCGGTTGCGAAAACCAGCACGTCGTAGGGGTACTCGTTGCCTTCGGTGTCAGTGACGACGCGGCGGGTGCGGTCAAGCTTCTCTGCATGGCAGTTATTGACCAGGTTGATGTTCTCTGCATTCCACAGTTCGGGATCGCCGAGGGTCAGGTCCTTCTCGGTGTCCTTGAAAATCTGCTCAATAGCAACGCGGTCGTAGGGGATGTAGGGCTCATCGTTGAGGACGGTGATGGTGTCCGCAGCGCGACCGGCAGCTTCAGCGCCTTCGTGGTACGCGCGTACAAAACGCCACGCAGCCGGGCCTGCGCCGACAACGAGAATGTTGCGGGGGGTGTGCGACATGGATTTTCCTTCCTAGTTGTAATGCAGGTAGTTCATGGCACTTATCTACCCTCAGTGTGCGGCTGGACCGTGCCCGGCGTTGGAACTCCTAGTTTCCGTACCGCTGGGCTCGTACCTGATGCGTACCGAGTAGTTGAAGCGCCCGCTTCTTTAGAATGCATCTGAAAATTACGAAACATTTTTGTGTGGGATTATGTTGTTTTTTCAGGCAGTCAAAAGGCGTTTTAAACTACGACTTTTATCGTACACGTTCTCAAGTACCTCAGGCGCCGAAAATTAGCATTTTTTGTGAAAATTTTCCAAAAAATCCGCGGAATACCGGGCTAGAATAGGGTATTCTTACCTTATCTAGACTTAATTTAGGTAAGGCTAATCTATAAAATTCAAGGTCATCTTTTAGGGTAAAAATAACCTTTAGCACCCTCCGCGCGCCCCATTTCCAAATGTGGGTTTCATAAGGTAAACTCCAAACAAAGAACACACGAACCGCTATTGTGTCCTGCACCCCGCGCGGCGCAGACCACCACTTCGAAAGGAAACCCCCATGGCTGAGAACTGGGTACGCATCTGCGCCGAATCTGACCTCGAAGAAAACTGGGGTGAAGTCGCCCTGGTCGACGGCTACCAGTACGCCATCTACAAGACCAAGCACGGCATCTTCGCCAGCGACCACCTCGACCCGCACAGCCAGGCACTGGTCCTCGCACGCGGCATCGTCGGTGAGAAGAACGGCAACCCCACCATCACCTCCCCCCTCTACAAGGAGGTCTACGACCTGACCACCGGCGAGTGCCTCTCTGACCCCTCCTACTCCATCAAGGTCTACCCCGTAGAGGTCCGTGACGGCGACGTCTACCTCAAGACCGCCTAAACGTTCAGCCGCCTACGGCTACTCAAACACAGCAACACAAAAACCTCGGGACCATGACGTCCCGAGGTTTTTGTATTAACATTTTCAGCCTTACGAGCGCATCTACACGCACCGCAAACCTGAGTTATTAGGCAGCATCCAACTGGGCAATAGCCGCATCCATGCGGTCAATAAAGCACTCCGCCACCACGGCAGCAGAAGCACCACCCTGCGCGTTCACCAGCGGCGCGGCAACCTTCACCGGCACACCGGTCGACTCAGCATCACGGCGCATCTTACCGGCAAAGAAACCCTCCGCCAGCAGGTAGGTTGCAGCAAACTTAGGCTGATGTTCGGCAACCACCTCGTGGAACTTCGGATCAATAGCGGCAATGAAGCCGTGATGCACCGGAACGTGCAACTCCTCTGCCAGCAGCTCAGCCGCGCGGCTCATGTCCGCACGACCATCAGCACGAGAAGAACCGGCAGCACCCTGCACTACAGGGCCGTCACCGGGAGTCCAGCCAGCTTCCTCCAAACGGGCGCGGGTCAGCGCGGCAAGGCGCGCATCCGGGCCCAGAGACTCACCAATGCTGATACGCTCAATGCCGCTATTGCGCGCGGCACGGCGCAAATCCACCTGAGTGTGGAAGCCGGTCGACAGCAGAATCGGCACAATAACGCAGGGCTCATCATTGGGCAGGGAGGCTGCGGCATCATCAACGCTGGGAGATTCCACATCCACATATGCGGCGTGGACACGGTACTCCACACCGTCGTTACGCTGAGCGAGCAGGAACTTGATCTGCTCACGAATCAGCGTGATAGCCTCGCGACCGGCGACCGAGTCGGTGCCGTGCGAGGTTGCGATTACATTCAGAATAGTCATATTTCCATTGTATGAAAGGAACACCCCGCTTCCCTACTCATGAACACGAGTAACGAAGCGGGGTGTTGCACGAAGGCTAAATATTAGCTCTTGCGGCGGCGTGCCACAACCAGGGCGGTACCTGCAGCCAGGGTGATAGCACCAGCTGCTGCGGCGAACATAGCGCCGGATGCGCCGGTCTGAGCCAGCTTCGAGGAGGAGCTACCGGAGGTCGAGGAGCTACCTGCGGAAGAACCACCACCGAGGGAGGAACCGCCGTTAGAGGAACCGCCGTTAGACGAACCACCGTTGGAACCGCTCACACCCAAGTTGTCGGATGCGCCGGAACCAGCATCAGAACCACCGTTGGAGCCGCCCTTGTGGCCGGCAGTGTTCTGGTCGGCGGTGCTGCTCTCAGAAGCGGAAGCACTCGCGGAAGCGGAGGCACTCGAAGATGCCGACTCGCTCGCCGATGCGCTCACCGAAGCGCTGCTGGAGCTGCTTGCGGAGCTCGACGCGCTCGCAGAAACACTCGAAGAAGCAGACGCGCTAGCGGACGCCGATGCGGACACGGTCGCCGAGGGGGTCACGGCGGGAACGCTCGGAACCGCGGTCGGGGATGCGCTCACCGATGCGCTCGGGGTTACAGACGCGCTCGGGGTTGCAGAAGCACTCGGGGCGACAGAAGGCGCCACGGACGCGGTCGGCAGAGACGGCGAGGTGGGCTCCTCCGAAGGCACAGCGGTGGGTTCTGCGGTCACGCTGGGCTCAGCGGTTGCAGAGGGCTCCACGGTCGGAGCAACAGTCGGCTCAGCGCTTGCAGAAGGCTCAGCAGTCGGTTCTGCGGTAGCAGAGGGCTCCGCGGTCACGGTAGGCTCCGCGGTAGGCTCAGCGCTTGCAGAAGGCGTCATGGTGGGTTCTGCAGTTGCAGAGGGTGCCACGGTAGGCTCAGCGGTGGGAGCAACGGTCGGCTCAGCAGACTTAGTCGGCTCAGCGGTGGGTGCCTCGGTGGGAGCAACAGTAGGCTCAGCAGAAGGCGCGACGGTCGGTGCCACGGTCGGCTCAGCAGACTTGGTCGGTTCCGGTGCCTTAGTCGGCTCAGGAGCCGGTGCCGAGCTCGCTGCCAGACGGTTCAGCCACAGCTGATCCTCGTAGGTGTTCGGGTTCTCGAAGCTGGTCGGGTAGATAATATCGCCGTTGGGCAGCTCGAGGGCGTTGTAGCCGCCGCTCTTGTCGGTCTTGCGCATCGAGGAGAGCACCACCTCGTTCACCTTGTTCAGGGTGTCATCCATGAACACCAGGCGGGAGCCGGATGCATCCACCACGACCACGTTACCCGCGCGGGTCAGGAACATGGTGGCAACCTCGGTCTTCTCGAAGCCCTCAAGGGTTGAGGACTCGCGGACCACGCTGAAAGTGCCGTTCTCGTACTTGAGGATCTGCACCTTACCGCCGTACCAGTTGTTCCAACGGTAAATGTAGCCCTTGGGGCTGACCAGGGTCGAGGGCAGGGCGGTGGTGTAGCCCTCGGGCGAGGAGTTCGGCACCAGGGATACGCCGTTACTGCTCAGGTGCAGCAGGTGGCCCTTCTGGACCACTTTTTCGCCAGACGCATCGTAGATGGAGGTCGACGGTGCGTACACGAAGCTACCGTCGGGCAGCGGCGCGAGGGTCACGGTGTTGTTGGAGAACGAGTCGCCGTAGT
>ERZ773272.920-NODE-920-length-11405-cov-2.670749_pt1 | contig 11405 bp, 11 predicted proteins | sample MGYA00511891_ERZ773272 | MGnify/ENA primary metagenome ERZ773272 (study PRJEB29015, sample SAMEA2738150) | human oral metagenome | biome: human oral; feature: human-associated habitat; material: saliva | place: China | collected 2198 ...
CTATTGCCAGGTCGTTCATGGTTTTATAATCAGATCCTGTGAAGAGGATTAAATTACGATTTATATAACGATTAAGTTATCTGCGTGACTTGACCTTCGGTCAACACTAGTCTTTACTGTTCTTAATTCTCGTTATCTACACGCAATCTGTCCGCAACTTTCTTGTTACACATCAACAAAAACGACTTCACATTTGCGAAAAACTATGATCATCACTGAATCGATCCCAACTCGGAAGATCATCACCCAGCCGCCGGTGCAGCCTCGGAAGAAGTGGCGTGCCCGCTACGTTGTGTACCTTTTGGACTTTCTCTCCATAACAGCAGCACTGACATTTGGTGCTTTCGCCAGCACGCGGTACAGCACCTACCGAATTGACACGCAGTCCACCGCCCAAGAACTGGCAACCCTCGGCGTTATTACGGCATTGTGGATGGGCATCATCTGGCTCAATCAGGGCTACGCATTCCATTCCCGTGTTCATAGCACAATTGGTATCAAGAGTGTTGTGAAATCCAGCCTGTACCTCGCTGGAATTCTGGCTCTCTTCGACACTATTTTCACCACCCCCTTCATTCATCCCTACCTGCTGGTGAGTATTCCGGTAGGCATTGTTCTTATCAGTATCATGCGCGCTGTATCCGCTCTTACTGTTCGCAGGATCAAGCGACACCGCCCTTCCCGACTACTGTTTGTTGGTAAATCCAGCGACATTTTGGATGTGCTAGGAAACAATTTCAATCTTCGTTTCCCCTACCACCAAATTGCCGCATTTCTGCTTACTGATCCAGAAAATAAGGATGCCCTTCCCCAGCTTGAGGATTGTCACTTCGTTTCTTACCTTCCAGACCACGACGTCGCGCAAACCGCTAAACAGCTCAATTGCGACGCCGTCTGGGTCGCCTCCGTCACTGACTTTGGCAACAAGAACCTGCGCCGCCTCGCATGGAACCTGCGTAGCGTGAAGGCCCGCCTGTACCTGGAGCCCATGATTGAAGGTGTCGCGGAGACCCGCCTGCACCCCATGCCCATCGGCCCCCGCACGGTCTTGTCCGTGGATCGCCCCCGTATTCGCGCGGCCAACGGCTGGATCAAGCGTGCCTTCGACATTGTGTTCTCGGCCGCCATTTTGGTGCTGATCTCCCCGATCATGCTGGCTACGGCCTTGGCCATCAAGCTGGAGGACGGCGGCCCGGTGTTCTACAAGAGCGAACGCATTGGCAAGAAGGGCAAACCCTACAAAGTATGGAAGTTCCGCAGCATGTGCATTGATGCGGAAGAGAAAATCCAGGCGCTGATCAAGGAAACCGGCGGACAGTCCCTGCTGTTCAAGATGAAGGACGATCCGCGCGTCACCCGCGTGGGCAAGTTCATCAGGAAATACAGCATTGACGAACTCCCGCAGTTCTTCAACTCCCTGAACGGCACCATGAGTGTGGTCGGCCCCCGCCCGCAGGTGCAGCGCGAGGTGGACGAGTACGACGCCGACATGTACATGCGTTTGGAGGTTCCACCAGGAATCACGGGCTTGTGGCAGGTCAGTGGCCGCTCAAACCTCAGCCCGCAGCTGGCCCAAGCCCTGGACCTGTATTACGTGGACAACTGGACATTTACCCTTGACATGCGCATCATCTTTGCCACACTGAAGGCAGTCCTGAAGTCCGAGGGTGCTTACTAATCTTTTTATTGCCGGGTAGCACAGTAATAGTTCTACCCAGGGGGGCAGTTCAACCCGGCTAAAACGTCCTTCCCAGTAAGCCTTCCAGTCGGCCGAGGAACACATGTAGGTTCAATCTCCGCTGCCCTTTCACCGCACGCACCAGCGGCCCCACCAGGGCGCGCAGTTGCTGTGTCAGCGGTGCGCGGCGTCGTAAGACGTAGCCGGTTCCGCGTGCATAACGGCGATGCTTACTAATGGGAAACGCCTCCTGCCCATCATCCAGCCCTTTCACGCGATAGCCGGGGTCGTACATGATGGGCCCTTCCTGCATGAACCTGTACAACAAATCGGTGCCTTCGCCCGACTGCCAGGGTGTCGGACCACCGGTACCCAGGTTTTCGTCGAAAAGCACTCCCCTGCGCAGGATGGAGGCGCGCAGGAACGTGGCGGATTCGATGGCGTGGGTCCAGATGGTGCGTCCGTCTAGGGCAAACGGTTCGCTGGAGGTGCTGGCCACGCGCCCTTCGTATTCTCCCACTATCGCCGACGCGCCAGAGACAATCTCGGGGAGCTGGAGGATTACGGAATCGTCGTCAAGGATGCACACCCATTCCACGTCATCAACAATGGCGGCGATGGCTTCGTTGCGTGCGGACGCGGCACCGGGTGGGTCGGTGCGGGTGGTACGCACCAGCGTCGGAAAGCGCTCGGTGTATTCCTCGCAGATGCCTGCAACGTCAGTTCCGCGGGATTGATCGTTAATGGCAACGGCCTGCGGCGGCGTCGGTAACCCCGCCAGCGATTCCAGCACCTCACGTAAATACTCGCCGTTGCCGTTTGTGGGGATAGCCACCCCATAGGTGTATGTCATGATGCGTTGTCCTGTTTGTTTGCGGTGTACATAACAAGGGCGCTCAGCCCCACAAATAACGTTAAATAGGTGATCATATCGCCGATCAGCGCGCCGTGTGCCCCACCGAGGTACGCACCAAACGGCCCAACAATAATGCCGATGGCCACCACCACGAAGCGGAACCGGGTCGCCTGCCAGGTGATTCCCTGAGCCCTGAGGAAAATGGTGGGAATGGTGGAGCAGCTGGCACACACGCGATGAATGATCGCCGGCAGCAACACGGGCACAATGGCCACGAAGTTTGCCCCAAAGATCGCTGCGGTGAGGCTGTTGGGTGCTAGCCAGATGCACAGCCCAAACACCACGATCACCAGTGCCACCACCGCGGTCATGCCAAAGAACACACGAATCACATAGGTCTTATTGCGCAGTAGATCCGGTGAGAGTTCCCGCAGCACGGTACTGCGCATGAAGTTGTTGATCAAGCTGGTTACACCCATGATGGTCAAGGCGGTGCGGAAAATGGAGACCTGCTCACTATCCGTCACAATCGCCATCACCGCCAGGATCGCCACGCCCGCCGTCGCGCCCAGGGCCGCTTCCGCGAAGAACGCCGAGCTGCGCGGGAAATTGATTGCCAGCCAGTCCAGCGTCGTGCGGAACGACACCGGCCGAATGTCCAACTGCCACACCAGCAATATGCTGACCAGCAGGCAACTCACCCCCCACACGGCCAGAAAGGCGCTTGGCGACGCCGCGACCTGCCCCACCACCAGCAACCCCACCGTGGTACCAACAAATACAAGAAAATCGGAAAACAGCAGCAACTCGCTGCGCTTCTCAGCAATAGCGCAATAACGCAGCACATCCATCGCGCACACCGGAATCCCCACAAACGCGGTAGCAATCAGCGCTGAACGGTATTCCGCCCAGAATATCGCGGTGAGCAGGCACACCACTCCCCCAACCGCCGAAGCAACAATCGCCGAGCTGAAGGCGGCATCGTCGGTGGTGTCGTCGCCACGCGTGGACAGCACCACCACCGTCTCCCCGCACAGCGCCCGCACTAGGCTCAGCACAATCTGGCACAGTGCCACCCCGAACACAAAGTGCCCATGCACACCCAATTCCAGGAACCTGGCGCTAATAATGATGATCAGAAAGCTATTCAGACTACTGAACACCTGCGCGCCGAGCCCCGCCACTGCGTTAGCCAGCCGAGACGGTGGTTTTCTGTGCGTCATTGTTCCCGAAGAATCTCAGACATACGGGCATACTTCTGCTCCAGCGCCTCACGCTGCTCGGCGAGTCTACGGCGGTACTCCGCCCGCACGGATTCGTCATGCAGCAGCGCCTCCACCTGGGCACGCACCTCTGTGGGCGCGAACGTGTTTACGTTATGCACCCACTCCGGCAAGCCCACGTCCTCAAAGGCAGAGAAGCCTTTGCGCTCGTAGGCCAGGTGAATCACATAATGCCCGGCCTTCAGGGCCATGAGTGCAGCGTGCAGGCGCACAGCCACCACCACGCGCCGGGGATAATCGCCCTGGCGTAGATATTCCTCAGAGCTAATCGGGTTGTCGCCGGTGAGTTCGCGCTGCACCTCCGTATCGTTGTTGCCGCCGATGGCGCTTTGCACGTACCCCACCACGGGAATATTCGCAGCGTGCAGCAGCCGTCCCAATTCCTTGACCCGTGGGGGCAGCTCGCCACCCACAGCACGGGTAGTGAAAATCACCGTGTCATCCACGCTGCTATCACTAGAACTCAAAGAGTCGGTAAACTCCGGGGAACTGATCGCCAGGTCCGGCAGGCGAACACAGTTAGCCAAGGCGATTTCCTGCATGGAGCGGTCGTCGCGAAGCATGTAGACGCCAATGCGTTTCACCAAAGCCCGAAACAGGTGGATCGAGCCAAAACGGAACGGGCCGATACTCTGCGGAAGGTAGACACTCCGGGTCGAGCTGCGCCCAGCAGCGAAAATCTGCGGACCCATCACCAGCAGGCATTTCAGCATCTCCACGGGCTTCCCGGCGCGCAGGTAGCCGCCGCCGACGCCGACGAGCAAGTCGTAGCTGTCCAGATTGCGCAGCACCCGCAGGTATTCTCGCGACCAGCCACGACGCCCGGGTTTGGCGTTGTAGACGGGCACACCCAAATAGTCAAAACTATCCGGGTCGGAGGCCACAACCTCCAGTTCAACGTCGTCGAAGACACTGCGGATCAGTGCTACGGATTCGTCGACAAGTAGCCCGTCGCCACGGTTGTGGGCACTGTAGGCGTGGAGAAGCAGGATCCTCATACCACCAACTCCTCGTACAGGCGGTGATGGGCGGCCACGCTGTTGGCCCAGGAGAATTCGTTGGCCCAGGCGCGGCCTTCGTCCTTGACCTGCTCAAGCCAGGTGTTGTCGTTCAGGTAGGTGTTCAGGGCCTCCTCAATGGCATCGGCAGTCACATCCTGGATGTGGCCCGCGGGGCCCGCGACATCGCGAAGGGAGCCGCGCCGGGTTGCCAGTACGGGTGCGCCTGCGGCCATGGCTTCGAGCACGGGGAAGCCGAAGCCTTCGTACAGGCTGGGGAACAGGAAGGCCCGGCAGTGTTGGAGCAGGTACACGCGGTCGGCGTTGGAGACGAATCCGACGCGCACAGTGTTGGGGCTTTCCGCAATGCGGCGTTCGATGTCTTCGGAGTTCCAGGCCGCCCGCCCGGCCACAACCAGAGGGAGGGCAAGGCGATCAACGGCGTTGACCAGTTCGATGATGTTTTTGCGGGGTTCGATGTTGCCTAGGTAAAGCAGATAATCCTCGGGCAGGCGATCAAGCACTTCGGGTGAGGCGACGGCGGGGGTGGAAAACAGGTCAACGTCGATGCCGTGGGGGATGACGTTGATTTTCGCGGCGTCGATACCAAACACATCCTGGAGTGTTTCGCTGCTGGATTCGGAGACGGTAATCAGGGCATCGGTAAAGCGCATGGCGGCCCGTACGCGGCTGCGCCAGGTGAATTCCTGGACAGGATTACGCACACCTTCGGCGACGGCGCTGGCCACACCGTGAACGGTCACCACGGAGGGGCGTCGCACGGGGATGAGCGGGCCTGTGTCGGCGCTGTAGTGCACCAGCTCTCCGGAGACGGGTTTCTGCAGCGCCGAGTATTGTTCCATGAGCGCGGTGACGGGTGCTTTGGAGTGGTACGGAAGCGTGTCCACTTCCCACCCATATTCCTTAATGCCTTCCGCAATAGCGCGGGTGTACGTGGTGTTGCCACCAACATTTCGTTCTAAAATCCGGCCCGGATAGTAGACTTTTTTCATTGCTGCTGCTCTTTCAGGGTGTATCGTTCGGTGGTTTTCCATAAGTCAAAGACGAACCACATGATCAGAATGCCCAGGAATATGGGGACACTGCGGCCCAACGTTAGGTAGGAAATGCGCGGCAATTCCACGAATGCGTAGCACAAAATCGGAACAGCCATCATGGAAATAAGGTGACCGTTTTTTGCTTGGCGGAATAGCACAGTAGATATGTATCCAACGGCGAAAAAGAGGATGAGCACGGTGGCTAGGGAGAGTTCGCCGATCAGTGGAAATATCGTGCCAGTATTGGTGAGGCTGGGGTTGGCAAACAGTTCCAATTGCATGCCCCACCATTGGTCAAAGTTGGTGCCGGATACGGCGTCGGTGCCGAAGAAACTCCCCGGCAGGTTATAGAAGGCATAAAACGCTGTGTGGTCGAGGTTATTGGCGTCGGCAAGTCTGCCGTACAGCACGCCATTGTTGGTGGCAGTGGCGTAGTAGGACAAGAAGCGGCTGATAATAAACTCGGTGTAGGTTTGCGATGTTTGGGTGCGCAGCACCGCCCACGAGCGGGAGTATTCCCCCACCGCAAACAGTATGAACACAAACAGCCCCAGCACAATCGGAAGGATATTAGTGATCCACTTCCGCGCCGATGGCCAGCACACTTTCGTTGGCCACAGTGATGCCGCGAGGATCACCGCCGGTACGGCCACTTCCAGGAAGGCGATGCGCTCGGCGTAGAACACAAAACGTAAGACAGACAAAAACAGAACAAACCATACGATGAGCTTGGAGTTTTTCTCCGCAAGTCGGTCTCGCAGAATGCCCAGTACCACCACCAGCGACCCGAATTGCGTCAGGGTAGTCAGCCCTGCTGTGGGTTGCGCGGTACCTTTCAGTTGCGACACGGCCCCGGGATCGCCCTTGATGGTGGCCAGCACTTCCGCGCCAGTTAGCCCACTGTGGAACGCCTTGATGATCCAGATGCTGTATCCGATGATGGTGAGCACGGTGAAGATGTAAAACAGCGTGTTCAGCTGGCGGCTTTTGAGGAACTTCGCTGTGTCTGCCACGTAGTTTTCGTTGTTGTGTTGGCTTATCGACGCCGCGACAACAATGCCCAGCAGCACCGCGACGATCACACTTCCCACCTCAACTGCTTCAACGTGGGTGACATAGCGCGGCGTTTTCCAAATGTTGTACTGCCACGAAGACAATGGCGTAGAACACTACCAGGAGGCTGATCACCAGAAGCGTGCTGGGACTTGCCCACCAGGGAAAACGTATGTTTTTCATTCGTCTTCCCTTCTCTCCATGGTCCACCGTGAACTGATGGCAACCAGGGTGATGCCCAGCAGCATACCCAGCACCAGGCCAGAGAGTCGCCAGTCAGCACCCGCACCTGACTTGAAGGCGGCGATGCTTTCGGAGTTGATGAACAACAAACCGGTATCCAGGTACAGAGCACCTCGATGGTCCTGCAGGTATTGCTCCAGGGTGTCAAACGCAGCACTGGAGACGGCAGAGCTGACCTCGGGCTGTTTCGAAGACACACGTATCGTGACCACACGTGTGGTTCGGGTCGCGGTACCGGTGATCTCAAACAGGGCTGCGTTCACGCCGGAGCGTTCGGATAGCCGCTGGTGAAATTCCTCCGAGTTGGTGGCCTCACCCAGCAGCACCGTGTCATCACGGGTACGACCAAGAGCAGTGAGCCGAGAGTTTTCGTTATCGTCTTCGATGTGGGGGTTGGTCACCAAAATTTTGGAGTCCACCACGTATTCGTTGTCAAGAGTTTGACTGTACGCGTGGCCCAACTGCCACCCAATGGCCGCAAGGATCGGCACCAGTGCCCACATGAGCAGCCGGAACGCGATGTTCTTCTGGAGGGGAGTTATGTTCTCGGTGATTGTGTGTTCTTCTTTATCGTTCATGACACTGTCGCAAGTTCGTAGGCGCGGATCAATGCTTGTTTCTGGCTGTCAAAGCTGTGGGCCGCAAGCAGCGGGTCCCAGTGCTGCGAGAGGGGCTGGTTCTGTTCAAGTTGCTTTAAGACAAGGCTGCTGGCTTGTTCTGCGGTGTCAAAGCGCGCCGATTCCGGGCATTCCTTCAGTGGCGCAATATTGGACACAAAGGTTGGCACATGGGAGTTGATGGCCTCAAGAATCACCATGGGGAATCCATCCCACCGTGAGGTGTACACCAGCATTGATAGCTCCGTGAGCTTCTTCTGCAGGTCCACTCCCCCAAGCCAGCCGGTCACGTGCACTCCGGCAGCCTTCAGGGCGTCCCGCTGAGCGTCGTCACCGTCGCCGATCCACACGAACTCCACGTCACTGTTGTGCCTCCTCACCGATTCAACAATGTCGATGAAACGTTGCGGGTCGCGGTACTCGTTAATCCTGCCGACCATACCCACCACCGGGCTTGACGACGCCCCCCACCGCAGCTCCTGCGCAGGATGATCCGGCGGCAGCGCGTTAGGGATAGTCACCACTGGAACACGGGCATTCAAATCCGACAACAATTCACTTTCATGCACGGAACACCCGGCAAACACTTTCGTCTTCCACGACAGTAGCTTTTCCACACCCTTATATGCGGCGCGCTTCACGGAAGAAAAATCGGGCCGACCATAGGCAATCGCGTGGGGCGTATACACCACCGGAACATTCACACACAAAGTAGCAATTCGACTATACGCACCTGCGAAACTCGAATGCGCATGAATAACATCAGGTTTGACCTCTCGGGCAACCTTCGCGACCTTCTTTACCGCAGCTAGGTGGTTTGTTGGTAGAACATAAAACGCGGAGCTTCCTTCAACCTCACGCATAGTGATGTTGTGCCCGCGCCGGGAATTGGCGAGTACAACATGATCCAGCTCGGGAGTCGCCTTAACATAGCCCGCCAGCGCCGTTTGAACGCCTCCCGCCAGGCATTCCGTAACGTGTAATACCCGCATTGCTTCCTTCCATAAATACAACCTTCGGAAGACATTACACTAGGAAATTAACACTTTCCCGATAACGGATCTAAATATTCCTTAAAAATCAATCCCCATTTTGTTGCACTATCACCTAATTCAATTTCACTGGAATTCAATCTCAATTCATGCATTACCTATGATCACGCGCAACCACAGCCCCCACCACCGCGACGATCCCAGCAGCGCAGCCGTCAAAGGAAGTAGCGCCAACAGAATGGCAAAGTATGACGGCCCTGCCATCCTCAGCACAACCTGATCCAAGCTGTACGGAATCGCCGCGCTGAGAATCCCCAGACCAACCACCGTAGGCAGCGGAACACCTGCTCCATGCGGCCACAGCACCGCAACCAGCGGCAATCCAACGACAGTGGCATAGCAAAAACCAACGGTCAGGCGCCCATTCGAACTCCCTGCCGTAGCAATACGTGCGCCCAGCACAATATAGATCGCCCATAACGTCGCAGCTAAAAGGGCAAAAATGACTCCACGTGGACTCGCTGACCAACGCGCCCCTGACATCAGCAACACCCCACCCCCAGCCAACAGCAAGGCAAGCCAATCCTGTATTGACCTGCTTCCCCATGCTGCAACCACGATCGGCCCCATAAACTCAATAGCCACCGCAGTGCCTAATGGAAGTTCCGCGATGGCCTCATAAAAGACCATGTTCATACCCATGGTCACGCAACCAAATACGCCAGCGACAAGCCCAACACGTCTCGTAAACTCCCAGCGTGCAGGCCGCACAACAACAAGGAGCACCACGCCTGCAGCAGCGACGCGAAACCACGCAACAATCGTTGGCGGGAAGCGTTCAAATAGCCCCACCGCAAGGGCTGCTCCGGCGTATATCGAACAGTCACGAGGACTATTCATCGTAGAAGCCACGTGAAGGCGCCCTCAATGAGGACTTCCAGGACGAATTCTGCGATTTTGCGCCCCAGAGTTCTAAGCTTCAAGGCTGGCCCCGTTGGTGGCTATGACGTTTTTGTACCAGTCAAAAGACTTCTTCTTGTAGCGCGCCAGGGTCCCCTCGCCGTTGTCGTCGCGGTCGACGTAGATGAAGCCGTAGCGTTTGCTGAGTTGCGCTGTGGAGGCGGACACTAGGTCAATGCAGCCCCAGGTGGTGTAGCCAAGGGTATCAACACCGTCTGCAATGGCTTCCCCTACTTGCACAAGATGGTCATTGAGGTAGGAAATGCGATAATCATCATCAACAAACCCGTCAATGAGTTCGTCACGCGCACCGAGCCCGTTTTCCACAATAAACAGGGGTTTTTGCCAGCGATCCCAGTAGTCGTTCATGATGATGCGCAGACCAACAGGGTCGATTTGCCAACCCCATTCGGAAGCGTTAAGGGTGGGATTGGGCACACCGCCGATGAGATTACCCTCGCCCGCAACGCGCTTGTTAGGGTCGGCGGTTTCACAGGCGGACATGTAGTAGCTGAAAGACACAAAGTCGACAACATGCATAAGGTCGTTGCGGTCTTGCTCCGTGATGTCTAGGTCCACACCACGTTCTTTCAAGTGCCGCAGCAGGTACCCGGGATAGTAGCCGCGGCAGTGGATATCGCCAAAGGCATAGTCGGATTGCGCGGCGCGTTGGGCTGCGCGGGCGTCGTCAGGCGTGGGGCTTAGTGGGTAGCGCGGGACAGCGAGGATCATGCACCCGATCTTGTTATCGGGATCAATCTCGTGCCCACACCGAACAACCCGCGCGGAGGCGACAAGTTCGTGGTGTACCGCCTGGTAGAGCTCTTGTGTGCTGGGGTTTCCTGGAATGCCGCCGGACATGAACGGGAAGTGCAGCACCGAGTTGATTTCGTTGAAGGTGAGCCAGTATGTCACGCGTCCCGCGAAGCGTTCAAACAGGACGCGGGCGTAGCGTTCGTAGAATCCAATGAGAGCGCGGTTGGTCCAGCCACCGTATTCCCTAGCCAGGTGGAGTGGGGTTTCGTAGTGGCTGATCGTCACCAGCGGTTCGATGCCGTGTTTTTCCAGTTCATCGAGGATGCGTTCGTAGAAGCGCAGTCCTTCCTCATTGGGTTGCTCCTCGTCGCCACGAGGAAAAATGCGTGACCACGCCACAGAAAACCGAAATACTTTAAAGCCCATCTCGGCAAAGAGGGCAATATCCTCAGCGTAGCGGTGATAAAAGTCGATAGCGTCGAGCTTGAGGTTGTCCGGCGTGGGGGCGTCGGTGGGCGGCGTCGTCACGCCGCGGGGCATGACGTCCTGAATGCTGAGTCCTTTGCCGCCTTCGTTGTAGGCACCTTCGATTTGGTTGGCGGCAGTCGCACCGCCCCAAAGAAAACCGTCGGGAAACATTCGAGTCCTTTAGTTGCGTATAACCAGGTCAATGAGTCCCGGGAAGCGTTGGTCCATGTCGTCGCGGCGGAGAGTAACCCAGCGTTCCCGCCCGCGAATGGTGGTGGTGGTCACTCCTGCTTCGCGGAGCACTTTCCAGTGGTGGGACAGGGTGGATTTGTGCAGGGGCAATTTCTTTAGCACAAAACCACAGCTCACGGAACCTTCCTCATCGAGGATTGCAACGAGCTGCAAACGCACCGGATCTGCCAGTGCCTGCAGGACAGGGAGTA
>ERZ773272.923-NODE-923-length-11380-cov-3.332539_pt1 | contig 11380 bp, 10 predicted proteins | sample MGYA00511891_ERZ773272 | MGnify/ENA primary metagenome ERZ773272 (study PRJEB29015, sample SAMEA2738150) | human oral metagenome | biome: human oral; feature: human-associated habitat; material: saliva | place: China | collected 2198 ...
GGTTTTGTACAATACAGAACTAAGGCTTTTTGGTTCTTTGTTAACTTGTAGCTGGGTGATGTTAGTTAACATTGATTTCTTTATTGATTAATACATAGGAAAGGATGGGCGATAAAAACGTTTATTCCTTAGTTTTTGACTATCTTGTTAGATGAGTTTCCAGCATCGTTTTATTGTCTTGTAATCGCGAGATTTTTGATCAAATTGTTTCATGATTTGGATGTGAAGGCAGTCCATAGTCTGATTTAGGTGTTGTACATGTGAAAGCGATCGAGGACAATTTAAGCAGAAAGAAAGAGATCTTTAGCTATGTTGTAGTATATCCACGGCAATAACTATAAGTCCGTTTCGAACCAGTCTGGAATAGCGCCGAAAGCAATTACAAGTAGTTACTTGAGCACATCCATCTAAGGTAGTTATAATCTTTCTTGAATTGAAATCTTGCACAATAAAACTTATTTAAAAATGCTAAATTAAAGATTTGCTTACACTTGTGCAATGTTAGGAGAAGTTTTTTATCTATTTGTTGGGTAGGCTCCTTTTTTACATAGAAACTTTCCTTAAATTATGTTATAATGGACTATCGTATATTTTTAGGAGAATAGTAATGGAATTACAACGTGAACAAGAATTTGTCAGCCAGTATCATTTTGATGCACGCAATTTTGAATGGGAAAAAGAAAATGGAACACCGGAAACAAAAGTTGACGTGAATTTTCAGCTGATTGAAAGAAATGAAGAAAAGAATTCAACATCCATGATTGTGATTTTGACTTTCATGATTGTGTTTGATCGTTTTGTAATTAGTGGAACGATCACGCAGACAAATCATATTCAAGGACGTTTGGTACAGGAACCTAGTGAGTTTGAGCATGAAGAAGTGGAAGAATTGGCACGTCCTTGCTTGACCATGCTCAATCGCTTGACGTATGAAGTGACAGAGATTGCGCTAGATTTACCAGGTATTAATTTGGAGTTCTAATGATGAAATTAGCGGTTATAACGGATTCGTCCGCTTTTTTACCGGATAGCCTTCGTGGAAATGACCATCTTTTTGTGCTCGATATTCCAGTAGTGATTGCTGGAGAGACTTATGTGGAAGGAAAAAATCTGACAGCCAGTGAGTTTTATGAAAAGATGGCTGCTACGGATGATTTGCCAAAGACAAGTCAGCCTAGTGTGGCAGAGTTGGAGGAGACGTTGACGCGTCTTGCTAGCGAGGATTACACGCATGTGCTGGGGCTCTTTTTATCCAGTGGGATTTCAGGATTTTATCAAAATATCCAGTATCTCAAGGACGAGTTTCCTGATTTGAAAATCGCTTTTCCTGATTCAAAAATCACTAGTGCTCCGCTTGGCCTCATGGTTGAAAATGCTTTGACTTGGGCTGCTGAGGGGCAGGATTTTGAAGAGATTTTGATTAAGATTCAACGACAAATCGATGGAACCAGCGCCTTTATCATGGTTGACGATCTCAATCATCTGGTTAAAGGCGGTCGCTTGTCCAATGGCGCAGCTATTTTGGGAAATCTCCTAAGTATCAAGCCGATCCTGTATTTTAACGATGCAGGTGTCATCGAAGTCTTTGAAAAGATTCGGACAGAAAAGAAAGCGATTAAGAGATTGATTGAAGTAGTGGAGGAAAAAACTGCCTCTGCTCCTTATCAGGTCATGGTGATTCATGGGAATGCTGAAGAGAAGGCGGAAAGCTTACGCCAGCAGCTGATAGCGGCTGGCATAGCGGATGATATTTCTCTTGCTACTTTTGGTAGTGTGATTGGAACTCACTTGGGCGAGGGTAGTGTCGCTTTGGCCTACATTCCGCTGGTCTAGAGTTTTGCAGAGCGGTTAGTCAAGAATAGAGAGAGGTTCTAGATGAGTATAAAAGTCATTATTGCTGGTTTCAAGGGAAAGATGGGACAAGCAGCCTATAAAATGGTAACAGAAGATCCTGAGTTGGCATTGGCCGGTCTACTAGATCCTTTTACAGATGAAAAGGAAGTAGCAGGAGTTCCAGTTTTCAATACCAAAGAAGAACTTGCTGGTCTTCAGGCAGATGTCTGGATTGACTTTACGACTCCCAAAGTGGCTTATGAAAATACTCGCTTTGCCCTTGAGAATGGCTTTGCTCCAGTAGTCGGAACGACTGGTTTTACGCCTGAGCAGATTGAAGACTTGACCCAACTATCGCGTCAAAAGAATCTTGGCGGATTGATTGCCCCGAATTTTGCTCTGGGAGCCGTTTTGCTTATGCAATTTGCAGCCCAAGCAGCCAAGTATTTTCCAGATGTAGAGATTATCGAACTGCATCATGACAACAAAAAAGATGCACCGAGCGGCACGGCTATCAAAACAGCTGAATTGATTAGCAAAGTCCGGACGAGTAAGCAGCAGGGAGCGGCCGACGAAGAAGAATCGTTGGCTGGCGCCCGTGGGGCTGCCTTTGACGGTATGCGGATTCACTCAGTGCGTTTGCCGGGCTTAGTGGCCCATCAGGAAGTTATCTTTGGTAGTCAAGGAGAAGGGCTGACTTTGCGTCATGACTCCTATGACCGAGTTTCCTTTATGACTGGGGTAAATCTAGGTATCAAAGAGGTAGTGAAGCGCTCTGAATTGGTCTATGGATTGGAACATTTACTATGAGATTAGAGAAGCTGCCTTCTGAGTTTCAGGAGGCTTTACCAGTATTAGAGAAGATTAAAGAGGCTGGTTTTGAGGCTTATTTTGTCGGCGGTTCTGTACGAGATGCTCTGTTGAATCGGCCCATTCACGATGTGGATATTGCCAGCTCGGCTTATCCCGAGGAGATCAAAACCATCTTCCCTCGAACTGTTGATGTTGGTATTGAGCATGGAACGGTTCTGGTCTTGGAAGGCCAGGGAGAATACGAGATAACGACCTTTCGGACTGAGGATGTCTATGTGGACTACCGCAGGCCTAGTCAGGTCTCTTTTGTGCGCTCTTTGGAAGAAGACCTGAAGCGCAGGGATTTTACTATCAATGCACTTGCTTTAAACCAAGAGGGGGAGATTGTGGACCTCTTTAACGGTTTGGCAGATATGAAAAATCGCACTCTGCGGGCAGTTGGAGTGGCTTCAGAGCGTTTCAATGAAGATGCTCTCCGCATCATGCGGGGCTTCCGTTTTCAGGCTGGTTTAGACTTTGATTTGGAAGAGTCGACCTTTCAGGCTATGGCAGCTTGCGCGTCGCTTTTGGAGAAGATATCGGTAGAGCGGATTTTCATCGAGTTTGACAAGCTCTTGATGGCACCTTTCTGGCGAAAAGGTCTGGGGAGTCTGATCAAAGCTGCTGCCTACGACTTTCTTCCTGATATGAAACATTCAGCAGAAGCTTTGCAGGAACTATTAGACGGTTTAGAAGAAGATTTTCAGTTTTCTAGTTCTGAGCAGGCTTGGGCTGCGCTTTTGCTGGCTTTGAAGGTAAAAGATGTACGCAAGTTTTTGAAACATTGGAAGACGTCCAATGACTTTCAAAAGCGAGTGAATCAGCTGGTAGCTGTTTATGAGATTCGGCAGGAACGGAGTCTTTCTAAGCGAGATTGCTATCAGTATGATTTGGATTTGATTCTGCAAGCTGAAAGTTTGAGACAGGCAGCAGGCTTGCCAGTTGAGTTTGAGGCTATTGAGGCGACACATGCTTCTCTGACCATTCATGACAAGCATGAGATTGTGGCGACGGGCAGTCATTTGATCCGAGATTATGGCTTTAAACCAGGGCCAGAATTGGGACAAATCCTGACTAAAATTGAATGGGCCATTGTCGACGGAGAATTGGAAAATAGCAAGGAAGAGATTATGAACTTTATTAAGGAGCAAGTTGGATGAGTGACTTTATCGTTGAAAAGCTGACCAAATCTGTCGGAGATAAGACAGTCTTTCAAGAGATTTCTTTTATCATTCACGACTTGGATCGGATTGGACTGATTGGGGTCAATGGGACAGGAAAGACCACTCTTTTGGATGTCTTGTCTGGCAAATCAGGCTTTGACGGTGATGTATATCCTTTTTCAGCAAAATCTGACTATAAAATCTCCTATTTGACTCAGGAACCGGACTTCGATGAAGCGAAGACAGTCTTGGATACTGTTTTGTCCAGTGATTTGCGAGAAATGCAGCTCATTCGAGAATATGAACTGCTTATGGCAGCTTATGATGAATCTAAACAAGCTCGTCTGGACAAGGTCATGGCAGAAATGGATTCACTGCATGCTTGGGAGATTGAGAGTCAGGTAAAAACCGTCCTATCCAAGCTCGGTATCTCAGATTTGGCAGCAAAAATCAGCCAGCTTTCTGGTGGTCTACGCCGGCGAGTTCAGTTGGCGCAGGTTTTACTTTCCGAAGCAGACTTGTTGCTTCTGGATGAGCCGACCAACCATCTGGATATTGATACGATTGAGTGGCTGACAAATTTCTTGAAAAATTCAAAGAAGACAGTCCTCTTTATCACTCACGACCGCTATTTTTTGGATAATATTTCCACGCGGATTTTTGAATTAGACGGCGGGAGCTTGATTGAGTATCAGGGCAACTATCAGGATTATGTTCGACTCAAGGCTGAGCAGGATGAGCGCGATGCTGCCCTGTTACACAAGAAACAGCAGCTTTACAAGCAGGAGTTATCTTGGATGCGCCGTCAGCCTCAGGCGCGGGCGACCAAGCAGCAAGCACGTATCAATCGTTTCCATAACCTTAAAAGTGATTTGGCGGGTCAGACCAATCAGACGGACCTAGAGATGAACTTTGAAACCAGTCGGATTGGGAAGAAAGTCATCGAGTTTCAGGATGTGGATTTTGCATACGGAGACAAGCAGATTTTGTCGCATTTCAATCTCTTGCTGCAAAATAAAGATCGACTGGGCATTGTCGGAGATAATGGAGTGGGCAAGTCTACTTTGCTCAATCTAATTGCTGGTCAGTTGCAGCCTCAATCTGGTCAGGTCATAATCGGCGAGACAGTCCGAGTGGCTTATTTTTCTCAGCGTATTGAAGGTCTGGATGAGTCCAAGCGGGTCATCAATTACTTGCAGGAAGTGGCGGAAGAAGTTAAGAGTGGTAGCGGGACGACATCCATTGCTGAGCTCTTGGAGCAGTTTCTCTTTTCTCGCTCAACCCACGGTACTTTGATTGAGAAATTGTCTGGCGGAGAAAAGAAGCGCCTTTACCTGCTCAAGCTTTTATTAGAAAAGCCCAATGTCCTGCTTCTAGACGAGCCGACCAATGATTTGGATATCGCAACCTTAACAGTTCTAGAAAATTTCCTGCAGGGCTTTGCAGGGCCAGTGATCACAGTTAGCCATGATCGGTATTTCCTCGATAAGGTAGCCAGCAAGATTTTATCTTTTGAGGATGGACAGGTCAGAGAGTTCTTTGGCAACTACACGGACTATCTGGATGAGAAGGCTTTTAGACAATCCAGCGCAGCTATTTCCCAAAAGAAAGAAAAGGAAAAGCCCGTCAAGGCGCGGGAGCAGAAGAAGCGGATGAGCTACTTTGAAAAGCAAGAGTGGGAGACCATCGAGGCGGATATCGAGGAGCTGGAAGTACGCATCGCCACCATTGAGACGGAAATGGAGCAGAACGGTTCGGACTTTACCAAGCTATCGGAACTTCAGAAGGAGCTGGATGACAAGAATGAGCAGCTTCTGGAAAAGTATGAGCGTTATGAGTATCTGAGTGAGTTGGAGTAGGATAGTACGTAGTATATTCGTTATGGATACAAGTTTGTGAGGGAGAATGATGGAAATTAGGATTTATAGCCAGCCTAGTCAGGAAATCAAGGATCAGCTTTTTGAGCTGGTTCAAAGTTGTCACGTTACAGATGGGACCTATCGTCTTCCTTATCTGGATAATGCCTATAATTTTGATGTTGATATGCCAGCCTTTTTTCTGGCAAATTTAGATCATCAAACGGTCGGTTTTTTATCGGTTTATGCGGATGAGCCGGGTCAAGCAGAGGTATCTGTCTATGTATTGCCCGACTATCGCAGACGAGGCATAGCAAACACTCTTTTAAAGGAATTTTCCAAAGTTGCAGAGCAATATGAATTGTCTCAAATCGAATACATCAGTGAAGTCAAGTTTTTAGCAGACCATCCGACCTTTGCTGAGAAGTTTGATTATGATTTGAAAGAAACGGAAATCTGGCTGGAGCAGGCAGCGGGGACTTTCCCTGAAGAAGAAAAGGAAGGCGTGGAAGTCTTACTTGGGAAAAAAGAAATGGTTGCGGAGATTGCAGCGTTTCAGTCGCAGATTTTTGAAATGCCGATGGAGACTGCGCTTCACTATGCCAGTCAAGCGCTGGAGAGCCCAGATAGCCTGCTCTATGTCCTAAAAAAAGACGGTCAAATCGTGGCGTCCTGCTCAGTTGATACAAGTTTTGGTAGCAATTATCTGTTTGCCTTAGCTGTGGATCAGGCCTTTCAGAGACAGGGCTTAGGGAGTCACCTAGTCAGGTCTATCCTGAATGACCTTGCTAGCCGAAATGGACAAGTCTGTCAAATCGTCGTAGAAGCCCAGAATACAGGTGCCCTGAGGCTGTATGAAAGATTGGGCTTTAAACGAAAATCGGAAACAGTTTATTTAAAGAGAAAATAGAAGAATTATCTTTCGAAGAAAAGAGCTTTTAAGGTTAGGAGATCTGTTGATGATAAAGAGAAAAGAGCCATACTTGGTTCAGGCGGGCTTGGTGCTAGGCCTACTAGCCTTGGGAAATTTAGTCGGTGATGTCAGTCAGTTCTTGCGCTATCTTTTAGCAGGTCTGGCACTCTTGTTTTTCCTCCATCTAGTGATGGGAATGCTGACGCATACCAAGCAAGTCAAAGAGCAACTAGGTCAAGCGCTAGTGGCCTCGGTCTTCCCGACCTTTTTTATGCAGGGAATGGTAGCTTCGACTTATCTAGCGAGCTGGACTTTCTTGGGGAATTTTGCCCAAATTAGTGCGCAAGTGCTGTGGTGGCTGAGCTTTAGCGGGCTGGTTTTCTTGATGGCTTATTATATTCTAGCTTTTGTATTTCTTTTCAAGTGGGAGAATGTCTTTCCAGCTTGGACGGTCTTATTTGTCGGGATTGGTGTCGCTCCTCTGACCATTTCAGTTCCCCAGCAGTTAGCTTTGGGGCAGTTGGTCTTTTGGTACGGCCTTTTAGCGACTATCTTGGTCTTGCCAATCGTCCTTTATAAGACTTATAAAATTGGCTTAGTAGAGAATGTTCGCCCGAATACGACAACGATTTGTGCGCCTATTTCCTTGATGACGGCGGCTTATGTAGCTACTTTTTCTCAGCCGAATCCTGTCTTGTTGAGCTTGCTCTTGATTTCAGGTCAATGCTTTTATGCCTTTATTTTGTGGCAACTGCCTCGTTTGATCAATCGTCCTTTTTCAGCAGGATTTTCGGCCTTTACCTTCCCCTTGGTTATTTCGGCTGTAGCCTTGAAGCAGTCTTTGAACGTGTTGAATCTTGGTCTAGCTGGGCAAATTCTGCTTGCTTTTGAGGTCTTAATAGCTTTGTTTGTCGTTCTTTATGTCACCTTCTTATATACTAAGGACATTTTAGGCAAATGATGCAGATTTTAGATATGTATTTCTAAGAGGAAAGTAGCTGCCTGCCTTTGAGGAAGGTTGATTTTGTGGTATAATTAGGAGTATTTATAAAAGGAAAAAGATATGAATATTCAACAATTGCGTTATGTAGTGGCTATTGCCAACAGCGGAACTTTCCGCGAAGCAGCAGAAAAGATGTATGTCAGCCAGCCCAGCCTATCTATCGCGGTGCGAGATTTGGAAAAGGAGCTGGGATTTAAAGTTTTTCGTCGAACCAGTAGTGGAACCTTTTTGACTAGACGGGGCATGGAATTTTACGAGAGAGCTCAAGAATTGGTCAAAGGATTTGATGTCTTTCAAAATCAGTATGCCAATCCTGAAGAGGAAAAGGATGAATTTTCCATTGCCAGCCAGCACTATGACTTTTTGCCGCCGTTGATTACGGAGTTTTCGCAAAAGTATCCAGAATATAAGAATTTCCGGATTTTTGAATCAACGACCGTGCAGATTTTGGACGAAGTGGCCCAAGGCCACAGCGAGATTGGGATTATTTATCTCAATAATCAGAATAGCAAGGGCATTATGCAGCGGGTGGAGAAGCTCGGCTTGGAGGTCATTGAGCTAATTCCTTTCCAGACCCACATTTATCTGCGGGAAGACCATCCTCTGACTCAAAAGGAGGAACTGGTTATGGAGGATTTGGCTACCTTGCCAACCGTTCGCTTCACACAGGAAAAGGATGAATACCTCTATTATTCCGAGAATTTTGTTGATACCAGCGCTAGTTCCCAGATGTTTAATGTAACGGATCGAGCAACGCTGAATGGGATTTTGGAGCGGACGGATGCTTATGCGACTGGATCTGGCTTTTTGGATAGTAACAGTGTAAATGGAATCACTGTCATCAAACTACGAGACAATTTAGACAATCACATGGTTTATGTCAAGAGGGAAGATGTAGAGTTGAGTCAGGTCGGCGAAGCTTTTGTAGCTGTTATGAAAGAATATTTTGCACAGAAAAGAGAAGTATGAAACGTAAAATTGCGATTCCTTTTTTAGTCATTCTTTTGATTGCTCTTGATCAGGCAGTCAAGTATTATATTGTTTCCAATTTTTCATTGGGCCAAGTTAGAAAGTTTATTCCTAAGATTGTCAGTTTGACCTACCTGCGAAATACTGGTGCAGCCTTTTCTATCTTGGAAAATCAGCAGTGGTTTTTCGCCTTAATTACTTGTACCGTGATTGGAGTTGCTGTTTGGTATTTGATTAAAAATATCCAAGCTTCCAAGTGGATGCTGACGGGACTCATTCTAATTATTGCTGGTGGATTGGGCAATTTCATTGACCGGATTCAGCAAGGATTTGTAGTGGATATGTTCCAGCTAGATTTTGTCAATTTTGCTATTTTTAACGTAGCGGATATGTACCTGACTGTTGGAGTAGCAATTTTATTACTGGTGATGTTGAAGGAAGAAACAAATGGAATTGAAAATTGATGCAGCAGCTGCAGGTCTGCGTTTGGATAAGGCAGTGGCGGACCTAACAGAGCTGTCACGTGGTTTAGCCAATGAACAGATAAAAAATGGCCAGATTTTGGTCAATGGAGAAGCAAAAAAAGCCAAGTATGCCGTCAAAGAGGGTGATGTCATTTCCTATGAAGTACCTGAGCCAGAGGTGGTTGAGTATGTGGCAGAGGATCTTCCGCTAGAAATCGTCTATCAGGATGAGGATGTTGCTGTCGTCAACAAGCCACAAGGCATGGTGGTTCATCCTTCGGCTGGCCATACCAGCGGTACTCTGGTCAATGCTCTCATGTATCACATCAAAGACCTTTCTGGCATCAATGGTGTGTTGCGCCCGGGAATTGTCCATCGGATTGATAAGGACACTTCTGGTCTTTTGATGATTGCCAAGAATGACCAAGCCCATCTGTCACTTGCAGATGAGCTTAAGAACAAGAAATCCCTGCGTAAATACTGGGCGATTGTACATGGTAATCTACCTAACGACCGCGGAGTGATTGAGGCGCCGATTGGCCGTAGTGAAAAAGACCGCAAGAAACAGGCGGTTACAGCCAAGGGAAAACCCGCTTTGACACGTTTCCAAGTCTTGGAACGTTTTGGGGACTATACCTTGGTGGAGCTGCAGCTGGAGACAGGGCGGACGCATCAAATCCGCGTCCACATGGCTTATATCGGCCATCCAGTTGCTGGCGATGAGGTCTATGGACCTCGTAAGACCTTGAAAGGACATGGCCAATTTCTGCACGCGCGAACACTGGGCTTCACCCATCCTCGGACTGGCGAAGTGCTGGAATTTACGGCTGAAGCGCCAGCTATTTTCCTAGAAACTCTTGAAAAACTCAGAAAAGCCCATAACTAATCGTATCCATATTTATGACACTCTAGTTAAATGGAAAATTAAGTCGACTGTCTTGGTTACAGTCGTTTTTATTTTCGACAAATCATGATATAATAAATAGAATACCCTAAAAGGATGAGAAAAATGAAGTTAGAAGATTTGAAAAAACGTCAGGAGAAGATCCGCAATTTCTCCATCATTGCCCACATTGACCACGGGAAATCAACCTTGGCTGACCGGATTTTGGAGGCGACGGAGACGGTTTCCAGCCGGGAAATGCAGGCCCAACTTTTGGACAGCATGGACTTGGAGCGGGAGCGCGGTATCACCATTAAGCTCAATGCTATTGAGCTCAATTACACTGCTAAGGACGGGGAGACCTATATCTTCCACTTGATTGACACGCCGGGACACGTGGACTTTACCTATGAAGTTTCGCGTTCTCTAGCGGCCTGCGAAGGGGCGATTTTGGTCGTGGATGCTGCTCAGGGGATTGAGGCTCAGACCTTGGCAAATGTCTATCTAGCGCTGGACAATGACTTGGAGATCCTGCCAGTTATCAACAAGATTGACTTGCCAGCTGCGGATCCTGAGCGGGTGCGGTCAGAAATTGAAGACGTGATTGGACTGGATGCTAGTGAAGCCGTATTGGCTTCTGCCAAGGCTGGTATCGGAATTGAAGATATTTTAGAGCAGATTGTGGAAAAAGTTCCAGCTCCGACTGGAAATGTAGAAGCACCGCTCAAAGCCTTGATTTTTGACTCAGTCTACGATGCCTATCGTGGGGTAATCCTGCAAGTGCGGGTGATGGACGGTGTGGTCAAGCCGGGAGATACCATTCAGCTCATGAGCAATGGCAAGACTTTTGATGTAACAGAGGTCGGCATCTTCACACCGAAAGCTATTGGACGTGATTTCTTAGCGACAGGGGATGTTGGCTATATCGCAGCCTCTATCAAGACGGTACAGGATACTCGGGTCGGAGATACAGTAACCTTGGCGAACAATCCAGCTGCGGAGCCACTAGACGGCTACAAGCAAATGAACCCGATGGTATTTGCGGGTCTTTATCCAATTGAGTCCAATAAATACAATGACCTACGCGAAGCCCTCGAAAAGCTCCAGCTAAACGATGCTAGCTTGCAATTTGAACCAGAAACATCACAGGCGCTTGGGTTTGGTTTCCGTTGTGGTTTCTTAGGCTTGCTGCACATGGATGTTATTCAGGAGCGTTTGGAGCGTGAGTTTAATATTGATCTGATTATGACGGCGCCGTCTGTTATCTATAAGGTTAACCAAACTGATGGTGAATCTATGGATGTGTCTAACCCCTCTGAATTTCCAGACCCAACCAAGATTGCGACCATTGAAGAGCCCTATGTTAAGGCGCAAATCATGGTACCGCAGGAGTTTGTCGGAGCAGTGATGGAATTGGCTCAGCGCAAGCGTGGAGACTTTGTGA
>ERZ773272.926-NODE-926-length-11355-cov-2.591416_pt1 | contig 11355 bp, 8 predicted proteins | sample MGYA00511891_ERZ773272 | MGnify/ENA primary metagenome ERZ773272 (study PRJEB29015, sample SAMEA2738150) | human oral metagenome | biome: human oral; feature: human-associated habitat; material: saliva | place: China | collected 2198 ...
ATGAAAAACAACATATCGTGATCAATAACGGGGCTGAACCACAAAGTTTTGACCCACAAAAAACTGAAGGTGTACCTGAATCTAACGTTGCTTATCAATTACTTGAAGGCCTCGTCACCTCAGACTCTGAAGGTAAACTTCAACCAGGTGTGGCTGAAAGCTGGGAAAATACACCTGACTTCAAAACTTGGACATTCCATTTACGTAAAGATGCTAAATGGTCAAACGGCGATCCTGTTACCGCGCACGATTTCGTATTTGCGTGGCGTCGTTTAGTGGATCCTGCAACTGCAGCGCCTTATGCAAGTTACTTAAGTTATTTACAAGTCGAAAATGCACAAGACATCATTGACGGTAAGAAAAAACCGGCTGAATTAGGTGTTGAAGCAAAAGATGATTACACCTTTGTGGTTCATGCAACCAATCCTGTGCCTTATGCAGTCAGTTTAACGACTCACCAATCCTTATTGCCATTACCACAAAAAGTGGTCGAAAAATTGGGTGATGCATGGGTGAAAAAAGAAAACTACGTGGGTAATAGTGCCTATAAACTGACTAACCACATCATTAACGAAAAAATTGAATTTGAACGCAACCCACTTTATTGGAACGATAAAGAAACCGTAATCAATAGCGCTACATTCCTCGCTATTGAGAACCCAAGCACCGATGTAGCGCGTTATCGTGCAGGTGATTTAGACATGACCAATTATGGTTTACCGCCAGAACAATTCGCTAAATTACAAAAAGAATTGCCAGGCGAAGTATACATTACTCGTACCCTAGCAACTTATTCTTATGAGTTAAACAATAAGAAAGCACCTTTTGATAACGTGAATATTCGCAAAGCCTTGAACTTATCCCTTGATCGTAATGTGATCACCGATAAAGTATTGGGCCAAGGTCAAACACCAACCTATGTGTTTACCCCAACTTACATCGAAGAAGGTCACCTCATTCAACAACCTGCTTATTCAAAAGAACCGATGGCACAACGTAATGAAGAAGCCATTAAACTCTTAGAAGAAGCCGGTTACAGCAAAGCGAATCCGTTGAAATTCACCATTCTTTACAATACTAATGAAAACCACAAAAAAGTGGCCATTGCTGCAGCATCTATGTGGAAAGCGAACACCAAAGGTTTGATTGATGTGAAATTAGAAAACCAAGAGTGGAAAACTTACATTGATAGCCGTCGTGCGGGTCGTTACGACGCGGCACGTGCAGGATGGAATGCGGATTACAACCAAGCCACAACATTCGGCAACTATTTCTTATCTAATTCGAGTAACAATACCGCGAAATATGCGAACCCTGAATACGATAAAGCCATTGCTGAATCTTATGTTGCAACGGATGCGGAAGGACGTGCAAAAGCCTACGCGAAAGCCGAAGAAATTCTTGCAAAAGATTTCGGTATCGTACCAATCTTTAACTATGTGAATCCACGCTTAGTGAAACCTTACGTAAAAGGTTATTCAGGCAAAGATCCGCAAGATCACATCTACTTACGCAACCTTTATATTATTAAACATTAATTCGTTGCTAGTATTTAAGTGCGGTTAAAAATCGTCGCGTTTTTTGACCGCACTTTTCGCCCATTTTGGTTGGAGTTGTTATGCTCAAGTTTATTTTTAAACGGCTGTTGGAAGCCTTGCCGACGCTGTTTATTTTGATTACTTTTTCTTTCTTTTTGATGCGTCTCGCCCCTGGCAGCCCGTTCACTTCTGAACGTGCTTATCCGCCAGAAGTCATGGCTAATATCGAAGCGAAGTATCATTTAAATGAACCATTATATAAACAATATTTCCTTTATTTAGAAAATCTTTCCAAAGGAGATTTTGGTCCCTCTTTTAAATATAAAGATCAATCGGTCAATGATTTAATCGCATCAGCCTTCCCGGTTTCCTTAAAATTAGGGATGGTCGCTTTCGCCTTTGCAGTGGTATTAGGTGTCACAGCGGGTACGCTTGCCGCGCTCAATCAAAATAGCCGCTGGGATTATATTCTAATGAGCTTTTCGATGCTTGGGGTCATTATGCCAAGCTTCGTCTTCGCGCCAGTCTTAGTACTGATTTTTGCCATTTATTTGGGTTGGTTACCTGCAGGCGGTTGGAATGGCGGTTCAGCAATGTACATTATTTTACCCGTAGCATCCTTAACTATCGCTTATGTTGCAGGGATTGCGCGTATCATGCGTGGCTCGATGATTGAAGTGTTACATTCCAACTTTATTCGGACCGCCAAAGCTAAAGGACTTTCCACGTCGAGAATCATTTTAAAACATGCTTTGCGCCCTGCCCTTTTACCGGTGATTACCTATTTAGGCCCTGCTTTCGTAGGGATTATTACTGGCTCAATGGTCATCGAAAGCGTATTTGGTTTACCTGGCATGGGGTTATTATTTGTAAACGGCGCATTGAACCGCGATTATTCTTTGGTTTTAAGTCTCACTATTTTAGTGGGCACATTAACCATTTTATTTAATGCGATTGTGGATATTTTATACGCTATCATCGATCCAAAAATTCGTTATTAAGGATAAGTTATGACAGATTATCGTACTCAGCCGATTAATCAGAAAAATGCGGATTTTGTGGAACAAGTGGCTGACCGTATTGAAGAAATGCAACTGGAAGGCCGCAGCCTCTGGCAAGATGCGAAACGCCGTTTTTTCCGCAACAAAGCGGCCGTTGCCAGTCTGATTATTCTAGCGTTTATTATTGTATTTATTACCGTAGCGCCTTGGTTCTTCCCCTTTACCTATGAAGATACCGATTGGAATATGATGAGCTCCCCACCAACAATGGAAGGCTATCACTTCTTCGGTACAGATGCCTCGGGTCGCGACTTATTGGTACGTACTGCTATTGGTGGACGGATTTCATTATTGGTCGGTATTGCGGGTGCTTTCATTTCCGTAACTATCGGCACGATTTATGGCGCAATTTCAGGCTACGTAGGCGGTAAAACAGATATGTTGATGATGCGCTTTTTAGAGATTCTCAGCTCATTTCCATTTATGTTTTTCGTCATTTTGCTGGTGACCCTTTTTGGCCAAAACATTTTCTTAATTTTTATCGCTATCGGTGCCATTGCTTGGCTTGGCCTTGCCCGTATTGTACGCGGACAAACGCTCAGCCTAAAAAATAAAGAATTCGTCGAAGCCGCCATCGTTTGTGGCGTACCTCGTCGCCAAATCATTTTGAAACACATCATTCCAAATGTATTAGGCTTAGTAGCAGTTTATGCCTCGCTTGAAGTTCCGGGACTCATTCTATTTGAATCATTCTTAAGTTTCTTAGGATTAGGAACTCAAGAACCGATGAGTAGCTGGGGTGCACTCTTAAGTGATGGTGCTGCGCAAATGGAAGTCTCGCCTTGGTTATTAATTTTCCCGGCATTTTTCCTTTGCCTTACCCTATTTTGTTTTAACTTTATCGGTGACGGGTTGCGTGATGCACTCGATCCGAAAGATAGATAGGAGCGAATAATGAATCCTTTATTAGATGTAAAAAATCTCTACGTTCGCTTCAAAACACCAGATGGCGTCGTCACAGCAGTGAATGACTTAAACTTCACGCTCAATGCAGGAAGCACGCTGGGTATTGTAGGTGAAAGGGGTTCAGGCAAATCACAAACGGCCTTTGCTTTAATGGGTTTATTGGCAGCCAATGGTGAAGTGGAAGGTTCAGCCATTTTTGAAGGTAAAGAATTAGTTAATTTACCGAATGCTGAGTTGAATAAAATCCGCGCCGAGCAAATTTCCATGATTTTCCAAGATCCAATGACGTCACTCAACCCATACATGAAAATCGGTGAACAACTCATGGAAGTGCTGCAATTGCACAAAGGTTATGATAAACAAACTGCCTTTGCCGAATCCGTGAAAATGTTAGATGCAGTTAAAATGCCAGAAGCTAAAAAACGTATGGGCATGTATCCGCACGAATTTTCAGGCGGTATGCGTCAACGGGTGATGATTGCGATGGCCTTATTATGCCGTCCAAAACTACTCATTGCCGATGAACCAACAACCGCTTTGGATGTGACCGTTCAAGCACAAATCATGACCTTGTTAAATGAGTTAAAACGTGAATTTAATACTGCGATTATTATGATTACTCATGATCTTGGGGTGGTGGCAGGTATCTGCGATCAAGTCATGGTGATGTATGCTGGACGAACCATGGAATACGGCACAGCGGAACAAATTTTCTATCATCCGACTCATCCTTATTCCATTGGCTTAATGGATGCGATTCCTCGCTTAGACGGCAATGAAGAACACTTGGTCACCATTCCTGGCAATCCACCGAATCTGTTGCATTTGCCAAAAGGTTGTCCATTCTCACCTCGTTGCCAATTTGCTACCGAACAATGCCAAACTGCGCCAAAACTGACTACATTTAATCACGGTCAATTACGTAATTGTTGGTTACCAGCGGAGAAATTTAACCTATGACAGTCTCAAACAACAAAGAATTACTCCTTGAAGTCAATCACTTAGGCGTCAGTTTTAAAATTAAAAATGATAAATCCCTTTTCTTCGCCAAACCGCAAACCTTAAAAGCAGTGAAGGATGTGTCTTTTAAACTTTACGCAGGTGAAACTCTCGGTGTAGTTGGTGAATCCGGTTGCGGTAAATCCACGCTTGCACGCGCTATTATCGGTTTAGTCGAAGCGAGTGAAGGGGAAATCTTGTGGCTTGGCAAAAATTTGCGAAAACAATCAGCGAAACAATGGAAAGAAACGCGCAAAGATATCCAAATGATTTTCCAAGATCCACTCGCTTCTCTCAATCCACGAATGAATATTGGTGAAATCATTGCCGAGCCATTAAAGATCTACCAACCGCACTTAAGCACCGCTGAAGTGAAAGAAAAAGTGCAAGCAATGATGTTGAAAGTCGGGCTTTTACCCAACTTGATTAACCGCTATCCGCATGAGTTTTCGGGTGGCCAATGTCAGCGTATCGGTATCGCTCGCGCGTTAATCATTGAGCCGAAAATGATCATTTGTGATGAACCTGTTTCTGCGTTGGATGTGTCAATTCAGGCTCAAGTGGTGAATTTATTGAAATCCCTGCAAAAAGAAATGGGGCTTTCCTTAATTTTTATCGCTCATGATTTAGCGGTGGTAAAACACATTTCTGACCGCGTATTGGTGATGTATTTAGGCAATGCCATGGAATTAGGCAGCGATGAGGAGGTATATAACAATACCAAACATCCTTATACCAAAGCCTTAATGTCTGCAGTTCCGATTCCCGATCCGAAATTGGAACGCAATAAGTCCATCGAATTACTTGAAGGTGATTTGCCTTCGCCAATTAATCCGCCGTCTGGTTGCGTGTTCCGTACTCGCTGCCTAAAAGCCGATGAAAATTGTGCGAAACAAAAACCACCTTTCACCAGCCAAAACAACAGCCATTTTGTGGCTTGTTTGAAAATCTTATAAAACAAAAAGTGCGGTCAAAATTCACCGCACTTTTTACTTTTACAATTCTAACTTTTCTTCGATTACTTTAGCCAAATCATCTAGCATCGCATGACGCTTGCGATACATGGAGCGCTTTTTACTCGGCACATCATCAAGATTTCTATCTATTTCTAAAGGTAATGCCCAATAATCCTTCAACTGTCCTCCTGATTCAGCAAAAATCGCATCATAATCTACAACATAATGTGAACTTTGAATAAAACGCGATTTATTTTGATATTTTTGTGGAATACCCAATAATGTCTTAAAACCCAACGCTTTCGTCAATGCTTTCATCGTTTCCACCATCAAATAAGCAGGGCGTAAGCCATGACAAGTTTTTGTGAGTTGCTTCACCATCTCTTTAGAACCTTCAAAATTGGGTCCCTGCACCACAGAAATAAGCAATGCCTCATCAAGTTTTGCAAAAGTGAGTAAATACACTAATTCATTACGTGGTTTATGCCATAACTCCAATACCCAATAGCCTTCCATCGGTTGGTGCGTGGTCATCGACAATGTCATTTTAAAATCAGGAATCACTTCACCAAAACTTAATGGCGTTTTATAAATAGATGCTGAAAGTGCGGTCAATTTTTCAGGTAAAAAAAGTAGATTGTCACAAATAACTTCGCAAAAACTTAATGGTTGCTGCCACAAAGGTGGGTTGAGATGAGCAAGTTGTTGCGGGATAAAAAGCAAGTTCTCACAGATAGCATTAAAACGTTGTTGGCTGTTAAAACGTTTATCTAAAAAACGATAAACTAACGGATAGCTATAATCTGCATGTTCATTTAATAATTTCACAAGGAAAGGATGCTGGTTAATAAATTGCTCAAATTGAGCAATTAATCCACGGTGTAAAAAAGCGCGAAGACGATAACGTAGGCGCTTAAGCGCATAAGAACGCCCAGGTCTATCGGGATAAACGGCTTCCGCTTTTGGCCAGCAATATTGATTCTCTCGAGATTCCATAGTTATTAATATAATTAAAGAGGCTTTAAATCACACAAAGCGCGCATTCTCTCATAATTTCAGCAATTTTTCTATTTGTGATATGCTAGGGTCAATTGATGAAAGGAACTATTATGTCTGAAATTAAACTGAATTATCATAAAACGCATTTTCTTACGAGCGCCCCCAATATTCGTTCCATCCCAGAAGATACAGGGATTGAAATTGCGTTTGCAGGGCGTTCAAATGCAGGAAAATCAACCGCACTTAATGCATTAACCAATCAAAAAAGCTTAGCCAGAACTTCTAAGACACCTGGTCGTACACAGCTCATCAATCTTTTTGAGGTTGAGCCGAATTGTAAACTAGTGGATTTACCTGGCTATGGCTATGCTGCCGTTCCTGAAAAAATGAAAATCGAGTGGCAAAAATCCCTCGGGGAATATTTGCAAAAACGAGAATGTTTAGGCGGACTTGTTGTTTTAATGGATATTCGCCATCCTCTGAAAGATCTCGACCAACAAATGATAGAATGGGCTGTTTCTGCTGACTTACCGGTTATGTTACTTTTAACTAAAGCAGATAAACTCAGTCAAAGTGCGCGTAGCAAACAAGTCAAAATGGTACGTGAAGCCATTTTACCCTTCCAAGGTGATATTCAAGTCGAAGCCTTTTCTGCACAAAATAAAATTGGCATTGATAAATTGGCTGCCAAGTTAGATAGTTGGTTTTCGCCACTTTTTTCGTAGTTTTTTATCAAGAAAAAGTCATTTCTGCGATCAAGATCGCAAAAAAAGCACAGGATGCATGATTTCATTCTGTGCTTTTTTTATAGTGCGAAAATCTAATTATTTTGACCGCACTTTAAGGAATCTGAATGTCTCTTGCTATTGTTTACAGCCGTGCCTCAATGGGTGTACAAGCCCCTCTTGTTACCATTGAGGTACACTTAAGTAATGGAAAGCCTGGATTTACCTTAGTTGGTCTACCCGAAAAAACCGTAAAAGAAGCGCAAGATCGTGTCAGAAGTGCATTAATGAACGCCCAGTTCAAATATCCTGCTAAACGCATCACCGTCAATCTTGCACCGGCCGATTTACCCAAAGAAGGGGGGCGATTTGATTTACCTATTGCAATCGGTATTTTAGCCGCATCAGATCAACTTGATGGTAGCCGTTTAAAACAGTTTGAATTCGTTGGTGAACTTGCATTAACGGGTGAATTACGTGGTGTACACGGCGTAATTCCCGCCATTTTAGCAGCACAAAAAGCAAAACGCGCCCCCATTATCGCTTATCAAAATGCCAATGAGGCCTCGCTTGTTTCAGAGCAAGAGACTTATTTCGCTAAAAACCTTTTGGAAGTCGTACAATTCTTAAATAATCAAGAAAAATTACCTTTGGCCTCATTACTCGCACAAGAAAGTGCGGTCAGATTTTCAGCTAAAAATCACTTAGATTTGACCGATATTATTGGTCAGCAACACGCTAAACGAGCACTGACAATAGCTGCCGCAGGTCAGCACAACCTACTCTTTTTAGGACCACCTGGAACGGGTAAAACTATGTTGGCAAGTCGTCTCACTGCATTACTCCCCGAAATGACTGATTTGGAAGCCATTGAAACCGCTTCGGTTACGAGCTTAGTACAAAATGAATTAAATTTTCATAACTGGAAACAACGTCCGTTTCGAGCGCCACATCATAGTGCTTCTTTGCCTGCCTTAGTAGGTGGAGGAACCATTCCAAAACCAGGCGAAATATCGCTCGCACATAATGGTGTACTTTTCCTTGATGAGCTACCTGAGTTTGAACGTAAAGTGCTTGATGCACTTCGCCAGCCCTTAGAAAGTGGAGAAATTATTATTTCGCGTGCCAATGCGAAAATCCAATTTCCTGCTCGCTTTCAATTAGTTGCGGCAATGAATCCAAGTCCAACCGGGCATTATACTGGAACACATAACCGCACCTCACCGCAGCAAGTGATGCGTTATTTAAATCGCCTTTCAGGGCCGTTTTTAGATCGTTTCGATTTATCTATTGAAGTCCCTCTTCTGCCACAAGGTAGCTTACAGAATACAGGGGATAGAGGTGAGACAAGCCAACAAGTACGAGAAAAAGTGTTAAAAGTGAGGGAAATTCAACTTGATCGAGCCGGTAAAATCAATGCGTATCTTTCAAGCAAAGAAATTGAACGAGACTGTAAATTACAAGATAAAGATGCATTATTCCTTGAGAATGCACTGAATAAACTTGGACTTTCAGTGAGAGCCTATCATCGGATTTTAAAAGTCTCACGCACAATTGCCGATTTAAATGGCGAAAAAGAAATACAACAACCTCATTTAGCAGAAGCGCTAGGATATCGGGCCATGGATCGATTGCTACAGAAATTATCTAGCACTTAAAAAATAAAAGGGCGAATCATCCGCCCTTTTTTATCTTCTATTCTTAATAATAAGAATGTTCACCACGTTGGTGTTCTGTTACATCTCGTGCGCCTTTTAGTTCATTTGGGAAAAGTGCAACCAATTGTTTCTCTACACCATCTTTTAAGGTTACATCCACCATTGAACAACCATTACAGCCACCACCAAATTGTAGAACAGCATAACCATCATCGGTAATTTCAATTAGCGTGATTTTACCGCCATGGCTGGCTAATTGTGGGTTGATTTGTGTTTGGATCACGTACTCTACGCGCTCAATTAAAGGCGCATCATCTGCAACTTTACGCATTTTTGCGTTAGGTGCTTTTAAAGTCAGTTGAGCACCAAGCTCTTCGGTTACATAATCAATTTCCGCGTCTTCTAAAAACGGTAAACTGATTTCATCTACAAATGCTGAAAAAGTATCGTATTTCATTTCAGTATCAGTCGCTTCAACTGAATTTGGCGGACAATAAGACACGCCACATTCTGCTCCAGGCGTACCCGGATTCACAACAAAAATACGAATATTTGTACCTTCTTCTTGTGTATCTAAAAGTTTCCGAAAATGTGCTTGTGCAGCATCTGAAATAAAAATTTGTTCCATAAATAAAGTCCTAATACTTGATGCAATATATCAAGAATGATACTCCTATACGGCAATTTTTTCTACATTTATTCCTATTTTTATAGATATAGATAAATCCTATCTTTAAAAATTTAGGCTCTCGCCAAGCCCCACACCTGAATTTCTTTTACACCTAATTTTCGAAGTTGTTTGGCTATCTCTGCCAGCGTTGACCCGGTTGTAATCACATCATCTACCAAAGCAACGCGCTCATAAGGAAAAGGCTTTTGGGTATTCACTGTAAAAGCATTTTTAAGATTGTGTCGTCGATCTTTCGCGGTTAAACCTCGCTGAGTGTGGGTATGTTTAATCCGTTTCACCACATGATGACAGTTAGGCACATCACACCAGCGACTTAACCAGTTCGCTAATAAATCAGCCTGGTTGTAGCCACGTTGCCACTGTCGAAAATGATATAGTGGTACGGGGATAATCGCTTGTGGTAGAGGGAGTCCATGTGTTCGTCTTGCCTCTCGCACCGCAAGATAAAGCAAACGCGATAAACTGCGATCTAACCAAAACTGTTTTTGGAATTTAAAACGATGAATAAGTGAAGAAAGTGGTTCGAGATAATGCCCAATAATCACAATACGATCCCAAGCGGGTTCATTTCTCAAACAATGTCCACAGCCCATTGCATAATGCTGCAAGGGGGAACCACATCGCCCACAATAAGGGAAAGTTTTAACTTTCTTTTGGCATCGACTACACAATCCATTTCGACCAAGATGAATAGTTCGCTTGCAATGCACACAGCTAAATTGAAAAAAATGAGAAAACATGAGAGAAATTGACCGCTCTTTTATTTTTTCGCTTTTTCAATTTGCTTAAAATGCTTTTCTTTCTTAGCCATTTCCATTCTTTCACCTTGTTTCAAAATATGAGGGGTCACAAAAATGACGAGTTCTCGCTTTTGATGACGTTCGCTTTCCTTACTAAATAAGCGTTTAATACCCGGGATATCCCCTAATAATGGCACTTTATCGACACCTTTCGTGATCGTATCGTGGAATACACCCCCCAATACAATCGTTTCGCCATCTTTGGCAAACACTTGCGTATTAATTTCTTGTTTATCAATGGATACGACTTCATTTTGCCCGTAAGCCACACGATTTCCCGGAGAATTTTGACTGACTAATAAATCCAATAAGATATTATTATCCTTAGAAATATGCGGCGTGACTTCCAATCCTAAGACAGCCTCGCGAAACTCTACTGACTGTGTATCATTTTTCCCATTCGTCACCACATAAGGAATTTCTGTCCCTTGTTTGATGCTTGCACTTTTCTTGTTGGTCGTAAGTAAGCGAGGGCTTGCAATAATTTCTACGTTATTTTCACGTTCAAGTGCGGTTAATTCTAAGTCTAATAATCGGCCATTAATTTTAGCCACTTGAAGTGCTAATGAGCCAGCTGGCGTGACCGTTGTCGCAAAATTCACATTTAAATTATTACTGATATTACTAAAACCATTTGCATCTAGACTGCCACTCACTCGATGGGCTGCCTCAGTAGGATTAAAAATGCCCCAACGCACACCTAATTCTTTTAGGCTTTCATCAGTAATCGTCACAATACGTGCTTCAATGACAATTTGTTCAATGGGTTTATCCAGTTCTGCAATTAATTTTTTGATATTTTTGACAGAACGTGCATCATCCTGAATCAGTAATACATTGCTTCGATCATCAAATGTAATTGTGCCGCTAGGTGAAAGCAAAGAACCACTCCCTGTGGTTAAGGACTTCATCACATCAGAAGCTTTGGCAAAATGCAATTTAACCGTTGTACTCACAAGTGGCATTTCACTAGATAAACTTTCCCCGATAATCGCCATAGGTTCTGTTATTTTCTCTGCATA
>ERZ773272.929-NODE-929-length-11332-cov-10.043806_pt1 | contig 11332 bp, 15 predicted proteins | sample MGYA00511891_ERZ773272 | MGnify/ENA primary metagenome ERZ773272 (study PRJEB29015, sample SAMEA2738150) | human oral metagenome | biome: human oral; feature: human-associated habitat; material: saliva | place: China | collected 2198 ...
CATTGACGTTGAAGAGGTGAGAGGTTCGAATCCTCTATTGCCCACCAGATACGACGATTGTATAACTCTTTATCAGTTACTGATGAAGAGTTTTTTTAATGTCGTAAAGGAGTATAGAAAATGACAATCGCAAACTCAGATAACATCAGATCTCATATCTCTCGCGTGTATGTTGAGTCACGTACCTCGAAAGAGAATAAGCCGTATAGTGTATTGAATATTGACTGGGCTATGCCGAATGAAAAGGTATACAAGCAGACTATTTTTCTCTCTGCTGAACAGTTGGCTCTTATAGAGTCATCAGTTGCTATTGAGGCTCTACTTTAATTGTAGGCCTTTATATTTTTGGTGCTTGCGCTTAAAAGCAAGTTAAATGTCAAGATAAAAGCAGCCAGAGTGCCATTGTAGCGGGCTGGTACTCAAGTGTTATATTGAATAATTAAAAGCTACAAGAAAGGATTAAAGCAAGTTATGAAGCTTATTGAAGCAGCTGACGCTACTAGCATCATTACGACAGTTATCGGGTACTTTACTCAAAACTGGCCTGCTCTTGCAATTCTGATCGGCTTTGGTGTTGGTCTGAAATTGTTCCGCAGTTTCGGCAATCGTGGTCTAAAGGGTCGTTTCTAGTAGTCCGCGGGGTATGCATTTCCCACCACGTGCTTACCCCGCCCTTGCTTAATTGAATTATGAAAACTATAGAGATCGTACAATTAATAACTCAGACTCTATCCGCTAATTTTTCTTCACTTCTGGCGATTGTTGCTGTAGGTGCTGGGGTCAAAATAGTTTTAGATATTGTTTTTAAGTCGTTATATTCTGTTACTAATTCTAGATAGGAGTTCTTATGTCATCAATGGAGTTACAAACAATTTTAGATAGGTTTCTTGTAAAGTTCTTTGTTATTCTATTTTCTGCTTTTATTTGTTGGTACCTTATTCGACGAATTAGCTATTCGGGAGGTGATAAGTAAATGAACTCTAGTGATATTGTCAATTTGATTTATAACGCTATTACTCTTCTTGCGTTGGGCTTTTGCGTTTATTTTCTTTATACTGATGTATTTAAAAACAGGAATAATAAAAAATGATGATGCTTTTCGCCCTGTTTTCTATTTTTTTACTGGTTATAGTTGTTTTTTCGATTGATGAAGAAAAAGAATATCAGACTTATTTAAGAGAGAAGCTTGAAAATGAAGATAAATAAAAGAATATTCTATATCTTTTCTTCTCTTTTAATTCTTGGTTATTCTGTTTTTCTGCCTTTTTCTAAGGTTTCCGCTCTCGATGATAAAAAGAATAATCCACCGTTTCATACTACTAAGAATCTCTATCTAGAAAATGGCCCTAATAGCCAACTTCCTATTACTAATTATTTAGTTACTACTCTCTTCACTAGTAAAGATGTTTATAACCGTAAAGTTGTATGGCGTTGTCCTACTATGACTCGTGAACAAGCTTTTACTAGTTATAAAAAAGCTATTGCTAATAACTCAGGTTGGCTTATTATTCAGAAACAGGGTAAGACTCTTGTCCCTATTAATTCTTCTAAGGATGATCTTTACTCTTATAGTAGTGTGTCCGTTTATTGGTCTGAAATTAAGCCGGATGAACAGATATTACGATATAATCAATCTCGTGATCCTTATACTGATTATTATTGGTATTTTAGTTCTTCTATTAGATCTAGCGTCAATGCTCTTCATTTGAATTACTCTTATCGTGATGAGTCTATTAACATTGGCTGTAGTAAGCCTGGTGGTGAAGCTGTTCGATTATCCGCTGATCATCTTAACTTATCTGACTATAATATAAAAAAAGGTGAGTCTAATAGGATTTCTACTTTTTTGAACACTTTCCCCTATAAGCTAGATAAGTCTATTACTTGGGATATCGGTACTATTCCTGATGCTGAACAACAGGTTCTATATCCTCACTTTGAATATGATTTAAAGTATTTAAAACTTAAGCTAAAGCATCTTAAAAATGAGGATCATATAAAGTTTCCTGACGCTTGGGCAAGCCTTGACGGCAAGAAGGGGTATTATCTTCCCGACAAGTCTGACTATTATATATGGTTTACTGTTCAGCACCGTAAAGGTGGTGATGTAGTTCAGAATGGATTACAGTTTGTAAAAGCGGATGGGTCTTTTGAAGTTGATCTACCTTCATTGGATGAGTATGTTATTTCTGCTAGATATACTGTTAAGGCCTGTTATGCTTCTTCTTATGATAGAGATAAGACTATAACGCCTGATAAAAATGATTATTGTTTTCACGCTTTTCCAGATGAAACGCCTTACCTTAAATATGCTGAGCGTACTATTTACTTAAAAGCTGATGGATCCGTAAAGTCTGGTAGTACTGTAGGCTTAAACTGTCCTTATGGTTTTTGTTCTGAATTGAAAGAGAAGCCAAAATATGAGGATTGTTCTCAGTATGATTGGAAGTTTGGTGATTTTAAGATCCCGTCGCCAGGTTCTATTGCTTGTGCTATACGTAATTCTTTTGTTTGGTTCTTTACGGATTTTCTCTTTGGTATAATTTTTCCAAAAATTGAGGATCTTCAGTCTTTGTGGGATGATTTATTGAATACTATTATTGATCGATTAGGGTTTTTGGCCCTGCCCTTTACCTTTATAAAAGGTGTATTTACTACAGTACAGGCTATGACTGCTACTAATAATACATGTGCGATGAATCTTACTATTTTTGGCTCTACCGCTAATCTTGAGTTGTGTAAATGGCGATATCAATTACCTGCTGTTTGGTCATTTATGCAGACAATTTTACAAGGTGGTATAGCTATTGGTTTCTTATGGACGTGTTATCGATTGGTCAATAGATTCTTCGGTATTTATGTAGAGGATTATGAAGAAGATGAATCCGAAACTCATTCTGTTCGTTGGCTTGATGAACGTACTGGAGATCACGGTGACTGGGAAGAAAGGAGAAAGGATTAGTTTATGATAGTAATGTTTATTTTATCGTTTATAGTTGTCGTAATTAAGTTTATCTTGTCTCTTATACTGATCCCTGCGGCCCCACTGGTTTTCCTTAATGCTATCAATAATGTTGTTCCTTATTTTGCTTTCCCTATAGTTGTTCTGAGGAATTATATAGGTGATACATTCTTCACTACAATGCTCGTTATGATTGTTACTAGTATTACTGTCTTTATAGCAATACGTCCTGTTCTTTGGTTCTATAACAAGGTGAGAGGTCATTAATGCCGAATATTCTACCATTCGTCTCTAAGTCTTTGTCTTTCGATAAAGAAGCTATTAGAGAAAATAAACGCAATCTTAAGGATCCGGATTACTTTCGCCCCTCAGGTATTCAGACATTTTTCGGCGAACAAGGTGACGGCAAGACTATAACTCTAATTCATTTTTATAAGAAGATCGCAAAACGCTATCCAAAAGCTATTGTTGTTTCTAACATCATATTAAAAGATCGTACCGCCCTTAAGTTTGACGGCTCTTTAGATAAATTAAAGTCTATCCTTTCTCGTGAGATCGATACTGTTTCTAGCTATATTTACTATTCTTCATTAGATGAATACGCTCTTGTCAATCAGTGTGTGCGCAATGGTAAGTATGGCGTCATAATAATTACTGACGAGTATCAGAATTATTTTTCTAACCAGGATTCTCGCAACGTTCCGCCTTGGGTCATTCATCAAGCGGCCCAGAATCGTAAACAGAAGCGTATCCACCTCGTAACTTCTCAGGATTATGATCAATTGGTAAAGGCCGTGCGTCGTCGCTCAGATATTGCTTTTAAATGTAAGTCTTTTGCTATTCCATTCGGCTTATCTGCTGGCCCTATCTTTACGGTTTATTGGGCGTTTATCGCTAAGAAGCTAGAGTTTGACAACAATGGTAAGCGTGTCGATGGCTCGCGACCTCTCAAAATGGGATTTTTCTTCCAGTCGCAAGCGTTGCGCGATTCATACGATACCAATCAGGTTGTCTTTACTGGCTCTCAGGCTGACGGCGTCTATCTCGCCTCACAGCCTACTGTCACGGTGAAGAAATTGGCTGTTCCCCTTAAAAGGCGAAAGGGGGTGTTTTCCAGGTAGAAGCGACTCTCTGATCGGCGCGAAAAGTTGGCTTTTCGCGTCCGGGCGGTGTCTATAGGTTCCCGCCCGTAGGGCTACTCGATAACCCAACACTTAACAAGCGTTTATAGAGGTAAACAACACATAAAAAAATAACATATTGGGGGTATGTTTAATGAATCAATCTTTAACTGTAATTGAACACATTACAAAGGAGTATCCTAACAATATGTATAAAGTTACTATCTTTAACAATCCTTTAGTACTTCCACGCCCTAAGTTAGGTCATAAGCCTAATAGAGATTCTGAGAAGCCGTCAGAAAAAGCTATTGAAGAATCTTTACGTCGTACCCGTACTACTATTTTTGACTATGCCCTATCTAATAACTTCTCTTACTTTGTTACTTTTACTTTCAATCCTAAGAAGATTGATAGATATTCTATAGAAGCTACTTTTAATACTATGAAGTATTGGCTTAATCGTCAGAAAAAGCACTCTCCTGATTTTGCATATGTTATCGTTCCAGAGTTCCATAAGGATGGTGCTATCCACTTCCATGCTTTAATTCGTGATTATAACGCTGAATTAAAGTCTACTAATGTTTTCCAAAATGGTAAACGCGTTTACAATCTTACTGGCTTTACTGCTGGATTTACAAACGCTCAGAAGCTTGACGATGATCAGACGAAAGCCGCGGCCTATCTTACTAAGTATATTACTAAGGATATGCTCAATCGATTCAATAAACGCCGCTACTGGGCCTCTAAGAATCTATACAAGCCTGTAAAGCGTTATGAGTCATTATATGAATTAAAATTAAGTCAGTATATTCACGATGATAATTTAACGTTCCGTTCTGATGCATATAATTTATCAATTTATCAATTCAAGCGTAATTTGGATATCGATTCTATTTATGATTTATTAGTCGATAGAGATGTAGATTTGACTTCTTCAGTCGCTACTAATATTAAACTTCATCAAGCATCATTGCCTACTATTTTCAAGCAGACTCGCCCTCTTCCGCCTTAATTTTTTGTTTTCAGGTAGTCTTCTAGAATTTTCTTTATCTCTGTAGTTTTATTATAGGTTCCTATTGTACAGAATGCTGCCATTACTATTATTACAACCACTAGAAATGCTATTAGCGCTACTATTGCAATTATAATTTCTAGTTGATTTAGGTTTAATTCCATGTTTATTACCTTTTTTTGTTTTTTAAGGTTAATTTCTAATTGCATTATATAACATAAATTGGAGGGTAGAAAGTGTTTTTTTATGAAGATATCTGAAGCTTTTAAGCTTTATATTTGCGATTATGTATTAAGGGCTGGTAAGTCTATTAATACTGAATCTAGCTATTTAAATATCAGTAAATCCTTGATCTCATTCTTTGGAGATGTAGATATTGAAAGTTTATCTTTTTCGGATTTTAGAGATTGGCATAACTTTGTTTCATCTCGATGGAGATCTAATACCGTTCGTAATGCTATCTCTTGCATTCGTATGGTTTTAAAGATGGCCGCAAGGAGAGGGTTTAATGTTATGGATTATGAAGAGTTAATTGTCCCTAAGCGTGAGAAATATATTATTCAATACTTATTACCAGAGGAGATTGAGGAGTTTATTTCTGTTGCCTCTCGTCAATGTAGAGGATATGGATCCATGAATCGATTGCGCAACATTGCAATATTGCGTTTGTTGGCCGCATCGGGTATTCGTGTTTCTGAGTTAGTATCCTTGAATCGCAATAGTATTCGTCATCGGAAATTTACGGTTATTGGAAAGAGCAAGAGTCCTCGTGTTGTTTTTATTGATGGAGTTACTGAAGATGCTATAAATAATTATTTAGCTTGTCGCACTGATGACAACTCTGCCCTCTTTATTTCTCATCAAGGCGATCGATCTCGTCTTACTACTGGCGGTGTTCGTCGTATATTTGAATCTATTTGCGATAATTCAGACTTTATTAACGTAACCCCTCATACTATTCGCCATTCGTTTGCTACAATGCTTTTAGATAAAGGTATCGAGTTATGCTATATTTCGGATTTACTAGGTCATCAGAGTCTAGATACAACGCGTATTTATACACACTATACTAATACAAAATTACAACATATTTATGATTCAGTTATGACTTAAATGTGTTATTATATATGTAGTTAGTAACTTTTACAGAGTATTCCATTGACGTTGAAGAGGTGAGAGGTTCGAATCCTCTATTGCCCACCAGATACGATAAATAAACCTCGTCGATAGTAGACGAGGCTTTTTATAGATAGAGTTAGTTAATACAAAAAACAATCAAACCTACAGATTTTCCGCACAGACCTTGACTTTATTCAATAAGTATGTTAGAATTTGGAACATGAGTAAATATGACTCGCCTAATTTAGGCACAAAAAAGCCACAACATTGTTCTTTATTGAGCAAGACCAAAATTCACTACGAATACAACAAGAAGATTAACGAAGAAAGATCTATACTTAGTTAAGTTTCTATATTTACGAAGCAATCGCCTCTAGAATGAGGCGATTTTTGTTTTACACAGTACTTTTCCACTGGATTTTTTTATAGCTATATGTCAATATATTGATATGATATGTATAAAATGTTTTCACGGAAAAACCCACATAACAAATTCTCGTCAAAATAAAAAATACCCAATAACCTGGCGCAGACATATATGCGACCAATGTGGCTATTCTTTTACAACCTACGAAAAGCCTGTGATTGACCTCATTGTTATATCACAAAATGGCAAGAAAAATAATTTTTCTATAGGAAAGCTAATGCTTAGTATTGCGCGAAGTTTTAATCATGACGATAGATTAGCAGCCTCATATAGTTACGACTTAGCCAATACTATACAAGACAAGTTGACGCTTTTACAAAACGAGTACACGATATCGCCACAATATATCGCCGAAATAACTCACTCGACATTACAGAATTTTGATCAAATAGCCGCACTGCAATACGCAGCACAACACAATCTTATTACTCCCCAGAGGAAGAAGCGTCGGGGTCGCCCTTCTTTTTCTTATTCTGAGCACGACTCTGATCATTCATCTCCACTGTAGTCTTCTCTGTTACATCAAACTTATCAAGGTATTTACCGATCAGAAGATGAGTCTGAGCATTGTACGAAGCCATTGAGCTGTATACTATAGCAATTACAGGCATCAGAACCCATTGCAAGACCATCAATATATTCCTACTCTTTTTATATCTTTCCGGACGCGGAGGCAGAAGTTTAAATGATACGAAAATTGAAACCAGAATACCCACCATAGCTATCTGTTGTATTAAGCTAACTGTATCTGGCAATTGATGTGCAGCAACACTACGCGCAGCCTCACCATTTAATACAAGCGGTGCCCATCCACCAAAAGCAACGATCAAAGCGATACAAGCCTGCGTTACGTGACCGTCTAGTAACCTTATAAACCTAGCTAAGCTAGGCCAAAATTTTGTAGTTCTATTCCTATTAAATACATTGTTGCCCACATAAGCCACATCAGAAGCCCCATAACTCCAGCGGCGCAACTGAATAAACTGAGCCTTTAGCGTCTTCCTATACCCATTAGACAATACCGCATCTTGATAAATTGGCACAAAAATAGGCACAACCTCATAATTACCACTAAAATAGAAATAACTTCGCCAATATTGGTGCCCATCCTCAACAATCGTTCTAGTGCTCCAAAAATTCATCTCAACAAGTGCACTCATCGGCTGAGAATGTGACGCGAAATTACGCAAAGAGTATGGACGCATAGAACTAATGATGTTCCAAAACGAATTCCCCGTCGCCACCACTCTCATGGGAGCAGGAACATCCCATATATTATTAGTAAACAAACATATTGGCTGAAATGACAAATGTTTCCTGTCCTCGCGGGTAACATATTCATATGTTACATAATCAAAGTAATACTTATGTGGCTTATTATCACAGTCCATTGTTGTAACAATAACATCAGAAAAAGCTATTCCCTCTTGTTGTAAATATCGCTCCAGCCACTTACCTGCATATGTAATATTTCCACCTTTACCGACTACTTCGTTTGGCAGGTCCTTTGGGTGTTTTACGACATGAAAAGAGTGAAAATATTTACCGTATTTCTTCTTCAATGTCTTGGCTGTTGTATCAATATCAACACCACCACGCTCTTCATACGCAAAAACCACTATCAGCCGCTTTTTGTCGTATGTTGTATCTAAGACTGATTTAAGAGCAGGTTCAATAACCTCTATGCTCTCATTATACGCAGGCATAATAAGAGCGTTGTAAATACTACTTGGCTTAGGAAAATATCCATCTTCCGCAGCAGACATAAACTTTAGATTATCTAAATGCTGCTGGTATAGCAACTCTTTAGACTCAACCCCCCTCAGTTTAGAGTACGCTTCTTTTGGGCTTTCTAAATCAGACAATCGCCCATTCCAATCAACTTTTGATGCCCTTTCCATGTTATTGTGGCCATTGATTACTCTATAGCTAATCGCTATAGCCTTCACGAACGCGGCTAGGATTATAGACAATAGATAAATTGACGCCAAAACAGGACTTAAAATAGACAAAATTATCAAAAGAATGATAGCTCCGTAACTCAATATTCCTGGGAGCATCTCAAGAAAACGATATTTTTTCGTTCGTTTGCCAAGTGGAATTTCAATGTCCATACACTACCCTATCGATGCAATTTTAATAATCGAATATCCTAAAATAGATAAAATAACCAAGATGCCCAGAGTCAGCCACAGAAGAAACATAGCTAAGCTTCGCTTCTCTAGCGATATTAATTTAACACTTAGCACAGAATGACCAAGAGCTACCACAAACGCTAAAACAATATAACTAAACAGACCGAACCAGTGGCTCCTGTAGAAATTCGCATCACCATACGCAGTATAGCGCGTAATAACCTGAGCCTCGCTATGCTTTATCGACAATCCTAAAAATACAGATACAACAATAGCCATAACAACATTAACAATCAAAAGAGTCGCCACAGTCCTGTCACTAAAAACAATTTTTATCAATTTCTTTATAGTATCTTTCATAAAATGGAGCCGTTGACTGGGCTTGAACCAGCGACCTGCTCGTTACGAATGAGCTGCTCTACCAGCTGAGCTACAACGGCAAGCTCCTTAGGAGATTATAGCAAAAATAGAAGCTTTTTCAAACTAGAGCGATTATTTATCTATAGAAATGAAGTACTTTACCTTGTTGTTATTTTTTAAGTAGTTAAGACGACTATTAAATTCTGTTAACGGAACTTTTATGTAGGAATAATTTACGATATTACCCTCGATATTATTAAGTGTCACGAAATAATACCCATCACCGGAAAGGGTTTTTATGGGGCCTGAAGTTTTACCCTTTACTAAGGACATAGCTGATTTCGTTAAGCCTCCATCGGAATTATCTACAGACACAGACAGGTCAAACACAGGTTGTACTTTATCACCCATCTCTGTAGCGACATCCTTTAGAGATTTACCTGCTCGCAGCTTCTTCTCGATATCAGATGCTAGACTGCTCGCAGTCTTATCAACCTTAAAAGAAACTTCTTGTTTTAATAAGGTGTATTTCATAGCAATCTTCAACTCATCCATTGACCAATGGAGGTTATCTTTTACTACGGACGCGTAAGCAGTCTGCGAAAGCTTACTAGATTCCTGTTGACTTTTAATTAAATCTTGAGCTCTTTTATCATCAATCGTGATATTATTCTCTCTTGCAAGCTTTTTAGCATACGCAACCTCTAAGGCTTTGTTTATGGATTGGTTTTGATAGAACTTAACTTTGTCCTTTTGATCTGCTTGTCCCTGAGACTGTAATACTGCCAATGAGCTACGATGATACAAAAGATAGTCGCTATACTCGGCATTTTCTCCATCAATATTAGCCACTGGAAGAGGTAAGATCTTGGTTATCCTGTATGCAATATCGCTCGTATCTCTCCAAACATATAACTGCATCCAGCCAATAACAACAAAAATAGCCAATATAATAATACTAACAAACATAGTTATCCATACTAATCGACGTTTGGTGTATTGTACGGGGTATTTATGCTTACGACCAGCCGCCAAAACCTTTTCCCGATGCTGAGCTACTGTATCATTCGTAATTCTTTTTGGTAGTGTTTTTGATTGTTTTTTATCTTTACGGTTCAATAGGTTCTTCATTGCTATCCTCCTTCTTTGTCGAAATTTCCACTGCGTCTTGTAGTTTATTATAGATCTTATCTGGATGTTCTACGTTTTTTATAACAAGATCTCCAACAAAAGTTTGAATAACTATTGTACCAAACTTAAACATTTCACCACTAAACCCCGGGACACTATAGCTAATATTTTGAATTTTTGATAATTTTAACTCAATGACGTCTTTACCAAAAAATCCATGCTGAGTAATTTGACGAATTCTCTGATCAGTAACAATGTAGTAGGTATAAAACCACATCAAAAAATGATAGAAAAATAGTATTAACCCAAAAATAAACCCACCAATAAATACCCACAAAAAGCTTAAGTTATCTTGCCAAATTAAAAAAGGCAACGAACCAAACGCCATAGACCCAAGAAGTAGATAAAATCCTTTTCGCATAGCGATTATATGGCGACGAAATACAAACAGCAATCGCTCACCATCACGTTGCCCGTCGAACTGCTTATCTTTAATACTCTCTGTCATATATCTGGTACCCCGGGCAGGAGTCGAACCTACAACCTTATCCTTAGGACGGATCTGCTCTATCCAGTTGAGCTACCGAGGCATACAACCATTATACCACGGTAGGTCTCAGGAAAGACTAGTCTATCGAGTAAATTTCTCGCTCAATGTATGATAATTCACTAACTCTTCTGGCTTAAACCAATGTTCAACTTCACGCGCAGCCTCATCTGAATCGCCAGAAGCATGAATCAAATTTGGAACACCCTTTTGACACTCATCTGCATAACCAAAACTGATGTGTGAGTAGTCGCCACGAATTGTTCCCATATCGGCTGACTTTGGCTCTGTTGGACCAACAATCTTTCTAACAACAGCAACAGCTTCGACACCCTCTAATACCATTGCTATGACTGGACCATCCATCATCATATCCAGTGTTATATTCAAAGTTCCCTCGCCCCTACGAGTAGCCAATTTACCGATGTCCTCGTAATGAGCATAGTAGTGATCTCTAGACGGCGATGTCATTTTTACACCAACTATTTTTAGACCAACTCGCTCAAAACGTTGTAAAA
>ERZ773272.930-NODE-930-length-11332-cov-2.670302_pt1 | contig 11332 bp, 9 predicted proteins | sample MGYA00511891_ERZ773272 | MGnify/ENA primary metagenome ERZ773272 (study PRJEB29015, sample SAMEA2738150) | human oral metagenome | biome: human oral; feature: human-associated habitat; material: saliva | place: China | collected 2198 ...
ATAAATTCCATAGGCGCACCTTGCGACGAGGCAGCCATACGTTGCCAAAAAGGAATAGCGTTTTGCGGATCGTAACCTGCCATTGCAGCAAAAATAAGACCCATATAATCTGCCTCTTGCTCATTCTTTCTGCTATACTTCAAATTAAGAAGCGAAAGTCCTGTTGAAGCTATTGAATTAACAATATCGCCTGTACCACTGCCAACTGTAGAGTTTAAAACTGTTCCCAATATAGTAGTTCCAATGCTTTGATTCTGTTGTTTTGTTATTTGCTCGGCGCTATGCTTTGCCACTGCGTGTGCTATTTCGTGCCCCAACACAATAGCTAAGCTTGCTTCGTTTTGTGTATAAGGTAGTAATCCTTCGTAAACAACAATTTTTCCACCAGGCATACAGAATGCGTTGGCTTGCTTATCTTGCACAAGATTGAATTCCCACTGAAAGTTCTTTACTTCGTCAGCATAACCATTATTGCGCAAATAGTTTTCTACGGCATCAGCTAATCGACGCCCAACACGTGTTACCATTTGTGTGTTCTTAACATTTGTAGACTTCTTTGCGCTCGCCATAAATTTTGCATACTGTGTTTTGCTTAAGCTAAGGATGTCTGCATCAGACACACTAATGGTATGCCTACGACCTGTAAGTGGCACTGTAGATGTGGTTCCGCATGCGGTAAGTGTGGCAATTACAATTGTTACCAATAAATACTTAATCTGTTTCATTTCTTATTTTCTTTAAAATACTTATGGAAATCTTAGCTGTTATCAGCTCTTTCTATTTATTTTGGCTGCGAAAGTACAAACTTTTTTTTGCTATAATCATTGTTTTTACTTCTTTTTGCAAAAATAATACTATGTTGTTTGTTTATTTAAGTAAGAATAAATAACTTTGCGCATTAAAAAATAAAGGTTATAACAATAATTATAACTCATTAAATTATCAAAATATGCGTAGAACCGCCACAACGTTACTATTGTTGCTCACAACCCTCTGGGCATCAGCACAAATTAAACAAACTTATTTGCCTGACTTTAAGAAAGGGCAAACCGCAACTTACGAGTATATATGTACAAAAACACACAGGCGAAATTGTGATAATGTTACTGTTGATGGATTAGAACTAAACTCACCATTTGTATCCTTGGGAGGAGTTTTTTCTCTAATGGATATTTCAGGAATGATTCCTACAGGCGACAGTATTTCGAATAAATTCTCGCTGAAAGTACTCGAAGCAACACCCTACGCATATATCATGGAGCTAAGAATTCTTGATGTAGGCTTACCTCATGTCATTACAAAAGAGGAAGGAGCACAAAAGTTCTTAGATGTAATTGGCTTGGTAAAGAGTCTCAAACTGCGTCTGATGATGTCGAAAAGATTAGGCGAATGGAAAGTTATCAACGCAGATGAATTATATAGACAAGTAATTAACGAAGGGCGCAGGCGGAAACTTTCCGTTTTTGAAGGCGAAGATAAACAAAGCGATGAAGAGATTATAGAAGATATGCGAAAAGCAAATGCCATAGAAGGATTCATTTCTTTGTTTGTTCCTGGTATCAATGCGTTTACAGATGCTTATCAATTACGCTGTGAGAATGGACACAGAGAAGAAGGAAAGTTAGAAGAGAAAGAAGGTTCGCTTAAGTTTGTGAGTGATGTAACGAAAGGTAAAGGCAGGGCTATAAATCTTAAAATGAATTTGGAAACATATTCAAGCGTATACGAACCATACGTCGACATAGATACAACCGATGTGGACACTGTTGAAATAGATACAGTTGTTGCAGATTCAGTTATAACAGACTATGAAGATTCACTTCCCTCGATAGAAGATAGAGGAGTATTGTGCAAGGCTCAGAATATAATAGATGTAAAAATGGATAAGAACACCTGGCTGGAGAAATACGAAAATACAGTTATTATTAACTATCCGAACGGTGTTGGCACAATTTATAAGGTAGTAAGGCGACGCGATGACTAAAGAAACAGACAAGATGAAAGCAATAAAACAACAACAAAATAAGATGCGAATATTCTTAACCATCATAACATTGCTTATAGCCAACGGTCTATGGGCGCAAAAAAACAATAGCTACAGTCCTAAGTTTAAGAAAGGGCAGTCTGCAGTTTACGAGTTTACGTTAGAACAAACACAGAGTGGCACTCCCGATTCAATAAATACAATGCTCGACTTCAGTTCTATTACAGAAGAATATGATAATCTTTTTAATGGAATGTCAAGGCGTGAACCCTATCTCTCGTGTAAAGTCCGTTTAACGGTTTTAAATGTTTCTCCATTCACAACAACTATTCAACTATCCCTGTTAGAGAATGTCAATTATACAAAAAAGAACGTAGAAACAGTTCACGATAGTCTGTTTTATTATATTTTCGCTAATATTATGAAGAAGCGTCCGCTTATTCTTACCTTTACTTCCGATATGAAATCGTATATTGTAAGCAATTCGGAAGAGATATCGGCAGATTTATCAAGAGCCCTAATAAATCTGATTTATGGCGATATTCCTTCAGAATTAGCAGGCCCCATATACAGTTACAATAGATATGCAACACAGGCTTTGACCCGTACGGGAAAGCCCAATGTACAGTTCTTAACCAATCTTTATGCCGCATATATACCAAGTTTGCTTGATTTAATTCAGACTTTTTCCAATCCACTGACAGAAGGAAACATAACTAAAGGACGACCACTTGATGGAACAAATAGGAATATGACCTATTTTGCATCACAGACAAGTAGGAATAAACAAGGCGAATGGACATATATTACCGACTTAGACAAATACACTACGCCTGTATACGACAGTGATTTAGATGACAATTGGGCTGATAGTGTTGTGGTTGATAGCCTTGATGAAGATACTGTAGCTGTAGACGATTACGATAGCGATTCAACGTGTATTGATACAGCTGAAGTTGATACGACTGAATGGGATTCAACCGAATATGATTCTACTGATACATACTCGGAGCAACCAGATACAACGGTAGATGAATCTGAGAGAATAGCACATATACACACCGAAACATATATAGGAAAAGACAATTGGCCAACCTTAATAGAGAAAACAATAACTCTAACCGATGATAATATTCTTTGGACTTATCATAGAAAAATTAGAAAAGTACAAGATGTAAAAACTAGAAAGTAAACTATATATGCGAAATACTCATAAATGATATAGAAAGAAGAGCAAAATAGCTCTTCTTTTCTGTTCTCTAGTCATTTCTTTATATAAAAGTTGTTAGTTTGGTTACAAAGTATTAACTTTACATTCTAATTAAAAAACGTAACGCTATGATACAATACTTCTTTGAAAATCTTTGGTTGGCATGGCTTTTAGTAGGTCTGTTGTGTCTTGTGTTGGAATTGACCAATGGCGATTTCTTCATTATATGTTTTGCCATAGGGGGCGTTGTGGCTGCTATTGTTTCGACTTTCAGCGACAGTTATGCACTGCAAGTTATTGTTTTTGCTGTGGTTAGTGCATTAAGCATCTTCTTTGTTCGACCATTCGCACTGAAATATCTGAATAAGAACAAAGATATCAGACTCAGCAATGCTGATGCCATTATAGGCAGGACGGGCAAGGTAACAGAACCCATCACTCCAAACGGATACGGAAGAGTAGAGATTGATGGCGACTCGTGGAAAGCTACTTCTGTAGGTGGTGTAGCTATTGCAGAAGGCACAAGGGTAAGTGTTGTAAGCTTAGATTCGATAATCATAGCCGTGAAAACGGTAGAGTAATATTCCTTTTATTAATAACTAAATCACAGAACTATCATGAACATTGGATCTTATGTATTAATTGCCATCGTTGTATTGGCAATCGTCTTTGCTAAAAAAGCAATCGTTATAATCTCACAGAGTGAAACACGCATCATTGAACGCTTAGGACGATACTTCGCAACTTTGCAACCGGGTATCAATATCATCATTCCTTTTATCGATAGAGCGAAAGAAATGGTGGCAGTGCGCCACGGACGCTATGTCTACACAAACGTTATAGACCTACGCGAACAGGTTTACGATTTCGACCGTCAGAATGTTATCACGAAAGATAATATTCAGATGCAAATCAATGCGCTACTTTATTTCCAGATTATGGACCCTTTCAAGGCTGTGTACGAAATAAACAACCTACCAAATGCTATCGAAAAACTGACACAAACTACGCTTCGTAACATCATTGGTGAGATGGAACTCGATCAAACGCTTACTTCGCGCGACACCATTAATACCAAGTTGCGTTCAGTTCTCGACGATGCAACCAACAAATGGGGTATCAAGGTGAACCGTGTAGAGCTTCAAGACATCACACCACCGGAGAGTGTGCTGCAAGCAATGGAGAAACAAATGCAGGCAGAACGTAATAAGCGTGCGACAATTCTTACCAGCGAGGGTGAAAAACAAGCTGCCATACTCCAGTCGGAAGGTGAAAAGACATCGCGGATTAACCGTGCTGAGGCTGACAGACAGCAGGCTATACTCATTGCAGAGGGACAGGCAGAAGCACGAATACATATTGCTGAAGCCGAAGCTGTGGCAATTCAGAAAATTACGGACGCTGTCGGACAAAGCACAAATCCAGCAAATTACCTCATTGCACAGAAGTATATACAGATGATGGAAGAACTTGCGAAGAACGAAAACCAAAAGACGGTTTACCTTCCATTCGAAGCAACGGGCGTTATGGGCTCGATTGGCAGTATAAAAGAGATGTTTAAAGGAAAATAAAAGTATAAATGACACAAACAAGTAGCGAACTTAAAGTTTGTATTTTTTGTGGTGCACGACCAAACTTTATGAAGGTTGCACCTATTATCAGGATTATTAAGAAAAAGCAAAACGAAGGTTGGGACAGTAAAAGCATTGCCTATTCATTGGTTTATGCAGGAAGTAAGAATGATCCAACGTTAGAGGATAGCTTATTCGATGACCTGCAAATTCCACGCCCTGATGTATATCTCGGTGTAGAATGTGAGAACTTGAACGAACTAACAGGACAGGTAATGTCGAAGTTTGAGCAGTATTTGCAACAGAACACTACACACGTTGTTGTGGTTGTAGACGACCTTGCATCTACCATGGCTGCGGCTATTGTGGCAAAAAAGCAGGGCATAGCCTTGGCGCACATTGCTGCAGGAACTCGCTCGTTCGATATAAATATGCCGAAAGAAATAAACCGTTTGGTTATCGACGGACTATCTGACGTGCTATTTACCGCAGGTTTAAGCAACAACAGCATTGCTAACAAAGAAGGGGCAGAGCTTTCTCGAGTATATATGGTTGGTAATATCCTAATTGATAATATACGCTTTAATCGTAGCAGAATGGGCGATTTATCGTTGGAGAATATAGCTTCAGTGAGTGAATTACAGTTGAAGCCAAAGCAGTATCTGGTTTTCACTCTCAACCGCAAGGCTCTAATGAGCAATAAAGCAAATTTAGAACGAATGTTAGAAACTATGTCTGAAGCTGTTGGCAATATGCCTATTATTGCTCCGTTGCGTACTGATGCAGCACAAGTTGTACAGTTACTTGATGCATCAAAACACAGAAACCTGCATATAGTACAACCTTTAGGATACTTAGAGTTTAGCTATCTGCTATTGAACGCGGCAGGAGTTATAACCGATTCGGGCAATGTTGCCGAAGAAGCTACCTTTACCAATGTTCCGTGTGCTACACTGAATAGTTATACCGAGCATATTGAAACCGTGAAACAAGGCACGAATGTACTTGTGGGCGAAGATGCACAGAAACTTCGTACTGCTGTTTCTGATATGGTTAGTGGCAAATGGAAGACTGCAACAATTCCCGACAGATGGGACGGGCGTTCAGCCGAACGCATTATTCAAACCCTTATTGATTTTGTGAAATAAACAAAATGGAAAGCGAATATGCCACAATCGACATATTCGCTTTTTACATATTATGCAGTACATTTACAGACTATCTTGTGCGTGCATATACGGTAAGTATATTGTTCTTTAAGATGTGTGCGTGTGTTTATCGTAATACCATAGTTCTATGCTGTTGATAATGTTCTGCCAAAGAATGTAGCAACCCGGACCAACAGACGATAACGGATTAAGATAGGTAAAGGCAATCCAAATAGCGAATGTAGTGTTTTTCTGCCCCAAAGCTTGCCCCGCTTCGATAGTTTTTCCAAAAAAACGACCTATAAACCTACCGATGGCAAACTGTGCCAAGCAAAGCAGTAAACCCACAAGAGCAATGAAGACGAGAAACAAGATAGTTGTATCGGCATGAATAATGTTCTTCACCGTGGTTCCCGTTACTATAGTAAGTGTAAAAGCCCAAAAATAAAAACCAAGATTGTTCATACTTACAATCCATTTATAAAGTGGTTGCAATATACGCCAATGTTTTGTGAAGTAAGCTACCAACATTGGAGCAACCAAAATAAGGCAAACACGATTAAGAATAACAAGAAAAGAGTCGGCAAAACCTACATTCACATTAGGCTCTATCAGTGGGAAACAAATAGGAATAAGAGCTGCACAAATAAAGTTTGACAAGAAAGTGTAGGTTGTCATATCTTCTATGTTGCCACCCAACTTCTGTGTAACAATAGCAGCTGCCGATGCACAAGGACAAATAATGCACGCCAATATCGATTCCATAAGTATCAAACCATTTCCCCGCAATTTAAAGAAGAGTATGAAACCTACTGCAATGAACACAAACAACACCTGAAACACGCCTATCCACAGATGCCATTGAACAGGAATAAGTTTCCGAAAGTCTACTTTACAGAACGTTACATAAAGCATTAAAAACATACAGATAGGCAACAGAAAACCAAATATAGGTTCGAATACTTCTGCAGCAGGAGATAGTATGGGTATAAAAGCAAACAACAAGTAAACCACAGCACCCATAGCTATTGCTACTGGCAGCGTCCACTTCTTTATAATACTTATTAGTTCCACTTCTGTTTTGTCTGGTTTTAAGTGTATTCTTAAAAATCTACTCCTCCACTTTCACCTTGCTTTTATACAGGTCTTCAAGATTGATAGGTGCTACATCTTCTTGTTTCTTCTTTTGTTTTTCAGGCTTATCGTCTATTGGTGGCACTGGCGTTTTCTTCTTCTCGCCTACCATCGGTGTTGTTACAATAGATTTTGAAGGTATGGTATCTGTCGGCTTTTCGGTGATGACAGAATCTAATGGAACACTTGCCGCAATGGCTCGCAAGCTGTCTTCTATCGCCTTAGCACGAGCAATGCTGTCGATAGCTAACTTTTCGTTAATCTTAGCTTGACAGCCTTTGCGCATATTTATGGCTTGTGTTAGTCGCGCTTCCACATCGGGTATGCTTCTATATTTTCTGAAAAATTCTTCGCAATGTGCATAGGCATCGCGTGCTTTCTCCCATTCTGAACCAAACATATAACACAATCCGAGCCGATAGTATATTTCCCCTTTCTCGTTGTCGTAGCAAACAGTAAGTGCTTGTTCGTAAAAAGGAATGGCTGCCTTGTATTCCTGCAACTGAAAATGACTCTCTGCATTGGCAAAATAATACACAGAGCGTTCGTGAGGAGCAAGCATAGTAAGACGTGGTGTTACTTCGTCAAGATATTTCGTTGCACTTTTATATTCCCATTCGTTGTAATAGCACAAACCAATATAAGCACGAAAGCGGTCGTTCAGTTTGTATCGTTTATCTAATTGTTGAAAAATAAGCAATGCCTCGTGATACTTCTCCGAGTTGAAATACGCCACAGCTTTATCCAATAATATAGGATCAGGATCGGTAGTTTGTGCCGATACCGACAAAATGGACAAGCACAGAAATGCCAAAATACAACATAAACGCTGCTTAAACACTGCAAGAGGGTTGCTTCTAAATATGTTATAGCTGCCAAGCAATTTTCTTAACCTCCTTATCTCCATATTTTATAACATCTAAGTCTATCAGTACAATGCCTTGTTTATGGTTTTCGTGTGTGTCGCCCATTGCAGTTTCAATATTCTTTAGCTGCTGCACAAGTTGTTCTAACGATAACGAAGTGGTGAAATGCGCAATACAATTTAAGTATTTATCCGACACAATACCAACAGGTTCTGTCCATTGTGGTTGCGTGAAAGTAATATCAGGAAACACAGCCTTCAGTCTTTCAAAAGCCTCTTCTATATGCCGCTCTTGTTTGGTATTTGAACCAAGTGCTATTGTTATCTCCATCTTCTTTATTAATAAAAGTTAGTACAATTATAAAAAACTCGCAGTATCAATAGTGCGAAACTCTCAGTTTCTCGGCAGAAACTCACAGTATCAATAGTATGAAACTCTCAGTTTCTCCGCAGAAACTCGCAGTTTCCACCGTATGAAACTTATGAAACCATAGTATGAAACAGTTTCTTTATACTAAGCTGCCATACTTCTGCTCGCATCTTTTGGCTTGCAAAAGTACGTTATTCTGTTATATAAGGTGCGGTAAACAGCACATTATTTATAAAAAATAACAATTACGAATAAAAAACGTTCATACGTCTCTCACATACTCTTAAGTTTTTATTAACTTTGTAGCCACATTATATATATACTAGTATTTGTTGAATGAAAGAATTTGTTATATCAGAAGTCAAGGCTGAAACAGCTGTGCTTGTTGGTTTAATAACCAAAGAACAAGATGATTCCAAAACCAAAGAATACTTAGATGAATTGGAATTTCTTGCCGATACAGCAGGAGCCGTTACCGTTAAACGCTTTACACAGCGTGTTGGTGGACCAAATATGACATCGTATGTGGGTAAAGGAAAGCTTGCAGAGATAAAAGAATACATTAAACAGAAAGAAGATGAAGACGAACCTATTGGTATGGTTATCTTCGACGATGAGTTATCGGCTAAGCAATTAAGAAACATTGAAAACGAATTGCAAGTAAAGATACTAGACAGAACGTCCCTCATTCTAGATATATTTGCTATGCGTGCACAAACAGCCAATGCCAAAACACAGGTAGAATTGGCACAATACCGTTATATGTTACCACGCTTGCAACGTCTTTGGACACACCTCGAACGACAAGGTGGTGGTTCTGGTTCTGGCGGTGGTAAAGGATCGGTAGGTTTGCGTGGTCCTGGCGAAACCCAATTGGAAATGGACCGTCGTATAATTTTGCAACGTATGACCCTACTGAAACAACGTTTAGTAGAGATTGACAAACAGAAAATAACACAACGAAAGAACCGTGGACGTCTTATTCGTGTAGCTTTGGTAGGCTATACCAATGTGGGCAAATCAACCATTATGAATATGCTAGCCAAAAGCGAAGTGTTTGCCGAAAACAAGTTGTTTGCCACATTAGATACAACAGTGCGTAAAGTGGTGCTTCAGAATTTACCTTTTCTCTTAGCAGACACTGTAGGATTTATACGCAAATTGCCAACCGATTTGGTTGATTCGTTCAAATCAACACTCGACGAGGTGCGCGAAGCCGACTTATTATTGCACGTTGTAGATATTTCTCACCCCGATTTTGAAGAACAAATACAAGTAGTAACAGAAACATTAAAAGATTTAGATTGCGCCGAAAAACCATCAATGATAATCTTCAACAAGATAGATAATTATTCTTGGGAAGAGAAGGAGGAAGACGACCTAACACCAATGAATAAAAAAAATATATCGCTTACAGAATTGAAACGCACGTGGATGGCAAAACTAAACGATGATTGTTTGTTTATATCGGCAAAGCAAAAGGAGAACATCGATGAGTTTAGAGATGTTTTATATAAAAAAGTAAGAGAACTTCACGTGCAGAAGTATCCTTACAACGATTTCTTGTACAACACAGATGTTGAAGAAGGAATGCAATAAAATAATGTTTCATTTATTGTTTCAGAATAAATATGGTATACAGAGCACTAACCGACAGCGAGATTTCTATTCTTGAGAACAACAATTGTTGGGCTGAAGACTGGAGCAAAATAGAAGTGGCAGACGATGGTTTCCAACCTAAATACTTGCATCGTGTTATCTTCTATGGAGATATTCGTTTAGGAGCCTTTGAAAAGAATGTTGAAGTTTCGAAGAATTTCTTTAAGCATTCTGGCATTAACGATGCTACTTTACGAAACGTAACCATAGGCAACAACTGTTTGATAGAAAAGATAGGAAACTATATAAACAACTACATTATAGGCGATGATTGTTTGATTGCTAACGTTTCGGTAATGGAAACAACCGAAGGTGCAACTTATGGGCAAGGCAATGTTATATCGGTATTGAATGAGGCAGGCGATGGAAACATCATTATGTTTCCTGAATTAAGTAGTCAGTTTGCTGCCCTTATGGTAAAACACTTTAAAGATAAGGTTCTTAAGAATGCTATTCGTAGATTAGTTTCAGAAGAAATAGCACGTCTAACACCAGCAGTTAGCACCATGGGGAACAATGTAAAGATAGTAAACTCTAAGGAGATAACAAATACAATCATTCACAACGACTGTGAGATATCTGGAGCGAGCAGACTTTCCGACTGTACCATTCTTAGCTCAGAACATGCTAATGTTTATATAGGTACAGGTGTTATCTGCGAAAACTCTATCATAAGCGAAGGCTCAAGTATTATTAATAGTACTAAAATACAAGATTGTTTTATAGGCGAAACTTGTCATATTGCAAACGGCTTTACGGCTTCACAGAGTGTATTCTTTGCCAATTCGTATATGGCTAATGGTGAAGCATGTGCTGCTTTTTGCGGTCCTTTCTCTGTTTCGCATCATAAGAGCACACTTCTTATAGGAGGAATGCTTTCGTTCTACAATGCAGGTTCAGCCACAAACTTCTCAAATCACGCTTACAAGATGGGACCGTTGCACTATGGAATATTAGAAAGAGGGTGTAAGACCTCCAGTGGTAGCCATATAGTTATGCCAGCAACAATTGGTTCGTTTTCTGTTTGTTTCGGTAAAATAACCAATCACCCAGATACAACAGCATTTCCTTTCTCATATATCATTGCTTATAACGATAAACCTTGCATTGTTCCTGGAAGAAATATTGCAACTGTAGGACTCTATCGCGATATACGGAAATGGCATAAACGCGACTTACGCCCACAGGGAACACAGAAAAGTATCATTAATTTTGAGTGGCTATCGCCTTTCACAGCTTTTGAACTATTTAGAGGAAAACATAATCTAAAAATGCTGAAGAAAACGTGTGGGGTGAATTCTGATAGCTATATATATAAAGGTTATACCATAAAAGCATCTAACCTGGATAAGGGTATTCGGCTATACGACATTGCTCTCCATATTTATATA
>ERZ773272.935-NODE-935-length-11322-cov-46.508654_pt1 | contig 11322 bp, 7 predicted proteins | sample MGYA00511891_ERZ773272 | MGnify/ENA primary metagenome ERZ773272 (study PRJEB29015, sample SAMEA2738150) | human oral metagenome | biome: human oral; feature: human-associated habitat; material: saliva | place: China | collected 2198 ...
GCGTTCTGCCCAACTTTCTCAGTCATTACGGCCTTTCTTCGATGGTTATTACATTTCTTGCCGCCACCTGCCGGTTGCAGGCGCGGTAGTTGAGGGGGCTGATGCCGCGCTCAACCACGATGCGTGATGCGGTGTACGCAGTGTGCTTGCGGTGTACACCGCGTGGTTGCGGGCGGATTTCAGCGTGCGGCTCGTACCCTTGACGGGTTCATCGGGGTGTGCCGCTGGGTACTGCGGTGATCGTTACGCGGAAGGTTCCTCCGAAGGTTTCCCTGCGGATTCTTCTGCGTTCTTCTCACTCTCGGCGGTGACGCGGTTCAGGGGCACGTGCGTGGTACACACGTGAGCACCCGAAGCCATGGTTGAAAGCCTACGAACATCAACGCCAAGCAGGTCAGAAATAATCCCGGTTTCCTGTTCGCAGAACACTTGAAAGTCTCCAGCGAGGTCGCGCACCGGGCAGTGACCCTGACAGAGCTGAATACTTGCCAGGAAATGCTCGGGAACAGTTCGTCCTGCAGGAGGAGCGGTGACCTGAGCGGTCGCCACAAAACCATCCTTGCTCATTGCCTCTGCGAGCGCCTGCGCTCGGGCTGCCACATCGTCACCGGCGGCTTCTACGACGGGTCGGTAGCGGGCTTCCATTTCTGCGGCGCGGGCGGAGGCGAAAGCTTCGAGGGCTTCCTGGCCGACCGTGTCGCGGAGCATTTGCAGGGCTTCGCGGGCGATGATGAGGTAGTCGTTGCCGAGGCGTTCGTGGCCCTGGGGGGCGATCACGTAGCGGCGGGCGGGTCGTCCGGCTCCGGCGCCGTGCTTTTTGATGGGCGCGACCTCGATCATGTTGTTGGATTCGAGGGCGTCGAGGTGGCGGCGTACTGCTGCGGGGGTGAGGCTGAGGAGTTCACCGAGGGTTGCTGCGGATACGGGGCCGTTGTTGAGGACTTCACGCAGGACGCGGTCCCTGGTGCGTTCTTCTGCCTCGGCTTTGCGTTTGGACGTGCGTGCCGCGGAGGACTTTGTACTGGAAGCACCAGTAGAGCCCGAGGCGGCAGTTCGGGTGCCGTTTCGGGTCTGCGCCTCGTTCGTTGAGACGCGCTGAGGGGTCTTATTCACGGAATACACAAATAAAGTATGTCCTAATTAGTTTTTCTTTGGCTAGTTAGGTACCCCTACTTGCTAACTTTTCTACCTTAGGGTGAACTTTTAAGTCGTAACAAGTGTGCCTTAAACGTGAGTTAGGGCATAAGATGAAGGGGGCACACACGCTCATTCATCGAAAAAATCGAAAGTGACTGTCTATGGAGACCACCACCGCGGGCCAGCAGGACCACCCCGGGCGTGCATCCGCCACGCCAACGGCACACGCTGAGCACCACACGGAGCCCAGCGCCTCCCCCACCGCACGACGACGCATCATCACCGAAGAACCGGCGCTCAGCATTAAAGACCTCATCAAAGAGTTCAAGCCCTCACGCGCCTTCCGCACCAAATACCCCGAACGGCTCACCGCCAGCGGGCTCTACCGCGCCGTCAACAAGGTCAACCTGCGCGTCTTCCCCGGCGAGGTGGTCGTCCTACTCGGAGCCAACGGCGCCGGCAAAACCACGACCCTCGCCTGCGCGCAGGGTCTACTCAAACCCACCCGCGGTACCGTGCGCCTCCTCGGAGAAAACCCACTACAGGCAGACCCGGAGCTGCGCGCCAAGGTTGGCATTATGCTCCAGGACGGCGGCCTGCCCAACGCCATGCACCCCATCCCGCTGCTGGAACACATCTCCACCATGTACACCGACCCGTACCCTGTCGAAGAGCTGGCAGAACGCCTGGGCATTGATGCCTTCAACGGCACCACGATTCGCCGCCTCTCGGGTGGTCAGAAGCAGCGCGTCTCCCTTGCCGCCGCCCTCATCGGCCGCCCGGACGTGCTCTTCCTCGACGAGCCCTCCGCAGGCCTGGACCCGCAATCCCGCAACGTCGTCTTCGACATCATTCGTGAACAGCGTGAACTCGGCACCGCCATTGTGCTCACCACGCACCTGATTGACGACGCGCAGAAGCTCGCCGACTACGTGTACATCATTGAAAACGGCACCACCGTTCAGGAAGGTACCGTCTCCGAGCTCATCGCCAGCGACGGCACGAACCGCCTGCAGTACAGCCTGAACGCACCCACCCCCACCCGTGAGCAGCTGCTGCCCGCGCATCTGCGTGCCGGTGTGGAGCTCATCGAGAAGGTGCCCTACACCCCGGCGTGTGACGGTGCCCCCTCCGTGCCCGGCGAGTATGAGCTGGTCGGCGCGCTACGCCCCGAGCACCTGGCGGCATTCACCGCGGCACTCGCTGAGCGTTACCTCATGCCGATTTCTCTGACCATGGAACCGAAGACCCTTGAGGATGTCTTCCTCGACATTTCAGGACGTGATATCCGATGAGCAACACCGCACGCACCAACAACCGGGCCGCAGAAAACACTGCCGAAAACCTTGTAAAAGAGAACCGAGCAGAAGAGAACCGAGCAGAAGAGAACCGCGCGGAAGGGAACCGTATGGAAGAACGCACCGCGAACACCCGCCCCAAGGTCTCTTCTATTGACGAAGACGAGGAGTACATTCCCCCGCGCGCGAACTACCCGCTCGTGCGCGTCATTGAGCAGGGCCGCTACGAAACCATGGCGATGCTACGCAACGGCGAGCAGCTGATGCTCAACATTATTTTTCCCGTCATGGCGCTTATTGCCCTGCGGTTCACCGGCCTGATTGATGAGTACGCCAACTCGGTGGGGGTCTCTCGCATGGATGCGGCGGTCCCCGGCGTTCTGGCGCTCTGCGTGATTTCTACGGCGCTGTCCGGTCAGGGCATTGCCACCGGTTTTGATCGCCGCTACGGCGTGCTGCGGTTCCTGGCGACCACTCCCCTGGGCCGTAACGGCCTGATCATGGGCAAGTGCATTGCGGTGCTGGTGGTCGTGGCGATTCAGTTCACGCTGGTGGCGGTGCTCGGGTACGGTCTGGGGTGGCGCCCGGACGCTATCGCCGTCTCGCGCTCCATCATCACGATGATTATGGGTGCCGGCGCATTTACGGCGCTGGGTCTGCTCATTGCCGGTACGGTGCGCGCGGAGGCGACCCTCGCCATCGTGAATATCGCCTGGGTGATTCTTGCCGGTGCCGGCGGCGTCGTGTTCCCTCTGAAATCCTTCCCCGACTGGTACGCCGCGGTTGTGGCGTGGTCGCCCTCGGCGGCTCTGGGCGATGCGCTGCGCGGCAACTTCATTCAGCATCAATGGCTTGCCGACCCGCACTGGGTATTGATCGTATGGACCGTGGTCATTGGGTTTATTGCCTCGCGCAAGTTCAAGTGGTCCGACTAGTAGCGACCTGACTAGAGGCGACCTGATTGCCCCTGACGGTCACAGCCGCAGGTAAAAAGGCACAGGTTAAGCCGCAGGTTAAAAGGCGGGCGCCGGATATGTTCCGACATATCCGGCGCCCATTTATTTAACACAAACTTTTAGCCTCAACCGCACACAGAATGTACGGTCTGAGACTAAAAGATAGCACCCCCTCCAGAACCTTGTATCTCGCCACCACAGCAAGATAGTCATCAGTTTCCGCGCGGAGGAGGGGCTTCAATCACCGAGATGCAGACCGACCCAACCACTGTTTCGGTCTGCAACCTTCCTGCTCAACCTTAACATGAGCTTCACCACTTACACAAAAATTGTTACATTACTGAACAATATTCAGCCACGAGCTCAGCAATACCACCCAAAAGTACGCACCCCACACCCGGAAAGACCAGTCAACAGAGGCATAACAGCCTGTATCACCTGTGCGTATCACCCTGTGAATGTCTGCAGCCCCACACCGGATACTGCCGTTTAGTGAACTATCCTGTTAAAACGAAAGGGTCGAAACAAACCTCCCGGCTCCCCGCACCTACCCGGGCACTTACCAGGGCATCTACCGGGTACTTACCAGGGCACTTACCCGAGTACCTACGCAGGTACCCCCACAGGTACCCATCGGCGCGGGAATAAGCACCCCGAAGGCACGTTACACCCGACGGACAGCGCGCTAGCACAAGCCTGCTGGCGCATCCACTCACGTTGTGAAAGGACACCCACGTGGCAGAGAACTTCCAGTGGACTGAAACCGACCAGCGCGCCGTAGATACCGCACGTATCCTCGCTGCAGACGCCGTAGAAAAGGTCGGATCCGGTCACCCCGGCACCGCAATGAGCCTGGCGCCGGTCGCCTACCTGCTCTTCCAGAAGGTCATGAACCAGGATCCCTCCGACGACCGCTGGGAAGGCCGCGACCGCTTCATCCTCTCCCCCGGCCACACCTCCCTCACCCTGTACACTCAGCTGTTCCTCGGCGGCTACGGCCTCGAAATGAAGGACCTGGAAGCCCTGCGCACCTGGGGCGCCCTCACCCCCGGCCACCCCGAATACAAGCACACCAAGGGTGTAGAAATCACCACCGGTCCGCTCGGCCAGGGCCTGGCATCCGCTGTTGGCTTCGCCTACGCACAGCGCCGTATGCGCGGCATGTTCGACCCCGAAGCAGCACCGGGCACCTCCCCCTTCGACCACCACGTCTACGTCATCGCCTCCGAAGGTGACGTGCAGGAAGGCGTCACCGCCGAGGCGTGCGCGCTCGCAGGTCACCAGGAGCTCGGCAACCTGATCGTCGTCTGGGACCGTAACCACATCTCCATTGAGGAAGACACCGACGTTGCCTTCACTGAGGACGTAGCAAAGCGCTACGAGTCCTACGGTTGGGATGTTCAGCGCGTGGACTGGACCCGCACCGGCGACTACGTTGAGGACGTCGCAGAACTGTACGCCGCTATTGAGCGTGCGAAGGCTGTCACCGACAAGCCCTCCTTCATTGAGCTGCGCACCATCATCGGCTACCCCGCCCCCACCAAGCAGAACACCGGCGCAGTGCACGGCTCCAAGCTCGGCGCCGATGAGGTTGCCGCAACCAAGGAACTGCTCGGCTTCGACCCCGCCAAGAGCTTCTTCATCGAGGAGAACGTCCTGGCACACACCCGCCAGCTCGTCGAGCGCGGCGCAGCGGCACACAAGGCATGGGACGAGAAGTTCGAGGCATGGGCTAAAGCAAACCCCGAGCGCGCCGAACTGTACAAGCGCCTCGTTGCAGGCGAGCTACCCGCCGACTACAAGGCTGCTTTCCCCGTGTTCGAGGCTGGCACCTCCGTGGCAACCCGCGCGGCATCCGGCACCGTCATCAACGCTATTGCTGACACCTTCCCCGAACTGTGGGGCGGCTCCGCTGACCTCGCCGGTTCGAACCTGACCACCATCAAGGGTGCAGAGTCCTTCAACCCGGCATCGCGCACCACCGAAGACTGGACCGGCAACCCCTACGGCCGCGTGCTGCACTTCGGTATTCGTGAGCATGCTGCCGCAGCAATCGTCAACGGTATTGTGCTCTCCTCCCCGACCCGCGCGTTCTCGGGCACCTTCTTCGTGTTCTCCGACTACCAGCGCCCGGCTGTTCGACTCTCCGCACTGATGGGCGTTCCCGCAGTGTACGTATGGACCCACGACTCCATCGGCGTGGGCGAGGACGGCCCCACCCACCAGCCGATTGAGCACCTCTCCGCCCTGCGCGCTATCCCCGGTTTCGACGTGATTCGCCCCGCGGACGCTAACGAAACCGCCGTCGCATGGCGCACCATCCTGGAGAAGTCCGACCGCCCCGCAGGTATCGTGCTCTCCCGCCAGAACCTGCCCGTTTGGGCTCGTGAAGACGTGCACGCAGACGCTGAGGGTGAGAAGTTCGCTTCCGCTGAGGGCACCGCACGCGGCGGCTACATCATGGCTGACACCGAGGGCACCCCGGACGTCATTCTGATCGCTACCGGTTCCGAGGTCGAGCTCGCTATTCAGGCTCGCGCAACCCTCGCAGAGCAGGGCATCGCCGCTCGCGTGGTTTCCATGCCTTCGCGTGAGTGGTTCGCTGAGCAGGATGCAGAGTACCGCGAGTCGGTTCTGCCCTCCTCGGTTGTAGCCCGAGTCTCCGTCGAAGCTGGCCTGGCGATGAGCTGGTACGACCTGCTCGGCACCGCAGGCCGCGCCGTGTCCATCGAGCACTTCGGTGCATCCGCCGATGCGAAGACCCTGTACCGCGAATTCGGTATCACCGCGGAGGCTGTCGTGGCTGCCGCTAAGGAATCCATCGACGCCGCTAAGTAAGCGATAACAACGCCGCGGTAACTATCGCGTACACTGCGCTCCCCCTGTACGGGCTGTACGGGTGGGAGTGCAGGCGCAACGGGGAGGCTCCGGCTGACCACTCAGCCGGAGCCTCCCGCCGCCCAGTAGATTTCACTGATATCCCAATTTCAATTTCGACAAAGATCAATTTCGACAAAGAATCGAAGGTTTTCACATGTCTGAGTCCACTCAGAAGCTTTCCGACGCCGGTGTCTCCATCTGGCTTGACGACCTCTCCCGTGAGCGTCTGACCAGCGGCAACCTCGCCGAACTCATCAAGACCCACAACGTCGTCGGTGTGACCACCAACCCCACCATTTTCGCTGGTGCGCTCTCCAAGGGCGCCGCATACGCCGAGCAGATGCGTGAACTTGCCGCCGCCGGCGCAAGCGTTGAAGAGGCAGTCTTCGCCGCAACCTGCGACGACGTACGCAACGCCTGCGACGTGTTCGCACCCGTCTACAAGGCATCCAACGGTTTTGACGGCCGCGTCTCCATCGAGGTTGACCCCCGCCTAGCACGCGACGCCGAGGGTACCGCCAAGATGGCGCGTGAACTCTACGAGCGCGTGGGCCGCGAAAACGTCATGATCAAGATCCCCGCAACCCAGGAAGGTCTGCGCCCCATCGCAGAGACCCTGGCTGCTGGTATCAGCGTGAACGTAACCCTGATTTTCTCCCTGACCCGCTACCGCGAGGTTATCAACGCCTACATGCTCGGCCTGGAGCAGGCGCTGGAGAACGGTAAGGACCTGTCCACCATCCACTCGGTCGCATCCTTCTTCGTCTCCCGCGTAGACACCGAAATCGATGCACGCCTCGAAGCTATCGGCGGCGACGCTGTGCAGCTGAAGGGCAAGGCGGGCCTGGCAAACGCACGCCTCGCCTACGAGGTATTCGAGGAAATGTTCTCCTCCGAGCGTTGGGCACGCCTGCAGGCACACGGCGCGAACGTACAGCGCCCGCTGTGGGCATCCACCGGCGTGAAGGACCCCGCACTGCCGGACACCCTGTACGTCACCGGCCTGGTCGCACCCAACACCGTGAACACCATGCCCGAGGCAACCCTGAACGCTGTTGCCGACCACGGCGAAATCACCGGCAACACCATCGTTCCGAACTACTCCGAGTCCAACAAGGTTCTGGACGCTATCGGTGCCGCAGGTATCTCCTACACCGAGGTTGTGGAAAAGCTCGAGGTTGAGGGCCTGTCCAAGTTCGACGTCTCCTGGGAAGAGCTGCTGCAGACCGTCCGCGAGGCACTCGATCAGGCTAAGTAGCCGCACCTCGGTAGCCCCACAACACCTCAGTAGCCGCCGAAAATATAGCGCGGCACCTCAACCTAATCTGCAGGGGTTCCCTCCAGAGCTTCACTGCTCGGGGAATCCCGGCGGGTTAGGTGCCCCTCATATCATTCCGTCAAAAACCGGTACAATACAGGGTACACACCTTCCAGAATGCGGCATCGCCTCTGCGCGAATAAGGTACGAACCGCGCGCCGCACGAACCAACCAAGGCAATCAAAGGAATATATTGTGACTAATGGTCATGAAGTGAACCCCCTCAGGGATACTCGCGACCGCCGCATTACCCGCATTGCGGGGCCGTCCGCGCTCGTCTTCTTTGGCGTGACCGGCGACCTGGCCCGCAAGAAGCTGCTTCCGGCAGTGTATGACCTCATGAACCGCGGTTTGCTCCCGCCGAGCTTCGGCCTCGTCGGCTTCGGCCGCCGCCCCTGGAGCGATGACGACTTCCGCGCCTACGTGCGTGAATCCGTTGAGGCAAACGCCCGTACCCCCTTCCGCGAGGACGTGTGGAACCAGTTCCAGCAGGGCATGCGATTCGTTGAAGGTGCCTTTGACGACGACGCAGCCTTCGAAAAGCTCAAGAGCACCCTCACCGAACTCGACGAGCGTGGCGCCCACGGCAACCACGCCTTCTACCTGTCCATCCCGCCGAAGGCATTCGAGCAGGTTCTCACCAAGCTCGCCGAGCACGGCCTCGCATCGCGCGATGAGGATACCGTCAACCCCGTCGACGGTTGGCGTCGCGTGGTCATCGAGAAGCCCTTCGGCCACAACCTTGAGAGCGCACGCGAGCTGAACTCCATCGTGGAGGCGGTCTTCCCGCCCGATGCTGTGTTCCGCATCGACCACTACCTGGGCAAGGAAACCGTGCAGAACATCCTTGCGATGCGTTTCTCCAACCAGATGTTCGAGCCGCTCTGGAACTCCCACTACGTGGATCACGTCCAGATCACCATGGCCGAAGACATCGGCATCGGCTCCCGCGCAGGCTACTACGACGGCGTGGGTGCAGCCCGCGACGTCATCCAGAACCACCTGCTACAGCTGCTCGCCCTCACCGCCATGGAAGAGCCCCTCAGCCTCGACGCCAAGCACCTGCGCGCCGAGAAGGCAAAGGTCCTCGAAGCAGTCCGCATTGACGACCTGCCGAACTCCTTCGCGCTCGGCCAGTACGCCGCAGGCTACCAGGGCGGCGAGCACGTCAACGGCTTCTTCGACGAAAACGACATCCCCGCAGACTCCCGCACCGAAACCTTCGCCGCGCTGAAGGTCTCCATCGCAAACCGCCGCTGGGAAGGCACCCCCTTCTACCTGCGCGCCGGCAAGCGACTGGGCCGCCGAGTCACCGAAATCGCCGTCATCTTCAAGAAGTCCTCCGACCGTCTCTTCGGCGAACGTGAAAACCCGCAGGTCGGCCAGAACGCCATCGTTATCCGTGTGCAGCCCGACGAAGGCATGACCATCCGCTTCTCCGCGAAGGTGCCCGGCACCCAGATGGAAATCCGCGACGTCAACATGGACTTCGGCTACGGCCACTCCTTCACCGAAGAGTCCCCCGAAGCGTACGAACGCCTCATCCTGGACGTTCTGCTCGGTGAGCCGCCGCTGTTCCCCCGCCACGAAGAAGTTGAGCTCTCCTGGAAGATCCTCGACCCCTTCGAAGAATACTGGGAAGAAAACCGCATTAAGCCTGAACCCTACGAGTCCGGTTCGTGGGGTCCGCGTTCGGCACACGAGATGCTCGAACGCGACAACCGCGCTTGGAGGCGCCCGTGATCTCGCACCTGCATAACACCACCGTTTCCGCCATCAACAAGGAGCTGAGCCACCTGGCGGCAGCCAACGGTAGCCTCAGCAGCGGACGAGTACTCACCCTCGTGGTCCTCGCTGAAAAGGGCCACTCCCGTGAAGCAATGCGCGCGGCAATTCGTGCATCCCACGAGCACCCGAGCCGCATTATTGTGCACATCTCCCACGACCCGCTCGACCCCGACCAGCTGGATGCAGAAATCCACCTCGGCGGTGACACCGGCGCGTCCGAGATGATTGTTCTGCGCGGTTGGGGTAGCGCATCCCGCCCGACTGAGGCGCTAATTTCCGGTCTGCTGCTACCGGACTCCCCGATTGTGGTCTGGTGGCCGCACTCGGTGCCGGAGAACCCCGCACAGCAGTCCATCGGTCGTATCGCTCAGCGTCGCATCACCGACTCTGCGCGCGCAGAAGACCCGAAGGAAGCTCTCAAGCACCTCGCCGAGGTGTACCGCGCCGGCGACACCGACCTGGCGTGGACCCGCCTCACCCTGTGGCGCACCCAGCTGGCTGCGCTCCTGGAGCAGGTGCCTCCCTCCCCCGTACGCCGCGTGGTTGTGTGGGGTTCGAGCAAGTCCCCGTCCGTGGTACTGCTCGGTACCTGGCTCGGCTGGAAGCTCAACGCACCCGTGCACCTGGCGACCATCGGTGCGGCAAACCGCGGCCTGTACCGCGTCAGCATTGAGCGTGAAGACGGTTCCGTGACCATGTTCCGCCCCGGCATTTCTGTGGCGACTATTTCCACCCCGTACGCTCCCGATCAGCAGATTGCGTTGCCGGTGCGTACCCTCGCCGAGTGCATTTCTGAGGAGTTGCGCCGCCTCGACCCGGACGACACCTACGGTGACGTGCTGAAGCAGGCGCTGCGCACCGTAACCCTCGTGGACGATACCTGCCAGCCTGAAGACATGCTGGACCTCGAAGAATACCCGGAGGTTTTCGATGCCTAAGATTCAGAACATGGGCGCATCCACCCCCACCCTGGTGGCGCACCCGACCCGCGACGCTCTCGCAGCGGACGCGGTGACCCGCATCCTCGACATCATTGAGCACGTGCTCTCTGAGCGCACGATTGCCCACATTTCGCTGACCGGCGGCACGATGGGTATCGCCACCTTGAAGGCGTGGGCTGAGAACGAGCGCGTGAAGGATATCGACTGGTCCCGCGTGCATTTCTGGTTCTCCGATGAGCGTTACGTGCCCGAGCGTAGCCCCGAACGTAATGACGGTCAGGCTATTGAGGTGCTGCTCGCTCCCCTGCTTTCGCACGGTCTGGTCGTGGGCAATGTGCACCGTATGGGTCCGTCCGATATTTTCACCGGTCTTGAGGCTGCTGCCGAGCACTACGCTTTCGAGATGCGCGACTACGCCGGTTCCGCACCGGCTGTGAGCGTGCAGATGCCCGAGGGCGCAACCGAACTGCCGCTGGCTGGCGGTCACGGTGGCGGCGCAGGTCACGAGCACGGCGGCTCCGGTGGCTGTGGTTGCGGTGGCGGCGGTTGCGGTTCTTCCGCACCCGAGCAGTCCATCGAAGAGACCACCCTGGACGAATTTGACGCTGAGGCTGCTGAGCCCGCAGGTGGTTGCGGATGCGGCGGCGGAGGCTGCGGTGGTGGCGGTGGCCAGTGGCCCGCACCGGTCTTTGACATCACCCTGCTGGGCATGGGCCCGGACGGTCACATCGCTTCTCTGTTCCCGGGCCGTAAGCAGGTTCTGCTGGGTACCGGCCTGCCGGAGGACCCGGTTGAGGGCGGTAAGGCTGTGACCGTGATGGTTTCTGATTCGCCGAAGCCGCCGGCTGAGCGCGTGTCGGTGACCCTGCCGATTATCAATAATTCGCGTCACGTGTTCTTCCTCATCACCGGTGAGGATAAGCAGGATGCGACCAGCCGCCTTCTGGCGGGCGCGAAGCTGGACGCTGAGGACCTGAACGCTCAGCTGCTGCTGGAAACCCCGG
>ERZ773272.938-NODE-938-length-11303-cov-31.493421_pt1 | contig 11303 bp, 8 predicted proteins | sample MGYA00511891_ERZ773272 | MGnify/ENA primary metagenome ERZ773272 (study PRJEB29015, sample SAMEA2738150) | human oral metagenome | biome: human oral; feature: human-associated habitat; material: saliva | place: China | collected 2198 ...
AGTCAACCTCATCGACCAAGGCATAGTTAAGCGGACGTTGTACCATGTTTTCAGCGCGAACGACCATGTTATCACGAAGGTAGTCAAATCCGATTTCTGAGTTGGTTGAGTAAGTAATATCACACTCATAGGCTTCTTTTTTCTCCATTGGAGATTTGGCAGCCAAGTTAATCCCTACTGACAAACCAAGCCATGAGTACAATTCACCCATCTCAGTCGCGTCACGTTCTGATAGGTATTCATTGACCGTAACTACGTGAACCCCTTTACCTGAAAGGGCATTGAGGTATACCGGCATGGTCGCAGTCAAGGTTTTTCCTTCCCCTGTACGCATCTCTGGCACGTCACCATGGTGAAGAACGATTCCCCCCATGACCTGAACCTTATATGGGAAGAGGCCTAGGACACGTTTGGCACCCTCACGGACAACCGCAAATGCTTCATAAAGCAACGAATCCAGTGATTCTCCATTTTGATAACGTTCTTTAAATTCAACTGTTTTTGCTTTTAGTTGGTCATCTGTCAAAGCAGCCATTTGGTCTTCATATTTGAAAACCTTGTCAGCCATCTTTTCCAGACGACGGATTTCTCCTTTATCATTTTCGATAATTGTTTTTAAAATATTAGCCATGTTTTTCCTTACTTTAAATTCCGAATATTTTAGAATGTTCTTTTAATTTTAGCACAATTACTGATTATTTTCAAGGAAGAATCCGTGTTTATATAAGCTAAAAAAGGCTCATTTCTGTGTGTTTTTTCTGTTTGGAGCAGACTTCACAGAGGAAAATGAATAATCATTTTTCTCATCAACACCAATAATAATATAAGCATCTCTATTCACAAGATTGTTAGCCATACAAATAATATCATGTAGTAAATCAGCTTTCTTGTCTTGGGAATACCATTCTCGTTTAAAATCCCAATAGTTGCCCTCCTGATTTAGTGAAATTAACTTTTTGATATCATATTGTTCATTAAATATATACCTCCAATCATTCACAACTAACACTATTGTTACTAGCTATTCAGCAATTACATCTTCTATAATCTGCTTAACTTTTTTATTGCTTAACTGTGTGTGGAACGAAACAGTGTATCCATCGATAGTAAGTTGCTTGAAGAAAGCCTCAGCACATTTTATCTTAGCATCTTCAATACCACGAAGTGTGGACTTATTTTCTACCATCTTTGTTTCCACAATAATGTTCAATTCCTTTGTTCCGTCTTTATGCTTAACAACATACATAAAGTCAGGGCTATAGTTTTCGCCGACTATCGTAGGAATAGCAACGCTTGATTTTGGAATTTTTCCGTAGACTACAATCTCATCAATATCAGTCATGATATTAGCTTTTTCAAGAGGTGAGTCAAAAACAATCTTATCATACAGATATTTGTCTGAAGGTGTACCTTCAGCAAATTTCGTACCTACATTTCCTTGTTTAATAACATCCCTAGGCGTTCCGTCTTTGTAAGTTAATGCAGTTTCGGTTACAGGCTGAGCAGATTGTTTATACTTAAAGCGGGTTTGCATCCTCTCGATACGCCAATCTGTAAAAGCAGATACAATATTTGCTACAGAATATTCGTTTATGTATTCTTCAGGAATGTCCTTCTCCTTGGAAAGTTCACACATAGCTTTGTGAATTTCGGTAATAGGAAGGCTTGTCTGTTGGCTAATTCTTTTCAAAAACTCATTATAAGGAATAGAGCGTTTTATCGAATAAGATACACCTGTACCCTCCCTAGCAACCATCGCATTTCCTTCTGTTTCCACTTGATCTCGATGACTATACAAGGTTACATTACCGAAAATTCCAATTCTTCTCAAAATATCATACAATGCCTGCGGGATTTCATCTACCAAATCCACATCATAGAATAAGTAATATTTGTGGTTGATGCGTTCCCATAGCTCTTTTAATTCAGAGTATACAGCTTTTCTTACATGAATTATTTCTTTCTTATCCTTATTGACATCAGTAACCTTGTTGCTGCCTACTCCTGAAGTAAATTCAGGATAATCAGCATAAAAAGCATCCCTGTTTTCAGTGCGAATTTCATAGTTACGATTGATGTATTTTTTCATCATCAAATCCATAAATAAATCGTCTGGGTCAACGCCTCGCTCTTTAGCCACTTTATCCAATGCCTCTTGTGAAAGTGTTAATGTTTCTGGTAACTCACCATTTATTTCTTCAACAAGTTTTTGAGCAAAATCTGCTTCTGTAAAATCTACAATGTAATTAAGCTTGAATTCCTCATTTGAAATTCGGTTACCATTTTCATCAACAGGAAGACGAAGCCCACGACCTACCTCTTGCAATTTGCTGTTATCACTTCCGCTGGAACGTAATTTTGCAATTGTGAATACATTAGGATTGTCCCATCCTTCTTTCAATGTCCATTTAGAGAACAGGAATCTTCTTATGTTGAATGAACCATCCTCTTTACGAAGCGAAATAAGACCTTTCTTATTATGAAGGATATCAGCAACTTCATTTGCAATAGCTTCATCTGAGTCACTATTATCCTGTGCAAAATAACCGGCATGACAAGCAGGAATATCGGCTTTGCTTGCTTCAAGGTAGTCTTTGTATTCCTGTTCGTTATCCGGAAGTGTTCGTAATAATTCTTCAATTTTCTCAAGCAACAATCTTTCAAACATCACTTTCAAATAAGCCTCTTTACCATCTTCTGAATCACGGTAAGAGGTTATATCATCAATGAAAAACAGTGCCAGAGTTTTAATTTTGAATTGTCTTCCAGAGAAATTCTGACGTTCAGTTTCAAAATGTCTCTGAATTGCCAACTTCAGCATTTGTTCTTGATAAGATGAAGAATAAATATCTGTGTTGAATTCTTCACCTTGATATTTAACTTGTCCGTTTACCAACTCAATGAAATTTTTACCAATAGCACTGATTGTAAGTCCCTCAAAAGATGAATCAATTATAGAAAGCGAATCCCCCAGTGTAAGTGTATAAGTCTTTGTTTCCTCGCCACGTTTTTTGAATTGGAAAGTAGCAGAAGTTTTTGATACTACGGATAACAGTTTAACCTTTTCTTCCTTTTTTGATAAGGGTTCAAAATGTTCCTTCGCAATGCCTTTAATCAAATTTAGATTGAAGGAATCACAAGCATTAAGTTCATATACAAGGTTATTAAAGTCCTTAAAAGTTACCTTATTTCTTCCTTTGCCAACAGTTGTATCCGGGAAGGTTGCTCCATAACGAATAATAATCTGTGGACATAATTCTTCAACAATTGCTTTATATGCTTTCTGGTCACGAGAAAATCTATGTGGTTCATCAATAATTACAACAGGCTTTGTTGCTTTTAATGCATCAAAAGGTCTATAAAATCCCTCAACTAAATAATCGTAGTCTGATCGAGTAAGCATGTTACCATTTGTCAGCAACTGCATATTAACAAGTAATACATAAATCTTGTTTGAGTTCTGGCATGAGCCCGTTACAAAATCACGTACAGCAGGAGGCATAGCTAAAAAGCCTTTTTTCTTTTTCTTTGGACTTTCCAATACGCTTAATTCGATGTCACAGTTATAGCCACACGCATCAGAAAAGTGATGTTTTACATAGGTATCATCAATAAACTGTGATGTACCTGCCTTAATTGGAAGAGAAGGTACGGCAATAATAAACTTATTAAAACCAAACTTTTTATGCATCTCATAAATTGTTTGTGTATATACATAGGTTTTTCCTGTACCTGTTTCCATCTTAATATCAAGGTTCAGGTAATCTCCATCATCTTTGCATCCTCGATAGTCAGCACGAATATTTTTTTGAACTTCCATCAAATTGTGAATCAGACGAAGTTCTTTTCTATCAAATGTTGGGTTTTCGTAGGCAAGGTGCGGTTTTATCATTGTGATTCCATCAAGGGCAGAAATTATGGCATCAACAGCTTTTTGTTGATGGTCCAATTCTCGTTCTAATATAAGTTCCAAAACCAACACCTCCTTAATATCTGACATCCAAATTTATTTTAAGATTCTTTTCAGAGTCACGGAGAATCTTTACATTCGTCTTTAAGTTTTCCATTTCTACATAATTGAAGCTGTAACCGAAGAGAACTATATTCTGAGGGTTAAATGCTCCTTCTGTATTGTACTTCTCTACAAGGGCTTTGATTGCTTCTTCTGAAAGTTCTGGATTAATAAAATATAAGTGGTTTTCACACCAATATGCTGTGTACCCAGCAAGGTCTAACATCTCACATTTATTCACAAATCCATAATTATCATGTACTAACCATGTAGTAAGCACTGTCGCAGTACCGAACTCATCATATACAGTTGTATCAGTAATAAATTCACTGTTATCAAACTTCTCTATTTTATCAAGAGTATTTTGGCTGACCTCTGCTAAAGTGTAGTGCTTGAATCCAAGATCTACTGTAGTATCTGCATTTTGCTCATGAAGTAAGTGAGCTGCATTCTTGATTCTATCCATTCCAAGCTGATCTATGGTTTTGTAGCCAGCTTTTTCTGCTTCACTGCCTTCTTTTACTGGTTCTTTCAATTGAACAAGAATATATTTACGTTGTGCCTTCTTTTCGATATTAGAACGCATTATTGCATGAGCGGTAGTAGCACTGCCACTAAAGAAATCCACAATCAAATCATCGTTTGCACTTCCAACTGCAAGAACTTTTTCAATTAATCCAATTGGTTTTGCAGTTTCAAAAACTTTTTTGTTATCAAATAGGTTTCTTATATCTCTAGTTGCTTTTTTATTACCTTCAACGTCATCCCATAATGGAGATGAATACTCCTCTGGAACAAAAAAATCTTTCCAAACGTTTCCAGGTGCTTTAGTTCTATTTTCAAGATAGAATTTTTGATATGGATGCCATGTTGTCTCTCCGTTTCGCTCAGTTTGCTTCCACTCAATCATGCCATTATCAACCAATTTTTGAGCTGTTTCAGGGGCACAAATCCATCTGCTTTCATAACCAGTTGGTCCATATGGGTAAATTTCAGAGCCATCTGGGGCAATCAAAGGATAGTACATTGTTGGTCTATCTTCTCTACGGTCCTCACCGCCAGTTCTTCTCAAAGAACGAGTAAGATATCTATTACCATTTTCATCAACTTGATTATATATTTCAGCATCACTTTCTGACATCTCAAGTCCACGTACTAATGCATTTGCCACATTTTTCGCGTATATCAATATATAATCCATTTCATTAACTAATCCATCAAAACCACCACCAGTTGGTGTTCCGGTTGCTCTTGATATACAAGTTAAGAAATTGTCTTCGCCAAAAATATCGTCCATTACTATTTTGGCATTTGCCTGCTCGTTATCATCAAGTGAAACGAATATTAAACCTTCTTTAGCCAGTAAATCCTTAGCCAACTGAAGTCTTGGATACATAAACATCAGCCATGCAGAATGAGATGCACTACCTCTGTTTGTCAAATCAAGAATGCGTTGTGCTTGTTCTTCGTCAATACTAAGTTTTTCAATTAAATCTTCAGCAGTAAAGTTGAACTTGTCGTTGTAAACAAATCCATCAGAACCCGTGTTATAAGGCGGGTCGATATAAATGCACTTTACTTGTCCAGCATATGATTTAAGTAGATGTTTTAGTCCATCAAGGTTATCACCACTGATATACACATTTTCGCTGTTGACATTTTCAGGAAGACTGTTGTGTGCCTCATCAGGAACGATTACTGTTTCAGTATCAAGTGATGCTAGCATTTTTGCATAGTTTTTACCTAAAAACTTTAATTCGTATCCCTCACGGGAAATATCAATCTTATCCTTTAAGAATTCGGAAAATCTTACCATGTCAAAAGTACCATCGGCACGAAAGCATGATGGAAAATTTTCCTTCAAAATGTTTATTTCTTTCTGGTTTGGTGTAACTGTTTCATTCGCAGTCATAATATCTCTAATCATTTTGATTTACTCCTTACTTCAAAATCAAGCCATGCCTCTTCAACGCCTGTATAGTCAACATCGTTTTTAAGGCAGAACTCTTTTATATTTTTCATAGCATTAAGGTTAGGCTTTGCTTTGCCACCTTCCCATCTATTCACAGTAGAAAATGCCACTTTAATTTCTTTAGCAAAGTCTTGCTGTGTCATAAAGCATCGTTGTCTAATTCTTTTAATTTCATCTGGAAATCTCATTATGCATCTCCTGGCGTAAATATTTCAATAATATAGCGTTATTATATCATATGATTATGAATTTTTCTACCTCCTGTGACTAACTCGTATAGTTGCAGGATATTTTTTATCTTTTTTCAAAAAACGTCCCTTTTCATCTTCTCCCAAGGCTAACAGATAGAAGGACAGAAAAAGTCCTTCAAATTCAAGAAAACAATGACCCATCTGAATGGGTTATCTTCAAGAATGTTCATGAACCGATTATAGATCAAGAAACTTTTGATATTGTCCAGCGAATCCGAGATGGTAGGCGAAGACTTATACCTATGGGTGAAATGCCTGTATTGAGTGGAATGCTATTCTGTTCCGACTATGGTGCTAAACAATATCAAGTCAGGGCAAGAGGTTGAACACACGAGCAGGAACATTACGTATGTGCTACATACAGAAAAATCAAAGGTGGTTGCTCTTCTCATCAGATTCATAATGTTCAGGTTGAAGAAATTCTGCTTAAAGAAATAAGAAAGATTACTGCTTATGCCCGTGAACAAGAAGATAAATTCGTAGAGCTTGTAACCAAGCAAAGCAAAAAGGAACTGAACCAACAGCTTCATAACAACCACAAGGAACCGGAACAGGCAACTACAATAATCACAAAGCTTGATACAATTATCCAAATACTTTATCAGGATAACATTGATGACAAGATTTCTGATGAACGATTTATGAAGATGACTGAAGCCTATGAGGCAGATCAGAAAGAATTACTTAAGCGCAAAAATGAGCTAAAGTCTTTCATAGTAGACCAGACAAAAGAGCAATCCTTGAATGTAGACTCATTTCTCAAAGTGGTACGAAAGTATACTGATATTACTGAAATCACGGGTGAGATTATTCGAAGCTTTGTTGAGAGAATTGATGTTTACAAGCCTGAAAAGATACCGGGAACAAGAATCAAGAAACAGACAATATGCATCCATTGGAATTTCATTGGTGCAGTTGATATTCCCACAGAATAAACAAAAACGGCATAACCTACAATGCTGTAAGTTATGCCGAATTTTTAAAGGGTTAAAAATCCCTTAGTGAGTCAACCTAACCTTCTTCTTTTTATTCTTTTATTTACGTTTTCTTGCGATGAGATGGATCGGTGTTCCCTCAAAGACAAAGGCCTTGCGGATTTGATTTTCCAAGAAACGCAGGTAAGAAAAGTGCATCAGTTCTTCTTCATTGACAAAGATGACAAAAGTTGGTGGTTTGGTTGCCACTTGGGTCGCATAGAAAATCTTGAGGCGTTTTCCTTTGTCTGTCGGTGTTGGGTTGATGGCAATGGCATCCATGATCACATCGTTCAAGACAGCTGATGGAATACGTGTATTTTGACTTTCACTGATTTGCTTAATCATCTCAGGAAGTTTGTGGAGACGTTGCTTGGTCAAAGCGGATACAAAGATAATCGGTGCGTAAGGCAGGTATTGGAACTGCTCACGGATATCTTCTTCCCAGTTTTTCATAGTGTGGTTGTCTTTTTCAAGTGTATCCCACTTGTTGACCACGATAATCATTCCTTTACCAGCTTCATGGGCAAATCCTGCGATACGCTTATCGTATTCACGAATACCCTCTTCCGCATTGATGACCATCAAGACCACATCTGACCGGTCAATGGCACGCATGGCACGCATGACTGAGTATTTCTCCGTATTTTCATAGACTTTACCAGATTTACGCATACCAGCAGTATCAATCATGGTAAACTCTTGGCCGTCAGCATCTGTAAAATGGGTATCAATGGCATCACGAGTAGTACCAGCGACAGGGCTGGCAATGACGCGGTCTTCACCCAAGATAGCATTGATCAAGCTAGATTTTCCGACATTTGGACGTCCAATCAAGCTGAATTTAATAACATCTGGATTTTCTTCTTCAACTTCATGTGGGAGATTTTCCACAATAGCATCCAGCACATCCCCTGTCCCGATACCATGAACAGATGAAATCGGTAGTGGTTCGCCCAAACCTAGAGCATAGAAATCATAGATATCATTTCGCATCTCTGGATTGTCAACCTTGTTAACGGCTAGGATGACTGGTTTATGAGTTTTATAAAGTTTACGGGCAACGTATTCGTCCGCATCTGTAATTCCTTCTTTACCAGACACGACAAAGACGATAACATCTGCTTCTTCCATGGCAATTTCTGCTTGGTGCTTGATTTGTTCCATGAAAGGCGCATCGACATCATCGATTCCCCCAGTATCAATCATACTAAAAGAACGATTGAGCCACTCACCTGTGGCATAGATACGATCTCGCGTTACACCTTCAACATCTTCTACGATTGAGATGCGTTCTCCCGCGATACGGTTAAATAGGGTTGATTTCCCAACATTGGGACGTCCCACAATGGCAACAGTTGGTAAGGCCATGTTTTCTCACTTTCTACAATAACTTCTTCTGCTCAAGATTTTCTCGAGTCGAGCTTGGTTCTGGATTGCCGAATTGCTCTGCTAAACGTTGACTCCAAGTTGTAGTCGCACGCGCACCTGCATATTCAGTCTGTACACGGTCATAGGCTTCGATTGCCTCAGTCGACTGCTCTTGGTATTCTTCCTCAAACACCACTTGATTCAATGGCAAGCGAGGTTTGACTTCATGTTCTTCATTTGGTATTCCTAGTGCCATCCCAAAGACAGGATAGGTGTAGTCAGGCAGGTTAAAAAGCTCTGCCACTTCTTCTGACTTGTATCGAACCAAGCCAATAATGACACCACCATAGCCCAAGCTTTCAGCTGCCAGCAAGGCATTTTGACCAGCCAGAGCTGCATCGACCGAACTAATCAAGAGACTTTCCACACCTTGAGGTTGGAAGGTGTCGGTATGAAGCTGGGCTCCCTTTTCTGCTCGGTTCAAATCTCCGACAAAGAGAAGGAAAACAGCTGACTGGCGAATGTCTTCTTGAGGCACCAATTCATACAAGGCATCCTTCTTTTCTTGACTTCGCACTACAATCACAGAGTAGGATTGGAAATTCTTCCAAGACGAGGCCATTTGGGCTGCTGTCAGGATTTCAGTCAAGTCCTCCTGAGGAAGGGCTTGCTCCTTAAATCTTCGAACAGACTTATGAGCTTTCATCAGTTTAATCGTTTCTGTCATCGACGGTTCACTCCTTCTAAACGAGTCTCCTCAGCCAAATAACGGATTCGTTCCATGACCCGTCTGGCTTCCCAGGTTTCGTCATTTCCTTGTTTCCCTTTAGCAAAATGCTGCTCCAAATCTTCAAAGTTGAAGTTGGAGGTGAAAAAGGTCGGTAAGTTTTCCTGCATCCGATATTGGAGAATGACTTGCAGGATTTCATCCCGCACCCAGGCTGTTGATTGCTCGGCACCAATATCATCTAAAATCAGGACTTCAGAAAGCTTAATCTCATCCACCAAGGTCTTGACATTGCCATCACCGATAGCATTTTTGGCATCAATGACAAAGCTAGGATAGTGGAGGAGAGTTGATGAAACACCACGTTTTTCTGATAAATCATGAGCCAAGGCAGCCACCATGAAACTTTTACCTACACCAAAGTCTCCATATAAGTAAAGACCTTTTCGAATAGCTGGATATTGCTCCACGAAGGCTAATAGCTTTTCAAAAACTGGCAAGCGCCCCAAATCATCCAAGTCTACTTGAGCTAAGCTAGCTTTCTTGAGACTGGCTGGCAGATTGATTAACTTGAGACGGTTCTTAATAGCCGCTTCTTTTTCAGCAGCAATTAGTTCAGGAGTTTCTTCATAAGAAACATCCGCATAGCCATGATTCATAACCAAAATCGGCTTATAGCCTTTGGCAATATAATCTGTATCTCCACGGAGAAACTTATCGCGCTCGGTGATGTACTGATTAAATTTGGAGATACTGCGATTCAATTCCTCTGGAGTAAGGGATTCTTGCTGGATAAAGGCCGCAACATCAGGATCCTTCATGATTTTCTGGACCAAATCTTGATAATGAAAACGGCTAGGTTGACGTTTGAGTACGTCTCCGACACTTTCCATCTAATCTCCTCCTTTTTCTAATCGAGCTAATAGTTCTTGTTTCTTACGTTCTAGTTCCAGACGAGTTTCCTCGCTGGTTTCATTCTTATAATCTGGATTGCTCCACTTGGGTACATTGGACTTGGCAGGACTCGGGTTACTGCTTTTTTGAGCCTGATTCTTCTGCCCTCGCTCACGGATGCGCAAGACTGCCTCTTCTGCCGAATGAATCTTTTGATAGGCATAGTCATTGGCCACCTTCATGGCATATTTCTCATTGATGTTTGCCGAATCCACCTTATTAAAGGTCAATAAGAGAATAATATTGATAACTTCGTCCAGCAAGCCCAAGCTAGCCATCTGTTGCAAGAGTTCTCTTTCTGTTTGGGTAATGGTCCCCTTGCGTGTTTGCTTGATTTCTGCCAAGAACTGCAGGGCCGTTTTACTTTTGGCTTCTTTAATAATGGTTGCTTCCTTAGGACTAAAGTCAGAGGAAACTGGTTTTTGAGCAATTTTTTCCCGCATGCGTTTGGTTGAAATAACCTGGGAAACAGCTGTTGACTTGGCCAATTGATAGGTCTCAAACCAAGTCCATTTCTTATCCTCCGCAATGGCAAAGAGGTTTAAGACGTCGGATTGTTCATCCGCAAAACGAAGCCCATCTCGAGCCATGAGCTGACGAAAATGGTCCAAATCAAAATCATTGGCCACTTTCTTCCTGATACCAAGGTCTTCTTGACTACCTAGTTCTGCCAAATCTGGAAAGACTTGATTGAGTGAGACAGGTATTTCTTCTCCCTCAGCAATCTCAACTTTCAAATCCTCCACAGCAGCATCACCAATCTTCTTCTCCAAGAGTCTGCGATAAACAGGATGCTCCAAGAAGTCCTGACTAGATAGAGGAGCATGAAGGTCTAACTGATAAACATCCCCCTTTTGATAGAGGGTCAAGAGATTAAAAGCAGATAGGATTTTCAGTGATTTTATCAGTCTATCCATCCCAAAGTTAAGATGGTTGAGAATACTTGAAAAGAGGTATTCCTTTCTACCATTATCCCAAAAACTGACTGTATAAAGATAAAGGCTCAGTGCCTCCTGACCGATAATCGGGAGGTAGCACTGTA
>ERZ773272.941-NODE-941-length-11281-cov-2.971584_pt1 | contig 11281 bp, 9 predicted proteins | sample MGYA00511891_ERZ773272 | MGnify/ENA primary metagenome ERZ773272 (study PRJEB29015, sample SAMEA2738150) | human oral metagenome | biome: human oral; feature: human-associated habitat; material: saliva | place: China | collected 2198 ...
AATGAGGAAGTTCTACATGGTTTTTCTAATGAAATCTTAAAAAAATATTGGACGCCAAAACCATTCATTAAACCTCATGTCGATGCTCAAGCACTAAATGATGAAACCGCAGGAATATTAATTGAGGAATCTGAAGAAGAAACGTCAAACAATAATTCTTAAAATGATTTCAATGCATTTCAACTAAAAAAGGAAGCAAATTGCTTCCTTTTTGTTTTGAGTTCGTTTGAATTAAAACGGAATATCGTCATCGAATCCATCCATTGGTGGCTCAGCCTGTGGTGCAGCTTGTTGTGGCGCTGGACGAGATGATTGATAACTACCACCATTGTTAGTTTGACGAGCTTGGTAAGAAGGTTGTGGTGCAGCGCCCATATCACTAGGGTAGCCACCTGCGTTTTGATTGCGCGCACCAAGCATTTGCATTACATCACCTTGAATTTCTGTGGTGTAACGATCTTGACCATTTTGATCTTGCCATTTACGCGTTTTTAGACGACCCTCCACATATACTTGAGAGCCTTTGCGTAAATATTCACCGCAAATCTCCGCTTGACGACGATAGAACACGATGCGGTGCCATTCCGTTACTTCACGGCGCTCGCCAGTATTGCGGTCGTTCCAGCTTTCACTAGTCGCTACGCTAATATTTGCTACGGCATCGCCATTTGGCATGGTACGAATTTCAGGATCATTGCCTAGATGACCCACAATAATGACTTTATTAACTCCAGCCATAAAAAAACCTCATTTTTTATCTAAAAAAGTACGGTTATTTTGCCTGAAATTTTTCAAAAGATCTATATATTTTAACTGGATATTTGCACAGATATTAAAATATGCGATAATGATCGCAGAATTTAAACTTATTTCATTCTTTTGAGTTATTTTATGGAAAATATCGATATTCGCGGGGCTCGAACCCATAACCTGAAAAATATTAATTTAACTATTCCACGCAATAAACTTGTGGTGATTACAGGGCTTTCAGGTTCGGGAAAATCTTCTTTAGCGTTTGATACACTTTATGCAGAAGGGCAGCGCCGCTATGTTGAATCTCTTTCGGCGTATGCGCGTCAGTTTTTATCTTTAATGGAAAAGCCTGATGTGGATTCTATTGAGGGACTTTCCCCTGCAATTTCCATTGAACAAAAATCTACCTCACACAATCCCCGTTCTACGGTGGGAACAATTACGGAAATTTATGATTATTTACGTTTATTGTTTGCTCGAGTAGGTGAACCGCGTTGTCCAGATCATGATGTTCCATTAACTGCACAAACGATTAGCCAAATGGTGGACAAGGTATTAAGTTTGCCAGAAGACAGTAAGATGATGTTACTTGCGCCAGTTGTCAAAAATCGAAAAGGCGAACACGTTAAGATTTTAGAAAATATTGCAGCGCAAGGTTATATTCGAGCACGTATTGATGGAGAAATTTGTGATTTATCTGATCCACCAAAATTAGAATTACAGAAAAAACATACTATTGAAGTAGTGGTGGATCGCTTTAAAGTGCGGTCAGATTTAGCAACACGTTTAGCGGAGTCTTTTGAAACCGCATTAGAGCTTTCAGGTGGCACCGCGATTGTGGCAGATATGGATAATCCGAAAGCGGAAGAATTAGTTTTTTCGGCAAATTTTGCTTGTCCGCATTGTGGTTATTCTGTGCCAGAATTAGAACCTCGTTTATTTTCCTTTAATAATCCAGCCGGAGCTTGTCCCACTTGTGATGGTTTGGGTATGCAACAATATTTTGATGAAGATCGTGTGGTGCAAAATCCAACTATTTCCCTTGCTGGTGGTGCGGTAAAAGGTTGGGATCGTCGTAATTTCTATTATTATCAAATGCTCACCTCATTGGCGAAACATTATAATTTTGATGTTGAAGCCCCCTATGAATCTTTGCCAAAGAAAATTCAACACATCATTATGCATGGTTCAGGTAAAGAGGAAATTGAATTCCAATACATGAATGATCGTGGCGATGTGGTTATTCGCAAGCATCCTTTTGAAGGTATTTTGAATAATATGGCTCGCCGATATAAAGAAACAGAATCAATGTCGGTGCGAGAAGAATTAGCGAAAAATATTAGTAATCGACCTTGTGCAGACTGCGGTGGATCTCGTTTACGACCAGAAGCGCGTAATGTGTATATCGGAAAAACGAATTTACCGATGATCGCGGAAAAAAGTATTGGTGAAACACTCGAATTTTTCACCGCACTTTCTTTAACAGGTCAAAAAGCCCAAATTGCGGAAAAAATTCTTAAAGAAATCCGTGAGCGTTTGCAGTTCTTAGTCAATGTAGGTTTGAATTATCTTTCTCTTTCTCGTTCAGCTGAAACTCTTTCAGGTGGTGAAGCACAACGTATTCGTCTTGCTAGCCAAATTGGTGCGGGGCTTGTTGGTGTGATGTACGTATTAGATGAACCTTCTATTGGCTTGCACCAACGTGATAATGAACGCTTACTTAACACATTAATTCATCTGCGTAATCTTGGTAATACGGTAATTGTCGTGGAACACGATGAAGACGCGATTCGTGCAGCTGACCATATTATTGATATCGGCCCAGGTGCTGGCGTGCATGGCGGGCAAGTTATTGCACAAGGAAACGCTGATGAAATTATGCTGAATCCAAATTCCATCACAGGAAAATTCTTATCGGGCGCAGATAAAATCGACATTCCTAAAAAACGCACCGCACTTGATAAGAAAAAATGGCTCAAACTTAAAGGGGCATCAGGCAATAATTTAAAAAATGTAAATTTAGATATTCCCGTTGGCTTGTTTACTTGCGTAACTGGTGTATCAGGCTCAGGAAAATCAACACTCATTAATGATACTTTATTTCCACTTGCGCAAAATGCGTTAAATCGAGCGGAAAAGACGGATTACGCACCTTATCAGTCTATCGAGGGATTAGAGCATTTCGATAAAGTTATTGATATTAACCAAAGCCCGATTGGGCGCACGCCACGTTCAAATCCAGCGACTTATACAGGCTTATTTACCCCGATTCGTGAACTTTTTGCAGGCGTGCCAGAGGCACGTGCGCGTGGTTATAATCCAGGACGTTTTAGCTTTAACGTACGTGGTGGACGCTGTGAGGCTTGTCAAGGCGACGGTGTACTCAAAGTTGAAATGCATTTTTTACCGGATGTTTATGTTCCCTGTGACCAATGTAAAGGTAAACGCTATAACCGTGAAACCTTAGAAATTCGTTACAAAGGCAAAACGATTCATCAAGTTTTGGATATGACGGTGGAAGAGGCTCGCGAGTTTTTTGATGCGATTCCAATGATTGCAAGAAAATTACAAACTGTTTGTGGGTAGTTTTGTAGCTACCTCCGCTATGCCTTATTTTACTATACTTTCAGAGGCTTTAAAATTAAAGGGTAGTGCCTTATTTGTATCATAACACACGCTGTGGGGTTATATCGCATAAAAAAAATACTCCTCTCATAGCACTTGCTATGCTATATGCCTACTATATATATAAGGTGAAAACGTAACAATGCATAAACAGTAAGCTAATAATAATAGTCTGTTTGCTAAAATTTATCCGATTGTAAAAAAAAAGAATTACTCTTTGTGGTATCAGCTTTATTTCTTAACTTTGTAGCAAATCATAGTTACATCTTATGTAGACAAGAATTGTTTAGTATTATACAATGAATTACTTGCAACCCATGTTCTACTAATATGGAATAAAACAACGTGTACAACAATATAAATACAACAACCCATTAACCTATTTTATATGAAAAGATTTTTATTATTCGTAGTGTCAGTATTTTTAAATATTGCTATGCTATCGGCACAAAATAGTAGCAGTGTTATTTCGGGCGAAGTGAAAGATAGTAAAGGCACTTTAGCCGGAGCCTCTGTTTTCTTAATTAAAGATATGTCTACACAAGACATCTATCAACATACCATAACCGACGACAATGGTAGGTTTTCAATTACTGTTCCCGCAGGCGATTATGTTTTAGGAGTAAGCTATGTGGGTTATGCTCTGCATGGACAAAAAATAAACGTTACGGAAGGAAATAACAATGTTGGTTCTATTGTTTTAGAAGAAACCACCCAAGAACTACAAAATGTTGTTGTACAAGGAAAAATTGTTCACGTGCGCACGCAACCAGATGGGTTCTCTGTAGATGTGAAAGATATACGAGAACGAGCTAACGATGCATTAGACTTACTGAAACTTATTCCAAGAGTTAAAGTTAAGGGAGAAGAACTTAGCGTAATTGGTAAAAAGAAGGTATTGGTAAAAATAGGTAATGTGTTGCAACGTGTAGATGCATCTGAACTTACTTCGGTGTTAAAGGGATATACGGCTGGATTAATAGATAAAGTAGAAGTTGTTACACAACCTCCGCTTCGTTACGATCCTGATGGAGATGCTGCAATGATAATATTGCACACGTCTTCTGTTTTTAAAGAATATATTGGGGGAACTATAGGTACGGAAGAGATGATAGGAGGCAAAGACAATTTTCGTTATGGTGGATACGGTTCTTTGCTTTACAACCATAGCGGGCTGTTTGTTTCCATAGCCCCCAGTATCAATTTTAATGGCTCTAAAAGTTTGGAACAACAAGAATATGAAACAAACACACGTTTATATAAAGTTAGTACACCATCGTTAGGGCGCTACAATTATAAGGGAATAAGAGGAAACTTACAATACGAATATAATAACAATGGTTTTATAGGTTTGGCTTTCTCATGGAACAAGAAAAAATACGATAATTTATTTGAAAGTAGCGAAGAGACGTCGTCTGTTGGAATAGCTAACCGAATTGTAAACAACAAGAATGCTTACAATTCTGGTGAACCTAGATTTACAGCTACCACTTATTGGGAAACAACTTTGGGAAACAAAGAAAACAAAATGTGGTTAGAACTCTCTTATTTTAATCTTACCAATAATTCACAAACTGACTATGCCGGGCACGAAAACTCTTCGCACAGTCCGTTCTTAAAATATACTGAAAATAACGATTTAAAAACGTCTGGACTGAATTTTAATAACGATTACGCCATCTATTTGGACGCAGAACGTAAATTTCTATTAGAAACTGGAGTAAAAGGCTCATGGAGTTCTACAACTAATTACAGGGCTCACAACGAAAGTGTAAGCCCAGTTGTTGCAATTCATCAAAAGAATAACATTAGATGGAACGAACTAACAGTTGTACCATACGCAAGCGGTACACTACATTTTAATAAACAATGGTGGATACGTGCAGGTTTAAAATATGTTGGAACAAAGTCTAATTTAAAGCAAATAGATGGCACAACCAACTTTCAAGATGTATCAAAATACACCAACACATGGTTGCCAACTTTCCATGCAAGCTATACGCCATCGTCGCGCCATCAAATAACATTAACTTTGAATAGCTCTATAGAACAACCTAAGTTTAAAGACCTTAATCCGTTTGAATGGCAAATTAATGAATTTTCTTTTTACAGAGGAAACACCAAGCTACGTCCACAACGATATTATATAACCAATTTGGGATATACATTTATGAACGCCTTGTATGTAAAAGGTTGTGTGAAAAGAGGTTTAGGTATAATATCTGGTGTTTCTTCAATGCAAGGAAACAAAGTGTACACACAAGTAGAAAATACTCAAAATTGTTTATTCGTTGGACTCGAAGCTGGATATTATTTCGATTAATGGGCATGGTTGTCTGCCAGTATAGACAGCTATTTTGGAAGAAATAAATATACATCAAACAATTCATTGCTATTATCAGAAAGCAAAGGCAACGAATGGGGTGTGAATACATATTTAGACTTCACCTTTAATAAAAGTCGCACATGGACAGGTTTTATATCTGGAGAATATACGGGACGCAAACAAACAACTGCAGCCACTATAGAACCGCTATACGATTTAGGCATTGGAATGAGCTATTTTTTGCTGAACAGACGCTTGTCGCTTACTGTTTCAGGGCTAAACCTCTTATCGTCAAGATATAAAGGAGTTAGCTATCGTCAGGGCTATACTATGTCGTTTAATAACCGATACGATTATCCAACGCTCTATTTTTCAATCTCTTATAAGTTCTCGAATGGTAAAGATAAATCTTCGTTGCGCATATCTGAATCGACAGAAGACATAGAAAACAGATTTTGATAGCATTAACAAGATAAGTCGGGTTGCGGTTTTACGAACTCATTGCAACAGTACACCTACTGTAAACAACAAACCAATGCGCAAAAACAAACGTTCTGCGCATTGGTATCATAGGCTACAAATGTTTAAGAATTTACACCAACATATAGCTGTTACACCCCCTTCGGAACCAAAATTAGGTGCAGCCTTCTAAACCTTCTTTTCAGCAACTTTTACACGTTAGTAGCCTATAATGATAAGCGTAAAATGCTTACATTAAGAAAGGCGAAAACTGCTATGTGCAAATTAGATATCTATAACGAACGTTTCAGATATCTGTCGTAATCGTCTCAGATATCTGTCGCAATCGTTTCAGATATCTGTTTTTTTCATATTGCTCGAAACAGGAATAAACAAAAAATATTCATCGTTTCGTTGATATCTATTAACAATATTAAATTTGCTTGTTTCAGAGCTATTTGCTATCTTTGCAACAAAGAGAAAATTAAAAACAAACATATTGCAGGCGTTTTACTAACACTATTAAAGCATACCAATATATTGCTCGGAAATATACTGGAACAGACGCACAAGAAATGTGATGCAATGTTTTACGAGTATTGAAAAGAAACAATAATAGCGAAGTATTTAAAAAGTTGTAGAACGCTGCTATATTGAAATTTAGAACCTTATACAACAAAACAGCTTACAAAGCATCTGTTTTTTTGAAATACAGAAGAATATACATTTATGACAAATATAGATACTACAAATATGTGCTCTCACCTTAAAAAGAAGCTGTTTGAGGCTGATGGCATATACCATTCTGTTTGGGAAGCAATACAAAAAGACGAAGAACTTAGTGCCGTTGTTCGCTCTCGGCAGTTGCACATTTACCGAAATGGTAAGAAAATAATGGTGTTAGCTGGTAAGGCAGCACCTAAACTTATATGCAATGATAGGCTTAACCAGCTAATAGAAAGGGGTGGTAAATGAAAAGGGCTATTGTTATGGGTGCCAGTAGTGGCATTGGGCACGAAGTGGCACAACTGCTTATTGCCGATGGGTGGACTGTAGGTGTGGCTGCACGGCATATCGACAAATTAGCCGACTTACAAAATGTTGCTCCCGAACGTGTGGTTGTTGCTAAAATTGATGTTACTGACAACAACGCCGAAACAAACTTTCGCCAACTTATTGAGCGCATAGGAGGGTTAAATCTTTACTTTCACTCAGCAGGAATAGGGTGGCAAAACACAACTTTAGACCCCGACAAAGAAATTAAAACAATGGAAACCAACGCCACAGCATTTACACGAATGGTGGGTGCGGCATATCGATACTTTACTGAGAATGGTGGCGGACATATTGCCTGTATCACTTCAATTGCAGGAACAAAAGGACTTGGTGTGGCTCCAGCATATAGCGCAACAAAGGCTTTGCAGAATGTTTATATTCAGGCTCTGGAACAATTGGCTATTACAAAGCATCAGAATATATGCTTTACAGATATCCGACCAGGCTTTGTTGATACTCCCCTACTCGCTGGTGCTGCTCATTTTCCTATGCTAATGACAACCAAATATGTTGCACACCGCATTATGAAAGCCATTAAAAAACATAAACACATTTGTGTTATAGACACCCGTTGGCACATTCTTACTTTCTTTTGGCAATACATTCCCAACTGCATTTGGAGGCATATTCCACTTATTCGCACATAAAGAATATGCAATATAAATGGTTACGCTGTAGGGTTGTTTATTGTTTTGTATGGGCTTAATGACCACATTGTATTAAACAATACACAAAAAACCGCCACTGCAATTAAATGCAATGGCGGAAGAGATGAAAAAGATTAATTACCAGAGAGTTATCACAACCCCCTTGCCTTTAGCAAACCAGACGCATCTGGTGCCTTAAGGCCCGTAAAATTGGAGAATATCTCCATTAAGTCCATTGTATTTCCACGACTCAGCACTTTATTCCTAAAGTCATCGCCCACTTTTCTGGTCAATGCGCCGTGCTTTGCAAAGTAGTCAGCAATATTAACAGCTAATACTTCAGACCACAAATAGCTATAATATCCTGCTGCGTAACCGCCTCCCCAAACATGGTTGAAATACGATGTAGAATATCGTGGAGGAATTTGATTGTTAAGCAATCCAACATCGTTTAGAGCCTTTACTTCGAAGTTTTTAGCTTCGGTAGCAGTAGGAACATTCTTAGTATCGAGCATGTGCCAAGCCATATCTACGCACGTTGCGCCAAGATTTTCGCCTAAGGCGTATGCAGCCTGATAGTTTATAGATTTCAACATACGGTCGCACAAGTCGGCAGGCATAGGCTGGTTGGTTTTGTAATGTTTTGCATAATGATTGAACACCTCTGGTATGCTTGCAAAACTCTCGTTAAATTGCGATGGCATCTCCACGAAATCGCGTGCCACAGCTGTACCACTTAGTGTGTTGTAGTAGCAGTTCGACAACATTCCGTGCAGCGCATGACCAAACTCATGGAACATAGTAGACACCTCATCCCATGTTAAAAGAGTAGGCTGTCCGTCTGGTGCCTTTGCATAATTGCACACATTATATATAAGAGGTATCTGCTGGCGCATTTTGCTTTGCTTTGCAAAAGCACTCATCCACGCTCCGCCACGCTTTGAAGGACGACGGAAATAATCGCAATAGAATAGTGCCAACTGTTTACCATTATTGTCTATTACATCGAACACCTTCATATCTGGGTGATAAGTAGGTATGTCTTTGCGTTCCTTAAAAGTTAAACCATATACCTTATTTGCAGCATAAAAAATACCATTAATAAGAACAGAATCGATATTGAAGTATGGTTTCACTTCATCGTCAGCAAAGTTAAAGTGTTCTTTCTTCATCTTTGCAGAGTAATAGAATCTATCGTAAGGTTGCAAACTAAAGTCGGCTCCTTGTGTTTTGCGCGCATACGCCTCTATATCTGCCGTTTCTGCAGCAGCCTTAGGTTGGTATTCCTTTATAAGTTGGTTAAGAAAAGCATACACATTATCGGTATTCTTCGCCATTACATTCGATAAGGCATACGATGCATAATTCTTATAGCCCATAAGTTGAGCCTTTTCGGCACGTAACTTAGCAATCTCCACAATTATAGGAAAGGTGTTGTATTCTCCTGTTCCATCGGTGCGATGAATAGAAGCATTGTAAACACGTTCACGAAGTTGGCGGTTTTCGAGATTAGCAAGTATAGGCTGTTGTGTGGTATTAGTAATAACAATGCAATAAGGGGCTTTCCCGCCACGACTTTCAGCGTCTTTCTTACATTGTGCAATAGCGCCTTCGCTAAGTCCAGCAAGTTCTTTCACATCGTTTACCCATACAGTTGATGCTACAGAGGCTTTAGGAAGCATATTTCCAAAGTCTTGCTGCAACTGTGCTAACTTAGTGTTTATTTCTTTCATACGAGCCATTTTATCTTTTGGCAACAATGCGCCTGAGCGTACAAAGTTCTTGTATATTTCTTCCAGTAGCACTTTGTCTTCGCCCTTCAAGCTGTTCCGCTCATGGTCGTACACATATTTTACACGTTCAAAAAACTTCTGATTAAAGCTTATTTCGTTCTCGAAGTTTGTAAGTAATGGTGTTACTTCCTTTTCTGCTGCTTCTATCTCGGGTGTTTTATTAGCTTCGGTAACACAGAAAAATATGTTTTTCACTCTATCGAGTAGTAATCCACTCTTTTCGTAAGCCAATATTGTATTCTTAAAAGTTGGCTTTTCTTTGTTGTTTACAATTGCTTTAATTTCGGCACGTTGCTCTTCTATACCAGCTTTAATAGCTGGAAGATAGTCTGTATCCTTTATCTTGCTAAAGTCTGGTGCGCCAAACGGTAGAGCGCTTTTTTGCATTAATGGGTTCGAATACATTGATTTCCCTTTTTTTCCTTTCTGTATAGAGGCTGCTGCAGCCACAATAGCGGCACATGCAAAACCTGTTAAGAAGAGGACTTTTCTTAAGTTGTTCTTCATAAAGTCGTTATTTTTTGTTTTCAAATTATAGTCTTATTCTTTCTTCGTATATTTGTTATTTTCTCTCCTTATACATTATCGTATAGTACATTTATATATTGATTAATGCAAGATATACATTTATGTATAATGCAGTTGTATATTGTGTAATACAAGAGCAACCACTATACGCTATGTTTAAATAGTGCTCTGACTTTTCAAGATATCTTTAATTAGTCGCCCATACGCACTTGCTGTTCAGCCAATGGCACTTTCTTTCGTTTCCCGCTAAACTCTGTAAAGTCAATACGTATTATCTCTACACGGTGAAAGCTCTTATGTGCGTACATATCGCCTATCTCTTTAAAATCTGGCGATAGTTTATCAATAAGCAAATGCAATGCTTCCATCTTTTCGTCATCGCTAAGTTGTATGTGTGCTGTACCAAAAAAGATAGCGCTTTCATACTCTGTAGTAAACTTTCCTGGTAACAAATTCACATTGCCGATAATACAAAGAGACACTCTATTGTTTACCTTTAATGCTTCTAACTTACGACCTACAGGTGCACAATGTATATATACACTGTTCTTACCATTCCAAACAAAGTTCACTGGAATGCCATAGCCACTGTTTTCTGATACTATTGAGAGCACACCGTACTCTCCATCTTTCAACAGTTCCAATGCTCTCTCTTTGTCCAGAAGTCGGTCTCTCCGCCGAACAGTTTCATTTACATACTTCATTTCATCTTTTATTTTTTGCAAATATAATATAAAACTTTGAAATAACCAAGACTACATTGCATAAAAAACCAGAAACGATTGCCAATAGAAAATATATATAGAGGAACTTCCCTATTTCATAATTAAGTTGTATCTTTGCAAAGATTACTCTACTTAAAAGATATATCCGATACAGAAATAATGACAGACAACTTATCGCCTATAATTGCCCAAATTCTCACCCTGAGTAAGGAGGAGTCTCGTCGCTTTCATCATCCGAAAGTGACTTCCTTGGCGTTGTTGCTTGCCATGCTCCGTAATCAAGAGGGGCAGGTGCGACAAATGATTGAGAATTTGGGAGCCCCAGTGGAGCTTCTACGTGATACGCTCGAACAAAGGATGGCCAACCTC
>ERZ773272.942-NODE-942-length-11280-cov-3.189666_pt1 | contig 11280 bp, 16 predicted proteins | sample MGYA00511891_ERZ773272 | MGnify/ENA primary metagenome ERZ773272 (study PRJEB29015, sample SAMEA2738150) | human oral metagenome | biome: human oral; feature: human-associated habitat; material: saliva | place: China | collected 2198 ...
TTAATAGCAATATTTAATTTTCTTTGTAATAATCCCAAGTAGAACCAAAGCCGGGCTCATTGCCCTTGTTGTTATCAATCTTGGATATGAACACGATACCGCGCGCGATTGCTAAATCACCTTTATTATATGTATGTTTTTCATCCCACGGTTTGATTTCGACCTTCGGCTTATCTTGACTGTTGTTGCTTGCTTGCAAGAGTTTGTAATGTTTGTCATCTTTATCAGGTGTGCTGTTTTCATTTGATATTACATCCTCAACAACCTCGTACGGATTGCCTTTGTACTTGAAGCGCTCTCCCTTTTTATAAGGAAATTTGAACGCATTCCAGTCATCTAGGAACTTCGCCCACATGATAACATCTTTAATTTCAGCGTTCTGCAATCCCAACGCAATGAAATGTGATACCGCTTCGGATTCTGCTCTCTGCTTTGCTAGTTCCAGCTCGGTTTCCGAAACTTCATCAAAAGAAAAACTAATAGCGACATTGTCATTATCAACAATCTTAACTTCAAACCCCAAAGGCTTTACTGCTTTGAATTGATAAAGGATAGTTTCTTTCCCTGTGCTAGAATCTATGATTTTAGAGCCTGAAACATTGTTTTGAGTCATCAACACTGATGTGTCATAAATCTTATTGAACGGAATCATCAATTCAAAACTATTCTTCTGATAAGAAGTGATTCCAAAGCTTCTACCATCATTTAGTTTAATATCCATTACTTTACCTCCTTTTCATTTACGCAATTCTTTTCCAAATATTTACTGCATAGTAAGGAGGCAGTGTGCTATCCTCTGCAGTTTGGCCAACCACTTGCGTAAAGTGGTTCCAACTGCCAAATCCTATGTTAGTACCAGCAACAACATATGTCGCACCACCGACTGCCCCAATATTCGTATCATTTGCCGCTTTGTAACCTATTGTATTAGGTTGATTGTTGGCTGCACCAATAGCTGCAGCCAAGTTACCATTACGCCCATCTCTTTGACCATGTGCGTGTGTTTTACTGCCACCAGAAGATTTGATAGGTGTGTTTCTACCAGCACCGATTAAAAATCTATCCTCAATCTTCTCCCATCTACCAAAACCGAATAATGTGGCTGGGCTAACTGTCGCTTCAGAAATATAAAGCGAGCCAATCGGATAAACTCTTTGCAAAAGTTGTGATTGCTCGCTTTTAATTGCATTAATTTGATTTTGCAAATTACCCGCTAAGTCTGTGCCTAATTGATTCTTGATGCCTTCAAACCATGCATTAAACATTGCATTATGCTGTGTATGCAAACTATCCACATTAAGATTGTTTATTGCACTAACAAAACCGCACAAGTTCTTATCTATTCGTGTATCCGTGATGTCAGCGTTTGTAATCGTAGATACGTTTGCTTTAACGAAGATATACGCAAGCACCAAGTCGTATACAGCACCTTCGCGTGTTGGCATAGGCTTAACAGGCTGTGACTGTGCGGTGCCTTTTAACACTTCGATGCGAATATCTCGATGTGCTTTATTGTCGTCTAGCCTTAAGACGATAGCATCAAATCTTGACAGTGCTTCACTGTTTGCAAGTGTGATTCGTGTCTCTTCTTTACAGTAAGCTGTAGCACCATTGATAAGGCACGATCCAGCTTGTATCGAAAGGCCCATGCCGCCATCAGTAGAAGCCACAACTTTAAAACAGTTTGTGTTGCCAATTCCAAACACACCATTAGTGTAATAATTTGATAGAACATTTCTTAAAACATCGCTTCCCACGGCTCTATCAAACTGTGGGAATCCACTATCGTCAAAAGTAACCTCTGACGTAAATGGGAATGATTGCATTGCCATTATTATTCCTCACTTTCTGTATGCGACTGGCACTTTATCGCCAAACGTTAGACTTATCTCATGCACTGAGTTTTTAAAGACTTCACGCACCTCCGTTAATCGTGCTTGAAAAGCCATCTGGAAGTCATCAATCAATAAATCGCACTTATCGCCTAGATTAAAGTCTTCCATGTATCGTAGACCGTTATTTCGAACTGCATCAAAAGATACATTAAGAATGCTTGCATGCTTCTTCTGCAGGTCTTCTTTTCCTGCCTGAATAAGTCGGTTCTTGTATGCATCTAGCGATTCTTTTGCTGAGTCGTAAATCTCCGCTGTCTTATCAATGTACACAACACGTCGATAGTCTGAAGGATTGGCACGGAGGTCAACCGTTACGCTGACCTGCCTGCCTTCCTCATAACTGCCATTACCTATAACGATTGCATAGTTCTTTGATAATGTCGTATCCTTTACGATTTTTTCATTCTGGATATTTCTCAGTTTCTCGGCGAACGAGGCAAAACTATTCTGTGTCTGTGATTGCGTACGATCTAAACCCTGCCACACTTTGAACTTGATTTGCTTGTTGACATAGTCGTACAAGCAAGAGTAGCTCATCTGTTGAGTCTTCAATAGTGCGTAAAGTGCTGTGGCCAATCCTTCACCTGTAGACTGTTTAGTTACGCTGGTGCCTAACATAGGCGAGTTCGCCTGTGCCTTAGTCAATAAAGGAATGTCGTCCATGTAGTTATCTACGATGGTTCTGGCCACCATCTCGATGTTGCCTGTATGCCTAAAGCGCGGATAAGTGATTTTATCGTTTAGCTTGTATTCGTAGAAATATCCAGATAACAGAATCAACTGTCCGCTAGCCTAGCAAAAATTTCGATGGTAGCAGAACTAGACTTGCGTGCATACTCAAACTTTTGGATCATACCTAACTCGGGCCGCGAACTGTTGAAAACGTACTCCGCGCCAGTGACGTATTGGTCTGCAGGAATCTGGACCATAAATTGTCCTGGTTCGTAGTAACGTCTAATCCACTGCAAATTGATGTAGTTGAAGTATTTGATAAGATTAAAATCTTTATCCAAGAATGCTAATTCCATCTATCCCTCCTGACTACATACCTAAGTAGCGCTTATTGAAGTACACATAGACAGCCATGTTTGAATCGCCTGTATCTGCACCGAATGAAATGTTGCTATCGCCAACATCTAAGCGAATGTCAGTGAAGGACGATGTTCTGTCGATATGGTGTATCCAGTTCTCACCATTCTTCGTGATTCGATAAGTTTCGCAGTCAATAATCAGCAGATCACCACTCACAAAGTTTCCAAGAATACGCACGTATGCGTCGTTCTTTTTTATAATCGGATTGCTGCAGCTGCCTTTGAAGTTAATTCTAATTACAGGCATAACTTCAGCATCGCCATCGTTGTTGATCGTGACGGTTTTCGAGAAGTTAAACGACTCAGCTACAATCTTAATTTTTTGTGTCTGAATGTACGGGAATGCGAAGCGTGGAGTTATGGATGCGATATTCTGTCCGAAGTTATCAACTGATTTCAGATGTGTATCTTCACAGTAAAACTTAACTGTCAGCTTCATCGGCATGTGGATGTTCTGTGAAGGACAACTAAACCCTTCAATCACACCCTCTATCCATCGCGTTTCACCTTGATAAGTGATAACGATTCTATACTTCATCTTCGGTCTAAAAAACGAGATTGCCTCACGTCGTAGGACTGCGTTTAACTTTGTTAAAACTGTTTTGGCTTTGATTTGTATTGATCTATCGTCAATGCGCATTCCAGTTAAAAGAGCGCCATCTTTGACAGCACTCTTTTCTGAATACACGCTTATTTTTGGATAGTCGATACCTTCTAGTCCATCTGACAAGATGCGCCACGCTGAGTCAGTTCCAAGTAGAAACTCTTTTCCGTCCTCACGTACGCATCTTACATTAACGATTCCGCTCATTAGATACCACCTGCCAATCCAAACTGGAATGTGTTTTCTGCTTTTCTCATGATTGCATCTGGTGAAGTCTGAGTGTCGTAGAAGTTGAACGTTGTGTTTCTATTCATTCCTCCACTCATGTTCGCACTCATTGTTCCAAATGATGCAGAAATATTAGCACCGATGTCGTCTAAGTTCATCAGGTCCTCCGTTCCTTCTTCGAATCCAGCAACGCACATCTGACCTATCCACTTAAACACGCGTGATGGCGAGTGAATTCCGAGCACATTTTTGAAGCCGTCAATGAATCCGTGTGCCAGGTCGCCCACCATACTAGAAAAGCCACCCCACGCATTTTTAATGCCGTTTTTAAGTCCATTTACGATGTCTTTTCCGATAGATAGCATCTTGTCCGGAATACTCTTAACACCGTCTACAACGCTCGTTACTAGACTGCTAGCAGCACTTGCTCCTTCGCTTGCCAGGTTCTTTCCCCAGTTTAGGATTGAGTCGATAACCTTACCCAAGAAATCCGCCACATTCTTCGGAAGGTTTGCAAAGAAGTCAATCACTCCGGCAACAAAATCAGCACCTGCTTGAATTGCATTTGTAATCATATTTGTAGCCCACTGCTTCACTTCTGAAATGACGTTGCTTAAGAAGTCAGCTACGTTCTTAGGTAGATTAATGAAGAAGTCCATCACACCTTTTACGAAGTTCGAACCAACTTCTTTACCGTTTTCGATTAACTGTTCACCCCATAGAATGATCGTTGCAATAAATGTTCCTAAGGCTAAGCCAATGTTATAAGGTAGATTCACAAAGAAATCGCTAATTGCCTGTACGAAGTCTGTTCCAACTTCTACGGCTTTAGCTGCTAGGTCTTTGGCCCATTGGCTAACGGAATCAATGACACTTGTAAGGTAGCCTTTGAGCTTCTCTGGGAGTTCACTGAACCACTTTACGACAGCATTAAACGCATCTGGAATCGTCTTTGTAAAGAAGTCCTTTACTGCGCCCCACGCTTTCATCACTGCGTTTCTGAAGTCTTCGTTTGTATTCCAGAGAATTGCAATGGCCGCTATTAAGCCAGCAATCAATGCAACGACTAGAACTATTGGATTGGCACTCAGTGCCGCATTGAATAGCCACTGTGCTATCGTGGCGCCTTCATTAGCCGCCTTATAAGCTTGGAATGCGGCGGTTACAGTTTGAATTGTGGACTGTATTCCCATTGCGATGTTGAAGGTTATAATCGCAGCCGTCAATCCACCAACTGCTGGCAGAATCTTATCCATGTTCTCACCTAAGAACTTCACTGCATCCGCTACGCCATTAAGTACCTCATTGTCACCTGCCGCCTCTGAGATAAACTCACCGATTGACTCAACAATCTCGCTTACTGTACCTACGAAATCATCTTTAAATGGCTGTAGTTGTGCTTCTATTCCTTTTCCGATTTGCTCCAGGATGTTCTTGCCAATCGTTTGAATCGTTGGCGCCAGGTTATCCCACGCCACCATCAGACTATCTAGGAATGTCTGCATTGCTGCGTCTACGTCACCGTCTGGATCACCCATTGCGGCTAGTAGGTTTTCAAATGATGCCTTTGCCGCATTCATCGAGCCCTGGATTGTTGTCTGTGCTTCCGCTGCAGCTACACCTGCTACACCCATGTTTTCTTGTACCAAGTGGATCGCATCGACGATGTCTGCGTAACTGCTGATATCGAATTTTCGACCCATTGCTTCAGGCAAATCTCCGGCTGTTTTTAGCAGCCTTTTCATTTCTTCGTTCGTACCGCCAAATCCTAGTTTCAAGTTATCCAGCATCGTGTAGTTGCCTTTAGCAAAGCCTTGATATGCATTCTGCAGCGATTCTATGCTAGTGCCCATCTTTGCCGAGTTGTCTGCCATGTCACTGATTGCGAGGTTTGCCTTTTCTGCAGCAGCTGCTACATCACCTTTGAGTGATTGCTTTAGAGCTGCGCCCATTGAGACAGCCTGCTCTGCGTAGGTATTCATTGAGATACCCATTTTTTGAGCCTGTAATGCATAGGCCTTCGCACTACTGCTTGCTTCTTTGTAGATTGTGTCTAGGCCACCGTAGGACTGCTGGATGTTGCCGAAAGCGTTAATTGCCTCACTGCCTAGATTGCGTAGACCATCTACAGCTTGTGTCATTAAGTTTCCCGCAAGTGTGCCTAGTGCAGTAGACGCGGCGCTTCCGATTCTTGTCAGTCCAGTGGTGACACCGTCAGAGTCTAGCTTCGTGTTAAAGACCAATGTTCCATCACTCATTTTCGTCACCTCCAATCTCAAATTGTTTACTAAATTCTTCTAATTCTAATTTTTCTTGTTCGGATAGTTCCCTTTGGATTTCCCATGCATCGCGCAGTTCCTCGTAAACATCTACGTTTTGACGTGTGTCCTTCTTGTAATTTCGCCACTTCATTACATCGTCTAATTTCGTGCCATTTAAGCCCTTCAGAAGCGCTAGAAATTTCCACCAGTGTAATTCTTCAACATCTATCAAATCGATGTTGTACTGCTGCATAAACGCAGCGTAAATCAAATCTGAATCGATTTCATAGTCAAGCGTGATAACTTGGTCATCCGTTTGTCTGGTATTTCTTGGCAAAGGGTTTTTAGGATTGGCAAACTCGAATAGGTCTTTTAGGTCTATTCGATATGGCATGTCATTTTTAAATAAAAAAGCTACGTCAAAGCCTTTCCCATTGAGTAGGGCTTTATTTGCTTCGATGATGAATTTCATCCAAACTCGAAAATCCGTATAAATAGAAAAGTCCTTACCTTTTACGCGGATTGTATTAGGTAAGGACTTAGCGGTTAGATCAAGCATTATTTCTTAACTTTTGAGGCAGTATCCATCAGTTTGCTGAGGGACTGTAACTTATCAAGCGGAATCTGACTCAATGCTTCACTGCTCTTTTCTGCTTGATAATTCGCTAGTGGATTTTCGTATGCATCTCTAACTTTGAAGATTGACAGCGTGATGTCGTTTAGGTCCATCTCGTCTAGTTCCTCTGTTCCGAAGATTTCCTCAATAGCCTCTTGGCCCACCAACTTAGCGATGAATTCAATCATCTTTTTATACTTCTCTCGATTCGGGAGATTTGTTGCGTCAAGCTTGAAGATTGAATCCAAGTCCTCCCAGATTGCCATTGTTTTCTTCGGCAAATCGTAACTTTTTCGATTAAAAATAACAGTGTATTGCATGCTTGCTTTCCTATCCTTTCAATTCTTTTAAGCGCCTGCTGTGAATGTAGGCTTGCCTGCTGTTAGTGTAACTTTACCAGGAACAATTGGTCCGAAGTGGAGTGCGAATGTAATCTTCTGTTCCACTGTGTTTAGTTCCTTGATTTCGATTGTGCATGAAGGGCAATTCCACGCATCGTATGGTGTCTTAGTACCAGCGAAGACAAGTAAGAATTCCTTTTTAGCATCTTCACCTGATGCACGACTCTTCGCCATTTCATAGATGAAGTCAAACGCTGGATCACCTTCGTTTGTAACTAGCTCTTGGTCCATTGATGGAACATACCCAGTTAATTCTGTAGTTGGGGATTCATCTTCGATGTAGTCGCTCTCTTCTGTCTTTGCATTAAAAGCCAATGAGAAGACAGTTGATTTACCAATACGAGCCCAGTTTTTATCTGTAGTTTTGCTTGTATTGATAAAGGGGATAAATTGATGTTTTCTGAGTCTTGTTAGTGGCATTTATAAGCCCTCTCTTTCTCTTGTGTATGTTATTTCGATGGATAATTGATAAACAGTATCGGATGAGTCTGTACTCAACGGATACGGGCTTCCTGTAACGCTAATGTTAAGGATTTGTCTGTTTCCGTCGAGCACAGGATACTCATAAATAAATGGATAATCATCAGCCCAGTAGGTTAACTTTTCTAATAGCTCGTCACTGTCTTTTCTATCGTCCTCTGACAGGCTGTTAAGTCTCGCCAGTAGTTGATAGTACTCAGTGATTTCGTAGCTGTAGTCTACGTGACTTACGATGTTACGCTGTGGGCTTTTAAACAATCCATATTGATCACTTCCATCTGAGACGTGGTTTGTTTCTATGACGATGTTGCCATACTCAGCCAACCACTTGCTGATTGCTTCTGAAATTGTCATCCGTTACCTTTTCCTCTCGTCATGCGTCTGACTTCTCGCAATATAGTATCTTTGCCGCCCTGTGCCTTCATACGTTCAAACCAGTAATTGCCACGTTGAGGACTACCATCAAAGTCTGCCGGCATGTAGTACCAACGACGAGCGTATGGTGTTCTGTATTTGACCTTACCACTGCCTATTTGAGTGTTATTGATTCCTGACGCAATAAGCGCTCCAGTATCCTTCGGAACGTATGGGTCGCATAGGTGAAGGCACTTGCTATCGATTAGCTGTTGCACTGGTCCGCCTTCGTTGATTCCCCTACTTTCTGCCACCTCTTTTGGTTTGATGTCAACTGACTTCAGGCTGAAGTGAAAAAGTTCACCCATCAGTAAATAACCACCTTTATGTTCTTCAGGTGATCTCTTTTAGAGTTGTCATTCACCGCGCGGATGATTCCGCTCTTTGGATGTCGCTTTATCATGTCTGATAAGCGGCTCCCTTTGTCGTTTGTAGGGGTTTCTGCTACGTTTCCGAAGAAGATTCCGTCCTCTTCGGTGAACGCGTTTAAATCAAGCGAAAATGGCTCTATAAACGTGACTGTAGTAGTCTTAACAGTCTGTAACTTGCCACCCTCCAATTTCTTTTCGATTTTGTCGGACCATTGACAGCCGTTGACGACCGTACGCTTATAACCTGTTGCCTGCTTCTGGTAAACCGTGACCGTATCTGTGAAGACTGCCATCAGTATGCCCTCACTAGACCAGTGCCTGACAGCCACTTGCGGATGTTCTTGTGCAGTTCTTCCGTTGCTTGTGATTGTGTCTGTAACACGTAGCTTTCGCTGTACCCATCGTTTGACACAGAAGCAACGCCCTGTCCTGCTTTAGATCCGACCGTAGCGTTGTAGTTGATAACGTTGCAGATGCAGTCTAGCAGCTGCTCGTAGTAGATTTCGTTGGTTAGGTTTGAATTGTCTGCTATCCAGTTTGTGTAATGAATAACTCCCATAACATTACGAATCTCACTCTCTGCTTGCTTTTCTGCTTTATCGAAATCGTCTTTTGAAACAATGTTATGAAGGGAGCTATAACGCTCCCATGTTAGTAGGCTCATATGTTCCACTCCCTTCTGTTAATTGATTAAACGTGCTTACGTACGCGTACTAATGCTTGGTTAGTTACCTTGAACGCAGAGTTCAATTCAACCTGTGCTTTAGATCCAGCAAAGTTTTCGGAGTCAACGATACGCGCAACTGAGAAGTTAGGGATGATTGATAAAGCTTCGTGGTTGTACATGATGAAGTCAACCTTTGCAAATGAAACAGTCTTCAGTGCGTTAGCAGAATCGTAGTACTTGCCCTGTGTTTCAGCTAATGCAGAAACTTCGTAGAATGTGCAACCTAACCACTTGCCAATCTGGCCTGTAGCGTTTGTGAATTCATTTGACTGTGGAACGAATTCGGAGCCTGCTTGCTCTAGGATTGCTGCGTATAACTCTGGTGAGCAGAATACAACGTCTGCAGAACCCTTAGCTGCTACGATTTCCTTACGAACTGCAATAACCGCCTGCTTAACAGTCTTAGCTGTGATAGCGTCTGTCGCTGTAGCTGCCTTACCTTCATTGATCAAGCACGCTAAACCTGATAGTGTCCAGCCTTCAGAAACCTCTTCATTAGCAATCTTTAAAGATTCATTTGCTAATGGAGTAGAAACTGCTGCAGCCTGTACGCCATAGATCTTCTTTGACTTCTGATAGTTGTTGTTGAATACAACTGGGATTAATTCATCTGATGTTTTCTCATCAACGAAGTCGCGCCCAGGTGTGCCCACTTCAACTGCTGAAGTGCCTAACTTGCGAACGAAGATTCCACCTGCTGCACCCTCTTCATACTTAGATGTGAATGTCTTGCCATCTGCGAATGGTGTTTTGTGGTATAAGTTCGGTTCTAGTGTTGCCTTGTATTTTTCGTCAACATGTAATTGTCCATAAATAACTGCCATATTTTAATTTCCTCTTTCTATCCCTTCTTGTAGTAAGGGTTGTTCTTATACTGCTCATCTAAATAGTTAGATGGCGTAGGTGGAGTTGAAATTCCACCGATTGGATTGAAGCTTCCTTGTGGTTGCGGCTGTGTTGGCTCAAATAAAAAGGCAGAGTCTTCGGCCTTCTGTAAAGCTTCTAACGCTGTCTTAATGTCTTCAGCCTGATTTTTTGATTTCTTAAGCACATTAATATCAAGATAAGCCTTAATTGCTTTGGCACTTTTGCCCTTTGAATTTGCGATGCTTGCGTTAAGTAAATCATCGAAGTCGCGGTCTGCTAATCTCTTCTCAAACTCTGCATCCTTTTGAGTTAGTTGGCCCTTAAGGTCTTCAATCGTTTGAGTTAATGCTGTTGGATCCACATCCTTGAATTTATCCAGGGACGCGGTCAACGTCTTAACTTTTTCGTCCGATGCATCCAACTTTTCTTTTTGCTTGTTGTAATCCGCAATCGGTTTGTAGTTTGCCTTCATTTCTGTTTCAACGGTTGCTAGCTGATCGTCTGTCACAGTTATTCCAGCTTGTTTTAGAATCTCTTTAAAATCCTTCATTTTTTCCTCCTTAAATGTCTTCTATACCGCGCTTTCCGCGGTGTGGGATATATGAAAAAGACACCTCAATTTGAAGTGTCTTAATCAACTATTTAAATATCTCTTCATTGCCCTCGATAAAAGTGTATAAAGCAGTTCCAAGTTTTTCTACTTGTTCTTCTGTTAATCCGATACTAAACATTTCATCAAGACCATGCACGCATTCGTGTAAAAAGGTTGATTTCTTTTGCTCATCCTTTGCCTGTGGGTTTAATTTAATAATTTGATTAAGATAATTGATTTGCCCATATAAGTCGCTTTTTTCATCGTGAATGTTCAGTTCATCAACAACCTTATAACTTTTAAATAATATCTTTACTTCTGCTGGGATCTTCATATTTCCTCCTTCCAACATAAAAAGCACCCTATTTAGAGTGCTTAAACATTTTCAAATTTGTAAAAGCGATTGGTGGGGCCGTCGCCCATGTCTATGCATGGCCATCCCACATTTCCTCTTCTTCAGCCGGATGTAGACGAGACGGATTTTTCTACTTCAGTCATCTACTTACATCATACGCTAGTATATTGATACGTCAAGTACGATTAGACACATATGTATATAAAAAGGATTATATTGAACATGAATGCATGTATCAAGATAATCCTTTTTTATAACGAATTACCAACCAAGGAAGTGTAACTTCTCATCCATTAGATGATATGAAACAGAATCTGTTTTGTATTCTACTTCACCATCTGTATGAACCCATACTGGTTGTTCTGTTTGAATATGAAT
>ERZ773272.950-NODE-950-length-11218-cov-30.281734_pt1 | contig 11218 bp, 5 predicted proteins | sample MGYA00511891_ERZ773272 | MGnify/ENA primary metagenome ERZ773272 (study PRJEB29015, sample SAMEA2738150) | human oral metagenome | biome: human oral; feature: human-associated habitat; material: saliva | place: China | collected 2198 ...
GAGATCGCCACACGCGAGCCTGACGGCTCGGAGTGGTCGATCTCGAAGCCCGCCCTTGCCCTCCGGACCCTCCGGCGCCCTCCACGCCGGCGGCGCTTGCGTTGCTGGGAGTGTCGTCTCGAAGCCCGGCCAGGCCTCTCCGCCGTTCACGTGCGCCGCAGCTTGGTCGACGCGGCTATTGGCGTCTAGCACTTTCGCATGCAATTCCTCTGTCACTATTTCAGTATTTGAATTGGCATCGTTGGAATTGCAACGTTTCTGGGTTTTGTTGAAAGTTCACGCAATCGAATTGCATGCGGAATTTCTGGTATGTGTCTCCGTCGTCACTCATGGGCACCGCAGCCGGTCCCTCCTCGAAGCCCGCCCTGTCCCTCCGGTCCCTCCGCCGGCTGCGCATACGGATAGGTTGTTGCTATCTGGATAGGTTATGAGCATCCGGATAGCTTATTAACCTATCCGCATCGTCGTAACCTATCCGCATCGTCGTAACCTATCCGGATCGTCAACCATGTCAGTGTCACCTCGTGCCCCGCAGAAGGGGCCGCGGGCTCTGGCTTGTTACCGGTGCTGGTGGGGTGAGCTCGCGATGTTCGGTTGAAAACTCTTCCTGCTAGCTCGTGTGCTCTGCGAGCAGTACAAAATTCTCCCTGCTTATGCATTTTGGGCAAAATCAGCCGTCTTTCGCGCGCTGGGAGAGTTTGTTCCGGGATGGGTGTGTGACGGTGGTTGCTGGGAGAGTTTTGTACCGGGGCGGGCGTTTAGTGATGCCGTTGGTTTCAAAGTTATGACATCCCTGTGCTCTGGGCGCGAAATAGTTCGCCCTGTGCGATCTGACGTGAACGCGAACGCGAAAGAGTTCGCCCAGCGAGTGAAAATGGCCTAAAAACCGCGGTTTATGGCGTGCTGGGCGAGTTCTTTCACGCGAGGGCCCAGATGGGCGTGTTGGGCGAGTAATTTCGCGCGACGGGCCTGATATGCCCTGATGCCGTCGTACTGTTCCGCGTGACCGCGACATGGAAACGGTCTTTCGTTTGACCATGACGCGGCGTCAGGGGTCAGAATCGATGTCATGAGCAACGACACCACCCTCTACACGGTTGGAGAGGTCGCCGAGCGATTCTCGCTGACGGTGCGAACGCTGCGCCACTGGGAGGCGCAGGGGCTCCTCGCTCCCACCGCGCGGAGCTGGTCGAACTACCGGCTCTATTCGGCTGAGGACTGTGCGCGTATCCAGAGGATCATCATCTACCGGGTGACGGGGATGAAGCTCATGGATATTAAGTCTCTGCTTGATTCTGGTGATTCGGCGGTCGGGCACCTGAGGCGGCAACGAGAGAGCCTTCTTGCTCATCGTCGCGAGACGGACGCAATGATAGAAGCACTAGACATACTGTTGGAGGATGCAATGAACGACAAGGCGCTCACCGTGGAAGAGATCGGGGAGATCTTGGGGGAGGCCGACTTTGCGGCGCACCAGAACGAGGCCGAAGACCGTTATGGTGACACTGACGACTGGCGTGAATCGCGAGAGCGCACTGCTTCGTGGCAGACCGCCGACTGGCGTGGCAACGCCGAGCGATTCCATGACATCGAAAGCAGGATGATCGATGCGATCCGCGACGGCGTAGCTCCGGATAGCAAGGAGGCGGACAGCCTCGTCGAGGAGCACAGAGAAGCCCTCAGTGAGTTCTTTCCGGTCACGCCAGCCAAGCACTACATCATGTCTCGCGGGTACATCCATGACGAGCGATTCCGCGAGCACTACGATTCGCAGCAGGTTGGCTTCGCACAGTGGCTTACCGACGCGATCGAGTGCGTCGCGAGGCGGCAGGGGCTGGATATCCAGAATCCCACGTGGGAGTGAACGCCCCAGACGGAGAAGTCGGATGGCAGTGACGCGCAGCATAGCTGGAGGCCCGTATCTGGCTTGCAAGTTCCGAATAGTCTCTGCTACCATTTTCTCTTGTCGCAATCCTGCGTAGCTCAACGGCAGAGCATCCGACTGTTAATCGGACGGTTGTTGGTTCGAATCCAACCGCAGGAGCAGGCGCCCCGAGCCCTTACGGGCTCGGGGCTTTTCGTTTGTCCCTGAACCGGTGCAGGGGAGGAGTGGGGGTGACTCGGGGTTAAAAAAGGGGTTACCGCGCATATTGAGCGGTTCGCGTGCGAGCTCCAGGCGAGGCCAGGCGCCGTTGTGCCCAAAACGTAGACCACCTCGTCCATGACACCCCGTTGTCGGCGTTTTTCGCCGAGGTGGTCTGCACTTTGGGCGCCACGCCGCTCCGAACCGTGACCTCACCACCCCGAACCGCTACCTCACCGCCACCAAACGGGGGGAATTGCGCTGTGAGAGGTGCACGGTCGAGCTCGGCCCACGTCGAGGGCACCGCCAAACGGGGGGAATTGCACCAATAGCGCCACGACACGCTGACGACACGCCGAAGCAAGGCTCCTAATGGTGCAAAACCCCCACCATTACCCCTGGCGTCATGCACCCTCACTGGCGTCACGCTCTCTCACTGGTGCAGGGCTGCCCGGCGGGGCGCCGATAAACGCCGGAAAGGCGTCGCTGACGGGGCCTTGCTGCACAGGCGCGGGTAGGGCGGGCGCCGACAAACGCCAGAAAGGCGTCGCCGGTAATGGCGGGAGCGTCACGGGCGGCCAGCTCCGCGACGGGGCTTGTGTCCGATGAGGCGAAACACCTGAACGGCAAGAGTCGACCCCAGCTGATCGGGTTAAATCTTCCCTAGCGGCTCGAATGCTCCTCACGGGTTGAATGCTCACGATGAGGTGCAATCCTCTCGATGGGGGTGATCCCGTTTGGAGCGCGGCGGCGCGAGCATACAAGCCCGACGATCCCTCCCTCGACAATGCCGGAGACCGAGCTGTGACCAACACGACTCGTCCTATGTCCGCAATAGTGATACGATGCTCAAGAGGGTGGCAGCCAGCCCACCAGGGAGTGATCCCCGGGCAGGCGGGCCACCCTTTTCTTATCATGCGCAAGCTCGCGGAGCGCGGGCGCAATGCCTGGGTCAGAACCGTGATGTCCGATCAGTCCCTAGCTGCAACGGTGGGGCTTCAGGGAGGGCTCATTCCGCGTGGGGCGTCAGCTTCAGGTGATCGGCCTGTTGCTCGTCATAGGTGCGGTTACCGTGTGATCCTTCGGGAAAGCCCTCTATTTCTCACTCGGATTATTTTCAAGGTGCCGCGATGTCCGCTCCTTCTCATCATCGGCCCTGCTGGCGTTTCTTGGCGGGTCTTGTCTCGCACGTCCCGGTTTTGATGCGCCCGCTGCCAAAGCATGATCAATACCCCGCTTTCACGTGACGCGGACGCCGAATGGGCTGCCAGGTCACGCGGCGACCTGACGTCCAGTGGGGCAGGTGTCAACACTCCAACACGAAATGTCCTATATCCCTTCTGTCGCGCGAGAACATCGACGCGGGAAATGAAGGGAAAAATGGGGAGCGGGGCCCATTGCCCGGGCCTTCCGACGGTCGATTATTCCACGACTAGCCCAGGGGGGATTCCCGCTCCGCATTAAATCTATCACGGGCTCGCTTGCATTCGTAGGGGAGAGTTGGGATCGGTGTGCAGTGCTGTGGACTTGCACGCTGGCGTGCGCGTGAGCGTGAGCGTGCGCGGGTGGTGAGGGTGGCGAGGGCGTGGACGTCGGAGCTGGCGTGCCCGGACGCGGGTGGCGAGGGTGGGGTGCCTGACATGCACGGGCGTTGTCGGCGTGTGCCGGCGTCGACGTGCGCAGGTGCCTGGCTTGCATCGGGCTGGCATGTACGGGCGACGAGGGCGTGGCTCGCATGTGGATAGGTTACGCGGATGTGGATAGGTTAATAACCTATCCGGATGTTCATAACCTATCCGGATGTCGATAATCTATCCGCGTGCGGGGTGGCGCTGGCTGGCGTGCCCGGACGAGGGGGCGAGGCTGCGGGCGTGGGTGACGAGGGCGTGGCTCGCATGTGGATAGGTTAAGCGGATGTGGATGGGTTAATAACCTATCCGGATGTCGATAATCTATCCGCGTGCGGGGTGGCGCTGGCTGGCGTGCCCGGGCGAAGGTGCGAGGCTGCGGGTGCGGGTGGTGAGGGCGTGGCTCGCATGTGGATAGGTTATGAGGATGTGGATAGGTAAATAACCTATCCGGATGTTCATAACCTATCCGGATGTCGATAACCTATCCGCGTGCGGGGTGGGCGCTGGCTGGCAGCTGCAAGCGAGCGTCCGCGAATGCGCAGCCCGCGAGTAGAACAGTCACCTGAGGGCAAGAAGAGGGGAGTGTGCCTGTGCGAGAAGAACTGGTCGAAGCGGTCCTGCGCGTCGTGGAGTCGATTCCGGCCGGGCGCGCGGCCACGTACGGCATGATCGCCCGTGCGGTTGGCACCGGTCCGCGCGTCGTGGGGCGGATCATGCACGATTGGGGCGGTGGCGTCCCGTGGTGGCGCGTCGTGAACGTTCACGGAACTTTTCCAACAACTGTGCGAGGGGACGGTTTGTCTCACTGGGAGCAGGAGGGAATACGTCACGATCCGGCTCGCGGAAAACTTGCGCTCAGTGCCTGCCTCGTCGATCAGGGCTGGCTCGACGGTGTCGCGCAAACCATCCTAGAGAATCTGCGAAATAGCACGGAAATGTCAGACTTGTAGCTGCGGAAGTCTATTACGATTTGGTTACGCGTTCGCCGATTTGGCTGGCGCGCGCACCTGTGATGCCTTACTCTTAAAGGGACGCCGAAGAGGGCGTTTCCCTGGATGCGTTTCCGTTAGCGTTAACGATAGCCGGGGAAGCAAACTCCAGAAACAGAGAAGTTACTGGTACCCAAGGGGTGAGAAGTGACGAACTTACTAGAGCTAAAGGGGATCTCGAAGACGTTCCCCGGCGTGAAGGCGCTGTCCGACGTGGACCTCGACCTTCGCCCCGGTGAAGTCTTGGGTCTCTGCGGTGAGAACGGAGCGGGCAAGTCCACGCTCATGAAGGTGCTCACCGGTATCCACAAGGCCGATCCCGGTGGTGAAATCTGGCTGCAGGGCGAGAAGGTCGACATTCAGTCGCCTGAACACGCTCGTTCCCTCGGCCTGTCGATCATCCACCAGGAACTCAACATCGTTCCCGACCTGACGGTCGCCCAGAACCTGTACCTGGGTCGGCCCGGGTCCTCGAAGTGGTCCTACATTGACGACCGCAAGATGATCCGCGACGCGCACGAGCTGTTCGAGCGCCTCAACATGAACATCGATCCGACCGCCCACTGTCGCGACCTGCCGGTCGCTCGCCTGCAGATGGTCGAGATCGCCCGCGCACTGTCCTTCGATTCGAAGATCCTGGTCATGGACGAGCCGACGGCCCCCCTGACCACGACCGAGACGGAATCGCTGTTCGAGCTGGTGCGCGACTTCGTGTGCCCGCAGACGGGCCTGATCTTCATTACGCACCGCATGCCGGAGCTGACCGAGCTGACGGACCGCATCTCGGTGCTGCGCGACGGCAAGTACATTGGCACGGTGGAGACGGCGACGACGCCCATGAGCGAGGTCGTCAAGATGATGGTCGGTCGCGAGGTTCCCGCCGACGCGCGTCCCACCACGAAGCCGCTGTCCGACGAGGTCGTTCTGCGCGTCGAGAATCTCTCGACCGTCAAGGCCGTCCACGACGTGTCCTTCGAGGTCAAGAAGGGCGAGATCTTCGGTTTCGCCGGCCTGGTCGGTGCCGGTCGTACCGAGGTCGCCCGCGCCCTCTTCGGCGCGGACCCCCACACGGCGGGCTCGATCTACGTCCACGGCAAGAAGGTCTCGATCAAGAACGCCACCGACGCCGTGAAGAACGGCATCGGCTACCTGTCCGAGGACCGCAAGCAGTTCGGCCTGCTCCTGGACAAGGACATCTCCTTCAACACGGGCATGGCCGCCATGGACCACTTCACCAAGGCGTCGGTCGTCGACACCGTCAAGCTGCGCAAGGTCGCTCGGGAATACGTGTCCAAGCTGCGCACGCGCACCCCCAGCGTCGACGTCGAGGTCCGCAGCCTCTCCGGCGGTAACCAGCAGAAGGTTGTCGTGGCCAAGTGGCTGGAGCGTGATTCCGAGGTCCTGATCTTCGACGAGCCGACCCGCGGCATCGACGTGGGCGCGAAGGACGAGATCTACACGCTCCTCGAAGACCTGGCGCAGCAGGGCAAGGCGATCATCGTGATCTCCTCGGAGCTTCCCGAGGTCCTGCGTCTGGCGAACCGCATCGCCGTCATGGCCCACGGCCGCATTATTGGCACCCTCAACAACGAGGACGCCACCCAAGAAAACATCATGGAACTGGCCACCGTCGGCCAGGAAGAAGCGAACGGAGTAGACGCGTGAGCACCGTCGTCGACAACAAGGGCCTACAGGCGCCGTCGCCTGCAGCGGCCTTCCTGAAGAAGAACATGCAGCTGCTGCTCGTCACGGTTGCCCTGGTCGTAATTCTTGCGTTCTTCAGCGTTGCAGCCAGCGGCTTTGCTAAGCCCACCATTTACCTCGACATCGTCTTGCAGTCGGCCTACACGGGCGTCATGGCGCTGGGTGCGACCTTCGTGATCGCCACCTCCGGCATCGACCTGTCCGTCGGCACGGGCATGAGCCTCGTGGCCGTCATGGCGGGCATCTTCCTGGCGGGCGACAAGATGAACCTGCCGCTGGGTCTGGGCCTCGTCCTCACCCTCCTGGTCGGCATGGCGATCGGCCTGATCAACGGCCTGAACGTCTCGATCCTGGGGCTTCCTCCATTCATCGCGACGCTCGCGATGATGATGGTCGCACGAGGCCTGGCGCTGATTATCTCGGATAAGGCCTCCATCTCGATCGCCAACCCCGGCTACAAGTTCATCGCCCGTGGCGAGATCATCCCACACGTTGCCAACGCCGTCCTCATCTTCGTGGTGCTGACCATCCTGGCGACCTTCCTCATGAACAAGACGCTGCTGGGCCGCTACTCGCTGGCCATCGGCTCCAACGAGGAGGCCACCCGCCTCTCCGGCGTCAACGTTCGCCTGTGGAAGATCATCATCTACGTTGTTGCCGGCGCCTTCATGGCCATCGGCGCGGTCCTCTACTCCTCGCGCGGCGGCCTCGTCCAGCCGGCTGAGGGCGTGGGCATGGAGCTCAACGTCATCGCGGCGGCCGTCATCGGCGGCACCTCCCTGTCGGGTGGCCGCGCCTCGATCCCCGGCGCGCTGGTCGGCGCGATCCTCATGGAGACCCTGAAGAAGGGCCTGACCATGATGAGCATCGCGGCCGAATGGCAGTTCGTCGTCACCGGTATTGTCCTGCTCCTCGCGGTCGTCATCGACAACATCCGTCGCATCCGCGAAAACGCAGCCTGATCGTATTCCATCTCATATCAACCCGTGAACCGACGTCGGTTCACTTCCCTCAGGCGGGAACGATCCCGCCGCCCCACGAAAGGAACACCAATGCGCCCCATCGGACGTATCATCGCCGCCGCCGCTGTCGGCTCCATGGCCCTGGGCATGGCTGCTTGCACGACCTCGACGGATGCAGGCGGAGGCTCCTCCTCCGACACCAGCACCACCAAGAGCGACTCCTCTGGCGCCTCGAAGGTGGACACCTCCGGCGAGCAGCAGGACTGGGAAAAGGCCGCTGTGAAGGGTGACGGCACCAAGACCATCTACCTGGTCTCCAAGGGCTTCCAGCACCGCTTCTGGCAGGCCGTGAAGGAAGGCGCCGAGCAGGCTGGCGAGGAGCTGGGCTACAAGGTCAGCTTCGTCGGCCCGCAGGACGAGACCAAGGTCACCGAGCAGACCGACCAGCTGAAGTCCGCCCTCGACTCGGGCCCCGCCGCCATCGGCTTCGCGGCGCTGGACTCCAAGGCTGCTGAGGACATCCTCAAGGAGATTCAGGCCAAGAACATCCCCGTCGTCGCCTTCGACTCCGGTGTCGAGTCCGACATCCCGGTGACCACCGTCCAGACGGACAACAAGAAGGCCGCCGAGGAAGCCGCCAAGCACATGATCGAGCTGCTCGATGGCAAGTCGGGCTCGGTCGGCATGGTCTGCCACGACTCGACCTCCACCACCGGCAAGCAGCGCTGCGAGGGCTTCAAGGAGTACTTCAAGGCCAACGCTCCGTCCAACCTGAAGCTCCTGGACGAGCAGATCGCCGGTGAGGTCACGAAGGCCGCTGACACCTCCAAGTCCATCATCCAGGCCAACGACGACATCGTCGGCATGTACGGCTCCAACGAGGCCGCGGCCTCGGGCATCGTGCAGGGTGCCGAGGAGACCGGCAAGGACGTCACCATCGTCGGCTTCGACTCGGGCAAGACCCAGATCGACGCCATCAAGGCCGGCAAGGAGGCTGGCGCCGTCACCCAGTCGCCCGTCAAGATCGGCTACTACACGGTGAAGGCCGCGGTTGCCGCCCTCAACGGCGGTGAGCTGCCCACGGTCATCGACTCCGGTTTCGCCTGGTACGACAAGTCCAACATCGACACCGACGCCATCAAGGCCAACCTGTACGAGTGAGACACTAGGCCTATAGGGCACGAGGCCGGGGCCGGGGAGGCGCACGCCGAACCGGTGGCCCGCCGCAGGTCCCGCCCCGAACGGTCGGGGCGGGACCTGCGGACCCGGCACTCACTGAATCCAAGGATCCGAGGGGGCGAGCGCCCCCGCGCTCCGACATCGACGTCTTCATGAGGGATGAAGGAATAATGACTGAACACCCCCGCATCGGAATCCGCCCCACGATTGATGGCCGCCGCAAGGGCGTGCGTGAGTCGCTCGAAGAGCAGACCATGAACATGGCGAAGTCTGTCGCCGACCTCTTTACGTCCAACCTGCGCTACCCGGATGGCGCCCCGGTCGAGGTCGTCATCGCCGACACCACGATCGGCCGCGTCCACGAGGCGCAGGCCTGCGCGGCGAAGTTCCGCGCGAACAACGTGGGTCTGACCGTGACGGTGACCCCGTGCTGGTGCTACGGCACCGAGACCACGGACATGGACCCGGCAATGCCGCACGCGATCTGGGGCTTCAACGGCACCGAGCGTCCCGGCGCCGTGTACCTGGCCGCCGCCCTGGCCGGCCACGCCCAGATCGGCATCCCCGCCTTCGGCATCTACGGCGAGCACGTGCAGGACGCTGACGACACCTCCATCCCCGAGGACGTGCGCACCCGCCTCCTCGACTACGCGACCGCCGGCCTGGCCGTCGCGCAGATGAAGGGCGAGGCCTACCTGTCCATGGGCTCCGTCTCCATGGGTATCGCCGGCTCCGTCGTGAACCCCGACTTCTTCGGCTCCTACCTGGGTATGCGCAACGAGTACATCGACATGAGCGAGTTCACGCGCCGCATCGACGAGGGCATCTACGATCCCGAGGAGTACGAGCAGGCCTACCAGTGGATCCGCGAGAACTTCAAGCAGGGTAAGGACTGGAACCCGCCGGAGTGGCGCTACCCGGAGAAGCACGAGGACTGGTGGAAGTTCGTCACCAAGATGACGCTCATCGCCCGCGACCTCATGCACGGCAACCCGCGCCTGGCCGAACTGGGCTTCGAGGAAGAGGCGGGCGGCCACGGCGCCATCGCCGCCGGCTTCCAGGGCCAGCGCCAGTGGACGGACCACTTCCCGAACGGCGACGTTCTGGAGACCATCCTCAACACGAACTTTGACTGGACCGGCATCCGTCAGCCCTCCGTCGTGGCCACCGAGAACGACTCGCTCAACGGCGCGTCGATGCTCTTCGGCTACCTGCTGACCAACACGCCGCAGATCTTCTCCGACGTGCGCACCTACTGGAGCCCCGAGTCCATCGAGAAGGCGACCGGCTGGAAGCCCGAGGGGCGCGCCGCCGCCGGCCTGCTCGACCTGCGTAACTCCGGCTCCACCACGCTGGACGGCGCCGGCAAGGCCGTGCGCGACGGCAAGAACGTCATCAAGCCCTGGTACGAGCTCACCGAGGAGGACCGCGAGGCCACGCTGGAGGCCACGACCTTCCACCCGGCCTCGACCGGCTACTTCCGCGGCGGCGGCTTCTCGACGCACTTCCGCACCTCGGGTGAGATGCCCGTGACGATGTGCCGCATCAACCTGGTCCGAGGCCTCGGCCCGGTCCTGCAGATCGCGGAGGGCTACACGGTCGAGCTGCCCGACGAGGTCGCCTTCACCATCGAGGAGCGCACCAACATCGAGTGGCCCACCACCTGGTTCGTCCCGAACCTGACGGGCGAGGGCGCCTTCAAGAGCGTCTACGACGTCATGAACAACTGGGGCGCGAACCACGGCGCGATCTCCTACGGCCACATCGGCGGCCAGCTCATCACGCTGGCGTCGATGCTGCGCATCCCGGTCAACATGCACAACGTCCCCGAGGAGCGGATCTTCCGCCCCAAGGCGTGGTCGCTGTTCGGCACCGAGTCCCTGGAGGCCGCGGACTTCCGCGCCTGCCAGACCTTCGGCCCGATGTACCGCTGATGCACGTCCCGTTCGGGCTCGGGTTCCTCTCTCCCCGAGCCCGAACGGGCCCCCTTCCCGGCTCAGCCGGCTCCCGGGACGCGGCCCCGGCCTCGCCGATGAGGAAAACCCGCACCACACGCCCAATGACGGGACGCGCGCGCCGATCCCGCGACAGGAGACTTCAATGACCACCGTACTTGCTGTTGACCTTGGATCCGCGTCCGGGCGAGTTCTCGCCGGAACTCTCACTGACGGCCGCCTGGAAGTCACGGACATTCACCGCTTCAAGCACGAGGCCCGCCGCCGCGAGGACGGGACGCTGACGTGGGACGTGGCGACGATGGAGGCCGAGACGATCAACGGCCTGACGAAGGCCCTCGAGCAGTTCCCGGACGCCCGCGCGGTCTCGATCGACACGTGGGGCGTGGATTGGGCCCCCCTCGACGAGGACGGGCGCCTCGTCGGCGACGTCATCGCCTACCGTGACGAGCGCACGTCGCGCACCCTTGACGCCTTCCGTGAGCGCATCGCGGACCGCGAGTTTTTCGACCTGACCGGCAACCAGCCCGCGACCATTAACACCGCGAACCAGCTGTTCGCCTACCTGCGCGAGGACCCCGAGGCCGCCAGCCGCGTGGCCGCCGCGCTCTTCCTGCCCGACTACTTTGCCTACCGGCTCACCGGGGTCGTCGGATGGTCGCGCACGATCGCCTCGACGTCCGGCCTGCTCACCCCGGGCGGCGGCGACTTCAAC
>ERZ773272.953-NODE-953-length-11180-cov-7.881528_pt1 | contig 11180 bp, 7 predicted proteins | sample MGYA00511891_ERZ773272 | MGnify/ENA primary metagenome ERZ773272 (study PRJEB29015, sample SAMEA2738150) | human oral metagenome | biome: human oral; feature: human-associated habitat; material: saliva | place: China | collected 2198 ...
ATCGTAAGTTTTCTACCTTAAGCATGTGCGCCACCTCCTGTACTTTCACCTACATGATTACTATATTGGACTTGGCTTTCACCAGCATCACTTGTATGTTCATAACGAGAACGGTCGATAGCCTTGGCCATTTCAATGTGATGAAGGCCCTTAATAGCCGATTCGATGCTAAGCCAAGGTTCATCACTATGGTAACCGGCCTTTTCCAATTCCATATACGTTGTAAATACGGATGGCAATGCTTCTACATAAATATTATGATTGTACATGTATTCCAATGTTGTAGCCACATCGCTATCGCATACGATTTCACCATCCACCATAAGCGCCATGCGGTTAGCATATGGCAATACAGCATGCAAATCATGGTCGATAACCACAACAGTGATACCATGATTGCGGTTTAAATCACCAACGAGGCGATATAGTTCGGCTGTCCCATCTGGGTCAAGAGAACTCGTTGGTTCATCAAGAATGAGGACAGAGGGATTGGTTGCCAACACGGAAGCAATCGCCAAACGTTGACGTTGACCGCCGGACAAGCTCGTAATTTTACGGTCTTCAAGGCCTTCAATACCAACTTGTTTAAACACCTCAGCACAACGAGCATCGATGGTTGCTCGATCGTAACCACGGTTTTCCATAGCGAAGGCTACTTCTTCGCGAACCGTCATCGTTACGAGTTGTGTATCATAATCGGCAAGAACAACGCCAACATGATTTGCTAACTCAGGAATCGATAATTGCGTTGTAGCCTTACCATCTACGAATACCATACCTTCTAGACGACCGCCATAGAATTTTGGCACCGCCCCAACCATGGCCATGCAAAGCGTACTTTTACCACAACCGGCAGGACCTGTTACAACGAGGAAATCACCATCATGCACATCGAGGTTGATGTTCTTTAACGTAGGCGCAGTCGCCTTAGGATGGTAATAGTTCATATGCTCAATGGAAATCTTTGCATCCCGTTCTGGCGTAATAACGAGACCACTATGGTCGCTAGAAGCTTCGCTACCGGTAGGCAACATGCCTCGCTTAGCGAACATCTTTTGAGCCGGAATGTACAACACTGGTGTAATAGCCGCATTAACAGCAGCTACGGCGAGTACGGCTGGCCAAATCACAAAGAGATATACATTGTTAGGCAAGCCTGCAATTTGCCACAAAAGAGTAATAAAAATACCACCAGATACAACAGTACTTAAAAAAGCTGTTACGATTGGCGTAATTTCGAAAGAACCAATTTTGCTAATTTTCATAGTAGCCATAGTACGAGCAATAAGCGTTACCATCAATGCACCAGCAGGTTCTGAAATCAAGTTACCATATGGGAAACCAGATTTTGATGTCAACACCTCAATCAAAGCCGCCACTAAACCAATGCCCAATGCTTGAGATACACTAGGTTTCGTCAACAAGATCGCTACGCAGTACGCTGAAATCATCCAGTTTGGCGTAATCCCTGCAAAACTAGGACTCACCAAGTGCAAAATTGTACCCAACGCAAGCATTAAGGTACTCACCGTTACCCATCTAAACTGTCCACCCTGGTCATGAGTGTACACGAGATCCTTTATCCGTTCCATAATAGCCTCTTTTCTAAAAATGAATATATAATCTATATTTTATCACTCTTTGGAGACTTTTGCACGCATGAGGGTTAAGAGTAATATCTCGACTGTTATAAACTTACTTCAGATCTTTTAATCTTTCAGTGAGAAACGTTTCTACACATTCCTCAAAGCTTAGATCCATGCGTTCCGCGAGAATTGCTAACCACCATACACATTCGCCGATTTTAGATGGTAACAATTCTTTGTCTGCACTAGGCCAACGACCTTGATTATCCATAGTCAATCGCCCCACTAAGCCCGCATCAGTCAAGAATGCCAACGCATCTTCTTCTACCGACCAAACAGAACCATGTATCTCTTTTTCTAGTTCAAAATATTTATTTCTTATTTCTTTTGAAAGTAAGTTTACTTCTTTTAAATCCATGATGTCCTCCTAGAAAGATTTCTTAATACCCAAATCTTATTCTCCATTTATACAAAGGAAAGAGGCTACGTAAGTAGCCTCTTATCAATATTTTAATATACTATCAAAATATATTAAAACTATAAAATCCTATGCCATATACCCAAATCTAGTATATACATACTCAAAAACATCTCCACGACAAACTTCTATTTGTTGTTCATCATAGCTTTCTGGAAGTTCACGCCAAAGAATGTCACGAATTAGATTTTGTATCTCCGCTGTTGTTTCATCCTTATCCGCCCAATGATCCATTTTTGAAATCGCCTCTGTTATTTTGCTAAACATTTCTGTAGCAGTGCCTTTTAGTTTAGTAATATCTGCTTTATTAGGGTTGTCACGTTTTAGCAAATCAAAGATAGCTAATTCATCATCACTAGCAAATCCTTCCCGAATATAACGGGATTCTTCTTCCGTTAACTCTTTAACTAACTGCATTAATGCTTCAAATGTTTTTTCTATATTAGTACGGTCTTTTTCAGAGTTATAATCCTCAATGATTTGTCTGTAACGCTCATAATAATCTCTACGGTTAGGATTTGCTGCTAACATTCTATCCAAACGTTGTTGTATTAAATCGCCTAAATCATTAAATAATAAATTCTTATTTCTAACTCTGGCAAACTCTGCACGCAATACATCAAAATTAATAGCACTAATATCAAAACGAATACCTTCGCCAACCTTTTGTAAAGAATCTTGTACTTCTATATGGTCACTAATAATAGAATTAATAGTCACCATCAAATTAGTAGTATCTGCATCGCGTCTCTTTTTATTAAGCTCTCGATGTATAGCCGCAATAGTTTCATAGATTTTTCGTGTATCCACTGAAATATCATCACGGTCGATATATTTCATCAACTTATGTAATTCTGATGCATAAGCCGTGAAAGTTTGCTTTGATTCAGCACTATCACAAACAGCGTTAGCAGCTTCATGTAACTTCGCTAATCGATTAAAACCATCGACCTCAACAAAATCAGATAAATAAATATCTTTTTGTTTAAAAAAGAGTGTTACCGTACCAATTAGCTCTAATATACGATCAATAAGCTGCTCTTTATCGATTGTTGGATCTACACCGTCATGATTACCAACATTCGCTGTATATTCAGCTAACGCCTTTTTAAGAGCTTTTACGATGCCAATATAATCGATAATTAAACCATTACTCTTGCCTTCATTAACACGATTAGCACGAGCAATCGTTTGCATTAAGGTATGCGCTTTTAATGGTTTATCCAAATATAAACAGGACAAACATTTAACATCAAAACCTGTAAGCCACATAGCACATACGAATACAATACGTAGTGGATTCTCTGCATCTTTAAACTCTTTATCAAGGTCTCGTTTTACCATTTTCCGTCGATGCGTTTCAATATCTAATCCCCATGCTTTAAATGTTTGGATTTCATTTTGGTCCTGACTGATAACAACAGCCATATCCGTTTCTTCCATCCATTTTAGTTTGCGTTCTAATTCTTGTGCTTCTTGTTGTGTCGATGTTTTAATTTGTTTTCTAAGACGATTAATTGCTTCTTTCCAATATTCCTGTACATAGTCGTACATACGAACACAGGTAACCTTATTTAAGCAAACAAACATAGCTTTGCCACTAGTCCACACATCAGAATAGTGTTGTACAAAGTCCTTTGCAATGGAGCGCAATCTGGGCTCAGAAGTAAGAATATGAATAGATTTTTCAAATTCCTTTTCTAACTTCTCTTGTTGTGCACTATCCAAATCTGCTGCTTCGATAGCATCAAGAATTTCATCTGTTATCTCTGGATTTTGTAAATCATCGAGCTTAGCCCCACGGTTTTCATAATACAATGGTACCGTAGCACCATCTTCAACAGCGCGTTTAAAATCATAGACCGATATATAGCCACCAAAGGTACGTGCTGTGATATTATCATGCGAAAGTAATGGCGTTCCTGTAAACCCAATACGAGCCGCTGTTGGTAATAATTTCATCATATTATCTGCATACAGCCCGTACTGACTTCGATGCGCTTCATCAGACATAATGATGATGTCATGGTCAGGATAAATCGGCTCTACTTCAGATTTATTAAACTTATGAATCAATGTAAAGATAAAGCTAGGGTTCCCCTTTAATTTAGCAATTAAATCCTCACCACTGGTAGCAATACATTGTTTCGCCTTACTATCCTTACCAAGAATGCCACAATTTTCAAAAGTATCACTAATTTGTGTATTTAATTCTTCTCTGTCTGTAAGAACTACAAAGGTTGGTGAACCAGCCATCTTACGACGTATCTTCTGTGCTAAAAAGGCCATGGAGTAGCTTTTACCAGAACCTTGGGTATGCCAAAACACACCAAGTTTACCATCCGTTAATTTTCTATTAGCATAGGCATTCACAGCTACATTTACGCCTAGGTATTGGTGATTACGGGCCAATATTTTAGCGGTATGACCATCAGAATGATCATAAAGGATAAAATTTTCTAGCAAATCAAGAAAGTTTTCCTTCTTACAGATACCAAGAAGCATAGTTTCAAAGGCTACACTTCCCTTTTCATCCTCTGCTAAACGCTTCCACTCATGAAAGAATTCATATTTACTATCAACCGTACCAACCTTTGCTTCCAAGCCATTAGAAAGCATTACAAAGGCGTTGTAATAGAACAATTGTGGAATGGCATCTAAATAATCTTTGTAGTTATCCTCATATGCATTTCGAACATCGATATCCGGTCGTTTTAATTCAGCAAATAGCAAAGGAATACCATTCACAAAGCCAACAATATCTGCGCGCCGCTTATACAAATCACCATTAATAATGAGCTCCTTCACTGCTAAGAATTCATTATTATGTGCATTATTGAAATCTATAATAGCAGCCCTTTTAATCTCCGTTCTCCCATCAGGACGCTTAACTGTTACAGGAATGCCATCACGAAGATAATTGTATTTCTCCTCGTTGATTTGTAGTAAAGATGCTGTTGATATTCTACGAGTTAATTTACTAATTGCCTCTACGATTTGTTGTTCATTAATCCAAGGATTTAGTCGTTTAAGAGCCTCATGTATGTATCTAGTCAACAAGACTTCTTTATAACTAGTCCTACCAAATGTGCCGTCTACGCCTAGTTTCTCGGATTTATATGCATATACAACCTTCCACCCCAATTTATTCTGTAGTACATCACAGGCACTATCCTGAACTAGTTTCTTTTCAGAATAATCATGGCTCATAGTAACACCTCCTTTACACTTCTATTTCCCCACTCATAAGCTTAGGGAGTAACCGATCTCGGGCTTCAGTTAATCTAAAAATTATTTTTTGTTTAAGTTCTATCTGATCAAGAATAGGTTGTACAATCATAGAGAATTGTCCCAATATATCTCCTGCAGGCATTATAAAAGGCATGCTCTTAATAATTTTAGAATTAATTGCTTTTGATATCGATGATGTATTTCCAAGAGAGTCATATTCGAAATTCTTAAGATAACAATATGTGTAAGCTCTATCTAAATCATTATCAATATAAAAATGGGCAATTGCTTCATTAGTACACATATCGATACTAGTAATGGCCACTCGTCCAACAGTCAGCTTGAAACTCACCAAAATAGTTCCTTTCGGTACTACTTTCATGTTATGCCGAATAATGGCATCTGCTGTTAAACCTTCTTTACTATAAAAAGCGAAAGCTCCAGATTCTCCCATGTCAGATATCGATATCCAGGGAGTTCCTTCTCTAGAATCGGTGAACCATTGTTTTTCAGCACGAGATGGAGTCTTCCCGATAGTAATCTTGAAATAATGATCTGCACGATTTATATACCAACCTTCAGGAACTCCATCTATAATTTCCACATTTTCATACCCAGGAAATCGTAAATCTATAAACCATTCTTTATATAAACGCTGCACAACCTCTTCAAGGAGCTTTATTTGCTTTTGGTTATTTTCAATGAGGTTATCATAGCTACCAATTATAGAAGCAATTTTTTGCTGAACACTTATCTCAGGGCAAGGAATTTCCAAATCATTTAACATCTTAATTGTTAAAAACTTTGTTGTAGAGCCAGTAGACATTGCCTTTAATAAACGAAGCTGCTGTGTAATAGCAAAAGCTAAAAATCTAACTGACAATAGACTAGTATCTGCACTCTCAATGATATAGGTTCGTTGATATGCATTAAATTTTCCTTTATAGTATTTTGCTGTATAATTTCCACTAGCATTATTCCCTGCCAATAAAACGGCTTCAGTATCATATGTCCACTCATCAATTTTCAGAGTAATTGGATCACAAGTAAAAAATGGATAGACACCGTCAGTAACAGCCGCATTAGAGTCTAATTTACCTGTTTTTATTAGTGCAACATTCTTTAGCTTTTCAATCTGATAACTCATAACCCCATCTCCTTCATATTTTTAGAGATGGTTTCCATGAGTACATTAGATTCTTGTTGTAGTGCTAATAACTCTTTGTGTATTTCAGCCATTCGTTCTTCAAAGTTAACCCCATCGTCTTCTACAGGGGCTACACCAACATAAGCACCTGGTGTGAGGGACCATCCTTTATCTTCGATGCTTACACCCTCATTGTCACCTTTAGCTTCATTTGTGATATACGCAACCTTACATAGACCTGGTATATCTACATATTCACCATCGCCAAATTTTTCATATAACCATTGTGCTTCTTGGGCAATAGTTAATGTTTCTTTAACAGTTTCTACCTTTTCATCGTATTCTTGTTGAACCTTTTTGCCTTTACCGCGACCCGCATTAGCAACAGCTTGTTTACCTTCTGCCTCAATAGCTTTCACTTGTTCAAAAAGAGCATCTATATGTTCAGCAAAGGTTTTATCTTCACCTAATACTTGGTGATATTCATTAAGCAGTTCTGTATATTTTTCAACTTCTCCACGATAGAGCCAAACGATAGCATTTAAATTCTTTAATTGCCATTCTGTCCATTCGTTTAATGTTCGATCAACAACTGTATAGTAATTACGGGCATCAATGAATAGTACCTTATCTTTAATGGTCTCTGGTTTTGCTTTATCAAAGAACCATAAGGAACATGGCAAGGATTTTGTATAGAAGAAGTTATTACCAACGCTCACCACTACATCGACAGCACCAGTTTTTATAAGGCTTTCACGAATATCTTTATCCTTGCCTTGACTATCCGTAGCAGAGGATGCCATAACGAAACCAGCACGGCCTGTATCATTTAGATAGCTATAAAAATAAGAAATCCAAAGATAATTGGCATTACCAATTTCCTTATTTTTATTAATACTAGGCATGCCAAATGGCAAACGTCCCGCAGCCTGTGTAGATTCAGATTTAACCTTATCTACGTTAAATGGAGGATTCGCCATAATATAATCACAGCTACCATCTAATTGATGAGCATCATTGTAAAAGCTATTACCTTCATCACCTGATTTAATAACACCAGTTAAACCATGAACGGCCATATTCATTAAACAAAGTTGAGCGTTATACTCAACCTTTTCTTGACCATAAAATGTCATCGCACTATTTGCATTAATACCATGAGAATTAACGAAGTCACCAGATTGAATGAACATACCACCAGATCCGCAGGCGGGGTCAAATAGCGTACCATGAGTTGGCTCAAGAACATTAACAATCATCTTAACTAGAGATTTAGGCGTAAAGAATACACCATCATCGGAAGCAATGTTCTTAGCAAATTTGTTTAAGAAATACTCATAGATTCGCCCAATGATATCTCCACCTACTTCATCAAGAGCAGAGTTATTAAAGATACGAAGGATTTCTGCTAATAGCTCATCTGAAAAGTCTGTATAATTCTTAGGCAATATTCCTGTGAGTTGTGCACTTTGATCTTCGATTAAAGCCATGGCATTATTGACTACTTCACCAAGGCTAGTCATAACTTGACCATCTTTACTAGTTAAAGCTGCACCTTTGATATCCTCTGGCAAATTAAGAAGATAGTCATATTGTGCTTCTACTGGTAAATAAAGGGCACTTTTAGCCTTAAAATCACTAGCTTCTACAGGCATAACGCGACCATTACGCATAGGTCTATCTTTTAAAATTTCAGTCTCAACAAGTTTAAAACGACTATACGCGTACCGTAAAAAGATAAGTCCCAATACAGGCATACAATATTGATTTGACGTTAGTTTAGACCCTGCACGTAATGCATCTGCAGCTTCCCATAATTCATTTTCTAGTTTTCGTATATTAATCATCGTTTCAACCCTTACATTATCAATAATACAGTCACAGCCATATAGAGTTTAAATACCAATATATGGCTTTAAGACATGTATTTTTACGTATTTTATATCAATATTATACCATTATAAAGATAGTTACTAGTTACGGACTCTAAAGACTATGCTATGCAGCCAAAAATCCAGATTCCAATTCTTCTCGAAGAATTTGTTTAATGTTGGTTTTTGTAATCTTCAAACTACCATTAGCAGTAGCGCGTCTTACACAAGGGAATCCCTCTGTATTTTCCATTCGATTAATAACACTACTGAATTCATCCTTGCCATAGGTAGAATGTGGCATTGGACCAACTATGATTAATCTATATTTATCGTTATACATAAGGTTTCTAAAATTATAACGTTGAATAGATTCATAGTCTGTATAGCATTCTAATCTACCCTTTAAACCAAATGCATTAAATATACCTTGTAACTCTTTTAATTTACAGCTTGGTACACCAATAACAAGGATTTTTCCATCAGGAGAACCAATCGAATTATCAACTATAGTTGGTGCTAAATCTGGATAGTGATATTTCGTTAAAACAGTTTTTAAGTTATTGTTTTTAAAGGCTTGTGTAAGTTCTTCTGTAAAGTATCTAATCGCTTCACCCAATAATGATGCATCATTCATGATATTAACATGTGTTACCAATTGAATTCCTCCTCTACAATTATTTCTTTTTGTCGGTTTAATGTTTTTAGTTGTTCTTTTACAGTTTTGATTTCAGTTTCTATCATTCGTATACGATTGACCACTTCTATTTGTCTTTCAATAGAAACTTTAGGAATTTGCAATGTTTTTAAATCTTTAAGAGATAAAGACTTGATTAATTGACCCACTGCAAAACGTTCTATTTGTTCACGACCAGCCTTACTATTAAAATAAAGTGCTAGGTATGGTAACAAATATTGGTTTTTATATTTAGGTAATATAGTAATAGAGAATTGGTTACCATTGGCAATCAATTTGTCATTACCTTCAACATATAGCATATTAGATCTAAATGGTGATGTTCTACCCAATAGCCAAGTATCATTATCTAAAAGTGTAAACTTTCTTTTAAGTTTTTCCACATCAATGAATGGGCTTTGTGAATAATCTACAGCATCACCATCAGCATCTTTTGTGTACAAATACCGAACACCTGTATCTATATCTGTAACAAAATCATCTAGTTCTTTAGATGAAATGACTAACCCTCGACTAATATTACAGATTTCACCTAAAGGTACCCCATCAATAATATTAGTTTTTAGAGTATATCGTTTAGGTAATAAATTGTAACCTTCTCTTGCAATAGATTCGATACTTTCAAATCTGCAAACTTCAGGATTATCCAAATTCTCTAGTACTGTAGTTACATCTATATCTTTTTTACGACGCTGTTCTGTATAGGCTTGGCTAGCATCTAAGAACTTAACGCCTTTGTTGTCGTGTGATAGTACGACTGCATAAAGTTCAATACCTACATTCTCTAGTAAGCGATCAGGCAATTCAATAATGGATTCGATATTACCATTTTCAACTAGAAATTGTCTTATTTTTACAGTAGGATTATTCGCCAATGCCGAATTAGTGACTAAGACAACCATTTTACCTGTTTGCTTTAATTTGCTGAAAGCAAATAGAATTTCATGCCATTCACCATCAGTAAATTTAGGTTCTGATAATCCCAATTTAGTCAAGAATAATCTGTCTGGAAATCTTTCCATAACTCTAGGAGAAGGCTTCCAAATAGGGATTATTAAAATCCGATCAAATAATTCTTCTTCGGCGATTTCTCTTGGGGTAACAATACCTTTTAACTTTACGTTTTGTTGAATATTTTCAAGTAATAAAGCTCGTAATTGTAAAATGACCATTAAATCAGGCTGTACGGCATATGCCATATAGTTTAATAAATGTGGTTTACTTACCATATCTATTAAAATACGACCTGGGTTTGCATTACCTTGTAAAAGAGAAAATTCTTCAAGACTACTACAATCTAATAATTCTTCTAATAGAGTATTGAGAGATTCATTATCTTCTCTAACTCCATCATCTCGAATTAAGTTATGTGTATCATAAAATAATGCAACACCTAACAGAAAAGTATCATCTAAATACGCATTATCAGCAATAAACTTTTGAACATATATCTCTCCAATATAAGCTTTCACCATATTTTGAAAGCCCCAGTTCTTAATTTTATTTGAACTGAAATACGCATCTAACAAATTAAAATCACTTTTGTTTTGTTTATAGAAATAAATTAATGCTGCCATAACATTAATATCATGTCTTTCACGACTGTTTGTGAAGTGAACATCATTCCAAGCACGTTTAAATTCTTGCACCTTATCTTGAGCATCAAGATACATTTTTTTCAAATTCATAATTGTGTGTTCCAAGAGAACCTCCATTCTGGTTTTTATAAACCGTTATAAATTACTGTAAAAATTTTGCTCCATTTCTCTAGGAGCCCTTAATTTGGTTTAATTATACCAATCTAACAAACATTATTTTTTAACTCCTGGAATCCAGGAGTCTTATCTTGGTTTAATAATACCATTTCAAAAATTATCTGTCAAGAGGTTTTTAAAAACCATTTTTATTTAATTAAAATAAATGGTCCAACATCTCATAAAGACATAGGACCATATTACACCTTATCTACCAAAACTAAGTTCTTCTTTAAGCAATAGCATTATAGATATATTTAATTTCCTACAACCCATAACATAAAAAATTATTCAGCCTTCTTTTCACTCTCTGTTACAGATTCTTCATTTGGCTCTTCAGCCTTTTCTTTAGCTTCAGTTTTTTCAGCAACTTTCGCTCTAATATCTTTTGCCGCCCCTGCAGATTTTTCTTTAAC
>ERZ773272.956-NODE-956-length-11155-cov-2.962613_pt1 | contig 11155 bp, 8 predicted proteins | sample MGYA00511891_ERZ773272 | MGnify/ENA primary metagenome ERZ773272 (study PRJEB29015, sample SAMEA2738150) | human oral metagenome | biome: human oral; feature: human-associated habitat; material: saliva | place: China | collected 2198 ...
GCTGGTGGGGTGAGTGACTGCTAGGGATAAAACAACGGTGCGCAGTGCCGTGGTTTTCCCTGTCTGCGGCCCACCGCAGATCGCGGCATGCCCGCCGGTTCCCGTAAAGGACAAGATGAGAGGATCTTGGCGCTGATGGTAAGGGCGATCGATAATACCGATGGCTGCTTCCCAGTCACATGTTGCCGGGGTTTCCGTTGTCGCATCCGCTGCCGCGTCTCGGGCAGCTATCACCTCAGAGAGAGGAATAGTATCAGGTAGCGGCGGTAGCCACACTGTGTGCGCTGAAACTCCTTGCTGCCGCCCAGCTTCTTGGGCAATGTCCACAACGGCGTCAAGCAGCGTCGTGGTGTCCTCGTGTGTGTCGCTGTGTTCTTCATCGAGATTGTCATCCGAATCGATGACCTCGGGCGGGGCAATGCTCTCCCAGTCTGTGAATACACGAATGCCACAGGTTTCCACAACCGCTGTTGCAGCTGAGCTGGGCAGCGGTCCAGAGACGTAGCTTGCTTGGAAGCGCGTGACCTCCTCAGCATCGGTTTTGATGTAGCCCGCACCGGGCCGCGCTGGCAGATGGTAGGCATCAACAACGCCGAGTACTTGGCGGGATTCCGCAGCCGAGAATGTTTTCAACCCAATGCGGTAAGACAGATGCGAATCCAATCCACGCAGGCGTCCTTCTTCGAGCCGTTGGCTGGCCAGGAGAAGGTGGATATGAAGGGAGCGTCCGAGGCGTCCCACGGCGACGAAAAGGTCGGCGAAGTCAGGGTGTTGGGCAAGAAGCTCGGAGAATTCGTCGAGGACAATGAGCAGGGCTGGGAGCGGTTCAAGGTCAGGGTTGTCTGCGCGGGCTTTGTTGTAGTCGTGGACATTGGCGTAGTTTCCGCTGGCACGGAGTACTTCTTGTCTGCGGTTGAGTTCACCACTGATGGCATCGTGCATGCGCTCGACCAGGGTGGATTCTTCGGCCAGGTTGGTGATGATAGCGCTCGTGTGTGGGAGCCGATCAAGCCCCAGGAAGGTCGCACCGCCTTTGAAGTCGACGAGCACAAAGTTCAGTTCTTCCGGCGAGTGCGTGACCGCCAGCGCAAGGACCAAAGTTTTGAGCAGTTCAGATTTGCACGAATACGGGGTGTATGTGGTCAATCCCGTATTCGGTCCGGCTCTGCCGGTCGCGGGCGCATCCCAGCATTACAGCGCCTATGCGTACCGAGCGTCGCTAGCGCTGCCCGGTGCTTGCTCGCCGGGTGCGGGCGTTAGCGGCGCAGCCTGTGCTCAAGAATCGGTATCAATGCGCTCTAGTGCGCGGTAAATTGTCGGGCGCGAGACGTTGAATGTCCTGGCTACTGCACTAATAGACTTGCCGCTATCGACCAGCTCTTTCGCCACTTGTGCCTGCTCGTTGTCGAGCTTCGGCTTGGGGCCAGCGACCCGGCCCTGTGCACGGGCGTGCTCCACGCCCTCACGGGTGCGCTGGACGAGCAGGTCACGCTCCCACTCGGCTAGAGATGCCATCACATTGACAACGACTTTGTCTGCCGGTCGGCTTGTGTCGAGCGCTGGCTCAAGCACACGCACGTTGATGCCACGCTCGGCCAGATCGGCGATGGTTGTCACGGTGTCCACGAGGTTGCGGCCGAGTCGGTCGAGACGGGTCACGACGAGTGTGTCGTCTGCGCGGGCGTAGGCCAGGGCTGCGTCGAGGCCTGGCCGCTGCCACTTGGTGCCGGAGATCGTGTCAGTGTAGATGTGCCGAGGATCGCACCCATCATCAACGAGAGCCTCACGCTGGGTGTCGAGTGACTGTCCCTGGCGCGAGGTGCTGACGCGAGCGTATCCGAGAAGCATGGCTACTCACCCTCAATGGTTGGTGCGGCATCGATAGCAGCAAACACGTCGAGTCTGGATTCTTGCTGTTGGAGCTGGTCACGCATAATGCGCTCCATGTAGTCCCAGTCGGGATCGCCGGTAGTTGTGACGGGGAGTTTGATCAAAAGGTCTTTGACAACATCTGTGGTCAACATGACTGTGAACGACGCCTCAAGTGATGCCCGGAGAGCGGCACAAAGGAACAAGGCTTGATTTTTGTTCAAGTGTCCCCGTCGGAGCATGAGCAAGCCGTTACCGCTGCTGTTTGCAAGAAAATCATCTTCTTGCCAAAAGGCACTGCCGTCCACGGTGTTAACAGTGATGCGCTTACCCTTCTCAAGGTCATCATCCGATTTGGGTTCGAGATGACTAGTGATCCCGTTGTTGAAGGCGCTGTTTGTTACGTACGGGACCTTACCGGGGGCGTAAGAGTTGATCGTACGCCTTTTAGCTCGGGTGATCGAGTCGAATAGATTTTTGACTTCAAACTCTCCCCATCCAGATACGTCGATTTGTGTAGGCTGAGCGGTATTGAGCGCGACCAGAGAGTTAAGCTTCGCTTCCTGTTGGGTGAGCTGGTCACGCATGATGCGTTCCATGTAATCCCAGTCGGGATCGCCAGCAGGCGTGACCGGTAGAAACACAGTCTCCTCAGCGAATGCTTCGCCCGTTCGCTTCCAGGCAAAGCTGTAACCGTAGCGCTCGATACTTTTGTTCAGGCACGCTACGAGGAACAGGCCATTCCAGTGGTTAAGCTTGGGGTGATATCCCAGTTGGAGATCGCTACTGGCCACAAACGGTTCTGGTTGGTATGTGTTTCGCCCAATACCGCCATTACCATTGACGATCATTGCAATGCAGTTACCGTCGCTCGTCAGCGCACCCGCAGCGTCCTCGACATCACGCACGTAGCCATTGTTCGCAAAGCTAGCTGCGATGTAGGGTACATTGCCGTCCATGAAACTACCTGCACCACTGCCACGGCCGCGCTCGATACGAGGAAACAGCTCTGTGACCAGAAACTCACCCCATGCAGAGGTGTCGATCGCACTCATTTCTGTACCTCCCAGCGAACAGTGCCCTCACCGTCAGTGATCTCTGCACTGTAGGTAGCGAGTAGCCCCAGACGTTCGCGCGTAGCAGCGGCGTCAACACCACGCTGGAACATAACGTAATCCATCGCAGTTCGGGCCAGGTCTTCCTCACTCAACTCGAAGGACTTCACCGGCGCCTGCCAACTCAGGCACTCATCAGTGCTGTGCCACTGACCGGTATCGAACCGCGAGTCATCGTGGCGCTCAATGGCATCAACCCAGTAATCCTCTAGCTCAGGCCACTTATTATGCACGTCGTGGCGACCCTTGTTCTTAACAGTAATCAGGCCGTCCTCTTCGATGTTGACGGCGTAGAACTGCTTACCGTCCTGTGGCACGCCAGCCTCGAAAATGAAGATGGAGGTGGTAATACCGACACCGAAGAAGAGGTTCTCAGGCAGCTTGACAACCTTGGTGAGTCGGTGGTTACGCAAGATACGGGCCATCTGTGCCTTACCCGTTTTTTCAAGTTTCTTGTCGGGCAAAATGAACCCGCACAGCACGCCACGGCCCATGCTGTTGAGTACGTTCTCAACGATCTTCATGCATCCGAACTTGTTCTCGTACGGAGGGTTCATGAGCACCTTGGTGGCGCCGGTGGATTCCATCCAGCTTGCTGCAGTCTCAGTACGCGAGTCCAGGTGCGCGAGGTTGGTCTTGCCGTCCTTGTGGATCAGCATGTTCGCACAGGCCAGGGCGAAGATTTCACGGTCGAACTCGATGCCGTAGAGCTGCTCCCGCTTGATCTTCTTAGCCTTGCGGGTCTTGACCCCACCGGCCTCTTCGATCATGTTCGCCATCGACTTAACCAGGAACGCACCCGAGCCACAGGCGGCGTCGAGGATACAGTCATCCTTATTGACGTCCAGTAGGCGGTACATAAAGCTGGTGATGTGGTCAGGCGTGAATACCTGGCCGGACTCAGACTTCTTCTTGTAGCGGTTGAACTCGTTGAAGAAGATGGCCATGACATCCTCGCCGTTCCAGGCCGAGGAGTTAATGAGGCCAGAGATTTCTGTGACCCACTCAATGAACTTGGCGATCAGGTCAGTCAACCGCTTCATTTCGCGGGGGTCGTCGTTGTCCGTGGAGACATTCATCTTGATCTCGGAGTAGACCTCAGAGAGCAGCTGGAGCTTCGAGTTCTGCTCCTTGTCCTCGCGGATGGCCTTGTTCAGGGCGTTGAGAATACTGTTGTGGAACTCGTAGTAGTCCATACCCGGCACCAGGATGGCGTCATAGCGCCGCGCAACCAGGGCACAGGCTGTGAAGATCATGCGGTGGTAGAGGTTCTTGATGCCGAAGTCACCGTGTAGCGAGTTGTTGATCCGCATGGTCAATTCGTAGATGCGGCTCTTGTTGATCGGCTTTTCGAGCAGCCGGTCGAAGTAGTACTCACGGGACTGGAGTTCATCAGGCACGTCAAGTGGCTCACCGTTGACATAGGCGCGGGTGCGCTCACCGTCATAAACGATACCGATTACGGAGTCGTAGCGGGTGCGGATGACATCGCAGTATCTCTCGACTTGCTCCTTAAGCTTGGGAGAGTCTATAGGCGTTGAGTCTTGAGCCTTGGTTTCCAAGGCGATGGCCACAAGCCCCCGATCATAAGGAAGATACCAGCCATCAGGCTTAAGCGAGAGCCCCTCGCCAGTGAAGCCCAAGGACTTGAGTGTGGTGATTTGGCCGACGCCAGCTCGGGCGCACTGCGGGTTGACGTCATCGAAACCCAGAAGTCTGCCCGCTTGCGCGCGGACCTCATCTTCAGTTAAGGGCCTGTGGCTCATGTCCTGCTACTTTCTTAATGTTCACAATCGGTCGATCTCGTACACCTAGCTGCCGCCGCGCCGAGATGTACGCGCAGCCTAGAATTAGGTGTACGAAATCGCTGTACGTAATACATAGTGTAATATAATTGCAGGATTAACGATACCGTACAGTGGAAATAGTTTTATCTACTGCTTCCAAGTAATTTTCACACGATGTGGATCGAATACCTTCGCACCAGGCTTGCCAGGCAAGATGTGAATGTCCATCAATAGCCGGGTGAGTCGGCGTTTGTCCTCAACAGAAGCACTGCCCCACCACTCTGCAAAGTCCGGCCCATCGGCAAGCTCTGTAGCGAGTGGGTCAGCGTCGTAACTAACTGCCAGCTCACGAAGTGCCTCATCGAGGCCTGCAATCTGAGCCTCGATCTTCTTTGGCATTCGCGCGAATGTAGACATGTCAACTTCTTCATTGATGGCAGCATCTTCAATTTGCCCACGCTTAGCCAAAAGCGCGTTTCGCTGTCCCGTCAGCTCTTGTAGCTGCTCTGTAAGAGTGTCATCCTCAGTTGCGAGTGCTCGCCTCAGTGTGTCCACGGCATCAGGCTGCTCCATGCGCTTAAGAATGACAGCTTCGATAAGCTCGTCGACTTCAGCGCCGATGGATACGTGTGTGCCACCAAGCTCTGACCTTTTGCATGTGTAGTAGCGACGAGGCTCGCCGTTCTTATTCTTCCGGTTACGTGCGTACATTTCTTATTCTTCCGATTACGTGCGTACATTGGATCTCCACACGTACAGGTCAGAACATAGGCGAGAAAGTAGCGCGGCGCGTTGCCACTATGTGAGCGCCGCCGAGCTGGATCACGCAGGATCGCGTCAAGCTTTTCGCCCGTAGCCTCGTCGATGATGGGCGGCCAGTTACCTTTGCCGACGATTTGGCGGTCTTTGACAAGGCGGAAGCCGGTTTCCGGATCGGTGGGGTTAAACGTACTTAAGCCACGCACACGCGGGTTGAGCAGGATATCTCGCAGTGTCGGAGCTGCTATGGGCCTGCCCGATGTAGCAGTGAGACCACGTGCATGGAAGACCTCGCGCACTGTCTCACGAAGGGTCTTACCAGCAATGACCATCGAAGCAGCATCGAGAATGGCCTTAGCCTCTTCGTCGATGACAGTCACGGCGTCAGCCTCGTAACCGAACATCCGCCGCCCGCCCGTCTTGGGCCTACCTGTCCGAGCACGGTCTTCATAGGCAGCGCGGATACGTGCAGCACGGTCAATGGACTCCTGCTCAGCGATAAGACCAAGAATAACGATGGTCAGCCGCGACGCAGGGTCACTGGGGTCGATGTTGTAGCCCCGGTTTGCTTTAACAGTGACGCTGTATTTCTCGCATAGCTCAAAGAGCGCAAGCGTGTCTTTGGTGCGGCGCGTCAAGCGGTCGAGTGCATAGACATAGATAACGTCGATCTCACGGTTCTCGATGGCGTGGATCAGTTTGTCATACTCAGGTCGATACTCACCTGAAAAGGCGGAGATGTTGTTGTCCACGTAGGTGGCAACCACCTCAGCCTCGTCAGCCTCGTCAGCCTCGGCTTGTTTGGTGGCGAGGTGCATCTGTCGTTTTACACCTGCCTCTTCCTGCTTATCTAGTGATATACGCGCGTAGATTGCTGCACGCTGCGTCGCAATAATTGCCATGCGACCTTCGTACCCCATTCCCTAAGTCTGAATTGCCCGATACTGTGCCCCCTATGCACAAGCCATACGGCCCCACACCACCGTGTGCGGATTCTTTGAGGTCCAAGAGCAACGGCCTGCCTGTATCGCCCAATCCGAGTGGCACCACAAGACGCTGCCGAGCTGTCTCGGGCGTGGTGTGAGGTTGCCATAGTGCGCCGGGAGTGAGCTGGTCAATGCTGCCCACACCAAGCAGAGATAGGAAGTCACCGGAAGCGGTAGCGGAGTCGGTGTCTGCGGGACGTCGATACGCGTTCATGGCTTTGGCCACAGCACATGCTTGGTTTTCGGTGATCAGATCGGGGCTGCCCAGCGGTTCTGGGCCGCTCATGGTGTGTGCGATCAGCTCGTCACCTTCGACGCTGAGGCACAGCCCTTCGTCGCGGGCGCGAGCCCCCAGAGCTGTGTGTTCGTGGGAACCGACGTCAATGATGGTGGTCCAGTAGGGATCGTCGATGAAGGATTCCACTCCAGTGGTAGTCACGGAATCCACAATCAGAATGCGGTAAGCGGCGTAGTCGATGGTGCGTGTGTGGGGCAACCATTTCACCCATTCCCAACCACCACCAAGAACCTTGATGCCCACGCTTTCAGGGCCGTGATGAAACACGAGCTGCAGCACCAACGCACGCGCCATATCCGCAGCGTGGGGCCCGGAAATCCCCAGGAAGCGGAACGCTCGTAACTGGATGGAAATGGGCATTTTCTCCAGCGTCCCTACGGACCGGACGGTGTGCCGCAGAGCGACAGCACACACCGGGTCAAGGTCTTCGGCCGCACCGGAATCCTGCACGTCAATGGGGGTGCACAGGCGCGTGGCACCAACGCCCATGCGAATTTCTAACGCATCAGGATCGTTGGCGTTGCGTTCCCACATACGTCGCGACCCCACATGCGACCACATAAACGCCGGATCGGGGTGTTTATGCAACTCGTGCGTGCGCTGCGCTTGTCCGTTTTTCAGGGCTTTCGCGCGCAACACACCAATGTGGCGCATGAAAATCCTGCGGGTTTCATCGGGATCATCGGCCTGCTGCGGGGCGAACATAGTGGCAACACTCATGAGCATCATCAGCGGAAACACCAACATTCCTGGGTTCGCGTTGCGTAACACAGCCCCAATCCCGCCGGAACCATTACGGCTGTTGAGCACCATTAGCCCCATCATCCCGACGAACGCCAACACCATAACCAGCGGTAACAACAATCGAACCATCGGCACCGGCTGCGGTCGCACGGCAGCCGGAACAGGTTCCGCAGTCAAGGTTCCCGATGGTAACGGCGGCGCTGGTTCGCGTTCCGCGTACGCTAACGGCACCACAATGGTGCTCGACGCAACAGCATGTGATGGTGAAACATGTGGTGCTGACAACTGGGAAACACCCCCCTTTTTATGTTTTTTCAACGCCGGTTTCCCCCACCGGCTGGACATAGCGAATATTCTACGCCATGCTTGTGATAGTTGCACGGGGGAGGCAGTGCAACCACAGCACATTCACACGTCACAAGGGGGTAATGGTGGCCACTGACAGCGCCTTGCGCATCACCATCCGCATTGATATTCCAGATAGCGCTTATCCCAGCACCTGCATTGACCTTGCGGTTCCGCGCAACTCCAGCATCGCTGAGATTCTTGATGAGGTACTCACACTCGCCGATGCCCCACGCATCAGCCGCCCCTGGCAAGCCACCACTGCTGCGGGTGTGCTTATCGACGCCGCGCAACCGCTCGCCCACACACCACTCACCCACGGGAGCACCATAGTTTTATCGCCACACCGCGACGTGGAACCACCCGTCCTGTGCGACGCAGCAGAATCCTTCATCGACCACGGCACGACCCGTCAGCACACTGGGCTGACCACATTAAGCACCCTAGTGGGCATCATTCTCATCATGTGCTGTGCCATGTCACCACTGACGGGTATCATTCCGCTGGGGGCAAAATTTTTGGTCGTGGCGCTCTTAACACTTATTGTGCTAACCCGCATGCGCTCTACGGCATCCTTATTCAACGATTCACCAGATGGCGACTCAACGGGGGCCTTAGCCGCGCTGAGCATCCTGTGCTTGACCAGTGTCATCTGCACGTGCCTCGGCGCACTCAGCTTCATCATTCCGTTCCCCATCGCATCAAGCCAGCTCTCCACTGTGCCATGGGCCGGACTGGTCACCGCACTATGCGGCGCAACCATGTTGATCACCTGCCACATTCTGGGGACACCACCACTGCGGCTCACTGTGGCATGTGCTACCGCACTCACTGTCATCGCGTGCACCAGCGCAGCGTTCGCACTCACCTCAACCCCCAGCAGCATTGCCGCCGCCACCTGCGTCATCGCCACCGTCCTGGTCGCACTATCGCCATGGCTGTCCCTCCGGTTCGCCGGGCTACGCGTCCCACAACTGCCCTCGGCGGGTCAAGACTTCAACGTTGCCGACATTCCCATTGACAATCCCGAGGCCAGGGCCTCCCGCGCCACCGCACTTCTCGACGGCATTCTCATCGGAACAGTGGCCTGCGCCATACCAGCCATGATTGTGCTCAGCCTCCGTGGCGACGGCTACACGGCAGCTCTCTGCGCAGCCAGCGCCGGGGCTGTCCTCGCCCACGCTATGCGACACCGCAGCATCCTCGCACTCTGGTCCCTCTGGTCATGGGGCATGACCAGCATCGCCGCTATCGGACTCTGCCTGCTCTTTGCAGGTAAAAACACGCCCCTGCTCTGCATCGGGGCACTCGGCGCACTCGTATGCACCACCGCACCGCTGTGGGCGCATCACATCAAAACCCTCTCCCCCACTACGCTCAACTGGCTCGAACGCTTCGAATCCCTCGCCGTCGCAGCCACCATTCCACTCGCTGCGCATCTTCTTGGCATTTTTAGCCTGATCAGGGGACTCGGATGAGACGCCACCACGTCACCGCTGTCGCTGCCACAGCGTTGCTTCTGTGCGCTTCCGCACCCTGTGCCGACGCCCAACATACCACCACACCGCCCCCCCCAGCGTGCGCCCGCAGCGTTCCGACCGACCCTCCCCTACGTGCCGACACCGCGCGGGCGGCGTCGAAAAGCTCCCTCAAACCAGCACACTCGATAGCCACTGGACGAAACGTCAAAGTCGCCGTCATTGATACTGGGGTCGCACCCCACCCGCGCCTCCTACCCCGGCTTGACGCCGGTGCCGACCTCCTTGGGGAACACAACCCCCTCCACGACTGCGATGGCCATGGCACCATTGTTGCTGGTCTCATTGCTGGAGCCGCCGGACCTGATGACTACGTGGGCATCGCTCCGGACTCCACCATCATCAGCATCCGACAAACCAGCGCCCACACGCGTGACAACGACCACGGCGGCACCCTCGAATCCCTCACCACCGCCATCCACCGCGCCCTCGACCTTGGCGCGCAGGTCATCAACATCTCCGTGGTCTCCTGCGTCCCTGGCGCACTGCGCACTCATCCCGACGGTGCGAAACTCCGGCAAGGGCTTGATGCAGCACTCCGCCGCGCCGAAGAACAACGCACCGTCGTTGTTGCAGCCACCGGCAACATTGGCACAAACTGTGAACCTGACAGCATTGTCTACCCCGCGCATTCATCAACCGTGTTGGCTGTGTCTGCACAGGATGAGCCACACACCATCGCAACCTATTCCATCCCACCCAGCGGGGTATTGCTGTCCGCGCCGGGCACAACGCCAGTGGGGCTCTCACCTGATGTTGGTGAACCCCCTGCCAGTGTTTTTGCAGCGGGGATGGTCACCGAGCAGGGCCCATCCTCATTTACTGGAACAAGTTTCGCCGCGCCTATCGTCTCTGGCACGGCGGCACTGTTGAAGGAACGCTACCCGGACGATACTGCACTGCAAATTCGCGCCCGGATTATTGAAAGCGCCGACCCGGGGACCGGGGCGGTGTCACCGTACCGCGCCCTGACCCAAGTTCCGGCAAAGTACAGCACCATCACGCACCGTCAACAGGCAGTTGAGCCTGTCGCCACCAACGATGACATCATGCGTCGGTGTGGAATTGCCGTGGTGGTGATCGTCATGGTGTTGCTGGGGTGGGTGATAGTAGCCCGCGTGAAAAGCTTGCAGGCTGTGCCAGATGCACGTGAATGCTAGTAGGTGGGAAGCATGGCTTGCTTCTTGGCCAGCTGGGAACCGCTGGGCAGGAGTCTGATAATCGACCAGGGCGCAGTCGCGGGTGTGCGTACCCCTAGCGCTTCGAGTTCTTCGTGGGAGGCCACCCGGTGCGTTATTCCCGTATCAGACACCACAAAATAACCGTGTCCCGAGTCCACCCCCACCCCGGTTCCAGGTCCAACGTAGGTGCGGGCGAGGCTGTCACCGCTTAAGGCAACACCACGTCGTGGTTGGGTGCTGTGGGCATCATCAACAAGGTCTTCAGCATCCACGCTCACCACGCCGTCCGCGTCTGTGGCGCACACTCGGCTTTCGGGGCGCAGATGAATCAACATCAGTGGCTCGGTCGGAAGCGTGATAGGGGCGGGTGGAGCGTCCGGGTGTTCCGCCAGGATACCCGCGTTGACTCGTGTTTCTTTGATGTTGGCATCACGCAGAATGTCGTGTTGGAAGGATGTGATGGGCTGGATACCGTTCTCATAACGCACCCACGCACCACCGTCAGACACCAGGACTTCACGCACGTTATTGGG
>ERZ773272.963-NODE-963-length-11096-cov-25.215560_pt1 | contig 11096 bp, 12 predicted proteins | sample MGYA00511891_ERZ773272 | MGnify/ENA primary metagenome ERZ773272 (study PRJEB29015, sample SAMEA2738150) | human oral metagenome | biome: human oral; feature: human-associated habitat; material: saliva | place: China | collected 2198 ...
GATTACAATGATTCAAACAAGAACAGGTACGTACGATATTACTTACCATATTGTTTTTGTAACAAAATATAGAAAGAAAATATTTAATAATGATAAAAGAAAACAAGAATTAAAAGAAATTCTAACAAAACTTTCTGAAGGTAATAATTCAACAATTATTGAAATAGAAATTGTAGATGATCATATACATATGGTTGTATCAATACCACCTAAAATCGCTGTTTCTGATATTGTTAAAAGCTTTAAAGGGACAAGTGCTAGAGAGTGGTTTAAACTTTATCCAGAAGATAAATTAAAACTATATAAAGGTCATCTTTGGTCACCAAGCTTTTTTGTTAAAACTGTAGGTTCAGTTAACAAAGATATTGTTTTAAATTATGTTAAAAATCAATTAACTGATGAACCAAAATAATATATTTCATACCCGATTCATCTCTGCATTAAAATACCGAGTTTTCTCGGATATTATAACCAAAAAAAAAAGAGTTAGAATATCTAACTCTAATAAATCAATTCCATGAAATCTTCTTCAAAGTTTTCCATTTCAGGATCAAATATATCTTCACCAAATTCTGGTTCTTCAAATATCGGTTCATCTATCAATTCTTCACTTATTTCATTTACTACTTTGGTACTTACATCAACCACTTCTTTTGTTACTGAAGCGATAATAGACTCATCACGAATACTTGCTTTTTCTTCTGGTTTACCATGTTCTTCAAGTATAACTTTTTCAGTTTCCTCAACTCCGTCACGCATTCCAATTGGACCAATTTCATGAAGTAGTTCATCTGTTGTCATGTTAACTTTATCCTGAAGTCTAGCAAGAATAGTCATTTCATAATGAAAAGCTAACTTCATTTGTTCAACTGAAGCATTGTATTTTGCCTTTTTTGGACGCTCATACTCTGGAATATACGCTGAATCCAAAATATAATCAGTAGCATCAAGTACTTCTTGTGTAAGTGGTAATTCATCTAACTTTCTATTTTCCACAGAAGCAAATTCACGAAAATGATTAACAAATTCACTTGGAAATTCATCTAATGAATATGTATTATTTTCAGTTCTAAACACATTGTTCTTAAAATCCATAATAGCAATAATGTCTTTAGGTTCATAACCTATTTTTTTAAAATAGAGTTTATTTCTATCACTAAATGAAGTATATTCATACTTTTCAATTTCTTCGTTAAAATTTTTCATTCTTCCTTTACCTTCTTTAATTATAGTTCCAATTCATTATTTTTATTAATACTATCATTAAGCTGATTCATTATATCTACAAATTCTTCTTCTGTTATTTCAGAACTTACGCCAAATGGTTTATAATCATCATCAAAATCACCATCTATATATCGAACATTTGAAGCTGAATCATTAATTTGATCCATACCTAAAGCTTGTCTAAATAATTCTTGGTTTTTATTTATATTACCTGTCATCTTTGTATTATTAATATTTTCTCTCATAACATCTAAATCTACTACATCTTTATTTTGATTAAATATATTTCCTGCACGTGCCATAATATCACCTCTATATTTTATTTCATTTTCTATTTTTTTTCAACATCTTCATTAAAATTTTCCATAATAAAAAACCCTTTAATTATCTTTCTAAACCTTCTTCTTGTTCAACTTTATTAAGTTCGTTCATAACTGCAACAAATTCTTCTTCTGTTATAACATCTTTAATATCACATGTATCATAAGAATCAATAAGCTGATCCATATCACTAAGGTTATCCATATCACGAGTGAAAGCATCGATATAAGTAGTAACATTTTTATACTCATGTTTATTTTCACCCATATCTAAAACGTAAACACTATACATTGAATGTTTATCTGTATAATCACTATACAAATCATATTCACCAAGTTCACCGTCCAAAGTTAAAACATAACTACCCATATTCCAATCCACAGGTAACGTTTCAAAATCCATATTACCATAAGTTTCAACACCATAAACATCAAAATTAACAGTATCCCCTGTATAGCTTTGTTCAATTACCATTTTACGTTTAATTTCTTCGTTTTCACTTTTTAAATCAATAACTGTATTAAAACCATCAAAAGTTACTGCGTTATCTTTATATTTTTCATCTGCTTTTAAACTTTGTAAATTAACAACATATGTATAAAAAGGTTCAGACTCATCATTAAAATCTATATGATTATCTATAAAAAACCCGTCTTCCTGACAGCTTAAAACTTTATATGTTTCACCTTTATAATCAGGATATGTAGATATTATATCATAATTTCTTGTATCTTCGTTGTATTCAGCTTTTAAATCAAATTCCTTTAATTTATCTTGTATATTTTTATCTTCAAAAATACTCATATTTTCACCTCACAAATATTATATCACCATTATAACATAAAAAAAAATATATCCCAAATTAAAATAATATGAGATATGTAGTTCTTATATTTTTATCTAATTAATCCTTGATCATCGGATTCATTCACTTCATTTATAGCATTAATAAAATCTTGTTCAGAATAATTTAAATGTGAATTATTTTCTTCAGGTTTTGTAAACATTTTGTTAACCTGATCAGTATGATAATTAAGATATTCATCTTGAAATTCTTTATAAATATTATTATCAATAACATTTTCATCTAATAACATTTGTGTAATTTTAACTTCTGAGAAATTCTTATTACCTTTATCAAATAATTTATCAAATTCACTAGATTTACTATGGTCATTAAAATAATTAATCGATTCACTTAAAAACTTAGTATCTGCATGAAGTAATCCTTTAATCGGTAACTCAGACGAATAACTAGCAATTTCTTTTGTTTTAATAGTCTCAACAGGAATTTGATTGTTTTTATCATTTACAGAGATAACCCGAGAAAGCTCGGTATTTTAATGCCGAGATGAATCGGGTATGAAATATATTATTTTGGTTCGTTACTTAATTGATTTTTAACATAATTTAAAACAATATCCTTGCTAACTGAACCTACAGTTCTAACAAAAAAGCTTGGTGACCAAAGATGACCTTTGTATAGTTTTAGTTTATCTTCTGGATAAAGTTTAAACCACTCTCTAGCACTTGTTCCTTTGAAACTTTTAACAACATCAGAAACAGCTATTTTAGGTGGTGTCGAAATAACCATATGTACATGATCATCTACAATTTCCATTTCTATAATTGTTGAATGGTTACCTTCAGAAAGTTTAGTTAGAATTTCTTTTAATTCTTGTTTTCTTTTATCATTATCAAATATTTTCTTTCTATATTTTGTTACAAAAACAATATGGTAAGTAATATCGTATGTACATGTTCTTGTTTGAATCATTGTAATCATCTCCTTTTTATATTAATTATAATATACTTTTAAACAATTGTCAACTCTTGACTTTTTAAAATACATATGTTATAATATAATTAAATAAAATTTATGAAAGGAGAATTGAATATGACTCGTAACAATGAAACAACTCCAACATTTGTTGTTAAAGTACTACTAGATTTAAAAGCAAATGATTATAGAAGTGTTGAAAAAAGCATGAATGTTGCTAATTCAATCTATAACGATATGTTATCAGAAGGTAAAAAACGAATTAATAGATTACGTGCTGATGAAAACTATTGGAAGTTAATCAAAGATTATAACGATGCAAAAGAACATAATGAAAAACGTTCTAAAATCAAAGATAAAGCAAAAAAAGCTAAAGTACCTGTTATAGATACGAAACCAATTAGTACTTCAATTAATAACATGGTTAAATCTTATGGTTTATCACAGACTGATTTTGAAACATTTTTAAGAGATCGTAGACATAACTTAGATTTTTACAAAACTTTATCAACACCTGAAATACAAGTTATTGCTAAACAAGCATTTGATACGATTAAAAATGCAATCTATTTTAAAAGCAAGATTAAAAATCTGAAATTCAAGTCAAAATACAAAGATTCTTCTTTCAGAAATAAACGAAATGATACAGGTCTAAAATTAATTGAGAATGAAAGTGATAAATATGCTTATAAACTAATCTTAGGTAACAAACATGAAATTAATATTAAAAGAAATGCATTCACAACATACCAACAAAATTGTATGTTAAGAGCAGAGAAAATTAAATATGTTCAAATTCAAAAATCTAAAATAAAAGGTAAATTCCGTTATTATCTTGTTATATATTTACAAGGTACTCCACCAACTAAACATACAGTAGGAACTGGTGTTGTTGGTTGTGATAATGGTGTATCTACTTTAGCGTATGTAAGTGATAAAAAGCTAGAATTAGTTGATTTAGTACCTGAAAAATGTCTCAGAATTGAAGAAGGAATTAAACGTCTTAATAAGCAAATAACTCATAAATTTAGATTGTTAAACCCAGAATGTTTTGATAAGAATAACAAAGTCATTAAAGGTCAAAAAATGACTAACCGTTCTAATAATTTAACTAAACTTATGAATAGAGTTCAGAAGAAACAACGTAAAATGCGAATCTATAGAAATGAACTTCAAAACAAAGTTTGTAACGACTTACTCTCACAAGGTAATGTTATACAATTAGAAAAAATGAATGTAAAAGCATTACAAAAACGTTCAAAAAACATTAGAATTAATCCTAAAACAAATAGACCATATTCTAAAAAACGTTTTGGAAAAAGCATTTTAAAAGCATCACCTAGTTCATTAGTTACATTACTCAAGAATAAAGCTGCTTCAAGAGGTGCTAAAGTTATAGAAATTAATACTAAAGATACAAAACCTAGTCAATACAATCATATACTTGATGATAATGTTAAGAAAACATTAAATATTAGAATATATGATTTAAGTGATGAATATCCAAATGTTCAAAGAGACCTTTATTCCGCAATTCTAAATAAATATACTATTCAACATACTAAAAATGATAAAGTTACTTACACAATAGATAAAACAAGATTAACAAATGAATTTGAAACATATTATAAATTAATGCAAAGTGAAATAACTAAAATAAGAAATGAAAATAAACGTCTTAGTTGGTACGTTTCTTAAAAACTAACTAAATAATTATAGTGGCAGATTGACAAACTCCACTTTAAAAATGCGTTTACTTATAGTTATTTGAGTCTTTTAGATTTAAAGAGCTGTAAACGAAAATCCTCAAATACTCCTAACAACGAGATCTAATTCGTAAACTATTTACAGAGAAATCTGTAAAAAGAGCTTTTTAGAAGCAGTTCTATGTGAGTAATAAGATACCTTTTAATTTAAAAAGGAATCATGGTATTTCAATGCCGTGAGGACGTCAAAATCTTTAAATTTATCATCATTTGAAGAATCTATATAATCCATAAATTTAACAAGACAATTTAAATCACCTTCGTTTTCTTTTAATTTTTCTAATACAGATTTATGTGATAATTTAAAACCACTCTTATAATCCTTAATATTAATAAAATCTTCATTAATTATTGAAGGTGTATAATAATTGAAGTTGAACAATTCTGTTGAAAATCTATCATATTCCTTAGTTGAAAGTAGTTTAAAATTACTATCAAAATAACTACGATCTGAAACTTTTAAATTATATTTTTCTAATCTCTCATTTAATTCATTAACATATACCATAACTACCTCTCCATTCCTTTATCGTGTTCTTTATTCGTTACTGATTTAACAGCATCAATAAAATCTTGTTCTTTACCATTAACAACATTCCTATACAAATCATTATCGATTAAATCTTGTTCTAATAAAAATTCATCTAACGCATGACGATTAACTTCTTTATTTGGTTTAGTCCAAACATGATCAAAACTATTAATTAAATCTCTATTTTCTACAACAAAACTATTTTCTAAAAACGCATTTATTTCATTATTAAATAATGAACCATCTAAACATTGTTTCTCAAAATCTTCTTTTGAAACTACCTTACTAAAACTTGCAAAATCATCAACAGCTAATTTAAAATTACCTTGCAAATGTCTATCACTAGACTCGTCATAAGATTTAAATTTTTGTGTCACAATATGCTTATAATTTTCTACGTTCTCAACTTCTTTATCATAAGGTACTTGATAAACAATTTTTTTATCAAAATCTATATTATTTAATTTACCATTACAAACATTATCTTTTTCAATAAGTGCATATGCATAATGATTAAAATTAACATCTAATTTAATATTATTATCTTCAATTTCTTCATGTTTAATTAAAACTCCGATTCTATCACGGTCGATTAAATCAACACCAAAAACATGAAAATCATCATGACCTAAAGTAAGCAATCTTGGTAATCTATCATTAGTACGACATAATCTTACCAAATTCATTTCTCTTTTAAATTTTTCAAACTCTTTATCATCTTGAGCAATTTCATTAATTTTATTTATTTTATTAGAATCAATCCCATCTAACAAAACTTCTTCACCATCTTTATTTAGTACAATTGAATATAATGCATCATTACCAAACCTATAACCAAATCTGTTATCTGGAGCAATTCTTAAATTACTTTCTTCTAATCTTTTTTGTGCAATTTCACTTAAGTTATATCCATCTTTCATTTTAATTACCTCACAAAATATTATAACCTCATTATAACACAAAAAGCCATATATCCCAAATTAAATTAAATGGGATATATGCTTAATTATTACATTTCTAAAGTATTATCTTGTTCTTTTTGAATTACACTTTTAACTGCATCAATAAAATCTTGTTCTTTAATTTCAACAGCTTCTTTATCTAACCCACCAGCAACTTTTTCAGATTCTGGTATATTATGTTTTTCAGCATCCATTTTATCCACCTCTAAAAATATATGTTTATCATGTAAATAATCGAACGTGTGACCTAAATTATATTTAATACGGTCATGCTCCATCTCCCAAACTTCTTTATCTAGTAATTTTAACTCATAATCACTAAAAGCACGTTCTAAATCAGGATAATCACGTAAATCTACTTCACCATTTTTAATTGTTTCATTAACTTCTTTATAAACTTCACCGAAGTTAGTTCCTATTTTATCAAGTTCTTCATCATACACACCATCAAAAGCTTCTAATAAATCACCACGATGTGTATATAAATGAGTTTTTGCTGGATTATACTCAAATGAAGTTACTAATTCTGTATACTTGTCATTATTTAACTTCTGGGAAGTTTTTAAAAATGATTCAAAATCCCTTCCACCTTTACCATTAGCTAATAAATAAGCACGAGAATTACTTACAACCATAGAATATTTATGATCAACTTGTGGCGAGAAATTTCTACCAAATTCAGATATTTCACCAGTTTTATCAAGTTCCTCTAACTTTATTTTATCATCAATATCACTTTTAGCATAAAACTCACCATAATATTGTAATTTATCTAATTGTTCTTTAATATCTTTTTCCATAATATACTACCCCTTAATGCTCAATTGACCAATTACGTGTATTTTTACGTTTACTTACATTTTCATTGATCTCAGAAATCTGTTTAGCAAAGTCTTCTTCACTAAAATCTAACGTTTCTTCTTTATCAAACTTATTAAGTAATTCCACTTCTTCTTCGAAGTTCTCTTGTTCAATATTCTCCTTATGCTCCTCATAAATTTCCTCGATTTCACCTGCACGCTGTTGACCACCTCTTTTAGCTAAATTATCCTCAAGATTTTCCACAAAATCTTTTTTAAGTTCTTCTTCACGAGCGTCTATATCATAGAAATCAAACGGATTACGTGTTTTGTTGTAGTTTCTTGTTTCATCAAGTTCTAATCTAGTTAAACGAAGATTTTCTTCATATACAGACGTATCTTGTTTATAAAACCTAGCATCATCTATTTGTGCTTCAATCATTTTCTCACTAGCACTAAGAACATTTTCATAATGCTCTTTAACACGTTGTTTTGGTGTTACTAATGTATATTTATCTTCAAGCTCGGTTTTCTTATTCATAAGTTCATCTCGCCTAGCGTTAAGCTGAGCTAACTCACTATCAATATTACTAATAGTATCAACATCACGCATTACACTAACCATCTCAGATCTATTTAAACTATCACCATCACGAAGTGTTTGCCAAAATACAGTAACTCCAAGACCAAGTGAACCGCCATATTTACCTAAAAATGTATCACGAGAACTATCAAGAATTTCTTCATAAGATTTATTTTGATTATAACCATCAATAACTTTACGTTTTTCTTCTGGAGTACACTCGTGATAGAATTTTGCAAATTCTGTTGTGTCCGCTGGAATTTCCGACTCACGAGCATGTTTTTCTCGTCTTTTCAGTTCTTTTTGGTTTTGGTTTGTCTTTTGTTTCGCATTTTTTTCTTGTGGATTTTCTTGTTCTTGTGTTTGTGTGTTAGTTTTCCCTTGAAGATGCGAGTTAATTTTCCCATTTAACTGTTTTCTAAGAATCTCATTTTCCTGACGTGCTTTTTCAAGTTCTACTTTCAGGTGATTAAGTTCAGCAGAAGTATAATCACGATTTCTTGTTGGAGCAAGTGGTCTACTAATTCTAGCGCCCTCTTTATCTAAATCACTATTTCCAATAAATAGACTAGAAAATTTCTTTGGAGTTGTTGCAAACTCACGTCCTTTTCTATACCAATCAATCATTTTTTGAACAGTTTTATTTTCACTTTTTTTTGCGTATTCTTTAAATTTATCTTTTGAATTTTTAACTGTTTTAACACTTGTTTTAACAGTTGTTTTTCCAATATCATATAATGTATCAGATAATGTAGGACCAAACGCTTCACGTCTAAGCTCTCGAGCCTTTTTGTATTTATCTACACTACCTTTAACTTCTTTAAAATAAGCCAATTTCAATTACTTCCTTTCAATCAATTAATTATAAGTTGATTATATCATAGAAAATAATTTTGACAAAATAAAAAAAACGAAGATTAAAAATATAATCTTCGCCAAAAAAAAAGAAAGAACTACTTGCAAAAAAGTAGTTTAACGACTTGCTTAGGTCGTTACATAATAAATGAAAAAAATAAAAAATCATTAAGATTCTATAGTTTGAGTATATCATAGATGAACAAAAAAGTCAAACAAAAAAAAGCTTAATTAATTTAACCTCTCCAGACTACAAAGAAGTTGCTAAATTAATTAAAGCAGTAACAAATATTATTAAATCTATATATTATTTTAACATATTAGAGAGAATTAGTCAAAAAGACAAAATAAATAAGCCGTTTAACGACTTGCTTAGGTCTATAAAAATAATTAAAAAAAGGAATATTTAATTTGAAAAAAAATGTTAAATTAGGTTGGTTTTTTATTTTTTCAAACTATAAGCAGTTTTAAGACTTACTTAGGTCCTTTGTAAATAAATCTTTATTTTAAATCGCTAAATGAGCTGTTAAAAAACTTCTCATAAAACTCGGTATGTTTTAATCAACATACGATTAAAATTTACACACCTCTAAATTGTATCAACTCGTTCTAAAATAGGAACTTCCCATCCTGTTCTACCTCATTGATATATAATAATGATATCATATAAAAAAGACTTTGTCAAGACTTAAACGACAAAAAAATAATAAAAAAAGAAATAACATTATTTTGTGTAAAATAACATTATCCCTTTATTATGCACAATTTTATAAATTATTAATTAGACGAAGATTCTCTTAATTTCTTATTTTCATCTTTTAATTTGTTATAGTTATCTTTAAGCTTTGTTACTTCATCTTGAAGCTTGTTATTATCTTCTTTTACTTTAATATTTTCATCTGTTAATTTTTCGATATCTTTTTTAAGTGTATCTAATTTTTTTGTGCTTTCTTCAGTTAAAGATTTCTTTTCTTTTTCTAACTTTTCATTATAATCCTTTTCCATTTCATCACGAGCTTGTTTTTTAGCTTCTTCAAGTGCTTCTTTTTGTGCAATTTTTTGTTTTTCTTCCATCTCTTGTTGTTTTTTTCTACGAGTTTCTATTGTTTCTTTAGTTAATTCATTTTTCTTATCAAGTTCTTCTTGAGTTAATCTTTTTTGTTCAATAGCTTGTTGTTTTGCTACTTTGGTGTGCGAAATATAACCACCGATTATATCACCTAATGTAGTTAACGTGACAGCAATACCAACTACCCATATAATTATTTTCTTACGAGCTTCTTTCTTACGTTTATCCTCATGTTCTTCATCTGTCATATCTAAATCATCTTCGTAAACATCATTTAATCTTTTTTTTCTTTTAAATAAATTCATTTAAAATAATTTCCTTTCTTTATAATATCCTTACACCCATAAGAGAGCTTTCAGTAAAATTACCCACTGTACGAGAATCTTGACTCACATCTCTGTTATCACCTAACACAAAGTAATGTCCATCTGGTACAATTGTATCAAAATTAACTAACTTAAATTGAGCTATTCGCTTTTCATCTAAATATTTTTCTTCATATTTAACGTCATTAATATAAAGTACACCGTCAATTACCGTTACTTTATCACCAGGAAGACCAATTACTCTTTTAACAATGTTTTTACTCTCCCCACCGTCAGTAAGTCTCTCTTTAAAAACAGCTATATCGAATCTGTTTACTTTTTCTTTTTTAAGAAGTATAAACTGACCATCTTCAAGTGTTGGTTGCATTGACGGACCATCTACTTTAACTAATGTAAAGTTAAGTCTAAGTATCATTATTATAGTAAGTATAATTAAACCAATTGTAATATCAGTTATAGGTGAATGTAATTTCTTATGGTTATATATACTTATTTCATCTGCATCAACACCCATTGCTTCAGCTAATTCTTCATTTCGTTTCTTTAAAAATTCTTCATCTTTTTTTCTACTAAAAAATCCCACGAATAAATCCTTCCTTCTTTCTTATTTTTTTCTCTCACTATTATATCACAAAAAGTATTGATGTGTCAACAAAATCTAATTAAAACGAAATTAAAAAAGTGATAATGTTTAAGCTGTGATTATTACTACATTTGGACAAATTGGACAAAAATTCAGATTAAATTTTCAAAACTTGAAAATTTGGACAAATTGGACAAAATTACCTTCATTTGGACAAAATTTTAAAAAGTGTCCAACGTTGTTATATCAACGTTTTTAAGCACTTTTGGACAAATTGGACAAAATGGACAAC
>ERZ773272.973-NODE-973-length-11016-cov-63.104279_pt1 | contig 11016 bp, 8 predicted proteins | sample MGYA00511891_ERZ773272 | MGnify/ENA primary metagenome ERZ773272 (study PRJEB29015, sample SAMEA2738150) | human oral metagenome | biome: human oral; feature: human-associated habitat; material: saliva | place: China | collected 2198 ...
AGCACCGCATCGGACGCGGGGGAGTGGTCTACGAAGAATCCGCCCGCCGTGAAGCAGTGGAAAAAGTCCAGGCATCTGCGGTAAGCCACGGATTGCGCGTGATGGGTATGGAACCCAGCCCGCTCCCCGGACAGGACGGCAACGTAGAGTACTTCCTCTGGTGTAGAAAATAAATATGCGCCGAAAATAAATACGGTGCCGAAAATAAATAGTGCGAAGGCAGTCTGAGAAAAACCGCTCGGTAACGCAGGACGCGTTGAGGGGGGGGGGCTTTCTCAGGCTGCCGCGCTATTCAGGGGTATTTTAGCCGGGGAGTATTTTAGTCGGGAGTATTTTTCCACAGGTATTTTAGAGAGACCCCGACTGTACGCCATTCGAAATAATTTTCTAAAAATATGGTGCTTTAGAAAATCTTCGAGAACATATTCGGTATGATAGGTGTAGATACACCATCTCAACACCCGATGGGAGAGAGTCGTTATGGCAGAACACGAAAGCCATGCACCGCAGGAAGCAACCGCACAGGTAGCTGCTGCGGGTGCGCGTCATGGTTCCGAACGCCATGAGTCTGATCGTTATGGTTCCGAAGACTCAGTGGAACAACGTCACCGTAAGATTCTCGTCTTCGCCCACGTGGGGCGCAAAGAAGCACGAGACGCCGCCCGACAGGCGTGCACCCAGCTCTATGAAGCGGGACTCGCACCCGTCATGACTCGCTCCGATCTGGAAACCCTGAGCGAAAACTGGGACGAGCCCGTCCCCGTACAGGTCGTCCACGAATCCGTGGCGCTCATCGATATTGAACTCGGCGTGGTGCTCGGCGGTGACGGCTCGATTCTCCGCGCCGCAGAAATGGTGCGCCGAACCAGCGTTCCGCTCATTGGTGTGAACCTGGGGCACGTCGGCTTCCTCGCCGAATCCGAAGAGAGCGACCTGACCGAAACCGTTCGCTGCATTGTCAACAACGAATACACCGTTGAAGAACGCATGGCAATCGACGTGGAAGTCTGGAACGACGGCAAGCGAGTGCACAGTGACTGGGCGCTGAATGAAGCCAGCGTCGAAAAAGGCAACCGCGAAAAAATGATTGAAGTCATTATCGAGGTGGACTGCCGCCCGCTCAGCAGCTTCGGTTGCGACGGCGTGGTCATGGGAACCCCCACCGGCTCGACCGCCTACGCTTTCTCCGGCGGTGGCCCGGTTGTCTGGCCCGAAGTTGAAGCAATTCTCATGGTGCCGCTCTCGGCTCACGCGCTCTTTGCGCGCCCGCTGGTAGCAGCGCCGACCTCCACCCTGGCGGTAGAAATGATGCCCGGAAACGGCGCCTCCGGCGTGCTCTGGTGCGATGGCCGCCGAACCGTAGAATTGGACCCCGGCTCCCGTATTGAGGTGCGACGCTCCGAAAAGTCGGTGCTGCTCGCCCGTATCCACCCGGCTCCCTTCTCAGAGCGACTGGTGCGTAAATTTGAGCTTCCGATCCGTGGCTGGCGCGGCCCGCAGGATACCGAGAAGCACTAAAGAAAAGGAATGAACGTTCGTGATTGAGGAAATCCATATTCGAGACCTCGGCATCATCACCGATGCGAGGCTCCCCCTCGAACCCGGATTCTCCGTGCTGACCGGCGAAACCGGCGCAGGTAAAACCATGGTCGTCACCGCCCTCGGTATGCTCCTTGGCGCCCGATCCGACGCATCCAGCGTGCGCAACGGCGCCAAGAGCGCCCTCGCTGAAGCCGTGATTCGCCTGCCCCACGGGCACCGCGCTCTCGAGCTTGCCGAAGAAGCCGGCGGCACCACCGAAGACATTGACGAACAGACCTCCGAGCTACTTCTGGCGCGCACCGTCAACGCCTCGGGACGCTCCCGCGCCCACGTTGGCGGTTGCTCCGCACCCATCGGAACCCTGTCTCAGATTGGTCAGACTCTTGTTGCAGTCCACGGCCAGTCCGATCAGCTGCGCCTCAAATCAGCGGCAGAGCAGCGCCACTCCCTCGACCTGTACGCCGGTGAAGAACTCGCCAACCTGCTTGAGAAGTACCGCGAAAACTACGAGCGATACCGCGCCGCCGCCGCAGAGCTGAAGGAAGTACGCGAAAACTCTCGCGCACGCGCCCTCGAAGCGCAGACCCTGCAGGGCGCCCTCAAAGAAATCAGCGCCGTCAACCCGCAGGCTGGGGAAGAAGAAGAGCTCAAAGCCGAAATGATGAAGCTCATGAACGTTGAAGCGCTACGCATCGCCTCGGCAACCGCCTCCGCAGCGCTCAGCGGTAGCGAATACTCCACCGGCGACGAGCAGAGCGTCATGAGCCTGCTCGATGCAAGCCGCTCCGCGCTACAGGCGCAGGCAGACGCCGACGAAGAGCTCGCCTCCCTCGCGGCGCGCGTCAACGAGCTGCTGATTCTTGCCACCGATATATCCTCGGATCTGTCCTCCTACTTGGCCTCCCTGGACATTGAAGGCCCTGAACGTCTGGCGCAGGTGCAGACTCGCCGCGCCCAGCTGGCGACCCTCACCCGCAAGTACGGTGCCGATATTGCCGAGGTTCTCGAATGGGCCGAAGAATCCCGTGCACGCCTCGAGACCCTGGTGGACGACCCGCAGCGACAGGAAACTCTGGAAACCGAACTGGTGCAACTACGCAAGGTACTCGGCGCCCAGGCAGAAGAGCTGACCGCCCTGCGCCGTGCCGCCGCGCAGAAACTGGCGGATGCCGTCAGCGAGGAGCTCACTGCTCTTGCCATGCCGAACGCCTCCCTGGTTGTGGAGGTTGCCGAAGCTGAAAAGTTCTCGGTGCAAGGCCGAGATACCGTGACCTTCATGCTGGCGCCGCACCGAACCGCCGTGCCGCGCCCGCTCGGTAAGGGCGCCTCCGGCGGTGAGCTCTCCCGCGTGATGCTCGCCCTGGAGGTAGTGCTCGCCGAAGTGGACCCCGTACCCACCTTCATCTTCGATGAGGTGGACTCCGGCGTGGGCGGTAAGGCCGCTATTGAAATCGGTCGCCGTCTTGCCATGCTCGCCCGACACGTGCAGGTTCTAGTGGTTACCCACCTGCCGCAGGTTGCCGCCTTCGCGGACCAGCACATCCTCGTGCTGAAAAACGATGACGCGTCCCTCTCGAAGGTCAAGGTACTTTCCGAAGAAGAACGCGTGGTGGAACTGGCGCGAATGCTCTCCGGACACGATCAATCAGAATCGGCACGAGAGCACGCCCGTGAGCTGCTGGCTGCCGGTCGAGAAGTGCCGCAGGGGCGCTGAAACTGACGGCAAACCTGCCGGGAAAAGCATTGGGAAAGTACTGGTAAAAGCGCCGAAAGGTGGCATCTTTCGCGCTAAAAATCATCAAAGGGGCTGAAGTGCGCGAGCATGCCCCGGAAAGTTGTCAGTACAGCCCGTGCCGGTGACCAACAGCGGCGCATGGGGCTCAGAGGATGTGAGATACTCTGAGAATGCTCCTACACCTGCTTCTACACGGCGCGGCGGGAATAATAAATCCCCGGCTCCGTTTACAGTGGTGATAAGGACAAATAGGGGAGGGAAAGCCGCCTGAGAGAATCATCTCGCGGCAAAACCCTCTGCTTGGATAGCAGACAAGAAAATGGTAGGCTTAAATTCCGTGGTGAATGAAAAAAATAACGCTCTGAACGCGTCCTCTAACGACAAGGTAACCCGCCAGATTTTCGTAACCGGCGGCGTTGCATCTTCTCTCGGTAAGGGCCTGTCGGCCTCTTCCCTCGGTCAGCTTCTTCGCGCACGTGGCCTCTCTGTGACCATGCAGAAGTTTGACCCCTACCTGAACGTCGACCCCGGTACGATGAACCCCTTCCAGCACGGTGAAGTCTTTGTCACCGACGACGGTGCTGAAACCGACCTCGACATCGGACACTACGAGCGCTTCCTGGACGAAAACCTCGACCAGTCCGCTAACGTGACCACCGGCCAAGTCTACTCCTCCGTCATCGCAAAGGAACGCCGCGGCGAATACCTCGGCGACACCGTCCAGGTTATCCCTCACATTACCGACGAAATCAAGGCCCGCATGCGTCACGCAGCGGAAATTGACAACGCACCCGACATCATCATTACCGAAATCGGTGGTACCGTCGGCGATATCGAGTCCCTGCCCTTCATGGAAGCAGCACGCCAGGTACGCCGCGATGTTGGCCGCAAGAACGTCTTCTTCCTGCACGTCTCCCTGGTACCCTTCATCGGCCCCTCCGGCGAGCTCAAGACCAAGCCGACCCAGCACTCCGTCGCAGCACTGCGCGGCCTGGGCATCCAGCCTGACGGTCTGATTCTGCGCTGTGAGCGTGAGGTCCCCGTATCGCACCGTACCAAGATTGGCAACGCATGCGACGTGGACAGCGACGCAGTCATCTCCTGCGCCGACGCACCCAGCATCTACGACATCCCCAAGACCCTGCACAGCCAGAAGCTCGACGACTACATCCTCGACTACTTCGGCATTGAGGCACCCGCACCGGACTTCACCCAGTGGGACCGCCTGCTCGACGCAGTGCACCGCCCCGCAGCAGAGGTCAACGTTGGCCTGGTCGGTAAGTACATCGACCTGCCCGACGCATACCTGTCCGTCTCCGAGGCTCTGCGTGCCGGCGGCTTCGCAAACAACGTGAAGGTCAACATCAAGTGGGTTGCAGCCGACCTGTGCGCAACCGACGAAGATGCAGACCACCAGCTGCGTAACATGGACGCAATCCTCGTGCCCGGCGGCTTCGGCATCCGCGGCCTGGACGGCAAGATTGGTGCCCTCAAGTACGCACGCGAGCACAAGATCCCGACCTTGGGCATCTGCCTCGGCCTGCAGTCCATGGTCATCGAGTACGCACGCAACGTACTTGGCCTGCGCGAAGCATCCTCCACCGAGTTCGACCCGGAAACCTCCGTGCCGGTCATCGCAACCATCGAAGAGCAGAAGCAGTTCGTCGAAGGTGCAGGCGACCTGGGCGGCACCATGCGCCTGGGCCTGTACAAGGCAAACCTCGTTCCCGGCTCTCAGGTTGCTAAGGCATACGGCGCAACCGAGGTTGCAGAGCGTCACCGCCACCGCTACGAGGTCAACAACGAGTACCGCGAGCAGCTTGAAGAAGCAGGCCTGCTCATCTCCGGTACCTCCCCGGACTCCTCGCTGGTCGAGTACGTGGAACTGCCCGCAGAGGTACACCCCTACTACGTGGCAACTCAGGCACACCCCGAGTACCGCTCGCGTCCGACCCGCCCGCACCCGCTCTTCTCCGGCCTGATTAAGGCTGCTCTGGAGCGCCGCGGCGCCTAACCTCCGAGGTACCTAACATCTAGGCACAAACGTTCAGCATCCCGCTCACCCCGCACAGGGGTCAGCGGGATGCTTTCGTTTAAACCCGAACGTGCTTTAAACCGTGCCCGCACCTGACGCGCCAAACGTAGCGGGGCTAAGAAGCCGCCTACAATGAAAGAATGAGCAACAACCAGCAGATTATTGATGCACCCTCCGAACGCACCATCCGCACCCGCACCGTGAAGTACAGCGGCTACGTCATCGAAACGACCGTTGAAGAGTACGAACTCAACGAAAACACCGTGCTGACCCGCGACGTCGTGGAAATGCCCGGCGCCGTCGCCGTAGCGGTCCTCAACGACAACAACGAACTGCTGATGCTCAACCAGTACCGCCACCCGGTGCGCATGAACCTCTGGGAAGTACCCGCCGGGCTGCTCGACATCGACGGTGAAGACCCCCTGGTCGCCGCGCAGCGCGAACTCGCCGAAGAAGCAGACCTGCAGGCAGAGACCTGGAACGCTCTGACCGACTACTTCAGCAGCCCCGGCGCAACCAGCGAAGCAGGCCGCGTCTACCTGGCACGCAACCTCTCAAAGCTGCCCGCCGAAGAACGTAGCGAACGCACCGAGGAAGAAGCAGAAATGACCTACCGCTGGGTGCCCCTCGCCGATGCGGTACAGCTGGTACTGAGCGGAAAGGTTCACAACGCGCTCGCTATCCAGGCGGTACTCGCCACCTACGCGGCGGCCCAGAACAACTTTGAAGGCCTGCGCCCTGCCGAGGGCGGCTGGGAGTTCCACCCCTACATGGGGCAGCGCCGCGAAAAGCCGGAGAACTTCCGCAACCACTAAGATACGGAACACGGGGGCGGGGGAGTAGCCCCGCCTACGGCAAGCTCGAATATCAAGAGAACCGACAGAGGAGATCGCGTGAAGCAGGCAAAAAGCACGGTGAGCAAGACATCCCGCGGCGCGGGTCTGCTCGGTGTGCCCTCTTCTGCCGGTTCTTCCGTGCTGGGTTCTTCTGCCCTGGGTGCTTCCCACCAGGAGGCGCAGACCCCGCTCCAGAAAGCTATTGACCAGTACCTCATCCACCTGCGCGTGGAGCGAGGAAGCAGCGAGCACACCATCGCCTCCTACGCGCGTGACCTGCGACGATACAGCGCCTACATGGCGACCCTCGGCGTCATTGACCCCGAACGCATCACCACCGCGCAGGTGCGTTCCTTCATGCGGGAACTCGCCGCCCCCACCGTGCCCCTAGCTGGATTCGAAGCGGGGGAGAAGAACAATCAGAACGCGCAGGAATCGCAGGAGGCACAGGAAGAAGCCGCAGAATCGCTGGCGCTGATGATTGCCTTCGAATCGGGTCGAGGTACAGGAAACGGGCGCGCTGGAAAAGGACGTGTTGGAAACGGGCGTGCCGGGCAGCCGAAAGCTGGGGAGCCAGACAAAGAAACACCAACCGCTGAAGGGGTGCCGAGCCTGCCCCTGCCCTTGGGCCCGAACTCCATCGCCCGCACCATGGCGGCAGTCCGCGGCGCGCACGCCTTCTGGGTCTCCGCGCTCATCGTGCCCACCGACCCGGCGGCACCGGTCACCCCGCCCAAGAACGTTAAACGCCTACCCAAAGCAGTCAGCGTAGAAGACATCCAGCGCCTCCTCGCCGTACCCGACCGCGAAACCGCAACCGGGCTACGCAACCGAGCCATCCTCGAATTCCTCTACGCCACCGGCGCGCGCGTGAGCGAAATGCTCAATGCCGATATCGACGACGTGCACTTCGAGGGAACCCTCACCGATGAAGACGGCAACCAGATTACCCTGCCCGGCTACGTTCGACTCTTCGGCAAAGGAAACAAAGAACGACTCGTACCCATTGGTAGCTACGCCCAAAAAGCAATCCAAGACTACCTGGTGCGTGCCCGCCCCTCCCTCGTAGCGCACGGTAAAGGTACCGCCGCGCTCTTCGTCAACGGACGAGGCGGCAGACTTGGGCGCCAAGGCGCCTGGCTCATCCTCAAAGAAGCTGCCGAAGCCGCCGGGCTCAGCTCCGACTTCTCACCACACTCCATGCGCCACAGCTTCGCAACGCACCTGCTACAGGGCGGCGCCGATATTCGCGTGGTGCAAGAACTGCTCGGGCACGCCTCCATCGCCACCACGCAGGTGTACACCAAGGTCACGCCCGAGGGGCTCATGGAGGTGTACCGCATGGCGCATCCGCGTGCCCACGAACGGGGATAAAACCCCGTCAAACCGCGGAACAGCCGCTCTTGAGGTAACCTTATAGACAACGCTTAAACTTTAAAACTTCGAATTCATTGATGAAGGTGAACCATTGACTGAAGCTCAGGCTCAAGAACTCGGCCCCACCGGTCGACCCCTGCGCGTATACCCCGACCCGGCTCCGCTGAGCAGCCACGGTCCCGCCCGCATTATCTCTATGGTGAATCAGAAGGGCGGCGTGGGTAAGACCACCTCCACCATTAACCTGGGCGCGGCACTGGCAGAATGCGGTCGTAAGGTGCTGCTGGTCGACTTCGACCCGCAGGGTGCTCTCTCCGCCGGTTTCGGCGCGAACCCGCACGAACTGGACCTGACCGTCTACAACGTCATGATGGACCGCAAGGTCGACATCAAGGACGTCATCCTGCCCACCGGCGTGGAGAATATCGATCTGCTGCCCGCCAACATCGACCTCTCCGCAGCTGAAGTTCAGCTGGTCAACGAAGTGGCTCGCGAGCAGGTTCTCGCCTCGGCACTGCGCAAGGTCCGCGACGAATACGACGTCATCCTCATCGACTGCCAGCCCTCCCTGGGCCTGCTGACCGTCAATGCACTGACCGCCTCCGAAGGCGTCATTATTCCGCTGATTTGTGAGTTCTTCGCGCTGCGCGCCGTCGCACTGCTGGTCGATTCCATCGAGAAGGTTCAGGATCGCCTGAACCCCGACCTCGAAATCTCCGGTGTACTTGCCACCATGTTCGATGCGCGCACTATCCACTCCAAGGAAGTTCTGGCACGCATCGTGGACGCATTCGGCGGCAAGGTCTTCGACACCGTCATCAAGCGCACCGTGAAGTTCCCGGACGCGTCGGTGTCCGCTGAGCCGATTCTCAGCTACGCCTCCAGCCACCCCGGTGCGGAAGCATACCGCCAGGTGGCACGCGAACTGATCTACAAGGGTGGCGCACGCTAAAGCCTCCCCGCACCTATACGCCCTCTGCTGAGGTGACTCTCACCCTTGAGTCACACCGGCAGAGGGCGTATAATTATGTGGATTCTAAAGACCCCGCGCACTGCTTACGCCGAAAAATAGGCGAAGTAGAAGCCGCATCTGAGACGGCGCCAACAAAGCCGGACCAGCACAGCCGGGGAGAATAAACCTAAGGAGAATAGGTCGTTTATGACCACGAACGTCGCTGCCGTGAGGGTACCGACACCGAACGCAGACACCGCCGCGAACGCCCGGACTGAGGGCCGCGGCCTGCAGAACCCGGAACGCGGTTTCACCCTCACCCTCAGTAATTTTGAGGGTCCCTTTGATCTTCTACTGACCCTGATCTCGCGCCGCAAACTCGACATTACCGAGGTGGCGCTCGCAGAGGTCACCGACGAGTTCCTCGCATACCTGCACGCCCTCTACGCCGAGGGTACCGAACGTGCACTCGACGAAGCCAGCGAATTTCTGGTCACCGCCGCAACCCTGCTGGAACTCAAAACCGCACGCCTGCTCCCGCAGCATCGTGAACCCCTCGAAGAGGACGTCGCACTGCTGGAGGCGCGCGACCTGCTCTTTGCCCGTCTGCTGCAATACCGCGCCTACCGCGAAGTCGCCGATATTTTTGCTGAATGCTGGGCGCAAGAAGCGCAACGGTTCCCCCGTGCGGTAGCCCTCGAAGAACGATTCGCCCAGGCGCTACCCGAGCTGGTCTTTACCGGAGGCGCCGAAGAGTTCGCCCGCATCGCCGCAGCAGCGCTGAGCCGAACCCCCAAAGAGCCCGAACCGGAACCCGAAGAAATCGTTGAAGAACTCAACGAGCACCTGCACGTTCCGCTCACCACTATCGCGGCTGAAGAACACTACATTCTGCACCGCCTGCTCGATACTGCGGCGCGGGAACTGAGCTTCGCCGAACTGGTTCAAGGATCCGGCGAACTAGAAATCGCGGTGGTTCGTTTTCTTGCCCTGCTCGAGCTCTACAAAGAAGGCGCTCTGCACGTGGAACAGGACGCACCGCTCGGAACCATTCGGGTACGTGCGAGCGCGAGCGCTGCACAGTTCGTGATTCGCGAAGAAACAGACGCTCAGGACGCGCACGAAACCGGTGAAGCGCCTGAATCACTCGAATCATCCGAGTCACCCGAGGTGAACGAGGAACCGGTAGAGGAGGATTATGAGTAATCACGGCTCACGCTTTGACCGTGAATTCACCCCTGACGACCTTGCGATCGTGAACATGGGCTACTGGGATCCGAACGCAGACGAGGATTCGGAACAGGCCGACCCGGCGCCGGTAGAGGCTGAGAGCTCAAAGCCAGCTGAGGTGGAGGCTGAGCCGGCTGAGCACGAGGTGGCCGCAGCGCCTCTGGATGAGGTGACCGAAGAAGCCGAGGTCGCCGAAGAAGCCGAGGTCGCCGAAGAAGCTGAGGAGGCTGAAACCGCCGAAGCGGTAGAGGACTCCGATAGTCCCGACAGCTCCGAGGAACCGCAGGAAACTGCACCCCGCGAGTCGAAGGAACCAGCAACGAAACCGGCAAAGATTCCGGCGGGAGGCCCCTCCACCGCACCCAGCGTGGCGGTCGATGCCGAAGCCGAATTCTCCAAGGTCGAGGCAATCCCCGGCGGCGTCAAAAGCGCCATCGAAGCGATCCTCGCCGTTGCCGAAGCACCCGTGAGCGTCAAAGAACTCTCCGCCGCGCTCATCGTCAACGAACGAGCTGTTGAGCACGCGCTCGACCAGCTGTACCGCGAGTACAACGGCGAAGAAAGCGGCTACGGAGAAGACGAAAACCGGGTGGCACCCGAACCGCGCGGATTCCAGCTGCGGAACATTGCAGGAGGCTGGAAGCTCTACGCCCGCGACGACTTCGCCCCCTGGGTGGCACGCTTCGTGACCCGCTCCAAGAGCGCGACCCTCAGCAAGCCCGCCTACGAGACGCTCGCCGTGATTGCCTACCAGCAGCCGGTGACCAGGGCGAGGGTAGCCTCCATTCGAGGCGTAAACGCGGACGCGGCAATCCGTCAGCTACTCCAACGGCAGCTGATTCGTGAGGCTGGTCGTGAAGCCGGAAGCGGCGCGACCCTCTACGAAACCACGGAGCTGCTGCTGGCGAAGCTCGGGCTGAACTCCCTGGAGGAGCTGCCGGCGCTCGCGCCCTTCCTGCCCGATGACACGGAGGCGGCGGTCCTCGCCGAAGGTAACGACTAGCCCACCAGCTACAGCCGTTACGGCAATAACGAAACGTTCAACGGTTCTGCTGAAAACCAGCGGCAGAACCACCCGGATAAGCGCCCCGGCGCTGACACACACCGCGCCTTCGGTGCCGGGGCACAATGACTAACAAGAACTACAACGACAGAAAAGAGAAGAACACCATGGCATATGGAAACTCCTCCCGCGGCGGCCGCTCTGCATCCGGTCGCCCCCAGAACTCCCGCGGTGGCCGTCCCGGCGCCGGTCGTCCCGGTCAGGGCGGTAAGCCCGGCGCTAAGGGCGCATCCGCACGCGGCGGTC
>ERZ773272.974-NODE-974-length-11009-cov-6.069198_pt1 | contig 11009 bp, 10 predicted proteins | sample MGYA00511891_ERZ773272 | MGnify/ENA primary metagenome ERZ773272 (study PRJEB29015, sample SAMEA2738150) | human oral metagenome | biome: human oral; feature: human-associated habitat; material: saliva | place: China | collected 2198 ...
CAACATGGGCTGGATCAGTTGAAGCTTACATCAAAGATGGTGAAGCAGCAGCTCGTGAATGGCTTCGCACAACTGGATTTGAAAACATTGACGAACTCAACAAAGTTCTCCAAACAACAGCGACTTCATGGAAAGAACGTATCTAATTTAATCTTGATGTAGAACTCAAAAAACGTAGTAAGTTTTAGGACTTACTACGTTTTTCTTCTATATAAGCTAGTTTTTCAGCTCGTTTCTTCTTTTTGAAGAGGGCTTCAGCCGACATGGCTGCAGATTTGTCGGGGTATTCTTCTTGATAGATGAGTGTGACGGGCAATCGGGCGCGAGTGTACTTGGCTCCTTTTCCAGCCTGATGTGTTTTGAGACGAGCTTCTACATCAGTTGTATAGCCTGTGTAGAGGGAGCCATCTCCGCATTCAAGGACGTACATATAGGCTTTATTTTCCATAGTAAATCTCTTGAATTTCTGGTGTATAGCTGCCATCTTGCTCGTGGATAAAGAGAGGTGGGAGGATTTTTAGGCCGTCTGGTGAACCATCTTTGATTGCCTCAATTAAAAGCATATTGGCTTCTCTCCCCTGCTTGGGATAGACAAACTGGATGCGCTTGGGCGCTAGATTATGGTTTTTCATAGTTTCTAAAATATCCAAAAATCGGTCAGGACGGTGAACCATTGCTAAGCGACCATTGGACTTGAGAACTCGCTGGGCAATCGTGCAAATCTCTTCTAAATTGGTAGCAACTTCGTGACGCGCTAGCAAATAATGTTCACTACCGTTGAGATTGGAATGTTCATCAACCTTGAAATAGGGAGGATTGCAGAGAATGATGTCAACCTTACTGCCAGATATATGAGCACCTAGATTTTTCAAGTCGTCATGGATGACCTGCATCTGTTGAGTAAGGTGATTTAATTCAATGGAACGCTGGGCCATATCTGCCAGACGCTCCTGAATTTCCACTGCTAGAATCTGGGCCTGAGTCCGTGTGCTAGCAAAGAGACCAACAGCCCCGTTTCCAGCGCAGAGATCAACGATGAGCCCTCGTTTGGGTAATTTTGGAAAGCGAGAAAGCAGGACACTATCGACTGAATAGCTAAAGACCTCGCTATTTTGAATGATTTTTATATCAGTGGAAAAGAGTTGGTTGACTCTTTCCCCGTCTTTTAATTTTGCTTCTGTCATACCAACATTATAGCATGATTAAGTGCTATTCCAAAGAAGAAAGAGAAATTTTATAGGAAAAAACACCTGACAGAAACAGTCAGGTGCGAATTTTAGTTGAATTCATATTTTTGCTTGATAGTACAAGAGATGAAAATTCCGATAAAGAAAACCATGAGAATCAGATAGACTGGCAAGGTTGCGGCTGTCAGCGTTGCAATTTCCAAAAGGTGCTGCAGGACAAAGGCGGATAGATAGAAGCCTGCGACTGAAAAAATGATCAGAAGAGCTCGCCAGAAGTTGAGTGGCAGGCAGGCCCGGATGACGGACAGGAAGCTGATGCTGCCTAGTAAGTAGTAGGTCAGAGTGGCCATTTCGATGTCGCTCCAGCCATGACTGCTGCCCCAGATACGGACAAATAGCACGCTGAAGATAATCATGAGGGAACTTGGCAGAGCCAGCTGCAGCGAGCGTTTGAGGAAGTGCTTTTCAACTGGTTTGATATTGCGCTCAAAAGTGAGGACAAAGGGTGGGAAACCTTCGACAAACTGGTCAATCAAGGTGATTTGAATCGGGATGAATGGGAAAATCAAGAGGTATTCTGGCTTGAATAGCAGGATACTGGCGATACAGATGATAGCCAGTATGAAGGAATAAATGGTCTTGATGAAGAAAATCGGAGCAATCCGGCCGATATTGTTAACGACCCGGCGGCCTTCAAAAAGAATCTCAGGAACATCGTTAAAGTCGGAGTTCAGAAGAACCAAGTTAGCAATTTGCCGAGTTGCGGGGTCTCCCTCTGCCATGACGATGGAGCAGTCTGCTTCGCGCAAGGCCAAGATATCATTAACCCCATCTCCCGTCATGGCTGTTGTCCGACCGGCGGCCTTAAGAGTCTGGATGAGCAGCTTCTTCTGATGAGGAGAAACACGACCGAAGATGGCTGTTTCTTCTGCTTGCTCAACTAGTTCTTGATCGCTGATTTTAGAGCAGTCGATGTAGCTGGCGTAGTTGGCAAATCCAGCCTGGCTCGCGATATGGGAAACGGTCACAGGATTGTCACCAGAGATGATTTTCAGATCAACATCCTGAGAGCGTAGGTAGTCCAAGGTCTCAGCCGCTCCCTCACGAATAGGGTCAGTGATTTCCAGAACAGCTAAAGCAGTCATATCTTCAGGCAGTTGGATACTGTGTTTGTCTAGCACTTGGTCGCTGTGAGCCAGCACCAAAACCCGCGATCCGCGTTTTTGGGCCTCTCCAACCGCTGCAGGATTGCTGTCCAGCAGCATTTCGGGCGCTCCCAGAAAGATAGTTCCGACACTGGATAAATGCATTGCGCCCCATTTGCGATCACTAGAAAATGGGATGACATTGTCGCTAGTATAGTTGTGCTCCAGGAGGCCGTAGCCCTTGCGGATAGCCTGGGCTGTTGGGTTATTATCCTCGCTGGTTTGGATGTAGGCTGCTAAGATTTGACCGACTGTCTCATCAGAAAACTTATCTGACAGGCTATGCAAGGCTTCAACAGTCATCTTACCTTGGGTAATTGTCCCGGTCTTGTCTAGACAGAGAGTATCCACCCGGGCCAGTGTTTCAACAGAATACATTTCCTGAACAAGAACCTTGCGCATACCTAGCTTGATGACAGCTGTCAGAAGTGACGTGACTGTCAGCAGGGCGATTCCCTTTGGCAGCATACCCAAAAGGGCTGTCGAGCTGGTAATGACAGAGTTCTTGACAGGCAGTCCCTTTATCATCAGGGCTTCAAAGAAGAGAGCCAATCCGAAAGGAATGATGATTTTTCCAGTAAAGCGGGAAATTTTCGCAAGATTGTATAGAATGCGCGAGTTGATAGGCTTGAGGGTTTTAGCCTCAGTCATAAGCTTGTTGGCATAGTTATCTGCGCCGACATGATGCACATCAGCATAGATCTGCCCACTGGCCAGAAAGCTACCAGACAGCAGCTCAGCGCCTTCTTCCTTGAGAACCAAATCACTCTCACCTGTCAGCATGGCTTCATTGGCCTCGGCAACACCCTCTACTACATGGGCATCACTGGGAATTTGCTCGCCGGCTGACAGCTTGATCAGATCGCCCAGTACAATTTCTTCTGGCTGAATCTTGACTTCCTGGCCGTCGCGGATGACTGTGACCAGCTCTCGGCTGACTAGATTAAGCTTGTCAATCATGTGTTTAGCCCGCAGCTCCGTAATAATACCAGTGACGGCGTTAAAGCTGATGACGGCGAAGAAGACCAGATTGCTCCAAGCTTGAACAGAGACCAAGGCCAGAGCGATTACAAAGTTTAGGGCATTAAAAAGGGTGAAAACATTCCGCTTAACGATTTGCCAGTTACTAGTACTGGCGTCACTTGTAAAATCGTTGGTCAGGCCCTGCGAAATCTTTTCATCTACTTGGGTTTGGTTTAAACCGATTAATTCTTTCTTGTTCATGAGATTAATGATACCATTTTTTTATGGAAATGGCTATTAGAATCAGCTGTTACAGCCAAAGTTTGGAAAAATATTGCAGACTATAAGGGTATAGGGTATAATGAGAAAGGATGTAATAAATTTCAAGTATAATTTTGGTTTGAAATAAGGAGAGTTTATGTTTTATACTTATTTGCGAGGTTTAGTGATTTTTATCCTGTGGACCTTAAACGGCAATGCACATTACCACAATAAAGAGAAGATTCCTTCACAAGATGAAAACTATATCTTAGTGGCTCCTCACCGAACATGGTGGGATCCAGTTTATATGGCTTTTGCGACCAAGCCCAAGCAGTTCATTTTCATGGCCAAGAAACAGCTCTTTGAAAATCGCGTGTTCGGCTGGTGGATTCGCATGTGTGGTGCCTTTCCTATCGACCGGGAAAATCCTGGCCCGTCAGCTATCAAGTATCCAGTCAATATGCTGAAAAAGAGCAATCGTTCCCTGATTATGTTCCCGAGCGGCAGCCGCCATTCTACGGATGTCAAGGGAGGAGTGGCAGTGATTGCTAAGATGGCTAAGGTTCGGATCATGCCAGTTGTCTATGCTGGTCCCATGAGCCTTAAAGGTTTGGCAGCTGGGGAGCGCGTGGATATGAACTTCGGTAATCTAATTGATATTTCGGATATCAAAACGATGAAGGAGTGGAAGAAGTGGCTCGTCGGATTCAGGCAGAGTTTGACCGCTTGGATGCAGAAGTAGCGCCTTATCAGACAGGTAAAAAGCCAAATATCTTCTGGCGAATTTTGCGAGCACTGGCCTTTATTCCAGCCGCTTTGATTGGTATTCTGACCTTTATTTTTAGTTTCCTTGCAAGCTTTGTCTGGGATCCAGATAAGCATAGAAAATAATGCTAACAGCTTTTAGATTTTTATCTAAAGGCTGTTTTAGTTTTTCTTATTTATATTTGGAACTTTGTTTCAGATTTTTATATTTTCCCTTTTCTTTTACGAATATAAAGATAAAGGAGAAAAATTATGTTTGAAGAAATAGTTGAAAAATTAAAGGAATACAAGATATTTATTGGACTTTCTTTGATAGGAGTCGTCTTGGCTGGCTTTTTCTTGCTAAAGGGGAACGCTCAGCCACAGAATCAGGTCAGTGCACTGGCTCAGGAAGTGGTTACATCAGCTTCATCTGAAACCAATGCAGAAAAAAGAAGTGCGAATCAAGAAAAAATAGACTCAGAAAAAGATATGGATCCAGAGGAATCTGAGAAAGAAGTCACCGTTGATGTCAAAGGAGCTGTCAAAAATCCAGGAGTTTATCAGTTGCAGGCAGGAGCGCGTGTGCACGATGCTCTACAAAAAGCAGGTGGCCTATTGCCAGATGCCGAGTCAAAATCCATCAACCAAGCACAAAAATTAACAGATGAAGCAGTTGTCTATGTAGCTAAAGTCGGTGAGGAAGGCGCAGATGTGACGCAAACTAGTCAGACGCCAGCTGGAAATGGGGGAACAGAAAAAGGAAAGTCTGGCTTGGTCAATCTCAATACGGCGACCGAAGCTGAACTTCAGACAGTTTCAGGCATCGGTCAAAAGAAAGCGCAAGACATCATCGCTTATCGGGAAGCCAATGGTAAGTTTAAGTCAGTAGACGAGCTGAAAAATGTTTCAGGAATCGGTGCAAAAACCTTAGAAAAATTAAAAGACTATGTCACAGTGGATAAATAAATTTCCCATCAAACCCATCTATTTTTGTCTTTTGCTGGTGCTGACCTACTTTGCGATTTACACTAGTAGTCTGCCAGCTTATCTAGGTTTGGCAGTCCTCCTTGTTCGGCTCTTTTGGCTTTATTCGACTAGAAATAGTCTGCTTGTTTTAGTGTTCTTGAGTCTCTTTGCAGGATTTTTCCTATTTCGGAGAGAAATGGCTAATCGAGCCTTTCAAGATGAACCGAAAACCATCTCTGCCATTGTAATTAAGCCAGATACGATCAAAGTCAATGGCGACTCGCTTTCTTTTCGTGGTTATTCCAATGGTCGAACCTATCAGGCCTTTTATAAAATCCAGTCAGAAAAGGAAAAACAAGCTTTTCAAAAGCTGAGCGATCAACTCCTTTTGGAGATTGATGGAGAGCTTAGTTTAGCAGAAGACCATCGCAATTTTTCGGGTTTTGACTATCGGGCTTATCTGAAAACGCAGGGGATTTACAGGATTTTGAAAATCAATCACATCAAGTCCAGTCAGCATTTTAGCAGTCTTAATCCTTGGGACTGGCTGTCGGTCTGGCGCAGAAAAGCCTTGGTTTATATCAAGGAAAATTTTCCTAGCCCCATGAGCCACTATATGACTGGACTTTTGTTTGGTGATTTGGACACAGATTTTGCTGAGATGAATGAACTTTATTCCAGTCTGGGAATTATCCATCTCTTTGCCCTATCTGGGATGCAGGTCGGCTATTTCATGGATGGTTTTCGCAGGATTCTTCTCAAATCTGGTTTGAAAAGAGAAACCGTCGATTGGATACAGTTGCCCTTTTCCTTCATTTATGCGGGTTTGACGGGCTTTTCAGTGTCAGTCGTGAGGAGTTTAGTACAAAAGCTGCTCTCGCAGTTTGGTGTGACTAAGCTGGACAACTTTGCTTTGACAATCATGCTCTTAGCCATTTTTATGCCCAATTTTCTCTTGACGACGGGTGATGTTCTTTCCTGTGCCTATGCTTTTGTCATCTCTGTCATGGATTTTGAGCATTTACCTCCCGTGCGAAAGGTGCTGGCAGAAAGTCTGACCATTTCACTGGGAATTCTACCGATTCTGATTTTCTATTTTTCCGAATTTCAGCCTTGGTCTATTCTGCTGACTTTCCTATTCTCAGTCGTTTTTGATCTTTTTATGCTTCCAGCCCTGACCTTTATTTTTGCCCTATCACCTCTTTTGAAAATCACTCAGGTCAATGTCTTATTTGAACTGTTGGAAGGGCTAATCCGTTGGACAGCCTCTATTTCTTCTCGACCAGTGATTTTCGGTCAGCCATCTATCTGGATGATGCTAGGCCTGCTTATCACTCTTGGCTTGCTCTATGATTTTCGCAGACAGAAGAAAGTTGTGACCTTACTTAGCTTGGTTCTTGCTTTGCTATTTTTTCTCACAAAGCATCCTCTACAAAATGAAATTACAGTTATTGATATTGGGCAGGGAGATAGCATTTTCTTGCGCGATTGGCGGGGGAAATCTGTTCTGATTGATGTGGGTGGTCGAGTGGAGATTGGCAAGAAAGAAGCATGGCAGAAGCGGGTTTCTTCGACAAATGCAGAAAAGACCTTGATTCCCTATCTGAAAAGTCGGGGAGTGAGCCGCTTGGATGTGCTGGTTTTGACCCACACCGAAGTGTGAGTTCTGAAATTGATACAATACAATTTAACTTTTTTTTGAAAAAAATTCCAAAATTTATTTTGCATTGCGAATATAATAAGTGAGAGCAAGTTGCTTACTTAATAATGATGAAGAGGAAAATTAGAATGACAACAATTTTTTTAACAAGAACAAGCTGCAGCAATTGTGGAAAACAAAGTACATTTGAAAGATTTGATAGGGTTTATGCGGCGAAGACTCCTGAGATTATTTCTGCTATTTTAGACTGGGATTTCTTTAAGTTTACTTGCCATAACTGTAACCACAAGGTGCTAATTGATTACCCAACAGTCGTAGTAGATGAAGAACAAAAAACAATTATTCAGTATTGTGCAGATGGTAATGTTGATGTACTTTCAATGCAAATATGCTCTTTGATTTCTGAGGGTGTTGATCTCAGTGAGTATAGAATTCGAGTAGTTTCGGATATAGAGTCTTTCGTTGAGAAGGTACAGATTGTTTCAGTAGGGTATGATGATAGAGCAATTGAGCTTATGAAGTATATGAATAGTCCTCTTGAGGATGGTGATATTCAGTTTAACTATGAACATATGGTTTTCACCAAGGTTGGACATGAAAACTATCAATTTATGTTTATTAATAACCAGATTGCAGTAGCATCTCTCGACTTTTCTCAAGAACAATATGAGTACTACCTTGCTGATGTTGAAGACCTAGAAACTAACACATATTACATAGACTCTAGATGGGCGGAATCATTCTGTCGTACCAGTTTGGCATAAAATAATAAATTTATTTACAAGTATAAATGGCCTGATTTTTAGTTAGGTCATTTTTTATCTTCTAATTTAGAAAAACGTGGTTAATATATATAATTATTATGTAGATTTCTAGAAAGGAGGTAAAACCAATGGTAAGACGGAATTCTAAAATTACCCGTCAACAGAAGAAAATTCGAGATGCATTTGTATCTGAGAGAACTGTTGAAATTATTCCTGCAAAGCGGGAGTTCACTGATGTTAAGACTAAGAAGTTGCGTGTTGCTGCCTATTGTCGAGTAAGTACTTTTGACGAATCTCAGTCAGGTAGTTTTGAACTTCAAAAACAAACCTATACTGAAAGAATCAATAGTAACCCTGATTGGATAATGGCTGGAATCTATGCTGACCAGGGAGCTTCAGGAACATCAATCAAACGACGTGAACAATTCCAACAGATGCTTCATGATTGTAGATGTGGGAATATTGACTTGATAATCGTTAAGAGTGTTAGCAGGTTTGCTCGCAATCAGCTAGATTTTATTAGCATTTACCGAGAGTTGAAGGCGCTGTCCCCGCCTGTTGGAATATACATCGCAGATATAAATTTGAATACACTTGATACGAATAGTGAATTCATTCTTGGTATTATGGCCATAGTAGCTCAAGGTGAGAGTGAGCAAAAAAGTGCTTCAATTACATGGTCTGTAATTGAACGCTTTAAAAGAGGGATACCAATGATTCCTACCCATAACCTTCTGGGGTATACGAAAGACCAGTATGGTCGAGTAGTAATAGATGAGACAGAAGCAAAAATTGTTCGCCTAATATATGATTCGTACATTGAAGGTATGACTGCAAGTGAGATTGCTTCAACTTTAATGACCAATCATATACCAACAGTTACTGGCTTGGAGCGTTGGACAAGTTTAGCTGTCTATAATATTCTCAGGAACGAGAAATATAAAGGCGAAATCATCATGCAGAAGACATTTACTGTTGATTGTTTTAGTCATAAAACACGGAAAAATAATGGTGAAAAGCCAAAATATCGATTAAAAAATGGAATTCCCTCTATCATACCAGAATCAAGATGGGATTTAGTACAAGAATTACTCAAGCAACCTAGAAGAAAATCGAAATCTACTTCTGAGATATTTGTACCTAAACTCTACATCAAGAAACTCAAATCTGGTAAGTTGAGGGATTTTGTTGTACTTGATCCTAGTTGGAAATCGGAAGACATTCACGAAGTTTTTAAATAAGAAAGAGGTAAATTATGCGTTTTAAAGATTTTAATCTTGAAGTTGTTAATGTTGAACGTTACTCATCAGATTATAGTATGACGGTGAACAAGAACTTTGTTACTTTTAGTAAAGGAATTGTCCAAGCTTTAGAATACCCAGCACATGTACTGGTTGCCTTTAATAAGGATACAAAGGTAATGGGTATACAAGTTTGTCGTGCAAAAACTAGAGGAGCATTTTCTTTTTCAAAACCTGTAGGGGAGCAAAAAGGTATTGTTCAGGTAGGTCATAAAAATTTAAAAGAAACACTCTTAACAATCATGAGTGAATGGAAATCTGATAAGCGTTATAGGGTAGAGGGGATTCACATTCCTGAAGATAAGGCTTTTGTTTTTGAATTGAAAGATTTTGAAGAACTATCTGATTTTCGTAAAAACGACAATAAATAGTACGGAATTAAGATAAAATTTATTGGTGGGAGTATAACTATATAAAGGTTGAAATAAGAGCTGTAAAATGTTATGATAAAAAGAGAAGGTAGATTGAGGTATGGATAATGAAGATAAAGCACTTCGTCATAGCCTTCAAATCAGGTTGCAAAATGGAATCATGAGATACATTTGATTATTTTTGTATTGAATACATCGTTTTGTAGTGTTATTCTATAGGTTGATATAAATAAAGATGTAGGAGGAACCGAAACTATGACAGCATCAATGCGTATTAGATAAGTTGGCAATAAAAAAGGCAGAATCTATTCCAATGATAGGCTTTTTTGTTGTGCTTATTTATACGATATTGAGCATTCATTAGTTGAGGTGAGGATATAGGTTATTTAACTATACCTTTATTTAACTATGTCTTTAATATGAATGTTTCCAAATTGTATGTATGCAGACCAAAAGCCACATTGTGGATTTTGGCCTGCATTTTTTATTGCCTAGAATACTATTTAAAAAAGAAATTTAAGCAAAATAATATGCAGGAGATAATAGAAATGGAAAAATATATAAATTGGAAATTTAAGTTTTATACTATATGGGCAGGGCAGGCGGTATCTTTAATCACTAGTGCCATCCTGCAAATGGCGATAATTTTTTACCTTACAGAAAAAACAGGATCTGCGATGGTTTTGTCTATGGCTTCACTAGTAGGGTTTTTACCCTATGCGGTCTTTGGACCAGCCATTGGTGTATTAGTGGATCGTCATGATAGGAAGAAGATAATGATTGGTGCTGATTTAATTATAGCAGCAGCTGGAGCAGTGCTCGCTATTGTTGCATTGTATACGGAGTTATCTGTATGGATGGTTATGGTAGTATTGTTTATCCGTAGCATTGGAACGGCTTTTCATTCTCCGGCTCTCAATGCGGTTACGCCGCTTTTAGTACCAGAAGAACAGCTTACGAAATGTGCAGGTTATAGTCAGTCTTTGCAGTCGATAAGTTATATTATTAGTCCGGCTGCTGCGGCATTGTTATACTCCGTTTGGAAATTAAATGCAATTATTGCTATCGATATATTGGGTGCTATGATTGCATCTATTACGGTAGCAATTGTAAGTATTCCTAAGCTGGGCGATCAAGTGCAAAGTTTGAAACCAAATTTCTTAAGAGAAATGAAAGAAGGAATTGTCGCATTGAGACAAAACAAAGGCTTATTTGCCTTATTACTCTTAGGAACGCTATATACGTTTGTGTATATGCCAATTAATGCACTATTTCCTTTAATTAGCATGGAATATTTTAATGGAACACCTGTGCATATTTCCATTACCGAAATCGCTTTTGCATCTGGAATGCTAGTAGGCGGTCTACTATTAGGAAGGTTGGGGAACTTTGAAAAGCGTGTATTGCTAATAACAGGTTCATTCTTTATAATGGGAGCCAGTTTAGCCGTTTCAGGATTACTTCCGCCAAGTGGATTTGTTATATTTGTAGCTTGCTGTGCAGTAATGGGGCTTTCGGTGCCATTTTATAGCGGTGTGCAAACAGCTCTTTTTCAGGAGAAAATTAAGCCTGAATATTTAGGAC
>ERZ773272.985-NODE-985-length-10989-cov-4.244375_pt1 | contig 10989 bp, 10 predicted proteins | sample MGYA00511891_ERZ773272 | MGnify/ENA primary metagenome ERZ773272 (study PRJEB29015, sample SAMEA2738150) | human oral metagenome | biome: human oral; feature: human-associated habitat; material: saliva | place: China | collected 2198 ...
TTCACAGAGACATTAAGTCAACCGATTTCACAGAACCTTACAGCCATCTTTAGCTAATCATCAACACCTAACAACCATCACCCAACACCCTTCTTTAGCTGTAACGTTCTGTGAATTCTGTATGCCGGAGGCCTTCTGTGGGATCGACATAGTGCGCCAAAAGGTTCTGTTAAATCTGTGAGTTCTGTGAGAAAAAAAACTCCCCAGCGAGTCTCATAGGCCGTACCTCATCGAGTGGGTGCGTTCTCTTTCTCACAGAAGAACACAGAAGAACAGAACACACAAAGCTTCACAGAGACATTAAGTCAACCGAATTCACAGAACGTTACAGCCAACATTAGCTATAACGTTCTGTGATATCTGTATGCCGAAGGCCTTCTGTGAGTTCGAAACAGTGCGCAAAAAAGTTCTGTTAGATCTGTGAGTTCTGTGAGAGAAAGAAATGTCCTTCGTGAGAGAAAGAAACGTTCTTCGTGAGAGAAATAAATGTTCTTCGTGAGAGAAATAAATGTCCTTCGTGAGAGAGAATACTCCCTATCGCTCTCAAGCAACCTCTTTATTACAGCAGAAAACTACCCCGAGCGAATAAGATAAGGGAGCATGATACGCATGACGGACAAGTCTAAAATCGGTCAAGACGTATAATGTTGTTTGTCTTTGTCTGTTTCTTCTTTGCTGTATCGCTTTTTTTTCGTATTTTTGTAGCACCAATATAATTAAAAACAATGAATAAATTATTTCTATCCCTTTGTTTGTTGTTGGTGAGCTTTGCGTTGTCTGCACAAGAGCGACTGCCCAAAGTGATACTCAAAGACATAGAAGGAAGGACCGTACAAACCGACACTATCTCTAATAATGGCAATCCTCTTGTTGTTACCTTCTTTGCTACTTGGTGCAAGCCATGCGACCGTGAGTTGAAAAGCATTGATGAGCTTTATGACGATTGGCGCCGAGAAACAGGTGTGCGAATCGTTGCTGTATCCATTGATCAGGCTCAAAACGTCAATAAAGTGAAGCCGATGGTCGACCAGAATGGCTGGCGTTATGATGTATTACTCGATCCTAATGGTGAGTTCCGACGCTCGTTAGGTATTCAGTCAGTGCCTTATACGATCTTACTCGATGGTCAGGGCAGGATTATTTATAAGCATAATGGCTACACAGATGGCGCTGAGATGGAGCTATATAAGAAGGTGAAAGAGGTTTCGAGAAGGTGATTTTATGAAAAGATGGATGATGATAGGACTGCTCATGAGCCTGAGTAGTGCATCAGTTTATGCACAAGAGTCCGACAAATTACACCTTTCTGGAAGTCTTCAGAGTGATATGCTGTTGGCACAAAAGGACAGTGCGACGGGCGCAGAGGCTACAGGAAGTCGTTTCCGAACGAATACTTATCTCGACTTGAGGCTTTCAAACAGTTACTTTGAGGCTGGTGCAAGGTTGGAATATATGCCCCATCCACTCCCAGGATACGAGCATGACTTTAAGGGTTGGGGCGTTCCTTACGCCTACTTGAAGGGTCGTTATAAGAATGCGGAGCTTACTTTGGGTAGCTTCTATGAGCAGTTTGGCTCTGGTTTCATCCTTCGTTCGTATGAAGAACGCAGTCTTGGAATTGACAATTCATTGCAAGGTGCACGCTTGAACTATCTCCCTTGTGCGGGAGTTGCGGTCAAGTTGCTCACGGGTAGACAGCGTCGTTACTGGCACCACAATAAGAGTTGGATGACAGGAGCAGATGTGGAATGGAATATGGAAGAGTCGTTTAAGTCGCTTCAAGAGCATAATACCTATATAATGTTGGGTGGTTCCTACCTTAATAAATACGAGAGAGACGAGGTGGTGATGGTCGATCCGACCCATCGGTTGCGCCTTCCTCGTTATGTCAATGCGTTCGATTTACGTCTACGAGTGCAACATCACGGCTTCAATGTATTGGCAGAAATGGCGATGAAGACGCAGGATCCTTCGCATGATAATGGTTACATCTATCGTAATGGCTATGTGGCAATGCTCTCAGGGTCCTATTCTAAGCGTGGAATGAGCCTATTGCTGCAAGCAAAACGCAGTACGAATATGGGCTTCCGAAGCCGTAGAGGGATGGAAGGTATCTCCTCTTTCATCAATCATCTACCGCCTTTCACGGTGGAGCATACCTATACCTTGGCAGCACTCTACCCTTACGCTACACGCCCCGAGGGTGAGTGGGCTTATCAAGCAACGGCAGCTTACACCTTTCCAAAGGGCTCTTGGATGGGAGGAAAGTATGGAATAACAACGAAAGTGAACTTCTCTCATGTCCATTCAGTGCTTAAGAAGGGTGTAGGAGAGATGGGAACAGAGGGTTATGGAAGTCCGTTTTGGGCATGGGGTGACGCTACCTATTATCAAGATATTGATGTGCAGGTGGAGAAGCGGCTCTCCAAAGCAACGAAGTTAAACCTGATGTATATGTATCAACGATACAATCAGACCTTGTTAGAAGGGCATGGAGGAATGCTAAACACGCATATCTTCGTTGCAGATGTCAAACAGAAACTTGGAACGAACGCCATCTTGCGTGTCGAAGGGCAGTATCTTGCGTCAAAAGAGGGCGATAAAGACTGGCTATTCGGGCTTGGAGAGCTATCGTTCGCACCGCATTGGATGGTCACCGTGAGCGACCTCTACAATGCAGGAAACACCCATGTGCATTACTACCAAGGCTATGTAACCTATAGCGGTGGGGCTCATCGACTGCAATTAGGCTATGGTCGAACACGTGCGGGCTTTAATTGTTCGGGGGGAGTATGCCGTTATATCCCTGCAACAAAGGGCTTGACACTCTCTTATAATTATAACTTTTGATGGAAATGAGACGTTTTTATATACTTATCTTGGCTGCTGTTGCACTCTTGACAGGCTGTGATTCAGTTGGTTCTGACGAACGATTGATAGAGATTCCGCCTGCAACTGTTCAGCGAAATGTACTCATCGAGGACTTTACTGGGCAACGTTGTATCTTCTGTCCGGCGGCTTCTCAGACGATAGAAGAGCTGCAAAAGCTCTATGGAGCAGACAGATTGATAGCCGTGGGCATACATGCTGGACCGCTCGCAATAAAGAGTCTGGGTGGAGTTAAGGGCTTGCGCACTGATGCAGGGGATGTTTATTACAAGAATTGGGCGGTTCCTAATGTGCCAAAAGCCATTATTAATCGTCGTGGAGGCGTCCTACAAAAAGATACTTGGGCTGGGCGTATCTACGAAGAGTTCGCTCAAACAACTACAATCAATATAGCCCTTCAATGTCACTATGACGCAGTTACACGTCAAGTGAAGATTGAAACCAACTTAAAAACATTGTCCGATGATGTGAAGGGAAGGCTTCAGCTTTGGTTAGTAGAGGATAGTGTCGTGGCTCCACAGCTCTTTCCAAACAATAAGATGGATAAGGAGTATGTGCATAACCACGTGTTCCGTGCTGCTATCAATGGTGAGTGGGGAACGGAGTTAACGCTCTCTTCAATGCGAACACACGTGGAGCAAACATCGTACACACTCCCAGAAGATGTCGTACCAGGCAATGCGTGGATAGTAGGATTCGTCTATAACGATAGCGGAGTACTGCAGGCTGTGCGCCAAAAGGTTTCTATTTCGTAAATAAATCATCATCAATTAAGTAGATAAATATAAATTGAACAATATGAAATTACGCTTACTCGTATTAATCGGACTGCTGACCAGTCTTTTAGTTAGTGCTCAAGCACAGACAAGTAACAATGATGTTGCCTTCGTGGATGCGCAAGGTAAGGTTATTCCCAACGGCACAACGGTGGTATTAAACGCTGTGAAAGAAGCCATGTTCCCACCTGGATGGAAGGAAATAGCAGGTGAGGTGTATATTAAGAATACGTCGGATAAGAACCTGACAGTGACCCTTTTCAGTAGAATTAACAGCGTTGATGAAGGCAATGTGACGGTTTGTGCACTCGGCGGATGTACTCCTTTGGAAGAAGATAACAGTACTGAGATAGGAAGTCAGATGTTGTTGGCAGGCTCAGAGAGGGAGTCTATTGCGATAGAACACACTTACGAGCATAGTGAGAAGGGCTCAATTACATTGAAGCTGACTACCAAAGAACTTGGTTCCGAGCAAGAGATTGAAGGTCCAACTATTATTGTTAAGTTCGATACTAACCCAACTGGAATAGTAGAAGTAGCGTCACAGAAGGGTCTTACTTACGATGTTTTCAATATTCAAGGTACCTTATTATATAGGCAGCTTACATCCTTGTCTGGTCTTCCTAAGGGCATTTACATCTTGAAACAGACGGGCTCAAAGAAGGCAATTAAGAAGTTCGTTGTACGCTAAGTATTCATCTTTAATCATTCACAACCTGATATGTTACGCAGAATTTATATACAGTTTATTACCCTGCTTGCCATTCTCTCTTATGGAGTAAACGCTCTTGCACAAGAGCATATACTTATCCCTGTTGCTGGACAAAAGGTGTATGTGCCACTTACGGGATCGAGTGTAAAAGGAAAGATTGTGGTTTCCAACATTGGTAGAACTCGCATTCAAGACATTGACTATACGCTTTCTTTCAATGGAAAAGAGCTAGAGTCAAAGCATTACACATTACCCCAAACATTGGGACATAATGATGATGCTGTGATTGAAGTAGCTGTTCCGCCATACACAGAATTGGGTGAAGATGAACTGACCTTCACGATTACGAAAGTGAATGGAGGGCGCAACGGAGCTACTATCAGTGAAGCTCGAATACCGAGAGTAACGGTTACTAAGGTGGCAAAGAGGAAAGTTGTTGTAGAGGAATACACGGCAATGTGGTGCCGATATTGTCCATCAGGTATTGCCCTTATGGAGAACTTGTCGCATACTTTTGGCGATGACTTCGTAGGTATAGCGGTGCATGCTGATGATCCATTGACCTGTTGGGACTATTATGCAAAAGCCAGGGAAGACTCTCGCCGTCCCTCTCTTTATATGAATAGAAGCCGTAAGTTAGGGTATGTCAAGGCTGTTGATGAGTTCAAAGCAGAGCAAGATGCGGGTGCAGATATGGATATTGAAGTATCAGCCGAATGGGATAAAGAGAAGAACAACATCACTGTTACGCCTGCAGTAACGTTCCGTTTGAATCGTGAAAAAGCCCCTTATGGCTTTGCCTATGTGCTGACTGAGGATGGAATGTCACGTCCCCAATGGGTTCAAAACAATGCTTATGCGGGTAGCGAGAGCGACCGTGGAGTTACAAAAGAGTTCGATGTGTTCATCGATTCACCAAGTGAGATCCGTAATCTAAAGAACAACTTTGTTGCCATTGCGGCTACTGGTGTGAAAGAGCCAGTGGATAGTCTCATTGAAGCTCCTATCAAAGCTGACCAAACGCAGAGCCATTCTTACATCTTCAAGGATGTCTCGAAGATAAAAGTTCTACAAGATATAACAAGGTTGAAGGTATGTGTTTTGCTGATAAACAAACAAACGGGTAAAATAGAAAATGCGGCTAAGTGCAGTATTGCTGACGCTCAAACAACTTCTATCTCATCTGTTTCTGATAGAAAGGAAACCGCTATTGAGACCGCACGTTATACATTGGATGGTCGGCGAATTACGGCTCCACAAAAGGGAATCAACATTGTGAAGTACAGCGATGGACGTGTTCGTAAAGAGGTTATAACGCAATAAATGCTTTCAATATAGTATATCTCTCAACATGAATAAGGTTCTAACAACTTATTATCAACGGAAAGTTGAAGAAGAGAACAGCCTTCTCTCAAGGCTTCGCAACCGTAGTCGGGCTTTCATTCTGGCTGAAGTAAGCTCTTTCTTACTTGCTATTGGCTTCGTAGTAGTCTATACTTTGCTTGCTAATGCAGCCTGGACACTAGCTTGTGGGCTGTTAGCTCTCTTCTTATATGTATACATTCGCAAGCTAGATGTGCGTAACGACCGCCGTATAAAGATGGGAGAAGCAATGGTGATGACCTATGAGAATGAGATAAACTACCATCATGGCGACTTCAGTAAGCTCAATGCTGGCACGCAATATGTCAATCCGCAGCATCCATACACATACGATTTAGATGTGTTCGGAGCTGGTTCTCTGTTCCAACGTATCAACCGCACCATCTCAACAGGGGGCAGTGACCAGTTGGCAGAATGCCTTTCAAAGGAGTGGGGAGGTATAGACCAGAGAGAACAAGTGGGTCAAATCCATCAGAGAATGGCATCTATTCAAGAGTTAGGCCAGGCAGAGTCGTTTCTAACTCGGTTCAAGTCGTTTGGTGTAAAAGGGCAGATTCAAACGAAGGATGTGCTGATTGCACTGACAGATGTGCATCAGAAGCAGCTACCCAAATACTTCTCTCATCCTCTTTTCCGCCTTTTCTGTTCTGCAAACTTGCTGGGTTTCTATGCCAGTATCGTACTATCATTCATGGACGTCGTGCCCTCCTTGTTGCCAATATGGTGGGGAATCTTCAACTTCCTGTTAGCTTTCTTGTGTTCGCATAAGCACATCCGTGTTATATCCGAACTGATAGCAAAGGTGCAAACAGCGGTTGACGGCTATTTACAAGTGCTGAGGCTCATCAATCAGACCGACTTTCAAGCATCAGAATTGCAGGCATTGAAAGGGCGATTAGCAGGTGCGGAAGAGTCATTAGAGCGGTTAGCACTCATCTTACAGAAGATAGATAACCGCAGTAATGAGATTGGTATATTCATCTTTAATTGCTTTGCTTTGATTGATATAACCATTGTTCGACTCTTTCAGCAGTGGCAACGAGCGTATGAAGAGCGCACAAGTGAATGGATAGAAACGCTGAATCTCTTTGACACACTGGTATCTATGGGCAATTACAAACTCAATGAGAACAAGGCGGTGCAGGCTGAGGTTGTGGCAGAGAATCAGGTTGTCTTTAATGCAAAAGCACTCTATCATCCTTTCTTAGGAGAGCATGCTGTGGCAAACGACTTCGACATTCAGGATCGTGAATATTATATAGTAACAGGTGCAAACATGGCAGGTAAGAGTACGTTCCTGCGTTCGTTGGGTGTGAATTATCTGTTGGCAATGAACGGATTACCCGTGTTTGCCAAGCAACTAAAGGTCTCCGTCTTCCACTTATTCACGAGTATGCGCACCACAGATGACCTCACTCATGGTATTTCCTACTTCAATGCTGAGCTCTTACGACTCGATCAGCTGTTAGGCTCTCTACGTGAGTCTACACCCAACCTCATCATACTTGACGAGATACTAAAGGGCACTAACTCCTTGGATAAGCTAAATGGTTCACGTCTATTCCTACAACACATCGCCTCACGAAACGTCACGGGCGTGATTGCCACACATGACTTAGAGTTGTCAAAGATGGAAGATGAGGAGCCAAAACGCTTCCATAACTATTGCTTCGAGATTGAGTTAGGGGAGCAAATCACCTATTCTTATAAGATAAGTAAGGGTGTGGCACGCAATCAGAACGCAACGTTTCTGTTGCAGGGAATACTGAATAAAGAAGGAGCGAATAGGTCATAAAGGCAAGAGAGCATGGCATTGTTCTGGCTAAATAGCTGTTACGACACGTGTTATTCCTATCTTACTCCGTCCTTTAAAACCTGTTCCTTTGTCAGAACTGACGATGATATAATAAAGAAGGTGAAGTTCTTACAACTTCACCTTCTTCTTTTTTCCTGTGCTCTCATTGCTCATTCTGTCTAGAGCAGTGACCACATAGACATATTTCTGATTGCCATCTTTATAATTCAAACGCACCTTGTTCTCATAAGGCATGGCTATAATCTTCGATGGGTCATTGGTGTTTATAGGCTCATCAGGCGTGAACTGGTAAACAACATATTGATGTGCTTCATCCTTCCAGCCCTTTCCCTTCGGTGCTTTCCACGTGAGGTAATAGCCATCGCGTTCCCATTGTGCCTTCAACCGCTTGGGATGTTTCGGTGCATCAGAGTCTATGAAAGGCATTAAGGGTTGCAAGGCTGGATAGCGCCAGTAGTCTGTTCGCAAGAGAGTTCCATAGTTCCCAGGGTTGTCAACAGCTGCCTTTGCATACCAGAGTACTGTTCCGTTGACATTTGCCGACTGCTGGTGTAAGCGGCGCTTAGCAGCTAACTGATGGATAGAAGGGTTCTGTGGATCTGCGAATTTGACGGTTCGCAGCACATCTTCACCTATGTATAATGGGCGTTTCCCAGCGTTGCGATTCCACCAACCAATCAATTCCTTGTAGTCAGCAGCACGATTGCCAATCTCCCAATAGAGCTGTGGTACACAATAATCAACCCATCCGTTGTTCACCCACTTGAGTACATCGGCATAAAGGTCATCGTAGTTTTGAAGTCCATTTGTCCTACTTCCGTTACGAGGGTCAGCCTTTTGATTGTGGTAAATACCAAAGGGTGACACGCCAAACTTCACCCATGGCTTAACAGCATGTATCCTTTCGCCTAGTTCCTTGATGAAGACATCAACGTTATCACGCCTCCAGTCGTTGATATTTGAGAATCCTCTCGGGTCCTGTTGGAAGTTCCTTTGATCAGGAATAGGCTGTCCTGCAACAGGATAAGGATAGAAGTAATCATCGATATGAAGCCCATCTACATCGTAACGAGACACGATGTCGTCAACAACCTGGCATATATACTCACGATTCTCACGCAAGGCTGGGTTCAAGATGTACAACCCATCGTATGAGAAAACACGTTCGGGATGTTGCACAGCGATGTGACTATTAGCCAACTGGTTGGTGTTCTTTGTCTTAGCACGATAGGGATTGATCCATGCGTGCAGCTCCATTCCTCGCTTATGGCACTCATCTATCATCCATTGCAAGGGATCCCAATAAGGCGAAGGAGCCTGTCCTTGCTGTCCAGTGAGGAACTTGCTCCATGGTTCTAACTTGCTTGGATAGAGGGCGTCGCACTCTGCTCGCACCTGAAAGATGATGGCGTTCACCCCATCCTTTTGTAGTTCGTCCAACTGATAACGCAGGGTTTGCTGCATCTGTTGCGTCCCGATACCCTGAAACTGCCCATTGACACACTGGATCCAAGCCCCACGAAACTCGCGCTTTGCTGGTTGACTCTTAGCAAAACTGGTCATAGTAATGGTCAAGAATAGTACTATCAATGACAGAATCTTCATGCCTTCACGAATTTGTCTCATGTGTTTATCTTTCTCTTTGTTATGCTTTTTTATTTGTTCTGATTGGTCTTTTCTTTTATAATTAATCTATCATGTGTATCACAACCGAGCCTCTTCTACCATCGTCTTGTAATACTCGTCCCAGCTAGCTACAGCCTCCTCTGCTAACAGCCTATCCACTAGTCGATGCGGAAAAGAGGTGAAATAATTGTTGGGAACACGGAAGGGACGTGCCTTCCCATTGCTTGAATTGATATGAATTTCTTGTTCCATAGAGAGTTATTGTTACTACTCTCTTAGACTTCAAATAGGTAGATTGGTTTAAACATAAGGCTCTCCTTTTTTGTTCAGAAGACTTTGCAACATTATTCGTGTTGCTTCATATACGTCGTAACCTTCTCTACTGCAATGTGATAAGAGGCTTTCAACGCTCCGACAGTCGTACCAAGAAGTTCGCTCATATCGCTATATTTCATCTCATCAAAGTAGCGTAAGGTGAACACCAAGCGCTGTACATCGGGCAAGGTGGCAATGGCTTCTTGCAAAAGGGCTTGCCCTCTGTCACCATCGAAATACTCATCTGCCAGCAAGCTGTCGGCTAGGTGTAGGGTGTCTTCGCCTCCCGTGACAACTGCCGAGCGTTTCCGACGTAGGCACTCAAGTGCTTCATTGATGGCAATACGATATAGCCATGTAGACAACTGGGACTTGCCTTGAAAATTGTCAAGTCCTTTCCATGCCTTTAGAAACGTGTTTTGTAGCACGTCATCGGCATCATCATGCGTGATAACAATACTTCGAATCTTCCAATATAGCGGTTCACTATATTGGTTTACAATATCTAGGAATGCTTTCTGTCGCTCTTCCGAGCTCGCTAACTGGCGAACTTCTTTCGAATGATCAAGGGGAGACACGTTACTCAAAAAGCTTTTGCTGTACCAGAATTGGGGGATGTCTAGCCCTTAACGGATAGATATTTTCCGGACAACTTTACCCACTTTCACAATGTAACAACCCCTTGGGAAGCTCAAAGTATAGTGCTTGTCACTACCGTCAACACGCACATTCATCACCTTTACTCCTGTAACGTTATAAATCGAGAGAACCTCATCTTCAGCACCAACAACACGTAAGACATTATTTGTAATGGTGATGGTAATGGATGGAAGTTCCTGTTCGATTAACTCCACTGGAGCCTCGGCACGTGCCGAAGTAACAGCACCCATGAGGAGTATTAAGGTGAGAATAAAAGGAGTAAATATCTTTTTTACCATAGACGATTGCTTTTGTTATTAGCTACAAAGATAGTAATTTTCAGCTTACATTGGCTTGGATTATTGCCTTTATGATGGTATCTTTAATGATTATTAACGTGTTGGAAAGACAGAGGAACATAGTTTTTTAGACAAAATGACATAAGTACATATTGTTTGAATGACATATTTCTTAGACATAGAAACATAGTATCAATGTGCTTGGTAACAGGTGTTTAAGACATAAGGACATAGTGACATATTTTTTGAATGACATATTTCTTAGACATAGAAACATAGTATCAATGTGCTTGATAACGGATGTTTAAGACATAAGGACATAGTGACATATTTTTTGAATGACATATTTCTTAGACATAGAAACATAGTATCAATGTGCTTGATAACGGATGTTTAAGACATAAGGACATAGTGACATATTTTTTGAATGACATATTTCTTAGACATAGAAACATAGTATCAATGTGCTTGATAACGGATGTTTAAGACATAAGGACATAGTGACATATTTTTTGAATGACATATTTCTTAGAC
>ERZ773272.986-NODE-986-length-10971-cov-5.102693_pt1 | contig 10971 bp, 23 predicted proteins | sample MGYA00511891_ERZ773272 | MGnify/ENA primary metagenome ERZ773272 (study PRJEB29015, sample SAMEA2738150) | human oral metagenome | biome: human oral; feature: human-associated habitat; material: saliva | place: China | collected 2198 ...
TAATTCTCAAATTGTCGCAAATATCCTCAATGTAAGTCTTAGTAATGTAAGTCATCCTGAGAATAGACCTGCTCTTTGGATTTTTAAGCCTGTTGATCATTCTACCTAATTCAAGTTTTCTGTTAATGACCTCTTTAGTATCCTGTTCTATAGCCTGTTTCATCACTACAAGCTGAGTATAGACGTCATCAACTTTTCTAGCTTGACCGCCTTGGACTTTAATGTCTGTCCACTTAGGACTTGAGAGCAAACCTGCCTCAAGCTCATTGATTTCATCTATACGGCTTTGGATGTCCATGTCCAGATCCTGCAACTCTTTCAAGAGCTCTTTAGCCTTCACTCTCTATCTCCTTTGTGATATAATAGTCTGTGCGATAACTATTAGCTGAGGCAGAGAGCGCCTTGGCTTTTTTTCTTTTAGTAGCTATTGAGTATCTTGAGAGTTTCCTCATAACTAAGATTTACTTTAGCTTTTTGCTCCTTGTATGCTCCTAAAAAATTTGGAATTCTGAAACGAATGATTGTACAGTCGTCAAAATATTTAGTAACCGTGTAGACATGTTTGATTAGTTCTTTTCTAAAAGAAACGTTAGGAAAGACAACTAAATCAGGTATTTTTACATCAGAAGGTTTTTCTTGCCTTTTTCTTTTTCCTGAATATGGATATTTTTTAGGTCTCATTTGTAGTCCTCCAAAATATCTTTGTTTTCGTAGATGTTTCCGATGATTTCAAGGCTATCAGCAATCTCTTTAGCATCCTCTTCAAATTCCTCTAAAACTGCACTGTCTGCAATAAATTCAACCTTGCCTTTTTCCTCCACATAAAAACCTAGCGTGTTATGTCTCTTCATACACATAACATCTGGACCATTTGTAATAATATCCCCCTCAAAGATTTCCTTGCCATTTCTGTCAAAAAGGCCTGTTGATTGCATGAGGTTAAGGTCATTGTTCACAATCCATTCACCAGCAACAGAGTCCTCATCAATAATCCAGATATCGCCATTTCCAACCATCACTTCATCCGGTTGATACATACGATTTAATGAGCCGCCATCATATGCTCTAAATTTTGGTATCATAATCTCACCTCGTCTCCAATCCTCAATGATTCGTAGCTTGTTTGCGTGACTACGAAAATGCCGTAGTTCTGTACTGTGATTGTGTGCATGTCGCCAATTTTCTCCTTGTGAGCAACCTTGCCTTTGATTTCTGCGCCTTGATTATCTGCCTTATAGACTACAATAGGGCGCTTTTCTTCTAATTTCTTAATCTGGATACTCTGCCAGATGTTTAATCCAGCAGAGACAAGAATCCAGATTGCGATAAAACGTTTCACTTCGCCCCTCCTAAAAAATTGTTTGCAAAACTAGTTTGTTCTGTATTAATTATTTTGTGTTTATAATTCATCAATGGATTCATAATGTCATTCATTAAAGCAGGTTTTAAAACGATTTCGTCCACTTCTAAAATTCTTCTATCTCCAATTTTTATTTTTATATCATACCCATTCGCTATATGCTCAAGGTCGTTTTTGGATAGGGAAATTTCCAGCTTCTCCATCACTCCACCTCATACCTCATCAAATAAACTTAATTGAGCGTTATGGTTTTTTATCCGCTCCTCTGCTATATCAAAATAATAGTCATCTATTTCAGTTCCTATAAAATGTCTATCTAGCTCTAATGCTGCTAGCGCTGTCGTTCCACTTCCCATAAATCCATCAAATACAATATCTCCAATGTTTGAGTGTTTTATAATGCACCTTTTTATCAATTCGATAGGTTTTTGATTTTGATGGAGTAGTTTATCTGAGCTGACTCGCTTGAAATCCCAAACATCTGTTAGGCGCTCGCCATTAAATTTCTTTCGTCCTTTGTTCGCCAGTATTATCATTTCGTACTGCTTTCCAAATTGCGCTTCCAAATCTCCTGCAGTGTGATTATTTTTTCTCCAAATAATAATATTTTTTACCGTGAAATATTTCTCAATTTCTTTTTTAAAAAAATCAACTTTATCAAATGAACAAAATATATAAATAGCCGTATCATCTTTTAAAATTCGATAACACTCTTTTATATACTCTTTTATCAATTCAGGATTGTTATCATTTTCAATAACGTTTGAAAATTTATGCTTTTCTTTCCTCCAATTTGTTTTGTAATTTATCAAATAAGGCGGATCGGTAACAATTAAATCGATTTTATTATCAGGGATTGTCGCTATAAATTCCAAAACATCCTTTTTTATAATTTTATCTACTTCCACTGGCTATACCTCCTAAATATGAATCGTTTCAATCTGTTACCTCCTCAATCTCAACCCCTGGGCAATCGAATACCCAGCCGAAGCCATTCGAAACTACTTCCTTTTTCGTGAGTTTATAGCACTTTTCTGAAAAAAAAGTACTTTTTGTAAAAAGGAGTACTACGGGAGAAAAATGTCCGTATTTATCTCCTAAATTTGCATTTTGGTTGACGAGATATAAGTCCCCGTCGTTTCGGTTTAGAAGTTTAATTTCGTATTTTTTCTCTTTCTCGACCTCGTAGCCGAATTGGTGCATGTTGACGAGGGTTTGAAATGGTTTTGTGCCAGCGGTTAGAAACCACCTTTCAAACTCATTAAGTTTAGCGCTGTCAAAAACCGATGGAATGTTATAGGCACATCGATACAAATTCCCTTCAAAAACATCCTTATTCTCTTCATACCAATCCGCAACAAACTGCGGAACTTTGACTGGTTGCGGTTCGTCTAGTTGATTCGCTAATTCATTCTCTACCTCTAATAAAATATAAGCACAGTCAGTGTTCGCTTGATAGCCTGCTACTTTATAAATTGAACCTTTACTAAGATTTTCCAAAAAATTATTAAGTTTCTCTACCGCTGACGTTTTTGCGTCGTCAAAAAATTCTATATATCGTTTCATTGTTCTACCTCTCAACTCACCTTGTGGCTTTCCAGGTTTCCAAATTCTTGGCCATAGTTTACAAAATACGAACCAATCAGGATTGCATCTGCTTCGTCATCTTTGACGTTCAGACAAAAACCATCGGCCACTTTAGCAACTGCCTGCAACTTCATTGATTTCTTGCTTCGGTCTTTATAGCTGAACTTCCAATACTTGCGCCAAGTCGAAACATTCACAAAATACACATTGTCAGCGACTAACCGTCCAAGAATAATCCCTGTCACAATTCCGATGCTGATCATAGACTGCTGATTTGGGCCCATGACCGAGTTCTTCTCGACCACAATCGACTCAAAATGGCAGTCGTACTTCTGGAGCGCTCTTGATTGAATCGCTCTTAACTCGCTAGCCATGAAGCGCCCACGCTCAAAGAAAGACTTGCTTTTATGTTTTAAGACACCACTCTGGACAAGGTCAGAGCCGTGAAATACGGCCCAACCTGTCGCAGTAGTTGAAATGTCTAACGATAATGTCAGAGATTTCATTGCAGCTCTCCCTTGATTCCACAAAGGTCAAAAAGATTCCGCTTGTTGTTTTCGATGAACTCAAAGAACTTCTGAAGTTCGGCCAAGTGGCGTTTCTCCCTCTTGACTCCAAGGCTCGTATGATACTCTGTTGGCGTTTTCGGTGTTACCCTGATGTCTAGCCAATAAAGAGGCTCGAACACGTCGCCGTTCGTATCAAGAGAAGCATCTGCGTCCGTATTTCTGAAATGCATCTGCATATCATATTCAATTTTGTTTGTAATCGTGATGTTCTTATCTACGATTTCTAGTGTGATACTTGTTCCTGGGATGTCGATTTTGTTTAGCATTTATTTTTCTCCTGTTTATCTAAATTCCTTTGCGATAGCAGCGATAACATTCACTGTCACGCTATTGCCTGCTTGCTTGTATAATTGACTGTTGCTGTTTACTTCTTGAGCTTTATCAAAAGCCCAGTCAGGAAAACCTTGTAACCTCCAGCATTCTCTAGGTGTCAGCTTTCTAATCCTAAAATCAGGCTCAACCACGCCTTGACTCTCTCCAGTCAATAAAGTATTGGCAATTTGTTTACCAACTCTACCTCTGCGAGTTTTAGAGTTTGGATGAGATAGATTTACGCTATCCCAAACCTCTGCTTCAGCATATCCTTGCGAGGTTGCCTCTGTTATTTTTAAAACATTATTTTCTTGATAGCTATTGCTTGTCAAAGTAGGAGCGATGTCATGTTCTCCGCCTTGATTATAACCATGACCGCGCTGAATGATTTTAGGTTCAAGACCTCCGCCTTGATATGCTCTGATTGTTGGTGCGATACCGTCTGTTTCATAAACCACACCGCATTGATTAAAATTTGGCTGCAATACTCCAAATTGTTTTATAGTATTACTTTTTATGGCTATCTTTTGCCCCTCTCCCTTGTTTGTGGTTAGTGTAGGAGCTAGTCCGTCAGCTTGATAGACTTCCCCGTTCATCCCGTTGCCAGATGGGTTTACATTGCCAATTTTCACGACTGATTTGTTACTAATTGACTGACTTTGTCCACTGAGAGGAAAAATTCTTCTGGTACGTTCTCCTCTAAGATGTCCGATAATGAACACACGTTCCCGATTTTGGGGGACTCCGAAATTTTTGCTGTTAAGCACTTGCCATTCCACATCGTACCCCAGCTCATCCAAGGATGAGATAATGGTCTCGAATGTAATTCCGTTTTCGTGATTGAGGAGTCCTTTGACATTCTCAAGGAATAGATATTTAGGTCTGAGAATAGATGCGAACCTAGCAATCTCAAAGAACAAAGTTCCTCGTGTATCTTCAAAACCTCGTCTTGCTCCTGCAATGCTGAAAGCCTGGCACGGAAATCCTCCACAGATAACGTCCACACTTCCGAATCCTCGAATAGACTCATCTGTGACTGTTGTGATGTCATGTAGCTCTATTTCTCCTTTCGTGTTGTGTATGGCTTTATAAGACTTGCGAGCAAATTTGTCAATTTCGCAAAACCCTACACATTCATGACCGGCGGATTCCATTCCCAGACGAAAACCGCCGATACCTGCGAATAAATCCAAAAATTTCATCTGTTTATCAAAAAAATGCGACTGCCTCTGTGTGTGAGTTTGGCTAAATACGGGCAGTCGCTCGTCCAAGGTCACATGACCGTTTTTGACGCTTTCTAGTTCGCAGTTTTACAAGAATACACGGCTTGTTGGTTTTTGATTATTTTTCCCTTCTTAAAAGGGCAACAATTGAATGACAATAAAATCTTCCGATGTTTTTTCAACATCACAAACATAGGCATTAAGTAAGCTTTCCTCTGTTTTGTATGTTGTTTGGTTTTCAACACTTTCATTCCAACGAATAAAACGAGGTTTGAGACCAGGCCATCCAGACCTACCAAATAACGCAATACATTCCTCTTTGTTTTGATGTATAGCAAATGTAATGCCATGTGGACAACCTGTGTCATGAGTCGCTAGTATGTCTTTTACTTGTCTGCTCATCAAACCACCTCCACACGTTGACTCAGCGCCTTCGTTTTGCAGTATTCACAATGGCCGCATGGCTTTGCTTTCTCCTCGCCTTTTTTAACCTTATCAAGACGCTGGATGATCATAGACAACTCAGTCAGCTCATAGCCAAGTTTCTCTTGGGTCTGAAAGACGATGGCCCTTGTGTCAGGAGTCGGCTCTTTTGTCACTGCGTAGATAATAGGGGTGAACTCTTTGCCGTACTTCTCTTCTAGCATCTTCTTGTAAGCCGCCATCTGAAGAACATACCCCCAAGCTTCGAACCAGCGGACCTGAATATTTCGTCCGCTTGCTTCATCCTGAATCCAGACCATACTATCAATGTCAGATTTAGTGGTCTTAATATCCACGAAATACCCTTTTTCAACATTGAGACAGTCAATCTTGCCTTTGAATTCCACGCCTTCGATTTTGCCTGTTACAGCAACCTCTTTCTGTCCAACATAGTAGTCCATAAATTGCTTGTCGGCCTCCAGTCGCTCAATCATGCGCTGGCCGACCAAGAAGTCAGATTTTAACTGACCCTTGGTCTTTCCGGCTTTTGAAATCATGGCATCTGCGTTTTCATCCATAAATTTCTTATGTACTTCTGGACTTTCAAAATAGCTGTGGACCATGTTCCCGACCAAGAGAGCCGTGTTGTCTCTCTGGTCTTCCCATTCTCCTTCCAGCTCTGCTAGCGCTCGCGCTCCACACTCTCTAAATCGCTTATATTGCGAGATAGACCAGTAGCGACGTGCAGAAGCTGTTGAATAGTAATCTTTGCCAAGTAAATCTTGTGTCATTCCATTTCCACCTTCACTGATTTTGACTTCGGTTCAAAACGAACGCCGTGAGAATTAAGCCATTCTTTGAACTGTTCTTTAATTTCCTTTGCGTTCTCTGCTGGAAAAATTAAATCTACAGTAAATTTGTAACCATATTTTTTAACGCCATCCTCAGAAGCCATATTTTGCGATTTTCGGCCTGTTTCTTGCTCTAGGGTATGATTGCCCCCTGAACTGGTTTCAGACTCAAATTCAGGCTGATTTTGGGCGCAGAATCGACTCTGAACTTCTTGTTCTGCTTCTGCTTTAGTCCGTCTAAGCTCATCTGCGTCTGCATGTAGGATATCGATAGTATCCAAAGCAGAGCGCCCCTCTCTTAGCAAATCAACGTACTTTTCAGGGTTCAAACCTTTAGCTACCGCGATAGCAGTCATTTCCTCGATACGCTTTTTAAGCTCGGCTTCTGCTTTAGTTCTTTCAGCTAATGCCTTATCATCAAGAATTGCTTGTAAAACATCAGCAAGTTTCGCTCCCTCGTCATATCTGCGAATGTAGACAGTAGGTCCGAAACCAGCTTTGGCTGCCGCTTCTGTAATCTGGATAAGTCCAGCTTCACGTTGTTGTTTCTTTTCTGCTTCTTCTGCGACCAAATCAGCGATCATCTTAGAGGTCGCTTGATTGATCCGCACATTGTCAGCCATGAAACACTTTTTCTTGCTAAAATCGTCAAAGTAAATAGCAAACAGCTTGATATCGAGATCAACTCCGCTATCTGCGATTGCAGATTCAAAAGCCGCTCTGACTGTTTCCTTGCGAGCTTCTGTCGCTCTCTCTTCAAATTCTTTAATTTGATTTTTGATGTCAGCCTGCAAAGTTTTGATAGGGTCTAGGACAGTATTAACCCATGCTTTCACTTCGTCCAACGGATTAGAGTAGTCTTTCAGTTGGTTTTTGAGTTCTTGTTCAATCTGACGTTGCACTCGTCCCAATTCATCTTTAACCTTGGTATCGTCTGACAAAGTCTCTTCTGTCACGATATAGCCAGCGTATTTCTTTTGATATGCTGCTAAAGCTTGTTCCAAAACCTCCTTGCCTTGGATTTCGATTTCAGCCGCTTTCAGGACAAAGCCGACTTCTAAATCCGTTACTGGAACGAGCTCGAGGCTATCCGTTACATCTTTTAATTCTTCAGTCATTTTAGAAATCCTCCCCTTCTAGCATGTCCATTTGGCCATTTTCTGGCTCCTTATCAATTACTTCGCCCGTTTCTTGATCAAAATCTGGAACTTCATCTGCTGGGTAGCTTGTATCTGTGGTCGTCAACTCCTGGTTGATAACCTCTTTTTTTGGTTTTTCAGTCACTTCTTCAGAAGCTCCAAGGATACTATCTAATGTTTCAGCCTCTTCTCTCACTGGTTCAGCTTCTTTCATTTGACGATCATTGTCGTACTCGTCAGCAATTGTGTTATTGATTGCTCCAGCGAACAAGTCGCTGTCATTGCTTGTGTTGATAAACATTTTGGCAGCTCGGTTGATAACCGTACGCATGGCCATCTGGTCGGGAAAATCGATTTGGACATTTTTCGTTTTCGCCTTAGACCATGACTTGTCAATTTGTTTTTTAGTCATGACTTCAAAGAACTCTTCTCCATCAGTTCGAGTGATGATGCAATAAGCAGCAATTATTGGATTATCTGCGTTCTGCCAATCCGTCTCATGTTTGACTAACTTCTTACGCCCATTTTCAACTGATACCTCTAGCGTATCTCCTTCGTAGACAACATTTGCAGTAACATCTTTCACCTCTTGCAAATCTTTAGTAACTTTAATGGTCCCAAAATAAGACATTCTCAATTGGACGTCAGAACCGTATTTGATAAAGTAACACTGTTTTTTAGCCGGGCTCAGTCCTTGGGTTACCATTTCTAACAATGCATTATAAACGCTGTCTTGAGTGCACTGTTGGAGTAAATTCCCGCTATTAGAATTTTTTAGAGCATAATATGCTGAACTCAGTGCATTGCTAACGCTATAATTCGGTGCGATCAGTAGTCCTTCTCCCTTCATCGCTTCGATTCGTGTTGCAACATTTGATGTAACTTGCTTCTGTGTTAGTTCGTTTGTCATTTTCTTCTCCTTTTTCTTTTAGTAATTAAACATTGTCCCACAGTATCCAGCTTCCTCTAATGCTAATTTGTTCAAATAGTGTGACATATCGCTAATACTCATTTTTCTAACCATTTTCTCGGTTAGATAATCGCCATCAATTTCTTCTCTCATTGCCTCTCTAAGTTCTTGTTTCCATTTTTTGTAATATAATCGTTTTTTCATTTCTTTCTTCCTTTCGTTCTCTTTAAATTCCGATTTTCACGCTTCAAGCGTCTGTTTTTGTTTTGCAATTTCAAAATTATGTCTTGTTGTTCGTTGATGATTTTCCCAAGTTCTCGGCCAAGATGGATATAGTCAGACCGCCAATTGTCGATTTCTGCGTGTAATTCTTCAATCATACTTCATCACCCACATATCGACGCCGACCGCATCCGATATCCACATACTCTCTAGGGTCAAGTTCTTCTCGTGGCTCAGGAGGCTGCATTATATCTCTGTCATAATCAAACATGAGCATACACCTTTCCAAGTTCAAGCACTCGCTTCACATATCTGGCCTTGGATGTTAGCCCAAGATCCAGCAATTCGTTTTTTTCTTCATGATTGGCCAAAAGCCACACACGGTTTTCAAGTTCAATTCTGGTCATCTTCCTGCTCCACTTTTTCAATTTCTTTGGCTTCAACTGTGATTTCTAATCGTTCCATCGCTTCATCTACTGACTTACCTTCTAGAATATCCTTGATCATGTGGCTTACATCGCGCATTGTTTGAGCCTTCGCCTTGCTTCTTTCAGTCTCTGGCATCAAGCCCATATCTTGTAGAGCTAGAAACGCAAGGCTGAAATCGTGCATTTCTTTCTGAAGTTGTTTGATTTTTTTGATTGTACGAATTGCTTTAAGCATATTGTTCTCCTTTTTCGATTTGTTCTTTTTCTTTGTAGATTGCCAATTGTTGTTTCAGGTCATTAACTTCTTGCTCACACATAAAGCGACGCTTGCGCTCCTCAAATAGTTCTGTCATGAGTTCGACCGCTACCTCTCTCCAGTCAAGGTTGACTGATTTAACAACCCATTCAAGTCTGATTTTTAACCTAGTAAGTAATTTCATTAAGCTACACCCTCCTCGTTAGATTGCTTGTTTATGCCTAGAATAATGTCATAATACGAATGACCAGCAGGGATGACATATCCTGTTAAATCATCAACTTGAGAACCATCTGCCATGATGTTTACAATTCTTGGTTTCCATTGCTCTTTTTTATTTTTCATGTTATAATTTCCTTGAATAATTTTGTTGAGCGCCTGATTGCCGTCAGGTGCTTTTTTGTTTTATCTTAGTTCATCTATGCTGATTTCCAGTGCATCAGCGATTTTGCATATATTAGGCCATGAAAGGTATTTTACCTTTCCACTTTTCAAGTCGGAAAAGAAACTTCTATTAACGCCAGCCATCTTAGATAATTGATGTCCGTTCAAATTTCTTTCCTGCATTATTCTGTTTAATTGTTCCCACATGTCACACCTCCAAAAACACTATATGTTGTTAAACAAATATATTTAATTACAATATGTTGTGTTTTTCTGCTATCTATGTTATAATCATTCTTGACTAGGACCTCTCACCGTTTTAGTCAAAATTCCAATAGAAAGGAGGTTCAAAAAATGAGTAAGCTTAGCCATAAGCCAAACCACGTTGTTAAGAAACTAACCTGGGAAAATCTCGATAATATTCTATTATCTAATTTTTCAGAGTCGACCACTGATAAACCTAGCGCAGTAATTCAGTTATCTGATTTTGAAATGTCTAAAGCTGAAATTATCGAAGAAGCAACCGCTCAAGGTTATCAAGTTATCGATAATTCTGATGGTTACTTAAAGTTTCTATAGCGAATTTTAAAGATGATATATTTGTACGATTTACATCAATATCTCTTTTTAACTTAGCAATCTGTCTATCAGATTGCTTTTTTCTTTTCCCACTATACGGATATCGTTTTGGTCTCATTTTCTTCCCCTCCCTACGCTTGACTAAAAGCGTTCAGCTCCATGATCTTCATCTTGGTATTAGTGCTTGGCTCCCATGTCATCCAGTAAGCTAGAGCAGCGTCCGCATGCTTCTTAGGTAGCAAGTCATAGCGACTGATATTAAAATGATCCTTGAAGTCAATCTCAGCTTGTCTAAAGACTGACTGAGCGAAAATCTTATCCGCATAAGCTGGACTATCAATACCACCAAGGCAATCCACAACTCGAGCCTTACGCTTCTTCAGTAGCGATTGAGCATAGCTTGGATGAATCGGTTGCTCGCTCTTGAGGTAGTCGATGTCTTCTAGCATGGTCGCTTGTTGCTCACGCAATTTCTTCTGGCCAGTAAACAGAGCGATAAAGGCATCCTCGTCCAAATCCTCGCGGATAAATCCGCCCTGCTTGCGAATAGCTGGCAAGACCTCTGATGTCACCCAACGCTTAAACTCTCTAGCTTGTGGAAGCTTACTTGAAAGAATGAGAGAGTAGAGACCAGATTCATTGATGATGATAGTTTCTTGAACCCTTCCTAAATTATCTGTGAGGCCCTGTTTTAGGGCGTCATATTCATCAACATGAAGAGCAATAGC
>ERZ773272.992-NODE-992-length-10935-cov-94.421324_pt1 | contig 10935 bp, 8 predicted proteins | sample MGYA00511891_ERZ773272 | MGnify/ENA primary metagenome ERZ773272 (study PRJEB29015, sample SAMEA2738150) | human oral metagenome | biome: human oral; feature: human-associated habitat; material: saliva | place: China | collected 2198 ...
CATCGGCACTTCCGAAGCTCCTTCCGTGAGGTCGACGCAACGAACCCCTCATTTTCATAACCTGACTCATGATGTGCAGGTGATGAAAATGAGGGGTTCGCTGTTTTAGATGAAACCCTATATAGGGAAGTTCCCAAACGGGAAGACTACTCGTCGGTCACCCGGTTCACAACGCGGGTGCTGCGGTTGCCCTTCACTTCTTCGGGCAGCAGGATCGGCATGGAACCGGTCGGCGTGTAGGTTGCCGCGCGTGCCGCCGCGGTAGCGTGGGTGTCCTCAAACTCGGGGATGACCTCGGCGCTGGGTGCGCGGTACAGGTGGCTATTAGCCCACCACGCGAAGAGCAGAACCACAACCGCCAGGGCGCTGGAAACGAACAGCCACGGGCTGACCTGACCCTCGTAGTAGAGCTTGAAGAACGCGCCACCCATGAAACCGCCGGCAATCGGACCGCAGACCGGAACCCACGCGTAGAACCAGCGCGAAGTGCCCTTATCGTGGATGGGTAGCAGGGCGTGCATGAGGCGCGGACCGAAGTCACGGGCGGGGTTCAGCGCGTAGCCGGTCTGACCACCCAGACCGATAACGAGCACGGTGACCATGAAACCGAAGGCGAGGGGCTTGAGCACGTCGTTGAGGTTGAGAGAGAGTTCTACACCGCCGCTGATGGACGGCTTGAAGTTCACACCGGTGTACAGTGCCGAGAAGACCAGCATGAACGTGCCGATCATTTCGGAGAGGGCGTTGGTGAAGTAGTTATGAATAGCGGGCACGGTGCCGAAAACGCCGAGCTTAATTTTCTTGTCGGCGGTTGCTTTCCAGTGCGGCAGGTAGTTGAGGTAGACCAGCCCGGCACCAACCATTGCGCCGAGGACCTGGGCGATGATGTAGCCGGGGACTTTCTCCCAGGGGAATTCGCCGTAGGCTGCCAGGCCGATGGACACGGCGGGGTTGAGGTGGCCGCCGGAGTATGCGTGGGAGGCGTAGACACCGAAGGTGACGGCGAAACCCCATCCGAAGGCGATGGTGAAGAAGTTGTCGCCGTGGCCTTTGGATCGGCGAAGTTCGACGTTGGCGATGACGCCGCAGCCGATGGTGCACATGATGAGCGTGCCGAAGAATTCGGCGAGGTAGGGGCTGATGGTGTACACGGGGTGTCCTTCAGGTAGTGAACTGCGGGGTGGTGCAGTGCCGAGCGTGAGGGAGGTGTGGTTTTGTGTGGATTATGCCGCCTGGGTGGCGTGTTTACCCTTTGGCATCTATGGAACCTTGAATCCCCTAGAAGGGCAATACTTTGGTGTTATTTCACCCTTAGACATAAGCGGTTTTTCGGGTTTTTCGTTTAAAAATAAATGTGGAAAATGAGGGGAAAACCGGGCATAGTCCACACCTTGGACTCGTCCCTCAACTCGCGGTTGAACCCGTGGGTAAATTTATGAATAAATCCACGGATAAACTCACGAATAAACCCGTAGATCGATCAACACGTGAACCCCGCCTACACCACCTTCCGCCAGCACAGAATGCCCGGGCGCCCCATACGGGGGACCCGGGCAGATTCTATGGTTTTCAGGTTGTGGCGGCTTCTGGGCGGCTTGCGCGAGCCGCTGCGCGTGGGCTGTTACGCCCCTACTCGACTGCTACTCGGTCGCTACTTCGCGCTCGCCCAGTCGAGAATCGCCTCGAAGAAGCGCTCGCATTCGCTCAGCTGCTCCAGCTCAATCCACTCGTTCGGAGTGTGCGCCTGGGCAATATCGCCGGGGCCGCAGATGATGCTCTGCACGCCGGCGCGCTGGAACTGGCCCGCCTCGGTGCCGTAGGTGACCTTCTGCGGTACGCCGTCGGTGCCCAGCCACTCGTGCGCCAGGTGAATGAGCGGCGCGTCATCGGCGGTACCCAGGCCCGGCACGGCGGCGAGCAGTTCGTGCTTCACGCCCACGCGGGAAGTGAGGCTACCGGGCTCCGCGCCGGTCAGCTTTTCGGCGCGTGCGGCGCGCGCCTGCAAATCGGGCAGAATCACCTCCGAAAGCTCACGGTCAATACGCTCCACGAAGGACTCGGTGGTCACCTGCGGCAGGGTGCGCACATCGTACTCCACGACCGCCTGCTCGGCGACGATGTTGTACTGCAGGCCGCCGGTTGCCAGGTTCACGCTACCGGTGGAGTGGGGAATGATGAACGATTCGTCGAACGGGCCTTCTTCTTCCCACTGGTCCGCCATATCGGTGAAGAAGGTGATGAATTCGCCGGCTGCGGCAACCGCGTTCACGCCGTGGGTTGCCAGGGAGCCGTGCTTGGGCACGCCGGTGAAGGTGACGCGGCCGCGGTGTGCACCCTTGTGCGCGGAGATAATGCGCATGCTGGAAGGCTCACCAACAATCGCGTAGTCGGGGGCGAGGTCGCGCGCCACGAACTCCTCGATGAGGGAAGGGGCACCGACGCAACCGATTTCTTCATCGTAGGAGAACGCGAAGTGCAGGGGAGTGCGCAGCTTCGCCTCGGCAACGCGCGGCAGCAGCCAGAGCGCGACGGCGAGGAAGCACTTCATATCGCAGACACCGCGGCCGTAGGCGCGGGTACCCTCCACACGCAGGGTGAACGGGTCGGCGTCCCACGCCTGACCGGCAACGGGTACGACGTCCGTGTGACCGGAGAGGATGAGGCCGCCGCGGGTGGTGCCGTCAGCGGCGGGAATGGTGACGAGCAGGTTAGCGCGGGTGCCGTCCTCGTTGTAGGTGCGCACGCCGCTGTAGCCGTAGCGGGCGAATTCGGCTTCGATGAGCTCAATGAGTTCCAGATTGGAGGTTCCGGAGACGGTGGGGATTGCGATGAGCTTTTCGAGCCAGGGGAGGGATGCGGGCTGGGTGGTTTGAGCCGTCATGACTGTTCCTTCTGAGCTGTATTGGGTGCGCTGAGCTGTGTTGGGTGCGCTGTTGCGCGCCGGTTACTGTCGTGTGCCGCGTGCGCTTTTATGTTCAGGGTACGCCGCGGGGCGGTATTCGTCGCCTCATGGTCGTCGAATACCGCCCCGTGACCCCTGCGCGGGGTTAGATGATGTAGTTGTTCACGTTCGAGTGGTCGCCCAGCGCGTGGAAGTTACGCGAGTGGTAGACCAGCGGGGTGCCTTCGCAATCGTTGCGGATGAACTCTTCAACCTGCGCGGTGAAGACGAGTGCGGGGCCAGCCTCAACGCGGCTGAGCGGGGTTGCGCGCAGTACGCGGCGCACGCCGTGGACGAGGGGCTCGCCGGTGTGGACGAATTCCCAGGTGCTGGGGTCGTCGAAGCGGGGGTAGTCGTGGGTTGCGAAGTTCTTCGCGAGGGTGACATTCTCAGCGTCGAGCATGTGCACGAGGAAGGAGGATGCTGCCGCGATCTTTGCTGCGGAGCCGCTGTTGGCCTTGAGGGAGAAGGCGATGATGGGCGGTTCTGCGGCGACGGAGGTCAGCGAGGAGGCGGTGAAACCTGCGGGTGCGCCGTTTTCGTCGGTTGCGGTGATGATGGCGACGCCTGCGGGCTGGTGGCCGAAGGCGAGCTTGAACTGCTCGGAGGTGTCGGCGAGGGGTGCCTGTGCTGCAATGGTTTCGGTCATGATCGACCCTTTCTTCTGCGGCTGCGTTTGAGGGTTCGTCCTGGGGTGTTTGCTCTGGGCGACCCTTTAGTTAAGGGGAGATATGTTTCAGAGTAAAGCTAATGGGTGCTGAACACCTTATTTATTGCCCTATGTTTCTTAGGTATACCTTTCATGACGCGGGGCGTGAAATATTACGTCATATTCTTCGTCGTTTGGGGGCGTCGAAGATGCACTCCGCCGATTGCCCCGCATCTGCCCCGCTTCTGGGTCTGAGTAGCGGGTTGTGGGTGCTACGCCTCTCTTCTGCGGGGGTTTCGCGGGGGTGAAGGGGGCTCTGGGGTATCCTTGCTAGGTACTCAAAAGCGTTCCGCGCCCCGTATTTGAGGGGTTTTCGGTGCGTGAACTGTGGGGAGAAGAGGGTTAATGAGCTGGTTGGCAACTATTCCGCTGCTACTTTTTGCGGTCGTGTTGGCTTTTGGCCCGGGCTATGCGATGGGCTGGGCGTTGCGTGTTCCTACGCGTCTGCGCGTTTTTTATGCGCCGCTGCTGACTTTTGCCCTGGTGACTGTCTCGGCGATTGTGTTGGGTAAGACCGGCATTCCGTGGAGCCTGATTTCTTTTGTGCCGGTCGCTGCCGTGATGGTGGCTGCCGCCGCGGGTGTGATGCACCTGGTGGGTCGCCGCTGGTCCTCTGCCGTACCTGATGCCTCTAACGAGGCGGCAGAGAACTGGGCGGGTAACACTGTGCCCCTCGCTTGGCCCATTATCGGCGCGGTGCTGGGTGGTTTCTTGACCCTGCACGCAACCCAGCATATGGTCTTTGGCCCCGAGGCGTTCTCGCAGACCCTCGATAACTCGTTCCATATGAATGCGATCCGCTGGATTCAGGAGCATGGCGACGCCTCCAGCCTGACCATGGGCGCAGTTGCCGCTGCGAATCAGGAACCTACTTTTTATCCTGCGGGCTGGCACGACTTCGTGTACCTGATTTACAGCACGACCGGCACGAGCATCGCTACGGCAACCATTGTCATGATTCTGCTGGCGGCGGGCATTATTTGGCCCTGCTCCCTGGTGGCAATGTGCTTGAGCATTCCGCATCTGCGCCCCCTGCAGGCGCTCGCTATTCCGGCGCTGACCTGCGGTTTCTTTGCGTTCCCCGGTCTGCTGCTGTTCTGGGGTGTGCTCTTCCCGAACCTTCTTGGTTACGCCCTGCTGCCCGCGTTCGTGGCGCTGCTGCTGCACATGATTCAGCTCATGGTGCGCCGCGAGTATTCCTTCGTGCTGTCCCTGTCGCTGACGATTCTGGTGGGCCTGGGCGGTTTGGCTCTGGTGCATCCGAACGCCGTGGTTTCTGCCGCTGTGTTTGCTGTGCCCATGCTCCTGGGTGGCGTGGTGCAGGTGCTGCGTGCACGCGGCGCGTCCACGCGTGAGCGTCTGGTGGGTACCGGCGTGCTGGTGGCGCTCATCGCCGGATGCGTCAGCATCTGGTTGACGTTGCGTCCGAGCGAGGAGGCGAGTGACCTGTGGACCGCCATCATGAGCGAGGGCGAGGCGGTCTACCAGTTCCTGTTCCTGGGCCTGGAGAACGCAAACCCGCTGGGCGGTAATTTTGCTCCCGCATATCTGCTGGGTTTCTTGGCGCTGTGGGGTGTTGGTTACCTGCTGTACAAGCGCCGTAACCTGTGGCTGATTGGCAGCTGGATGCTCGTCGGCTACATGTGGATTGTTGCGGCTTCGGTGCCGCGCGGTGACTTCCGCCTGCTGATGGTTGCTCCCTGGTACACCGACCACTTCCGCCTGGCGGCTCTGGTGGTGTTCCCCGCAGTGCTTCTTGCCGGCATCGGTCTGGGTGGCGCCGTGGAGGGCCTCTTCGTGCGCATTATGCACGCTATTCCGCGTGAGAAGCACGCGAAGATTGCCCCTGCGATGATGGGTGCCTCCATGGTGCTGGTGCTCGCGGTTGCGGGCCTGTCTTCCCGTACCCAGGCAATGCACGACGCAACCTTGCAGGTGGCGAACAGGTATCAGGTGACCCCGACCTCCGACATCCTGAACCAGGATGAGATGAACGTCATTAACGAGATCCAGAAAATCGTTCCCAAGGGCGACGTCATTGCGAACAACCCCTGGGACGGTAGCGCCTACATTTACGCGCTGGCTGATCGTCACCTGACCAGCTACCACTTCGAGTTCCAGACCTCCCCGAAGTATGAGCCAATCCTGAAGGATTTGAAGGATGCCCGCACGAACCCGGAAGTTTGCCGTGTCGTGAACGAGTACAACGTCCACTGGTACGTGCACTTGGAGAACCAGGGCAACTTCGGTCCCTCCCAGCAGAAGAACTATGACGGCATGGTTGCTGCTATCGGTACGGACGTTCTGACCCCGGTGTACTCTTCGGGTCCGATGACTCTGTACCGTATTAGCGCGTGCGATAACTAATGCGATAGCTAAACGGTGTCTCAGCGCTCCTACGGGGGTGAACGCATCTGCAGAAATTTGTGCACTGGTCTGCATTCTGGCGCTAAATCTGAGATACCGCGGAACCACTGATATGATGAAAACCGGTATGTCCACTAGGGCATACCGGCTTTCACACGCACGGTAAGACACATTTGTTAGGAGGGGTAGCTGCCCTATGGGTTCTCCCACATCGCCTCTTACCCCCCGCACGTATCCTCGTACGCTGGTGATTATGCCCGCCTGGAACGAGGAAGAAGCACTGCCCGGCACTATTACTGAGCTGCAGGAGACGGTGCCTTTCGTGGACCTGGTGGTGGTCAATGACGGCTCCACCGATAACACCTCCGCTGTGGCTCGTGAGGCGGGTGCTTTTGTGATTGACCTGCCCTACAACATGGGTGTGGGCGCCGCCATGCGTACCGGCTACAAGTACGCGCAGCGCATGGGTTACGACTACGCCATGCAGGTGGATTCGGACGGTCAGCACCACCCCGAGAGCATCCCCTCGCTTATTGAGGCGGTTGAGGATTACGACATCGTGGTTGGTTCCCGCTTTGCCGATGGCGCGGTGGACTACGAGGTGTCGGGTCCGCGTAAGTGGGCAATGAGCCTGCTGTCGTTCCTGTTTACCCGCGCGGCGGGTACCCCGTTCACGGATGTGACCAGCGGTTTTAAGATTGCTAACCGCCGCGGTATCGACTTCTACTGCCGTAACCTGCCCGCCGAATACCTGGGTGACACGATCGACATCACCGCCATGGCGATTAGCAACGGTTTGCGGGTGCGTCAGGTTCCGGTGCATATGCGTGAACGCCAGGGAGGTACCCCCTCCTCCGGTCCGCTGAAGTCTGCTGTCTATCTGGTTCGTTCACTGTTTGCCTACGGTATTTCGGTGAGCCGCCGCCCCGAGGAGAAGTAGCCGTGAGCGCCAGTGTTTTCTTCTTGATTCTTGCCATTCTGGTTTGCACTTTCGTGGTGATTCAGGTGCGTCACCAGCGAATGAAGGAGCGGTACGCCGCCCTGTGGCTGATTATTGGTGCCATCATCATTGTGCTGGGTGCTTTCCCGAATCTTCTGAATGGTGTGGCGGACTTTGTGGGCGTCGCCCTGCCGGTGAATCTGCTGTTCCTGCTGTCGATTCTGCTGCTGATGGGTGTGAGTATTCACCTGACCCTGGAGCTGTCGCGCCTGTCGGAGAAGACCCGCATCCTGGCTGAGGAAGTCGCCATTTTGAAGGCGCTTCAGGAGCAGCCGGAGGGCGCCGCCGGTGCGAAGAAGCGTAACCAGCAGGATTCTTAAAAGCTTTACTGTCGAGACTTTCCATTTTTGTGAGTTGGAGTAATACCCCATGACCGTTGATATTCTGTTCCCCTACTACGGCGACGTCGCCATGATGAAGCAGGCTGTGCTGTCCGTGGTCGGTCAGACCAACCCGGACTGGCGCCTGATTGTTGTCGATGACGGCTACCCGGACGACTCGATTCCCGGCTGGTTCGAGTCGCTGAAGGATGAGCGCATCACCTACATGCGTAATGAAACCAACCTGGGTGCGAACGCGAACTACCGCAAGTGCCTAACCTTCGTGGAGAACGAGCTGGTCACCGTCATGGGTGCTGATGACGTCATGCTCCCCAACTATGTGCAGTGGCTTGTGGATGCGGCGGCTAAGCACCCCGAGGCGTCCATCTTCCAGCCCGGCGTGGTCGTGATTGATGAGAACAACGGCCTGTCGAACACTCTGGTGGAGCAGACTAAGGCGTTCTACCGCCCCAAGGGTGAGGCTGTTCTGCAGGGTGAGGAGCTGGCTGTCTCCCTGCTGCGCGGCGCGTGGTTCTACTTCCCGTCCCTGGGTTGGCGTAAGGACGCTATCGTGGGCACCGGCTTCCGCGAGGGCCTGAACGTTATCCAGGACATGGCGCTGATTCTGGACATTACGATGCGCGGCGGCTCCCTGTACTACGACCCGCAGGTTGCGTTCATGTACCGCCGCCACGGTGGTTCTGACTCGTCCTGGCGTGCCCTGGAGGGTACCCGTTTTGAGGAGGAGCGCCGCTACTACAACACCATGGTTGAAGAGATGACTGCCCTGGGTTGGACGAAGGCTGCTCGTGTGGCTCGTATTCGCTTCTCTTCGCGTGCTCACGCGCTGACTCTGCTGCCGAAGGCGGCTCTGGCGAAGAAGTGGCAGGGTGTTAAGAACCTTGCCGAGCACGTCGTAAAGTAAAGACTTCAATCTAATAGGTGCGACCAGCAGAGAACGGAGATAGCGTGGAATCATCGGTAGAATCCCAACCGAAGAAAATGACTCGTGGTCATTCGATGGCAATTTTGGGATCGTCCGGTTTAGCTGCACTATCTTCTCTGGGAATTACCGTTATTGTGAAACGGTTTCTTGAGGGCGAAAGCCTGACGGAATTCCTTCTCTTCTGGTCGCTTCTTTTTGCCCTCTACGGCGTGGTGGTAGGTATCCAGCAGGAAGCTACCCGCGCTGTGGGCACTGCACGCCGCGATGGTAAAACTGGTGCGCGTATTGCCCCCGTGGGTGCTCTGGTAGGCCTTATTGTGGGCGGTCTGACCTTAGCGACGAGCCCTCTGTGGGCTCCTGCCCAGATTCCCTTGAGCGGGTTTAGCGGTGTGCTTCTTCTGAGTGTTGGTGTGGCTCTCTACGCTATGCACATGACTCTCTACGGTGCGGCTGCTGGCCAGGAAAGCTGGTACCTCTTCGCGAGTGTGTCGGGGTTCGACGCTATTTGGCGTGTCGTAGCTATCTGCGCGGTCGGTCTGGTCTCTGCACATCTCATCGGTCTTGAAGCCGCAGCGGTTTCTCCGGTGCTTCTGTGGCTGCTGATGGTGCTTCTGCTTCCAGAAGCTCGGCGAGTTTTTAGCTCTCGTGCGGATGTTTCCTCGGGTCGTCTGCTGTATAACTACACGCTGTCGATGGGGTCGTCGACCGCTAACGCGGTTCTTATGATGGGCTTGCCGCTTCTGCTGAACGTTAGCATCGATTCAAACGACCCGCTACAGCAGGTTATTTTGGCGGTTCTGATTCTCGCAATTTCGATTACGCGCTCGCCGATTATGATTCCTTTGCAGGCTTTTCAGGGTGTGGCGGTGTCTGCTTTCTTGAAGCAGCAGAACCATCCGTTGCGTGCTTTTGCGAAGCCTGCTGGTGCGCTGTTGGGTGTGGGTCTTGTGGGCGCTGTGGCGGCTTATGTGCTGGGGCCGTGGCTGTTTGGTCTGCTTTATCCGCCGAAGCCTTCAGAGGTTGAAGCGTACGCTCAGGTGGTGACTTCTCCGGTGCTTGCGCTTCTGGTGTTTGCTTCTGCTTTCCTGGCGCTTCTGGTGCTGTCGGGGTCGCTGGTGATTGCATTGAATATGCACCGTTCGTATGTGGCTGGTTGGGTGCTGGCGGCTGTGGTTGCTTGTGTGGTGGCGGTGTCGCCGTTGCCTCTTCTGACTCGCACTCTTCTTGCCCTGTATGCGGGGCCGATGCTTGGCCTGCTAGTACATGTGGTTGCGATGGTATGGCATGCGCGTTCTGCGTCGAGTAGCGGCAACGCTGAGATGGAGAGTATTTAATAAATAAATGATGAGGGGTTGAGCAGATATTATGCTCAACCCCTCATTTTTTGCTCATGAACTGGTTGGTGCTGGAGGTGTCTGCCCGCTATTACTACTTCACACTCTGGGACCTTAGGTTAACCTATGGAAAACGGGCGGTGCGCTCCCTACACTGGAAAGGCACATTGACAGACCGCACGGGCCGCCCACACCGCGACCCCGCCCCTCCCAACGGGTACACCACCGAAGGAGCCACCCATGAGCCGACGCACCGACGCGCCCGCCCGATCACCACGACGAGCCGCCCTCGCCAGCTGGATAGGCTCCGCCCTCGAATACTACGACTTCGCCGTCTACGGCACCGCCGCCGCAATCGTGCTCAACCGCATCTTCTTCCCCGAAGACACCCCCGCCATCGGCATCCTCAAATCCATGGTGGTTGTGGGCGTCGCATACGTTGTGCGACCCTTCGGCGCCATGATCGTTGGCCCCCTCGGCGACCGCTACGGCCGCCGATTCGTCCTCATGCTCACGCTCTTCCTGATGGGTGCCGCCACCTTTGCAATCGGTTGCCTGCCGACCTACAGAGAGGCGGGCATTATCGCCCCGATTCTGCTGGTTGCCTGCCGTATGCTTCAGGGCCTCTCCGCCGCTGGCGAGCAGGCAAGCTCCATCTCCATCTCCCTGGAGCACGCCAACGAACACCAGCGCGCCTTCACCACCAGCTGGACCCTGCAGGGCACCCAGTTCGGCTCGCTGCTGGCGACCGCCGTGTTCATTCCCTTCGCCGCCCTGCCGGACGAGCACCTGCTCACCTGGGGCTGGCGCGTACCCTTCTGGCTCTCCGCCTTCGTGGTCGTGACCGCCTGGCTGATTCGCCGCACCCTCTCCGAACCGCCCGCCTACCTGCAGCGCGAAAAGCTAGCCGAATCCCCGCTCGTGCTGGTCTTCAAGCACCACAAGCGCGCCGTGCTCACCATCGCCGTGTGTGCCATGGTCAACACCGTGAACATGGTCTTCACGACCTTCGCGCTCTCCTTCGCGACCAAGGGTTACGGCCTTGACCGCAGCACCATGCTGCTGGTCCCGGTCGCCTCGAACACCCTCGGTCTGATTGCGATTCCGCTCGCCGCCATGCTCGCCGACCGGATTGGCCGCAAGCCCGTGTTCATTACCGGTGCGGTTGCTTCTTCCCTGGTGATGTTCCCGTACCTCGGTGCGATTGCCGAGGGTAACTGGGTGGGCATCTTCGCCTACGGCGTGCTCATGCACGGTGCGCTCTACTCCATGGCGAACGGCGTGTGGCCCGCCTTCTACGCGGAGATGTTCCCGACCC
>ERZ773272.995-NODE-995-length-10907-cov-3.311003_pt1 | contig 10907 bp, 13 predicted proteins | sample MGYA00511891_ERZ773272 | MGnify/ENA primary metagenome ERZ773272 (study PRJEB29015, sample SAMEA2738150) | human oral metagenome | biome: human oral; feature: human-associated habitat; material: saliva | place: China | collected 2198 ...
GTCTGAGCCGTTCCAATAATTCCAATTCTTGTTATTGGTTGTGATGTAAGTCCCTGTGTCTCCACTAGGTTTAGCCTGTTTCAAGCTTGCTAAATCAGAATATGTTCCTTTCGGACTTGCTGAAGCCATGTTCTGCAATTGCGTTGCAATCTTCCCAGCATCAGCTTTACCATCTAATTGCGCATCTATATTTGCTAAACGGGCGTACAAGAAATCAAAGTCACCTCGAGCCTTTGCCACTTCCATATTTGAATTACCTTCTTTAGTTGCCTCCAGCCATGTCCGCTCAAAGAGTTGGGCAATGACCTCACGAACATCTGACCCCTTCCCTTTAGTGCGGATCCATTCTGTCAGGTCTGAAATTTGATGTAGGACATTAGGGTCAACATCTTCAAAATCAGTATAAAATTTGCCACGGTTGCTTGCTTCATCCGCCTGCTTCGTCAAGCTCTTAAAATCATATGCCATCCGCGTTTCCTCCTTGTGTTTCTTTTAATTTTTCGATAGCTGCTTGAGTTTCAGCAATCTTATTATCAAAGCTTTGCTTCTTACCTTCAGCAACTTGTTTCTGCACTGTCAAACTAGCAATTAAGTTTGCATCACTTTCTGAGTCTAATCGAGCAATTTGATTCGTCAAGACCTGGATTTCTTGAGCAAAACTATCAGAGTTGACTTGATACTGCGATAGTTCCGTCTGCAAAAGAGACATCTGATTGTTGTAATTTGCTTGAGCTTCCAGTTTTGCATTCGCTGCTTGTTGATCAGCCATCACTTTTTCCATGGACTTTGTTGCCTCCTGTTGTTGTAATTGAAATTTAGATAAGGTCATACTATCTGCTCCAACCGTTAAATCAACCGATTCAGGCTGAGTGACATCAATAACCTTCTTGATAATCTGAAGTCTTTCCACACCAGAAAGTGGTGGGTTATCAATTGGATGAGTATTACCTATCTTGAACTTTTCAAATGAATGGTCAATAAGATACAGTTCAACAACTGACACGGACCAGGCAGAAATGGCAATTTTTTGATTAGCCATGTACTGCTTGCCACGTTCCAACAAAATTCTGACATCCTTGATTTCTGTCCAGTCCATAGGTCTTTGAATGATTCCAAACTGTCTGACCAATTCTGTATCTTCGATATAACTCTTACCACCGTTGGCACTATTGATTGTGACACGTTCACGGACAACATATTGGCCTGTTTCTTCATCTCGAGTATCTTTATCCAGGTCAGCACCTAAAGGCACTAAGCGGGTGATAAGGTTGCTCAAATCAAGCTCCCTGCGTGCTGTTTCAATATTGGTACCAAGTTGGATAGGGCTAGACATGTCTTGGCCAACATCCTTTAGGTAATCCAGGTACATACCGTCCTCTTCCAAGCGTAGTTGGATATAGCCGCCCATTCGACCAACAAGATAAGTCTTGATAGTTTCAAAAGTGGTGTCATAACCAATATAGCGGTAGGGCACGTCGGATTGATTTGGAACGGTCACCCGGCCAATTTTGAATTGTTTGTGTGGCTCCACTTGCCCATTGTGGACATCAACAATCCGTCTCAAATAGTCCTCGACACCATTATTATGTACACGCTGAAAAGTTTGGGTAGAGTCTTGAAGATAACCCAAAACAGACTCACAAACAAAGGTCTTTGCAAATAAACCTGTTGAATCCATGCCTGCATCTGGTTTTAGGACTCGGCCATAAAATTCAACTTCTTTGTCGTATTTGTTGACGATTTTGATCAAACCCGTGATAGGTTCAATCCGGTTGTATAGTGGATGGTCATACATGAGTTCAAACTCAAATGTACCAATATCTGACAAAGACTGTTCCAAACGTCCAGCCGATACTTTATCACCGTCCAACTGGGTTTCGTGAAGCAAAGTGCCTACTTTGTCCTCATGGTTTTTGTAGTAAATAATCCGATAGCCAAGTTCAATCATCCCATGACCTCTTTCTGATAATGAAATTGAATCGTCCCAGTCCCTTCCACATGAACATCATTGACACCAGGACGCAGGGACAAGTAATAGTCTTGTTTACTACCTGCTTCAAAAATGATTGGTTCTTCATCGTTGACCTTGACAGTAAAACGGCTGTCTACTGTGATTTTAGGTTTAATAGAGACAGAACCAGCATTAAACAATGGAAAATCCAGTGACCCTTTGACAATGTACTTGGTATAATTGGCGACATCATCATCAAAATCAAAAACATCCCAAAGATCATCAAAATAGTTGGTATGACTGATCATGTAGGGGTAACAATCAAAAACGATGGTCACGGTAAGCTGGTTGAATTGCTCACCATTCTCTACTTCAACAGACTTGCACTTACCGAGCCAATAGTAATCGGAATCATGCGTGTCATAGAGTTTGTTTCGTGGATGTACCATAAGCTTCTGCTTAATGTTTCGTTCTACAATTTTACGTTGATTATATGGTGTGTTAAACAACATGAAAACATACTCAATTTCACGATTTTCAAAGACTCGCGACCCCAATAAAGCTGAAAAATCAAGAACCCCCTGCTTAAACGGGAGATTCTTGAGAATTTCTTTTTCATTTGGAGTTGGGGCATTGCGTTCCATCAAATATAACTTTTCGTTCTTGGAGTTAAACCCCATGAATTGAATGTATTCATTGATTTCTAAGTTGCCCATGAAGTTCTACTCCTTAACTGTGTATTTTGACCAAGGTTCCGGTCAACTTTTCGACTGATAACTTTACCGTCCAGGTATGTGTTTCCACTTCTGCGGACTTCATCAATCAGTTCATCAAACTTCTTGATTAAGCGTTGCTGACTAGCAACGTTGTCTATGCTGTGCTGGACACTTTGAGGATTATGTGACACTGTGACACTGTTCATCAAGTTAGCTGCCATGTTTGGCAAATCAAACGAACCATCAAGCCCGGTCTGTACCAATTCTGACAATTGTCCAGCCATGCTCGATACGTTGCTTTTGACTTCTTGCCATCCTGAGCTGATACCACGATTCAAACCAAACATAATGGCTAAACCGTTATCAACCAAGAGACGTTTATCATAAGAAACTGGACCCTTGTGGTCCTTAATCCATTGAGCCATACTCGATACACTAGCTGTGATTTGTGCCCATCCTGCATCAATCCCTGACTTCAACCCAGCCATCAGAGCCGTACCATTAGAGTACAGGTTGACACCAGAACCAACATTTCTCAAAGAGCTGTTCATGCTATTAACAGTATTTTGAGTAGATGACACCATTTGTTGTCCGGCAGATTGCCAAGCTGAAACCATTTGGCTTCCACCATTGCGTACTGCGGACACAATAGCCGTCATTCCATTCAAAACAGCTGATTTCATCTGGTTCATAGTGGATTGTGTAATGGTCACCATTTGGGTCCCTGCACTTCTAATAGCAGTAGTCATCTGAGTACCTGCATTAGAGATTGCCGCTGTTGCACCAGCCATTGAAGACATGATGCCAGCACCTAATGCAGTGACTTGAGCTAATGTAGTTGTTGACGCTGAACCTAATCTTTGCATGGCACTTCCTGCTGCATTGGCTTGACCGTTAAAGGTTGCAAGCCCTGCACTTGCTACAGTTGCAGATGGTCCAATGGTCATGAGCATGGAAGCAAATTGAGTGATAGTTGCCCCAATTGCCATCAAACTCATTACAGAGGATTGGGCACTGGTTGCAAAGGTCATCATAGCAGTGCCAGCCATAGTCATCATAGCTGGTAGGGTTCCAAGGCTAGCTGATAGGGTTGTAAGGGCAGTTGGAAGCATTTGAATAGCTACACTAGCCATCTGAGCTGATGTCGCCATCATTTGCATGCCCATTCCTGCTGCTTGAAGTCCAGGACCAGCAGAACCGATTCCAGAGGCTACAATAGCAGTTAATCCTGTTGCGACGGCTGCCAATGTTGCTACTAGATCCATCAGACCTAATTCTGTCAACATCTTAATGCCCTGAGCTATGAGCTTAACACCCGTACCGGCATTCTTAGCAGCGTTCCCCATGCTTTCAAAGATACCAGCGACGCCGTCAAGCACATTGCGAATAGCTGAACCAAAGGACTCAACTACACTTCCTGCACTTTCCAGGATAAAGCTGATTTGCTCACCAAGTGTCTTGAAGAGGTTAGTGATGCTGTCAATAATTGGACTAATTTCACTGACTAGGTTGTTAAAGGCGCTGACAATCTGACTTAGTACCGGAGCCAATGCCACAACCATTTGGGTCACAGCTGGAATGAATGGCGCCAATGCCTGGACAATCTGAACAATGGCATTTGCCACCACTGTTGAAATCGTGGTGAACATCTGTGTGATATTCGGGATAAATGGTGCGATAGCCTGAACAATCTGAACAACTGCATTAGTAATTACCGTAACTAATTGAGAAATCGCTCCACCTACTGCCGTTGCCACCATTGAAAATGCCATGCCAAAGGCTACGACCAACGGCGAAAGCATTGAAAAGGCTTGGGCTATTGTTGTCATAACTGGTGCCAAAGTCACCAATGCACTTGCAAAGGCTTGAAGCGTACCACCTACCAATTGAACAAAAATATCAGCCAATCCTTGTAAGAATGGAAGGACCATGCCCTGCATAGCACTCAATGCAACTAATGCGGCAGTAACTGCTGCAAGTCCCATTGCAAATGAAGCAACTCCAGCTGGATTTAGCATGGAAATAGCTCTGGCTATCCCTTGGAATACCGTTGAAATAGCTGTTCCAATTCCCTTAAATGCTGATCCAATCGCTTTTCCTAGTCCAGAAAAAGCATTTTTGACCGCTGAACCTGCTGTTTTTGCCATATTGGCTAAACCAGTAAACGGATTAGGGATTTTTGGGAAAGTAGGTTTGAATTTGCTGAACGGATTAGGAATTTTGATACCTTTCAACTTCATGAGAGAAGAAATAAACAACCCAATCCCACCAATGAGTGGAGCAAATGCCCCTACATTGAATTTTCCAAGAGCGTTCTTGATGAAATCAAGTGCTGGCTGTGCTTTTGCCTTCAATTCGTTGAATTTTGCCACTACAGCACTGACAACACTATTGACAACATTGCGGAATTTCTCTGAATTTTTATAAGCATGGACGAAACCAGCAACTAAGGCAACCAGAGCGACTAGGGCAAGTCCCCAAGGGTTAGTTAATACCGCCCCAATGCCTTGAAATGCTGCTTTTAAGGTACCAATACCCTTCATGATTCCAGACAAAGCTAGCAAGACAGGTCCAGCTCCGACGGCAATCAAGGCAACCCATTTTTGCCATGGAGCAAGAGGGAGGTTGTCCCAGATTGTTTTGATAACTCCTTTGACATTTTTTGAAAAATTGACAATGGTAGTTTTTAGGTTGGTCATCAACTCTGCTACATCTGCTTCAGGATTGCCCAGACCTGCCACAAAGTTTGAAAAAGCTCCCTTCATGGCATCTAGTGAACCTGAAACGGTCTTTTCAGACTCCTTTAGGAAGTTGCCATCATATTGCTTGGTTCTGTCCATGAACATCTGCATAGCGAGTTCAGCCTTTTCAGCGTTGCTTGCCGTTTCCCATTTGAAGTTGAGACCTTTTTCCAAGGCGTAGGCTTCAAGGGTAGTAGCATTCATGGCAACACCGAGGTTGTCCATCATTGTGAAGTTTCCTTTTGCTGCGCCTGCTACTGATTCCATAGCCATGTTCATGTCAACACCCATGACGGATGCCACGTCTGCTGCACGTTTCATGGCTTTCGAAGTCATATCAAGGGCTTTTTGTTGCTCCACTCCTGAACCTTGAAAGAGTGAACCCATTTTGTTAGCCGTAGCCATATAATCAGAGGCAGAAAGTCCCATAGTCTGATAAGCATTCTTGGCATCATTTTGTACACTCTTGGCAAACTGACCGAAGACGGCTTCTGTACCACCTAGGTTTTGCTCAAGACTTGCATAGCCTTTTACAACCGCCCCAATACCTGCAAGAGCTGGAGCGGTTAAACCAGCTGATAGTGCCAGACCTGCAGTCTGGAATCCATTTGCAACATTCTCAAAGGTTCGGTTTGATTTACTTTGGAAACTCTCGAAAACAGATTGAGCCTCCTTGATTCCACTTGTAAAATTCGAAACATTAGCCTTTAAGACTGCTGTTACATCAAATGCCATTAACTATCCCCTCCTTTCTCTAGATATTCGTTCATCAAACGGTTAAGCTCAGCCATGCGGTCACCCTTGCGTTTTCGCTTGTTTGATTGGAAGAGATTTTGGATTTCGGCGTCATAGTCAAAGAAATCTTCAAAACTCTCATAGGCTGAGCGGATATTCTTGCCCTTTCCTTTGGTAGCTTTGGCTGCCTGATTGTAAAAGGCATTTTTCGCCATCAAATAAAGGCTGTCCACCGTTCTAATTTCAAAAGCCTTGTGATAGACCTGAAATTGTTCCAAGGTGGTGTTGTAAGCTTGCTGATATGTCAGTCCTGCTCTGGCAATCAGAATTGAGATACAGTCTGCGTAGGTGTAGTGGTATTTGTCGGTGTCACTGGAAACGGTGCCTGTTCTACGGCTGTCATCGGTGCCTGCGTTTGAACTAGTGCCTGAGCTGGCGCTTGTGGAGCCTGGTCTCCTTGGATTTTCATAGCGTATGCCAGGATTGGTGATTTTTTTACTTCTGTCAAAATGCTTGTAAAGACTTGTTCGATTCGACCTTCAACAATCAGCTGTGTCAAATACGCTTCCAATTCTTCGTTGCTAGGTTTTTGAGGTGCCTCAGCAGTTGCAGCTTTAATCAAGTCGTAGAATGCCAATGGATCACCAAGGAACTGACCAACATTGAAAAGAGCCATAGCTCCATAACCTGTTTTCATGCCTTCAAATTCTGCTGGTTTACGCTTGTTCATCTCAGCCAAGAAACCAAGTCCGAAAGTCAATTCATAGTTTTTGCTGTTAATTGTTAAAATCATTCTCTTTACTCCTTACAAAAAATAGGGCGGATTAACCGCCCAAAAATCTTAAACTGATGTTACTTTAGCCAAAGTTTGGTAAGCGTATTGTGCTGCCTTGACGGCTGCTTCCTGCTCTTCAGTCAAGGTGTCCTTATGGTCAAAAATACCATTTCCGTCAATGGTATATGAGTAGTTCAATTCAACCTTGCCGTCTGCTGGAGATGATAGTTCAAAGCTGGTGAATTTCCCACGGAAATAGTCCACCAAGTATTCCGTTTTCTGAGTTTCCTCATTCTTCTTACCTGACTTGATGTCAACGTTCCAAACCTCGACCGTTTCACCATCCAAATACCATTGGCGCATTTTTTTCCACATGGCAATCATGTCTGGATTGGTGTCACGATAAGCCAAAGCGGTGAACTCAAGTTTATTTTCACCGTCAGCGATAGAGGAAACAACACCATCTACTGTCGTTTTGGTGTCAGTTTCTTTTTCCATGTTGAGGGTCATCTCAGTCATGAAACGGATGCGGTCAGCATCTACTTTTGCACTGTCTTTCAGTGCACGAAAAAAGGAAAGAAAGTCTTTCCCGTTCATTGCCTCAATAGTCATTAAATGTCTCCTTTGTTATAAAAAAATGAGATATCCAACACCCGGTGAATGAGAGGTTGGACATCTGTGTTATCTGGTGCATCCTGCTGATTACAAGATACAAAGTTAATTGCGTAGTCATAAGCTCCACAAGAACCTCTCAGAGCATTTAAGAGTAAGCTGGTTAAATTATCAAGCTCTGCTCTTTGCCTTCGTGTAGCGTAAATGTGGATTGTCTGAGTGGCATTGCCGAATAGATCAAAGTTTGTTTCATTAGCGTTGGAGCTTTCACCAACGTAAATGAAAGGGTACTGCGTCCCTGCATCTGGCAGATAGTCAAAGGTTCGGTCAGTCACCTTGAGACCTTCAGCAAACACCAGACGAAAAATAGCATGGTTGGGTGTCAATCTTCAAACGCTCCTTTCATCACATCGGTCATATCCTGCTTAAAGGTTGGTTCAATCTCTCGAAGGGCGGGGCGGAGGTGAGGTTTACCAGGCTGAAATCTTGTTCCATATTCTTGATAACCAGCGTATGCCGCTTCATCATCAATATGTGCTTCAAGTTCCCCAGGATAACTTGTTTTGATTTGAGTTTTCAAAAAACCTGTATCTTCTGGAGCTTTAGCTTGTGCTTTAGATTTTAGCTTTTCAGCATTATTCCTCACAACCTTTCCAGATTGTTCTCGAACCTTAGTTCCAGCGCCCTTGATGGTCATGGTCAATTGCTCGACACCTTTCCAGTCAATCTTCATTCCACCTGCCATATCAACCACCTACTTTCTTGAGCCGAACAGCTCCCTTGATTGGTGCATCAATTGCGTCCAATAGTTCATATCGACCGCCATCATAGACAGCATACTGGAATGGTTCTTGCTCTTGTTGGAATCGGCAAATCATAATCTTTTCAGACCGACTGCCATATTCTTCAAAGACCTTTGCTTGTGAAATGAAATTGACTAGACAAGGTACGATAATTTCTGTTCCTGGAGTTTCGTCATAACTATCCGTTTCTGGATTATATTTGGGTGTGGTTCCGTCACGAAACAGTGAAATACGGTGAGGTGTCTTCATAGGAACATCACCTTTCCTTTTTGTCGTTGGGAACCATCTAATCCAAAATCCTTGTTGAGAATGCCCATGTAAGGCTTGAATAGGTTATCCCAGTCTTGGTAGGTTACTGAGTAGCCATCCACGGTCTCAGAAGTTACTCCTTCAGAACCTTTTCGTCCGTACAGTTTATAAACTACATTCTCAATCATGAAATTATACTTACTTTCTATCTCTGTTATGCCTGTAAGACCTTTAAAATAGCTTTCGGCATCATCAACTAGATCTTGTAATAAGTCATTTTCTTTTGAGTCGGCTGGAGCAATACCCAACCGACGTTTTATTTTTTCAAGTTGGGTACCATCCATGAACTACTCCCCTGCTTCTACTTCTTCAACTGGTTCATCAGTAGGTAAAATAATATCTCCTGCTTCACCATTTGATTCGATAACCCCTTTTTTCAAAAGAGCCTTAATGCGAGCATCTGTTACGCTCAGATCTTCTCGAGGATATACCTCGCCTTTCTCATAAAGACGATTGTTGTCTTTGGTATCAATGATATTTGTTGTTACAATATAAGCCATTCAATACCCCTTTCTAAACATTTTCAGCAGCAGTTAATTTAGCAAATGCATCTGTCTTCGTGATCATGACTGCGATGTCCATTGTTGCACGAATAGCAATCATTTCCTGTTCAAATAGATTGATAGGCGTACCATCTGCGTTCTGAATTGTTGAGATTTGACCTTCTTCTGAAATCTTGTAGTTGATGTTGTAAGGAACACCATAGATCAGATTGTCGAAGTTACCAGCGAGCAAGTCACCTTTCTTGAAATTCTTAGATTTCATGTCTACAGTCACAATTCCGTCAAGCTTGTTGTTTTCTTTATCGTAAATTGTCTTCTTGTCGCCGTCACGAGCTTCACGAAGTGCAGAACGGTTAGAGACACGAGATACAAATGCATTGATTTCAACATCGCTATCTAGCAATTTATCTTCAAGTTTCAGGATATTTTCAAAGTTGATCGGTCCGCCAATCACTTTGCTTGCATCTTTGGCAGCTTTGGCCACTGAATTAGCAAACGGCGTTTCATGGCCGAGAAGACCAGCTTCGTCAATTTTAGTGTAGAACGCTTCGACGATCTGAGGTTTCATGTCGTTGAAGAATTTTTCCCAGGTATAATTCAATGCTTCACGAGAAGCAAGAAGGATGATACCAAGCTTGTGAGCTTTAAGCTTGACCGGAATCACTTCAGGTTTATCTGTCTTGATTTTTTCGGTTTCATTCACCCAGTAAGCAGAAACTCCATCAGTTTGGACATAGACTGTTTTCTCTTGCTCTCCGTCCATTTCATGGTATTTTCCAAGCTGCATAACAAGTGAGTTTTGAGCAACTTCCTTCATGATGATGTCTGTAAATTCTTTGTGAAGAGTTCCGTCCTTCTTTTCAGAAACTAAAACTTTTTCAGGGTTAAAAACTTGTACTGTCATTTATTGTTCTCCTTTTTAGATAATGCGTGAGTCACGGAAGATATCTCCCTGACTTTTTGAACTTGAACCACCAAAAGATGATGAAACAGCAGGTGGTTCTGATTGAGTATATTCAGCTTTAATTTCGCTGATGATGCTTTCAAAATCTGCAATAGCCTTCAAAGTGTCGTCTGCGGTATCTTTAACCACAAAAGAGAGCACCTTTTCGTTTACTGGCAATTTCCGGCTAGAAAGCGTCTTGATGGCTTCGTCCGTCAATTCTCGCTTGGTTTGTTCTTTCTCCAAACCAGCGATTTTGTCTAACAAAGCCTGTTTTTCAGCTTCGGCCTCTTTTCGGCGGTATTCCTCAAGCTCTTTTCCAGTCAATTCAGACTCTGTTTTGTACTTTTCGAGAGCTTGTGCAATAGCTTCTTGTGTAGCTTGAGCGTGCTTTTCCGCCGCTTGCTTCAAGCGGCGTTGCATTTCGGCCACTGATACCATCTTTTCCGGCTCATTTGTCGGATTGCTAGCTTGTCCTTCAACTGCTTCCGGTGATTGTGGATCAATCGCTTGTGTTTGTTCTTCTGCCATGTTCGGCTCCTTTCTTTTACGCTTTACGGGCAACCTCCCCGAACTCATGTAGCTTTTTTCGTCATCAGCATGGTTTGGACAATATAAAAACCGTACGGGATTCCATACGGTTAGGGCTTAATTAAATAAATAGTAGTCTAAAGGTTTCACGGCCTTTAGGTGTGATGAGAGTCTGGGTGCCAGACCATTGTGTTTTTTCGTTGAGTGTTTCCTTGACCTCAAACAAACCATCGTTTTTATTGGCTGTTGGTTGGAGCTTGCCTTTCTTATCTCGGTAGATGTATTTTT
>ERZ773272.996-NODE-996-length-10896-cov-5.994004_pt1 | contig 10896 bp, 15 predicted proteins | sample MGYA00511891_ERZ773272 | MGnify/ENA primary metagenome ERZ773272 (study PRJEB29015, sample SAMEA2738150) | human oral metagenome | biome: human oral; feature: human-associated habitat; material: saliva | place: China | collected 2198 ...
CCGCAATTGGAAATCTCTAGCTTTTTGTGGTTAAGAACTATTTTGTCTCAGGCTCTTTGCTATTTCTTAACTAAATATCAATTTAGAATCTAATTTGTATTGTCAGTCCGAATTGTAAAGCTCCATCACTTTCAATTATGAGCCCTACACCTGTTCGAGAACTTGAAGGACTATCAAATTTGGTGTTTCGATATAGATACTCTCTTAATTTATTTCTATCATAGATATGGTAACAAAGGATTTCTCCATTATCCTTAACAACGATATAACCTCCGTTAGCATCTTCCATTCCATCCCAAGGGCTATTTGGCTCCATTCCAAGAGCAACTGCTACTAGTAAATCTTTTATTTTGTATTCAATTAACTTGATATCTTCTGCTTCCTTTTCGCAAAAATACTCAACAACTTTAGGAATAGATTTACCTCTTACAAAATAGGAGAACATAAAGAGTTTACCTAGGATCTCAGGTAATCGGTAATCAATCATTTGTAGATTTCTCTCAAAAATAGAATTTGTTGCTTTTCTAAAAATCAATGAATTACCATTTTCATCTAACTTCTGAATTCTATCTTTTATTTTATCTCGAGAATCAATTGAATTTATCTCCATGATAAACTCCTGTGATATTCTTCCTTCAATATCAAAAGTAACTTTAGTAGCTCCACTTGCATTTAGTAGTGTTGGTTTACTTCCGACATATGATTTTACTGAAAAACCAATTGTTGGCTCAGCACCTGTGAAATCATCATGGATTTTAAAAATAATATCTTTTTTACTATCACTATTTTGCTTAATTTTTGTTACATTAATCTTCTCCAAGAACGGTTCTACTATCGGTATTTCGAAGGTGCCTTTTCCTTTTTGAATACTATCTATCACATGTCCCGCATACTTAGTAAATTCTGATATAGATACCGCTAAAACTTCATGATTATCTTCAATTAAGACAATATTTCCAGATTCCTCTTCTCGGCTATACTCTTTTTGAATATTATTCTCTATCTTAATAGCACTGAGTATCATATAGAACAAATCGGGAATTTTGTTTAAGTCTGAATCCGCAGCGTAAATTTTTCCTTCAGATAAAGCCTTTAAAAAAACATATAACTCAGCCCATTCACCTTTGTTAACTTTATTAGGCATATTTCAAACACTCCTTTTTAAGTTTTGAATATAGTTCTTCTTTCATTGCATCGGCAACAGCTTTCATCATAGGGACTGCAACAGAATTCCCCATTTGTCTGTACATCTGAGTCCTACTTACAGGAATTTTAAAATCGTCAGGAAAGCCCATAAGTCGCTTACATTCAAGTTCAGAGAACAACCTCAGGCCAGTTTCTCCACCCTTAACAAATGTTCCTGTTAATCTTTGAATTTTATGGTATGAAGCGACTAGTGTTTTAACTTGTATATCAGATTTCATATCTACTACTTGAGGTTTGCCATCATCTTTTTTAAATAAATAAGATTCCTGTAGGTGCTTTGAAATACTATATCCTGAAGGATTTTCTTCAAGAATTCCACCTACTCCAACTCTAGTTTCCAAGTTTCCAATAGGAAAAGCAAAAGTATCAATATTAAGATCTGGATGAAATCCCACGATAACTACACGTTTTCTAACTTGGGGTAATCCAAAATTTTGTGCATCCAAAATATCATAAAATACTGAGTAACCTAATGATTCTAGACTTTCTAAAATGACCTTAAACGTTTCTCCTTTCTGAATAGTAAGAAGACCCGGAACATTTTCAAGAAGAAACATCTTTGGCATATGGTATCTCAGGATTCTAAGCACATCAAAAAATAATGTTCCTTGGGTTTCATGTGCAAATCCTTCTCTTTTTCCGATGTTTGAAAACGGCTGGCATGGAAAACCTGCTAATAAAACATCGTGCTCAGGAATATCTTCTTCCTTAATCTGGGTAATATCTCCGAAGGGTTTTTCGCCATAATTTTCTTCGTAAGTTTTTGAAGAAAATCGATCCCATTCAGAGGAAAAAACACACTTTGTATTTTCGTCTTCAAAACCTTGACGGATTCCCCCAACTCCTGCAAATAAATCAATAAATTTCATTTTTTTATTTTCTTTTACTTTTTCTTTTTCCATTCTGTTAATTTCTATCTCAATCAAAGACTGACATTTTGAAGAAAAACTCTCACATCCTTGAATCGTTAAGGATTCAATCCTCTTACATAATTCTGGACTGAGCTTTATAGATTTTGAAATCTTCTTTTCATTCGGATTTATCTTATTTCGTCCTGCATTTTTCCTAACTCCTCCGCGCATTATTTTCCTCCGAAATCTCTAGTTTAAGAAAATTATACCATTATCACTTTGAAAAAGCGAATTCTTTTTTCTAATTTTAGTCCGTCCATTTAAAGAGTACTTTTGCTAATTAAAAATCCTTACTTTATTATTTAGAGAAGCATTTTCAACTTTAAATATAAAAAAATGATTCCGTCCATCTTTTGCATTCTCTTTGTTTAGTTTGAAGTAATTCTTCTGATTCATTGCCATAGTTCTGAGAATATCATCAATTAGAAATGTAAGTGGTACATCCATTGCTGAGTATTTTTGGAAATCTTCTTCGAATCGGATATAGTCTTCTGAGAAATAATCCATCTGCAATTTATTCTCATAGATTTCTTTTCTACTCATAGGTAACCTCTTCTAATAACTGGATACTCAAGAAGTCTTCCACTTGAATCAATCGATATCCTTCATAAGTCTTGAGGGACACTTCTTTTGCTGAAATTTCTCTAACTTCGCCAATCAGAATTACTTTTTGAGTTTTTTGTTTGACTATAAAGCGACCCTTTAAATTCCCAACATAAAGCTGTGAAAGTAACAATAATTTTTCTGTTTTGTTCAGGTCACTAGTTAGATCGACACGATAATTCTCTTCTCCTAGTGATGTGGTATGTTCAGATAAAAAGAACCCCATCCACTTTTGCATACCTGAGTCTTGATATTCTCGGGCAGACTGATAGGACAAATAGGAACGATCAATCATTTTAAACCATCTAGTCCCCCAGCAGAATGACCTCCGATTAGTTTACTTCTAGCGACGCTTCTTGATGCTGACTCAAGGGCATTGGCTTTTAAAAGTGAAGTGAACCCAAACTGATCTCGGATGCTGTCAATCGCTAATTGGAGCCTTTCTTCTTTTTCTATTTTTTCAACATCATCAAATAAAGAAACTAGTCCAAACGATTCATCCACTAGACCTGAATAGTTGACGCCAACGTTCCTTACGGCACCTGAACTGTATTTCTGATGAAATAACTGTAAAACCTCATTAGTTAGCGTGTCCGTATGATTAGTTGGTTCGATTTTTTTGTGTGTTGATTGATTTTTTATTTTCCTGTTTGGAATAGCCTACATGAATAGAGACAACAGTTGTTTTCTTACCTGCTCGTCTAAGACGAATAGCAACCTGCTCTGCCATCTCTCGAAGGACAATCTCAATATCCCGTTGCTTGACATAATCTCTCGGTAAAACTTGGGAGTTACCTAATCCTGTGCTATTTGGTTTATATGGAGTGTTAACATTACTTTCATCTACTCCATTTGCGTAAAACCAGAGACGTAGCCCTACTACTCCTAAAGACTTTTTTAGTAAGTTGGGATTACTATTAGCAAGTTCCTTGATAGAGAAGATTCCCAAGTCATTTAATCTCTTTTCCATACGGTGACCAATTCCCCAAAAATCTGTCATATTACAAATTGCCCAAACCTTGCTTTCTACATCTTCATAAGACCAATTAGCACGCATGGTGGGCATTTTCTTAGCTTCGTTGTCCAAGGCCAACTTTGCAAGTAAAGGGTTGCTATTTGACATATCCACAGTTGAGTAGATACCTGTCTTTCGCCAAATATCTTTTTAAATCTTAGCAGAAATCATATCCAACTTATCTTTTCGGGATATGGTCTGATTACTAACAAAGTAGTTAAGAGAAGTCGTTAGGTCAATAAAATCCTCATCAATCGAATAAAGGTATATTTCATTAGGGATACCGTAATCTTGGAAAACTCGTTGTATTTCCATATAACCTCAATGTACTTATCCATTCGAGGTGGAACGATAAAGGTGGTCTTTGCCCATTCCTCAATATAGCGTACAAATTCTGGATCCGTTGGGAGTCCCTGCTTTTTTGCGTTATAGTAAGAAAATTTTCTGGTTTTGACGTCAAAGGGTAAATCATAAGCCCGACCAACATTCTTTTCTCCAAATACTTTCTTAAACATAGGTGATGATGCCAATATCAATCTAGCAGAATTATCCGCTCGACTCATCACACAGAGGGAGGTTTTAAGAGGATGAAGCCCTCGCTCCACACACTCAACGCTGGCATAGAAGGATTTCATATCAATAAAGGCAATATCGCTGACAGGCTCTTTTGAATAGTCAATGATTCCCATAACCTAGTCCTCCAGAGGCATAAAGTTTCCAACAATCCGAGGATCATCGTCATAAGGAGCGAATTTGTCTTTGTATTTTTTATTGATGGAAACGAGGCGCAAGCCAGCTTCTTCCAAGTAGACACGCTTGATATAGGTCTTCTCATTCCAAACAACTGCATAAACTGCCCCGTCATAGTCAAAACCTGTTTCACGAATGAGAGCAACGGATCCATTAGGGTATTTGGGTTCCATAGAATCCCCTGATACCCAAGAAGCGAAATCATGCCCTAACTCCTCTTTATAGTAGACCGTATCGTATTCTTTTTCTCCATAAATAGTGGCTCCAAGACCAGCTGACATTTCTTCATAGACCCGATATTCATAACGTGGTTCAGAAATTGAGACTACCTTCTTATTCTGCTCTTCTGTAACTAAGTCACGAGCATAAGACACAACCTGTTCTTTTCCATTGGGTGATAGGACATTATAAAGTCTGACAATCTCTATCTCAGTAAAATAGCCTTTTGGAACGTTCAAAAGTTTCTCTAATAATGTCACTTTCTCAGTAGAAGGTTCTTTGACTCCACGTTCCCAAGCAGAATAGGCTTGATAGCTAATTCCTAGCTTATCTGCAATATCTTTTTGTGTTAGTCTTAACTCTTTCCTCCGAGCTTTTAATTTTTCTGGTTGATACATGATTCACCTCACATGATTAATAGTTCTAAATTTGCCTTTCTCCTGGCTTCTATCTCTGATAGTTTGTTGCTATCCCACACATAGGCTAAAGATTTTCCCTTATTGTAAACAAGCCACACCTTGAATTTCTTTACCGCTCTAATCTCATCCCACCTTGTCTGGTCAAGCAATTCTGGTAATTCTTGACTCGTCACGAAATTAGTTTATTTCAATCTCTTTTTTAGCCGTGCTATAAGAGAGGGTCGATATTGATTGAACTCTTCAATCAATATTTCTTTCAGTTGATGAAAGTAATGGTGAAGAGAGGCGTTTTGACCGTCTAGGTATTCATCTACTGCTTGCTTGATGGCTGATTCAGTATTCACTTTGTAAACTCTCAACAAGTCAATCAGTCGGAAATAAAGTGCCTGCTTTGAAACTTCTAGTTCCTCTTTGACCTTTTGGAAAGAATCACAAGAGTAGTAAATCTTGGATAGTAACACTATATCAGGCATCAGAACAATAGCTGAAAATACATTGGCTTCTCTCTCTATAATAGACTCCTGATTATCCACTGACTCTGTAAAATAAGAACCATCGTGTTTCAAGATAAAGTGGCCTAATTCATGACACAAGATAAAGTGATGCTTAGTTACAGGATTGTCTTGCTCATAGGAGAAACTCGTTCCCGGTTCATCAATAACCGTCACCCCTTCAATCTTATGGTTTGAAAAGTGATGAGGGATGACTTGAATCTGATTCACATCAATACAATAGTCAAAATAGTAGCGAAAGTGATAGTTCAGGATTGAAATTTCTTCCTCCTTCATAAAGGAATACAGGGCTTGTTTTGTTATTTTACTTACTCTCGAATACAATTCATCCAACTAACAGTACCTCCTTTAAGTTACAATTTACAAAACTAAACCATATTGATTGAGTTTATTATATAAAAAAAAGTAGACGATTGTCCACTTTTTTATATTATATTATTTTATCGATTGTTTTTGAAAAAAATCTTTATCGTTTTGTATTGTACCTGTAAGAGATAAGAGAGAGAACATATATGAATAGTAACTTCTACCATAGTTTAAATACCAAATTGGTCCATAATTTTTTACATGTAATCCAATAAATTGAGCATCATAAAATTCTGAAGGGAAGTCCTCATCAAGAATATCAAGTTTTCTTCGGATATTTGTTATTAGGCTAATATCTCCTTCTTCTCCATCTTTTGGAGAAAAAAGTATAATAGATTTTTCCATTCCATTCATTGATTTTATTGAATTGATTTCCCATGAAACACCTTCTGTTTTCCCTGCTATGCTTACTATAAGATTTGCTCTATCTAGTAACTTATTTATTTCCTTCTTCCATTTATCCTCACCTTTAAAATCATCCAAAACATATGTTTTAGAAAAACCGTGGAATCGTTTGCCTCGATAGGTTTCATGAGGATTCCCAATTCCAACAACGAAACCTTGTCCTGAACCCTCTAATACCTTTGTTAATAATTGTGGAAACTGAATCCTTGGAAGTAAAAAGTAACGAAGGAAGCTTCCTCCTAAATATGAGGGACAATAAATAGAAGTATTATCTATAGAAAAAGAACGAAGATAAAGGATCACTTTTTTATCTGAATTACTAATTTCCTCAAATGAATAGTCTTCATCATAAATTTCAAGTGCCAATTTAATAAAGTAGTCCTGAATTAGTGTTCCTAAAACCAACATAAAATAAGATATCATCACTGAAATGAAACTATTTTCAAACAATAAATTCCTGCTTGAAAACAGATTAAAAAATGCAATGTATATAAGAACAAAAGAAAGAATACTACCTACATGTAACAAAATAGCTTGTCCTTGATATTTAAATCTTGTCCTATCAATTTTTAACGATGTTAGATTTTTATAAGTTTGTAACGAGTATATCTCAACATACTTATAAGAAATTGCAAAAATACTTATAAGTGCTGTATAAATAACTAATAAAATCGTGCTGAAAGTAATAAAACACCCTATACTAATAAGTAATACCCATAATATCGGTACTAGATAAACTACTTTAAATTTCACTTGAAAAAGGAGTTTATCGTCCTCATCAATATACCATGCACGAATTTTATTAGGGTCAATTTCATCAATTTGTTTGTAAAATTCTTCTTGTAAGGTAGGAGCAAAACGCATAAATAATTTCAAAAGTCGATATTTTATATAGCTTTTATCCATTGCTATACAAATTATGTGAGTAAAAGTTAAAACAACAAAGAAAACAATTATTTTCATGCCTATTCCTCTATATTGACAACTCGAAATTTTATTCTAGAAAGAAGTTCAATTTAGATCCTTTTGCTTTTCAATTTCGGATAAATCATCAAAAGGTATCAATAAATGGTGGTGCTTCTTAAATTTATCTTTTTGTTTATTATAAAGCCATCCTTCAGTTTTTAAATATATAGACCAACGATTGTGCTCATTAATTAAATTTTGTGTATTTGGTATTTTATGGTCCTTATCGATATAAACATGACCAATCATATATTTGTCCCCCAAAGCTCTTGACATGGATGAAAAATAATTATATTGATTGTTATAAAATGTTTGCTCAATAAATTTATCTTGATATTTCTTGTGAAGTTCAAGAGCTCTTTTTTCTAAATTAGAATTATAATGAACACTTAATAGAGAAACATCTATTAGATTATTTTTGAAGTTGGATATGTTTATATCATAAAGCAAAGGAGATGATAAAGTAAATGCTAGAATTAAATCAGATCTATGACTTTGTGTTAAATGATTTGCTAACTCTATATTAATAAAATCATTAACATCCATAAAAATTGAACTTAAATCTTGAATATCTTTTATTGCTAAGTAAACTATACTTGACGATAACTCTGAAACTTTTTTAAACTCTATGGAATAAGGTGTTTCATACTCTATAGGTTCAAAAATAGCTGGCATTTCGTATTTCAAACTATTTTCGAGTTCATCTGATGAAGTAACAATAAGTAGCTCTAATTCATGACTTACGATTTGTGACAGCCAAAGAAGTAATTTAACGATTTCCTTAGCTACATCTTTATTTCCAACCACAACTATTTTTCCTTTAGTATGAAATATATTTTTAAGGTAGGTGTAATTCTCAAAGAAGTAATTATAAATGGTAGATCTAGAGCTATTGATTAATCTAACTTTTAGTTGTTCATCTATTCGTTGTTTTCTTTGTAAATAATTTTCTAATATATTTGCTGAGTCTTGTACAAATATGAAATCATTAGTAGTTTGCTCACCATATGATTCGATTAAATTAAGTGCTTTTTCAATCGAAGTAATATCTTTGTCTAAAAGATAATAATGATTCTGATTTGCTCTTTTTAACTTTGAAGAAAGATAAGTTACATCTCTTGAGAAATTAAGTGCAGTGATATCTTGTAATGTATCATCTAATTTTACAGAGGTAAAAATAATTTTATAATTTTCATTAGTTTGCTTTAATTGATAAGCAAATTTCCTATGATTATCACTTGTACCAGAAAAAATATAATTACAAGATTTATTGAAATAGCGTATTTTTAATACTGACAAAAATTGACTAAATAAAGAAAGTAGAAAAGACAAAGTAAAAAAAGAAGAACAACTGTATAGAAATACTATCCAAAAATATAGATAGCTAGTATTAAAACTACTAGGAAGGTTGTCTATTAGAGCCTGAACATCTACTCCAAAAGAAAATAAATCTGTCAGTTTAAGTAGTGATAGAAGAAATTTACTGATAATTGTTAAAAAATCTGTATCAAAAGAGTAAGTAGGTAAGGTAATTAACCAGAAGGCGGTTGAAAGACCTATAATAAAAACAGTTTTATTAAATTTTCTTGCGATAACCTGATATAAATTTATCGCAAAAAAAGAAATTATACTTAAATATAGTACCATATTAGTCCCTCAAATCAATTAATAAGCTAAATTAGTAAGAGCAAAATTAACTAAAAAGTTATTTAATGTCACTTACTCTAAAAGCCTTCTTCCGTTCTTCCATAAATTCAATCAACTCTTTTTTAAAGACTTTCTTCTCTTCATCAGTTAAGCCTTTTGAGTTCATACGGAAAAGTAATTCAATATTGTCTAATTCATCTGATTTTTCTTCTGAGTTTCCAACTAGATAATCCACGGACGCATTTAAAACTTGTGCAATCTTAACAAGATTTTCTTGTGTTGGTTTTTTGATGCCACGCTCCCACGAAGCGTAAGCAGGTTGAGAAATTCCTAGTTTTTCAGCAACTTCAACTTGAGTAACGTTTGCCTTTTTTCTTAGTTCTTTTAAGCGTTCCGAAAATTCCATTTTTTAGCCTCTAAAAATTTTTAAAATTTTTTCAAAAATCTCTTGACAAATATAACCATAGGTTATATAATGTAAATATAGCTAGTAGTTATATCCGTTTTAAAAATAATAATGCTAACTTCTAGCATCACAATCATTGAAAATTAAATAAAAAGTGCGTCTGACAACCAGAGGACTGATTGCCAAAACTACACTAAACTTCGTACCTTTATTGTAAATGTTTTGGAAAGAAAAGTCAAGTCTATTTATGGTTGAAGTGAAGATATAAAACATTTTTGTGGGCTTCCACGCATTTCGGACTTTCGCACTTTTCCGAATAGTAAAGTGAACTGGCTTCGCCAAAGGGCGTAAGAGAATCTTATGGGTATGACAATGACTACCTGATGAGATTGGCTGGGGAAGCGATGGTAATTTATGCAATGCACCTTGCTAAACGTTGCCACCGTGAAGGAGGAATCCTTCAACCAAATAACTTTTCTCTACTGCTGTCTATCTAATTTACTAGATAGATCTACTCTAGCTACTAAGTTTATTTTCTTAGTAGCTTTTTACTTTTACAATAAAGGAGAACACTATGACTAACTTTTTTCGCACAACAATGTGAACGACTCTATAAAAACTATATCTTCACCTATGATATCTTTTCCTCATCAGCACAACTCCAAGGGCAACTCTATCATCAAGCCCAAAAGGATTTGGATAAACTTGCTAACCAATCACTTCTTACTGGCTTTACTCAAGGTGAAGTACAATTTTACACAAGAATGTTTAAACGAAAACTTTTTACTCATTACTACTCCAGAGTGAAGCAACTAGCTTAACTCTTTTTATTTTACACTCAAAAAGGAAATACTTATGATCCCAGAAACACTTGTCATGCTGCCAGAATTTATCGGCACTGCTTACTACGAAAAATTGGGCAATGCGCCACGTTATGTCTTCGGAAAAGAAGGCAAATATCAACGCCATGTGCTAAACAATGAACAACACGGAGCCTTCCACGTAATCACACCTGCTTCAGCTACCGTCTTTCCAGAAGATGCTTTTGTTGAAGCAGTTAACCCTATTTTCCTATCGGATACTTCGCTGAATGGAAATTCTGTCGCACCTGCTCTCAATGTTTTTGCTGAAAAGTTAGTACTCAAGAAATAACAAAATAAAGGAGAAAATAAAATGGCCAAAACTGGATTAAAGTATGGAATCTATGAAGCTCTAACCCATAGTGACACGATTACAACAAAGACTTATGTAAATACTTCGAATGTTATTCCAATGGCTGTTGGAGAGATTACCTATCGTAATCTTAAAAAGTAATGGTGTGAATTTGGTGTGAAAAATGGTATGAATTTTGCTAAAAATGATCAAAAAAACACCCCATGGTGTGAATCATGAAGTGTTGTAAATGCTGTATTGTATCTGGTTCTTAACGTTTTGAGAACTGGCTAGCTTTACGAGCTTTCTTAAGACCTGG
>ERZ773272.997-NODE-997-length-10890-cov-7.802215_pt1 | contig 10890 bp, 12 predicted proteins | sample MGYA00511891_ERZ773272 | MGnify/ENA primary metagenome ERZ773272 (study PRJEB29015, sample SAMEA2738150) | human oral metagenome | biome: human oral; feature: human-associated habitat; material: saliva | place: China | collected 2198 ...
AAAAATACTAGTTACAATGGTTACAACATACTATAAATATAGGAATTATCTATATTTACGATGTAATAGGTAAAACATTAAAACGTGTTATATACATATTACAGTTTTATTTTTCTGATATGAGCGCTTACCACGTAATTCACCGGCCCCAATCTGAATACTTTCATATCCTAAACGATATAATTCACGCCCAAACGTATTATTTGCCAATGGTTTATATCCATTTTCCTTGCACCACTCCTTATAGAGGTTATAGACTTGTACGGTAGTTAAATCATAGATATTTCTAGTAACTGCTAACGCCTCAAAACTACTACCAGTATCAACGCGCCAGCCTTGATCATTCATTTCATTAACAAACAATGCTACTGGATTTGTTTCAATCATATGTTTTTGTGTAGCCTCTTGCACTGATTGAGGTATATAAATTCCATCTATAATATTAGGTACCTCTTTTAATACTCTATTTAGCAGCACTGATAAACCACCACTTTTAACAATTTCTTGTACTATATTAGGTGCTGCCGTGGCCGTTCCCCTAATACGCTGCGTGAATGGTATAACAATAAGTCTATCGGCCATGCCTTGCGATGTATCTGTAATACGTGGTACTGAGTTAGCTGAAAATAATAATTTTTGTGTTACTACAAAGGCAAACATAAGGCCAAATTTAGGGTTAGCATGTACTGGCTCACCACTAACAACCTTTTTAAGTACTGCGCTTTCTAATAAAGCACTTGCCTCTATATCATCACCTAGATTAACCATTTTTCCATAAAGACTGCCGATATACCTATCATCACCAAATTTAACCAGGCCTAATATACTAATATTTTCACGGCCATAAAATAGTTTTAATAAGTTAAGAAAGGTACTCTTACCGTTACCGCCCTCACCAAACAAAATAAAGAATTTTTGTAGATGATTGTCAGGCCATAACCCATATGCAATAATCTGATAAATAAATGTATGCATTTCTCTATCATCACCAAACAGATTATTCATGAATGTATCTAGTACTTCATTTTCTAAGGCTTTAGGATCATACTTAACAGGTATGTAGTTTCTTAATATCGTACCTGGTGTTTTATGTAATATTTCACCAGTCCTTATATTAACAAGGCAATTCAAACACCCTACTATATGAGGATCAGTAATATAACAATCGCTAGTTATACTTTTGATGTACTCCCATACCTCTTTACGTGCATTGGTTTTTAATTCTTTATCTTCAAGAATAGTAAGCCTATTACATTCGGATTTACTAAACGGTTCGTAATTATTATTTTTAGGATTAAAGAAATATATATCTACATCATCAGGCGGCGCACCGTCTAATAAATTTTCATTAATAATACGTTTTAAATGATATTTCTTAATTAGATAATCACCCATTTTATTATGTAAAAACTTTTTACCGTCATAAAATATTGGTTTACTAACACTCAAAAGGCTTCTTCCTCCTTTATGTTTCTTTAACATTTTGATATAATAATAGAAAGGTATTTTACTATACCTCTTTAGTTAAATATTGGTTATGAGTAGACTTGAAAAAGTCATCAAAATCATCTAATTTAACTAATTTACATTTAGGCCCAATTTCAACGAATGATTTTTTGTATTTTGCGGTACGTTTCATTCGTTGAATTAGCCTATACACCTGCATGCGACTTAGATCATAAGCCTTGCCAATATTCTTATACTGTATGTATCGCTGATTTATCGGCGTTACACTTTCAACAATCTTCATATATTAACCTTTCCACGCTGCCTATTATGGCGGCGTTTTTCTTTTACCTTAATACAACGCTTTGAGATGATTATATGAGGTTTGATTTGCGTCATATTAAATATTAAATAACTCTGTAAAACTAATAGGTTCATTTAATTCAGTCTCAAGTACAGTATGGAGCGTTTTCATTTCATCTCTTGTAAATTGAGTTTCATGATTTTCTTTTCGCCCATATGCTTGTGCAGTAATTCCTATAAATTCACCCATTGCCTTTTGAGATAAGCCGCACCGATTGCGATATCCGATTAACTTATTGAACTCTTTCATTAATTCACCTCCTTTTGTTTTATATGTAAATCTATTATATTGATTTTAGAGTTATATATAACTCTACTTAAATACTACTACCAATATCATAAATTGTAAAGTATATATTTCTATTTTAAGCAAATTGGCATTATATATAACTCAATTATTGATAAAATCACAATCAACATATATAATCAAAATAGAGGTGATTATATGATTATTAGCAATTTAAAAACTATACTAGCCAATAAAAATATATCTGCTACCGGCTTGGCTAAAACATCAGGCGTTAGCCGCACTGCAATAAATCAGCTAGTAAATAATATTAGTGGTGGTATACAGTTTGAAACAGTAAATAAAATATGTTCTGTTTTAAATATAGGGCTAGAGGACTTAATCTCTTTCGCTCCTTTTGATATTAATATAGAGGCAAGAAATCCTACCTTTAACAATAAATCTATACTAATTGACCTAGAGTTACATATGACAAAATACGGTAAAAGCAATATTCCTTTATTTATGGGTGATACATTTACACATATATTCTTTTTGAACGTAGAATATAAGGAATATGGCGATATTATGCCATTTTTTGAAATATCCTTTGACAAAAAAGAAGATATATTGCTATATCAAGAGTTAATGTCAACTGCACCTATACAAATCAATACTTATACTATTGAGCTATTAGAAAATAAATTAAGATCTGCAATAGAAACCGTATATAATGATGAGTTTGATATTTCTATTCCTATGGAGTTCCAAACACTCTTTACAGACGGTAAAGTATCACCTGTAAATTTGTATACTCTATTGAGCCTTATAAAATAGCTACTGTATTCCGCCCTACGAAAGGCGGTTATCATGTGGATAGAAGAAAGAGCCACAAACACAGGAATAAAATACATATATTATGAACGCTATAATTGCCCTATAACAGGTAAATTAAAGCGTGTTAGTATTTCTTTAAACGGGAATAGCCCTACATACAAAAAACAAGCCTCTAAGCTGCTACATGAAAAAATAGCGCAAGTATTAGACGGCTATGAACAAGACAAATATATAACGCTGCATGAGGTGGCGCATTTATGGCTAGATCATACCAGGCCTACTGTAAAACTAGCCACTCACGTAAACCATAATACCCACGTTAAAAAGATTTTTAAGTATATCCCTACTGATATACCAATCATCAAAATAACGCCTATAATGATTGAGGAATTGGCCAACAATGTATATTATGTAGAAAACCGTAGCTATCACTATAGCAAGTCATTAATGACAACGGTTAGGGCTATTTTTCGTTATGCTAAGCGTAGAGGCCTAGTAAAAGACATTCAGGACATAGAGGACATCAAAATAATAAAAAAGCCTTTCAGCCGCGATGAGGTGGCTAAAAAGCAAAATAAATTTCTTGATAATATAGAGTTAAAAGAGGTTCTAAGGCAATTAAACGATGTAAGCCCTAGAATATCCCTATTGGTAGAATTTATAAGTCTTACAGGTCTAAGAATTGGCGAATTACTGGCCTTACGTTATTGCGACTATGACAAAGAAAAAGCCACTATTAATATTAATGGTACATTACAATATCATTGTAATAATAGCAGCGAAATAAAGCGCGGAACGCCTAAAAATATTTATTCTGTTAGAGATGTAAAGCTATGTAATAGAGCTGTACGCATATTAGAGAAGATCACAATAGAAAATAAGCGACGTTCTTTATGGTTCAATGGCTATCATGAACAAGGCTATATTTTCACTGCTAAGCGTGGCAACCCTTATGACATGCAATACATCAATAAAATATTAAAACGTGTATCCATAGGCGATAAACATATCACCACGCATATATTTAGACATACTCATATTAGTATCTTATCAGAATTAGGCGTGCCGCTAAAAGCAATAATGCAGCGTGTAGGACATAATGATCCTGCTACTACATTAAGCATATATACTCATGTAACACAGGCAATGAATGAGGACGTTATAAACAAGCTAAATGCTAGAAATGGCTAGGCTTGCCCCACAACTTGCCCCATAGAGATATTGAAAATCAAACAATGCAAGTATTTATGCGCTTTTTAGGTTCTACTCCCTAATTCTCTGCCAACTAAAAATATAAAGCGCTAACTATGGTTAGCGCTTTTTTGTATTTATAGGTCTCTATTTTGCATTCTTTTTTATGGCTTTATGTTGCCTATACATATAATTTGTCTATATTTATCAGCACTTTGGTAATTTTATGAGTTATAATATAAGCAGATAATAATGTATTAATCATCAAATAAAACCAAGGGGCCACTACTATGAAAAAATATTACCCTTATCTCATCACAGTGAGTCACATGATTAATGACTCCTGTCAAAGTGTGTTGCCTGCCCTCTTACCGCTGTTCATTTATACGTATGGGCTCAGTTTAGAGCAAGCTGGCTTTCTTATCTTAGCCAACACAGCATTATCTTCATTGTTACAGCCATTACTGGGCTACATATCAGACAAGATCAATCAGCCACGTCTCATCGCTTTTGGCGTTCTACTCTCTGCTTGTAGCACAGGGATGATGGGCTTTGTTACTTCTTATGAAAGTCTCCTTATTTGCGCCACCTTAGCAGGTGTAGGCTCTTCTATCTTCCATCCAGAGGGTGCCAAGATTATGAACCGCCTCGGTGGGGGCAAAAAAGGCAAAGCTATGGGTACCTTTGCTATCGGCGGCAGCTCTGGCTTTGCCTTTGGTCCACTCTTTGCAGGTGCTATCGCCTATACAGTGGGCCCCCATGGATTGGCTGCTTTCACCGTAGTAGGTATTATTATATTTACAATATTATTCGTACTCATGCCTCGTATCGTAGCTCATGCACGTACTATCGACCAAGCAGTAGCTACTGAAAATCCAACGGTGGCAGCCAAACCACTAAAAAACTACTGGAAATACTTTGGCATCTTGTTCATTATTATCTTAAGCCAATCGGTAAACTTCCGCGTTATCAACGCGTTTATTCCGATTTTCTGGACTCGCGAACTCGGTACAAGCCCAGAACAAGGCAGCTTTGCCTTAACCGTATTCTTTAGTATCGGCATCTTCATGACATATATCGGCGGTCTATTGGGCGATAAATATGGTCCTATTAAGATTATTAGACTATCCCTATTAGTTTGGTTACCAGCTATGTTCCTGCTAACAGAAGTGCCAACCTTCTCACCACTCATCATGATGCCTGTAGCTTACTTGTTACTACTCATGATTGGCGCTGCCAAAGCTATTAGCTATAGCCCTGTTATCGTACTAGGCCAGACATATCTAGCTAAGAGTATCGGCTTTGCATCGGGTATCACCCTCGGCGTGAGCCAAACCATCGGAGGTGTCATCGCCCCTGTAGTAGGTAACCTAGCAGACACCTACTCCCTACCAGTGGCAATGATGACACTCGTGCCATTCCTCGTAATGGGCCTTGGGGCATCGTTAATACTTAAAGATCCTAAAAAATTACAATAGAGAAGAACTAGGAAAGGGGCTGTAAAACAGCCCCTTTTAGTTTTATATCTATACGAACTACAATAGGTTAAACTTTATCTGTATTTTTATTTTTAATACTTTGATTTGGCATAACTAATACAACCATATTAATAGCATTCACAATAATAGTTTTTATATCACCTGGAAGTAATACAGAGCCTAAAAGAAGAAAGTTAAGCCCTACTTCTTTACTCACCTTTACTAGGCGTAAAATAAAGGAGAAGCTGGGCTAGTATCATAAGCGATGTCAAGTCAGGGATATATTTAGATAGTATAAGTCCTAATATAAATACAACAGGATAAAATAAAGGAGAGCACCATTTTAAATCAACGATTCTTCGCATTCCACACAGAAAGAATTGAGATACGCATATAGCACCTATTACACATACTATGATAGCGTAGAAAAGATTACTACTGTCATATGCACTAACCTTCAAACGATAAGTTAAAAAGACACTGAACCATATGCCTATAAAGGTCAAAATGTAGGTCTTAAAAAAATCACCACGGCCCATAGGGATTCTATAGTTCCAACCACTGATATGATAGAATCTACCAATCAACATAAATATAACAGATATAACAATAATAAAGTCCCACATATGATTAATTAAAAACACTAAGTCACCTACTTTATTTCTTTAAGGGTTGTTTACTTCTAATGTATGCAACGGTCATGAAACTTACAAACATTATGGAAAGATTTATAATTCTATAATCATTTCTATATTGAATATCGTGTATCAGGAAAATTTCAACTAAAGATGTAACAATTAATATTAGTGGTGCTATATAAAATAGGAATTTACTATTTATTTTGATCGGCCCTAACACCGTATTTATAGCCATAATAATAAAAATAATTGTAAATATTCCTAGTCCCATTAACTTTACACCTATAATCAACTCAATAAAATACATCTTGTAAGCAACATATTTTATGTATAACAACGAATATTCATCATTATAACATCTTAGTGCTACAAGTTAATATACAAAAAGCCCCCTAACGGGGGCTTATATTTTTAGCTAAATTAGTGTTTTAGCATTTCATTCAAGATAACTACGTCCGTTTCTTTCATACCTTGAGCCACAGTGCCGATACTGCGGATGGTTTCGTCAACGGAGTATGCTACAAGGCCATCGCCTTTTTGATAGTTCTTGTTAAGGCGTGCTTGTTTATATCCCATAAAGGCGCCATCAAGAGAGATCGCAATTTTACCTGCGCAGGATGGTTTTGCTCCATCACATACGATACCAGATAAGCTTGCAAGACCATTTACAAGGGTATTCTCGATGATATCCTTGCTATCACCTTTCAAGAAGGCAATGCCTGCCACACTTACAACACCAGCAGATACAACGCCGCAGTATGCGGATAATTTACCAATGCCAGATTTAACGTAAAGTGTTAACAAGTTAGCAAAGACGAGCGCTCGATAAAGTTCATCATCACTTTTACCAAGTTCCTCGGCAGTCGTAATGATTGGTACAGATACGGTTAAACCTTGGTTACCAGAGCCAGAGCAGATAACTACAGGCAAGGGACACCCGCTCATACGTGCATCGGATCCAGCCGCTGCACGAGCTTTACATTTTGTTTCAAGAGATGGATTTTCATCGTCTAGCAATAATAATTGGCCAATGTTAGCACCGTAATCGTTAGATAAACCTTCCTTGGAAATTGCAGTATTATACTCTACTTGTTGTTTAATTTGAGGAAGGATATCTGTAATATCAGCTGTTTTAGAAAATTCATAAATGCTATCAAAGGTCATAGCATATTCAGTGTTCGCTGCTTTTTTAATTTCGTTAACCGTTTCAGAAATAATCTCGCCATCTACAGCAACATACGTTACATTCGTATGGTCATTTTCAATACGAACTACAGCCGTATGTTCATCTGTTTCAGCGGTAATCTCAATATATAGATTATCTACACCTTCAGCGAGTGAAACGGTACAGAAGTTGGCATCAAGCAACGTGCCAAGCCATTTACGATCTTCGTCTGTAGCAGATTCCAATACCTCTAACTCCCGCTCTGGGTGACCTACAATGGCTCCCAAAGTGGTGGCGGCCGTAAGACCTTTACGACCACCAGAGTTAGGAATTACTACAGATTTGACGTTCTTAATAATATTCGCGCTGCATCGAGCATGAATATGGTTAGGAAACTCATCTAAAACAGAGACTGCCTTCGCAGCCGCATAAGCCAATGCAATTGGCTCAGTGCACCCGAAGGCAGGACGCATCTCTGATTGTAATAAGGAAATATAATCCATCTTATACTTCCGCAATAATTTCCACTTCTACCAAAGCACCCAATGGAAGGTCTTTTACTGCTACGCAAGAACGAGCTGGTTTAGAAGTGAAATATTTAGCATACACTTCGTTAAATGCTTTGAAGTCAGCAATATCAGCCAAGAAACAAGTTGTTTTAATAACTTCGGAGAAGTCAGAACCTGCTTCAGCCAATACAGCATCAATGTTTTTGCATACTTGTTCAGTTTGCTCTACGATACCGCTTGCAACAATGGAACCAGTTGCAGGATCGAGTGGAATTTGACCAGAAGCAAATAATAAACCGTTTACTACTTTAGCTTGAGAATAAGGACCTACTGCTGCTGGTGCTTTGTCTGTGAAAAGTGTTTTCATGATAATTCTCCTTTAATAAATATAACTATTTTCTAGGGCGAGACTCACCTTTGGGGCTCGCTATATATGACGCACTCTGTAAAAGTACGTATATAATAAATTATTTAACAGATTTGAATGCGTTGTCAAATATCGGTTTGAAATAATCACGTTGTACGTCAGTTGTTAACCCAACATAAAACACCGGTTTACCTGGCTTCAACACAAATGCAGCATTTGCATAGAGTGGAGTTTGTACAGTTCCATCAGAATATAACATGCGAGAACTTGCTGCATACGTTTGATATTTTGTACCTGCTACAGGATGAACTTGTTGCGCATCTTCTACTGTAATAGTTTTAAGTACCTTAGGCATAATAGTTCCCTTTTCTGGGTTGCGACTTGGTACATGGATTGGCCCATTTAAAGGAACTACAGTTGTAGTAGTTGGAATTTGCTTATTAATAGTCCCTAATATAAGTTGTTCAGTTACAGGATCGACTTGACCTTTATCAAGAGCCGCCATAGCAGCTATAAACATAGGATCATTAGCCTCTTTACCAGCAAATTGTTGTGCTACCGCTTTTACATCTACGGCCACTAAAAACGCATCTTTTTGACCAGTTTTATCTGCACCTTGTAATTGGTAGATATCAAAATTAGTTCCTAAGTTCTTTATAAATTCTTTAATTTGTGCATTTACAGGATTTGCACTAGACGGATCTACTTTTTCTTGATTTGTAATAAAAGATGTTACAAAGCTAGGAGTATTTGCTTTGGAAGCAGAAACAACATTAACATTATTAGGCACTACCATAGCGCCCCCAATAGTTTGTACATCCTTAGCTAAACCTACACCAGATACAGTTCCTAAAAGGCAGGCAGCACAAGCTAATACTTTCAAAGATTTCATATTATTTACCTCCCTTAAGAGATTGTGTTTGATACATATGCTTTAACTCATTAGTCCAATAATCATAGCTAGAATCATCAGAGTATAAGAATTGTAAGGATAATCCCTTATCAGCAGGAATTGCGTAACCAATCAAAGCAAAGCTATTTCTAAAGCCATCAAAGCCTACTGCACCGCGTACATCACCTGTTACAGCAGTACCATAACGAGTTTGAACAGGTTGATAAGCCACATGAGTTGCATCTACGCTCAATTGTTTCGCCATAAAGCCAGTAAATGTAGAAATTGCTTCCTTATCTTTAGCGGATGCTTTCTTATCAACAGCTAATAATTTATCGACTGTACCATTTATATGAGCAGGAATACTATCATTAATAGCTTTAACCGCTTTAGCTAATTTCGCACCTTCTACAGTATCGCCAGGCAAACTTGCTAGTCGTTGTTGTGCTGTATCTTTAGAATACGCATCAACATGTTTAGAAACGGAGTTCTTTAATTTAGCCTTATCAGCGTCAGATCCTTTTTCTAATACTGTCTTATCAATTTTAATCGCTTGATCAATAGCGTTTTTAGGATAATCAACAACTAACAGATAGCCTGTATGGTGACCTTGCTCATTTGTACCTTGTAATTGATAATAAGAAAAACCATCTAAAACATCACCCTTAACAGGCTCAAAAGGCACAGAATAATGCATTTTCAATACAGTATTAATGGAACTAAGGGATTCTTTATTTGCAGCGAAAAGCATTTGGTTTTGCTCATTATTACGTAGCTTAGCATCTGTAGGAACATACATAACCTCTACAGCTTTCACCGTAGGGGACGTACTGCCATACATACCATAACCTAAATCTACCGTATCTGCACATGCCACTGCACCCATGCCAACTGTTAAACATGTAGCACAAGCCAATGTGATAACTTTTTTATTGAGAGCTCTCATAAGACACCTCACTTTTTAACAATACAATATTCGTACAGACTAAAATAATAATCTATACTGCATATACTTATTATTATACTATATCGACATTTACAATTATATAGTATAATTTACAACCTTTCCTTTCTGCTATACAATACATAAATAGACATGTGAACATGATACATCCATGAGAAATAGAAAGGAGTGCACACTAGGTGTGCTTTTATTATGATACAAGAATTAATTCCTCTCACAAGACCGCGCACATTAGCAGCTGCGTTAGGGCCTACGATTTTAGGTGCCGCTTTTAGTTATTATGCATTTGGTGCAGCTCGTGGTACAGGCCTTGCTATCTTCCATACTGTTCTTATTTTCTTAGCTGTTGTAACGGCTCAAATCGTAGCCAATTTATGGAACGAATATAAAGATTTCAAATCTGGTCTCGATGCAGGACAAAAGGTCGGTAACGCTGGCTCCATTACTCGTGGTGCCATTACACCTGAGCTCATCGTTACCATGATCAAAATACTCATGGTAGTGCCAATCATCATCGGTGCCTATTTATCCTCAACCATCACTTGGTATTACGTACCAGCTGGCTTCGTATGTATTCTGATTAGCTTCCTCTACTCCGGTGGTCCAAAACCGATTTCTCGTACACCCTTTGGTGAAATTTCCTCTGGCATCGCCATGGGCCTTGCTATCGTACTTATTACGGGATATGCTTGGACTCGTGAATTGTCTTTAGCACTGTTAATCCCTGCTATTCCATCCACATTACTGGTTGGCTCCATCATGCTTACCAATAATATTCGAGATATTCGCAATGATGAAAGCCACGGTCGTCGTA
>ERZ773272.1001-NODE-1001-length-10875-cov-30.977819_pt1 | contig 10875 bp, 1 predicted proteins | sample MGYA00511891_ERZ773272 | MGnify/ENA primary metagenome ERZ773272 (study PRJEB29015, sample SAMEA2738150) | human oral metagenome | biome: human oral; feature: human-associated habitat; material: saliva | place: China | collected 2198 ...
AAAGAATTTCGTATTTAGCCATTGATATGTTCCTCCTTTTGGTCTAATGACCCCAAGACTTTGCAAGGGGTAAGTGAGGTTCGCTCACAATAAACTATTATACTAGAAAATATTTTTTTACGCAAGTAAAAACACCTAAATAAAAAAAGAAGATGACGAATCATCTTCTCAAAAACTATAAGTTTTTAGTCTTCTTTTTTCTTGCGAGCAAGAAGTCCAAATCCACCTAGGGCTCCAAGAAATCCAAGCGCTGCGAGGCTAGCGTTAGCTTCTGTACCTGTGTTAGGCAATTCTTTTTGACCATCAACATATTTAGGTGTTGATGGTTGTTTTGGTTGCTCAGGTACTGTTGGCATTTCTGGAGTCATTGGTTGCTCTGGAGTCTCTGGCTCTTGTGGAGAAACTGGTTGTACTGGTTCAACCGGTGTTGGAGTTGGCATCTCAACTTTGCGGAAGATATGTCTGATATTTCCATTTGAACCTGTCACAGTCTTCACATATTCGTAACCTGGAATTGTTCCCGGTTCTTTAGAACCTGGCTCAGTTGGTTTCAATGGATTTCCATTCTCATCAGTCCAAGTAGTTGTATTTTGCTTACCTGGATTTGGTTGAGGAACAGGTGAAGGTGTTGGAGCTGGTGGTGTTACTTTTTCGTAAACATGTTCTGTATCTCCATTTGGCAGTTTCTTCGTTTCTACGAATCTGTACTCTGGGATGTCTTTCTTATCTACTGTGCCCGGCTCACTTGGATAGTTCGGAATCTCATTACCTTCTTTATCTTTGAAGAATGTATTCACTTTTTCATAGACATGTTCTACATCTCCATTTGGAAGTTTCTTCGTTTCTACGAATCTGTACTCTGGGATGTCTTTCTTATCTACTGTGCCTGGCTCACTTGGATAGTTCGGAATCTCATTGCCTTCTTTATCTTTGAAGAATGTATTTACTTTTTCGTAGATGTGTTCTGTATCTCCGTTTGGCAGCTTCTTCGTTTCTACGAATCTGTACTCTGGAATATCTTTCTTATCTACTGAACCACTTTCTTTTTCTTTGATTTCATTTCCATCTTTGTCTTTAAAGAATGTTGTTACTTTTTCATAGACATGCTCTACATCTCCATTTGGAAGTTTCTTCGTTTCTACAAATCTGTATTCTGGGATGTCTTTCTTATCTACTGAACCACTTTCTTTTTCTTTGATTTCATTTCCATCTTTGTCTTTAAAGAATGTTGTTACTTTTTCATAGACATGTTCTACATCTCCATTTGGTAGTTTCTTAGTCTCTACGAATCTGTATTCTGGGATGTCTTTCTTATCTACTGTGCCTGGCTCACTTGGATAGTTCGGAATCTCATTGCCTTCTTTATCTTTGAAGAATGTATTCACTTTTTCATAGACATGTTCTACATCTCCATTTGGAAGTTTCTTCGTTTCTACGAATCTGTACTCTGGGATGTCTTTCTTATCTACTGTGCCCGGCTCACTTGGATAGTTCGGAATCTCATTACCTTCTTTATCTTTGAAGAATGTATTCACTTTTTCATAGACATGTTCTGTATCTCCATTTGGCAGTTTCTTCGTTTCTACGAAGCGGTAACCTGGGATATCTTTCTTAGGTTGTTCGCCGTCTTCTCTTGGATAATCTGGAATAGATACTTTTTTACCATTTGGATCAACTGTCACATAAGACGTTGTAATCTTCGTATAGTTGATTGGTGTATCTTGACTCGGATCAGTTGGTAATGTTGGTGGCACATAACCTTTTGTTGGATCTTCTGGATCAACTGGTTTCAACGGATTTCCATCTTTATCTCTTGGAATGTAACCTGGAACATAAGGAATTACAATATCTTCCGTTGGTACACCCGGTTTAGTTGGATCACCGTTTGGATCATTTGGATAATCAATACGTGGAGGATTTGTTTGTTCTGGCACGTTTGGAATCCAGGCTCCAAGTTTCTTATAGACAACTTTTTGAATGATATCTTTGTCTTCAGCCTTAACAGTTTGATCCTTGGTAGATGCCTCAATATCCCCACTTACTGCAATATAACCTTTAACAAGTGGAAGTTTGTTACCAGAAAGAACATCAGTTGTAGCTTCTTTCCATTCGCCGTAAGTAACTTCACCTGTCACCAAGTTCACCTTAGCATCACGAGTAAATTTAACGGATGAAGTCACAGAAGTAGTAACCTCTTTACCATCTCCATCAACATAAGTAATTGTACGAGTTACTTCTTCTGAAGTTGTCAATTCCTTAACGCTTTCAGGCCATACTGGCGAATTTGGATCTTCTGGATCAATTGGTTGACCTGGAACTGGTGTTACATCACTTGGAATAACTGGAACAAGGCGTGGTTGAACTGTAACAACAAATTTTTGAACAGCATTCGTATCATTATCAAATGATTGCTTGCTACCATCAGCTTTTGTAAACTCATCAGACACAAGTTCGTAGCCAAGTTTTTTCAGTGCGTTGATACGTTCTGCAGTTGAGTAGTTCATTTCAGAACCAGAATCACCTTGAAGGATATCCACTTCACCAAGAATTGTTCCGTTAGTATCTTTGTAAGTTACAGTTGCAACTTGTGTATCAGACTTCACTTCATAAACAGTTGGTGTATACTTAGCTTTCGCTACAGTGCCATTAGTATCTTTACGTACAATAGTTACTCCTGTTGCAGTTCCAACGAAATCTTTATTTGGTGTGAAGGTTACCTTACCTGTTGCATCAACAGTATACGTTCCTTCGTTTGGAACTGTTTTACTTGTTGTACCATCTTCAAATGTAGCAGGAACAGTATTGTCCATTGGTACATCTTTATGACCAGGTACAAATGTTGGTGTACCAGATTGAGGAGTGTTCTTAGGACCTGTAGAACTTGTATCCACACCTGTTGGTGTAACTGGGGTTACAGTTGGAGTATAACTTGACTCAACAGTTGTACCATTTGTAGGATCTGTTACAACTACTTTAGCTGAATTTGGTGTGCCAACGAAGTCTTTATTTGGTGTAAAGGTTACTGTACCAGTTGGATTGATTGTATATGTACCAACTGTCTTACCATCCTTAGTCGCTGGGATAGTTGTTTCCTCAGTTCCAACGAACTTAGCTGGATTATCTGTTGTTGGTTTCAACTCAGTTCCATCAGCATGTTTATATGTTGGAGTACCTGTCTGTGTCTTACCTTGGATATCAGTTGATGTAGCAGGTGTTGTAGTTGGTGCTACTGGTGTATAGATAACGTACACTGTACTATCAGTTGACTCATTTGTTACCTCAAGGCTTGTAACAGTTTTCTTATCATAAGTATAATTAGCTACTTCTGGAGAAACTACTGCCTCAAGCGTTTGTGCTGCTGACCAGTCAGTGTATTCCACATTTCCTGTTACCAAGTTAATGCTTGCGCTACGTGTGAAGGTTACTGTTTGAACTTTATCAGCTGTTACTTCTTTACCATTCTCATCGTTGTATCGGTACTTGATTGTACGAGTAACTGTCTTAGTTAACTCAAGATTTTCTGCAGTACTTGGCCATACAGGTGAGTTTGGATTTTCTGGATCCACTGGTTGTCCTGGAACAGGTTTCTCATCATTTGGAGTCACGGGTTCCACACGTTGTTTAACTGTTACCGTGAAGTTTTGATTCACCGCTGTGTCGTTATCAAAAAGCTTATCAGCTGTCGTTGCTGCAACGAAACTATCTTCTACTAACGTATAGCCAGCTTTTTCAAGAGCTGCAATTGCTTTTTCACGATTAACAAAGTCGATAGCTCCGTTATAAACACCCTCTACTGTCTCAACAACTGCTGCTGGAACTTTAGCTGAATCTATCGCAACTTCTGCACCAGTTGTCACATCATAGTAAGAAATAGTTGCTGTTTGAACATTCTTTCTATAAGTATATGTTACAGTAGTTGTATCATTTGTAACCTTACCTGAAACCTTCTTAGTACCTTCATCAACCGTACCATTTGTTGTTGCCACTTTAACAAGAGTGTAACCAGGAATTTCTTTTGGTTCAGTTGTGAACGGAGTCGTCACTTTTTCGTTATTTACTGGAGTTGTTGAAGGAGAGATAACGTTACCTTCTTCATCCTTATACTCAACAATGACTGTTCCATCTTCAGCAACAACAGTTGGAGTGTAATTAGTTGTTACAGTAGTACCGTTGATATCTGCAATTTGTACACGTACTGGTGTAGCTTTGCCTGTAAATTCTTCAGTTGGTTGGAATGTAATGACATTAGTTGTTTTATCAAGAGTGTAAGTTCCTTCACCATCAATCGTAACTGTAGTTACAGCATTTCCATTCGCATCAAGAAGTGTCAAAGTACTCTTATCAAGAGCTACTGATTTTGGTTGACCATCTTCACCTAATACTTCAGATGTTTCTCCTTTGGCGAAGTTCAAAGTCGTAGCATCTGTATCAGGAATGTCAAAAACAATTTGTGATGTTTGCGCTTGACCTTGCTTACCAGCTGTCGCTGATTCTTTAGCTGTTGGGACTACAGGAACTACTGTTGGAGTATAAGTAGCTGTACCTGTGATGACTGTTGATTCACCTTTTTCATTAGTAATAGTTGCTGATGCTTGAACTGTTACTGGTGCTGGCGTTCCTGTATAAGTTGCAACTGGTTGGAATGTTACTTTGCCTGTTGTTGAATCAATTGTGTATGTACCAACATTTTCAACAGTCACTGAAGTTGCAGTCGTTGGATTTCCAGTAGCTGGATCTACAAGTTTGTAATTTGATACTGGAGCACTCTTATCTGATGATGAGAATAGTGGTTTTTCTGACTGCGATTCACCTTGGATATTCTTAGATGTTACATTTTCACCAGTAATCGTGATTGGTGTTACAGTTGGTTTATAAGTAGCTGTTGCTGTCTCACCATTTGAGTCTGTTGCTTGAACAGTTACTCCTGTTCCTTCTCCAGTAAATGTTGGGACTGGTACGAAGGTTACAACACCTGTTGTTGGATCAATTGTGTATGTTCCTTCATTTGCGATTGTAACACTAATAGTTGGTTGTAGAGTTGTGGGATCAAGCAACTGACGTTTCGCAATTGTTACTGATGAATCTGACGTTTCAAATTCTGGTGTTCCAGTTTGTGTTTTGCCTTGAACGTCTGTAGATGTTGCATTTTCAGCTGTCATAGTGACATCTGTGACAGTTGGAGTGTAAGTAGTTGTTACAGTAGTACCATTCGCATCTTCAATACGTACACTAACTGGTTTTGTAACAGTTCCTGTGAATGTTGCGACTGGTTGGAAAGTAATAACATTTGTCGCTGTATCCAGTGTATAAGTTCCCTCATTTTCAACTGTTACAGATGTGACAGCATCACCGTTTGCATTAAGAAGAGTTACTGATGCTGTATTAAGATCAACAGATTTTGTTGTATTTGCATCAATAGCAACTGTTCCTTTAGCAAAGTTCACAGTTGTATCATCTGTATCTGCTGCGTCAAACTTAATAGCAGAAGTTTGGGCTTTCCCTTGAGGTCCAGTTGTTTGAGACGCTACTGCTGTTGGTTTTACTGGAACTACTGTTGGTGTATATGTAGCTGTCGCAGTTGCAGTAATATTAGCATTGTTAGTATCTGTACCTAGAATTGCAGTTAGTTTGACAGTTACTGGAGTAGCTGTCCCTGTGAATGTTGCAAGTGGTTTAAAGGTTACAACACCTGTTGTTGGGTCAATTGTATAAGTTCCCTCATTTACAACTGTTAAAGTCTCAACTAGACTACCGTCAGTTGCAACCAACTTAGCTGGTGATGTTGCACTTGGTGAAATAGTTGAACCGTCACCTACAGAAGTAAAGGTTGGTGTTCCCGTTTGAGTAGCTCCTTGGATATCAGATGATGTAGCATCGTGACCTTCAATTGTGTCTGTTACTGTAATGTGGTAAGTAGTTGTAGCTGTTGATGAGCCAGCCCCATGATCCACACCAGATTCAGTTCCACCTATTGTAGCATCTGTTGTGTAATTGCCATTACTATCAATAACATCAACTGTTACTGTATAGACTCCCACTTCATTCAGTGTATAACCACTAGCAAGATTGTAGTTGTTTGCATCTTGTTTAGTGTCATAAACCTTCTGAACTCCTGAAGGAGATGTTACTGTAATACGAGTAATGTAAGTTGTTTTACCGTACTTAGTATCTTCTGTATCAGAGATTGTCACTGCAGCTTTTGCTTCATTACGAAGGTCAACCGTAGTTCCTTTTGTAGACGTATAATCCTGTGAACTTGCTGTTGGTTTTGTATTAACTACAGTTGCAACATCTGAGTTTGTTGCAATTGTTCCTCTAATGATACCACCAAATCCTGATTTAGTAAGCACTTCCCAAGAATTGTCACCCAATTTGGTAGCAGTCACTTCTGTACCATCTGATGAAGACCAAGTATTGGAATGTTTATCATAAGTGATTGTTACTGACATTCCATCACCTGCTTGACTAGTATTCTGCGAAGCATATACAGTGAGTGGGCGAGTTGGTGTATCAACACTTGTTACTTTACCATTGATATCTAGCTGACGAGTATACTCATAGATGTAGAATTTCATTGCTCCATCTTGTTGCGCTTCAGTATACACTTCGCGTTTTGTCCACGTTGTAGTTCCATTACCATTTGGTGTCTTTACTTCAGCATAATCAGCTGGAAGTTCCCAATGACCAGATGTACTATTTAATTTTGCGATGTGTTTTTGACCGTCAGTTCCAGTTAATTCAACTTGTTCACGTAGGAAAGTTCCCTTAACATTTTCAGATGATGATTCTACTTTAATGTTATCCACACCAACTTTTGCGGTTGCTTCTGATGTGACGGGAATATTAAAGACAGTATTAGAATCTACGGCACCTAGTTCTTGATCTTCAGTAACTGCTGTATTGGTTGAACCACTATCTACAAGCCACTTACCCTTAACCGCTTTTAGATTTGTTACAGTTCCATCTGGCATCGTTACTTTTGCACTTGTTGCACCTTTAGAGATTTTAACAGGAACTGTTGTTGAGTAAGTTTCAACGTTTTGAACCTCAACTTTGGGTTTCACCACAACTGTGAGGGAAGCATGCGCTTCTTGACCTGATTGGTTCCAAGTTGTATTGCTAGATAACTTATCATAGTCTTTAGCATATACTGAGACAGTATAGATACCTGCCTCCGTAACCTTACCTCCAATAATAGCATTACCCTTATTGGTTCTACCATTAGCTTGCTCATCTTTTGTACTATCAGAAAGACTGTAGTTAGTACCGGGAATCAACACTTTAGAATCATCTAAAGTCGCTCCTGTAGTATTATAGCCTGACACACCAGTCACAGCTGGTGAATTCTGTTTACGAACTGTAATTACCTTGCCTTCAGCTGTTGTATAATTATAGTTTCCAGCAGTACCCTTAGGAATCGCACTTGATCCAGCATCATCATAAAATCGGATATTGATATTCGCATCATCACCTACAGTACGTTCATAACGAGCAGAATCAGATTCTATTGTAGGAGGCGTGGTATCTTGCCATCCTACCCAACCAGCACGTAAATTCTGAAGTCGAAAAGTTACTGAACGACCGTCAGTATGACTTGCAGTTACATCAAAACGTAAATCATATACCCCGTTTTCAATATTGGCAGAGACCACCCCTTGAATAGTATCTGTAGCCTCATCATATGCTAAACCAGGAACAAGGTTGGTTGGCGTTACAGAAGTAAGACTCCAGCCAGCTTGCTTAGCAGTCTCTGTAAGAGCAATACGGTCTTTCAAACCTTTGATATATACACGATCAATTCCTTGCTCATATGCATAACCATAAATTTCAGTAGCTAGGTATTCATACCCACCGTTAGCTGAATAGATCGAAAGCGCTGCATTTGAAATCCTTGAACCATCTGCACGAAGTTTATTTCTCCATAAAGGAGCCTCTTCTGCTAACTTTTTAGCAGCCTCTGGTGTTAAAGGATAATCAACACGACCTTTATTATTATGACCAGTTGCACCACCTTGTGCACTAGTTTGTCCATTTCCTGCATTTGTTTCAGCACCATCACGTTGGTTAGAATACACAACTACTTCTAGGCCTGAAGTATCAGTTCCAGCCCCTTTGGTTAGGGTAATTTCTTGGTGTGGAATTGTATATGTATCTGATCCTGTATGGATTGTTGCATTTATTTCTGAAGCATGAGTAGTACTTGTAGATCTTTCAGCATAAAAATCTTGTGCTGCCAACACTACAGCAAACTTCCCATCACGACCAATTCCTGCTTTTTTCAGTTCACTATAAACTGCAAGAATTGATTCATTTAAACGAGTTAATTGAGCATCTACTTGTTCCTTTGTGACACTCTTGTCAGCTAAAAGCACTTTTGATTCATTAAGTACAGCTTGGTTCTTGGCCACCGCTGCTTCAATTGCAACTCGATTCTCTTCTGCCACTTCCTTCTTACGAAGTTCTGTAACCGCAAGTGTATTGGTTACATCTGCTTCTGATGAAACTTTATCGAGTGCCGATTTAGCTTCTGAAAGAGCTTTTTCTGTTGGTGTAGCGTTTCTTTGTGCTTCTTCTTTTGCTACCTTATCTTTATCAGCCTGTTCTTTCTCTAATCCAAGTTTGTTTGATTCAGTTACAACTGTTCCCAATGCAGAAAGAATCTCTTTTTGAACATTTACCTCTTCTTGCTTGACAGCTTCATTTGCCAAAACAGCTTTCGCAGTAGCTAAAGCTTCACGAACATTGGCTACAACTGAGGCATCCGCATACTTAGCATTAGATAATGCAGCCTCTAAATTTGAAATACTCATTTCAAGAAGTGACTTATTTACTTTAACTTCTTCTTTCTTGGGTGTTTCAATTGTCTTATCAACCAACTGGATATTACTTTCTCCTAATTCTGGAGAAGGTTTTTCTACTTTTTGAATATTTTCTTTAGAGTCTGAAACTGGATTTTGTTCAATAGCTGAAACTGCTCCATTTCCCAAAAACATTAAACCAGCCGCAATCGCTACCGATGCCGCACCGAAACTATACTTACGAATACCGTAACGTATATACTTTTCCGTTCTAAAATCTTGTTGTTTACCCTTCATTAGACTTAGAACCTCCTTTATGCATGTTTTTTAATATTGAATTGAAGTATCCAGACAAATAGAAAGCCCCCCCCCCCTTAAATTTTTTAGTAATATCAAGAGGTTATCATCTTAAAAAAAGGGTTGCCCAATAATTATCAATATCACTTAATATTGTATCATTCCACTATTATTAATTCAAGTTTCATGTCTATATATATTTATTGTTTCAATTTAATACTTCCTTGAAGAAACTAGTACATACATCAGTTTTTAAACAATAAGATCAATGTACTAAGATACGAAATTCTATTCTAAACAACTAATAGTATGTTTCTAGCACAAATTCAATTTTATAAGAAAACGAAGTAAAGATTTTCACGAAAACGGCATATTATAAAGATTTTGAATATAGTGGATTGAACCTAAAATAGTGCTCTACGGATTCTAAAACATTTCTAGAAATTAATTTGACTTTCCTAAGCTCTCTGTTCATATCTTATTTCAATCCACTATACCTAATAATATTTCCTTTCGTTTCCAGAGCTTTCTATAGAAAAAAACGCCACAATGGGCGTTTCCTATTCTTACGGTTTAATACGGTGCAACATACGTGGGAATGGGATAGCTTCACGGATGTGTTTTGTTCCTGCTGCGAAGGTTACCATACGCTCGATACCGATACCAAATCCACCGTGTGGAACTGTGCCGTATTTACGAAGGTCAAGGTAGAATTCGTACTCTGTACGATCCATACCAAGTTCATCCATCTTAGCAACAAGGGCATCGTAGTCTTCCTCACGCATAGATCCACCGATAATTTCTCCATAGCCTTCTGGAGCAAGCAAGTCTGCACAAAGCACGCGCTCTGGATTTCCAGGAACTGGTTTCATGTAGAAGGCCTTGATAGCTGCTGGGTAGTTCATGACAAATGTTGGCACACCAAAGTGGTTTGAAATCCAAGTTTCATGTGGTGAACCAAAGTCATCACCATGCTCAAGATGTTCGTAGTCAGCATCTTCATCGTTTTCATGCTCTTGCAAGAGGTCAATAGCTTGATCGTAAGTGATACGTTTGAATGGCTCTGAAATGTAGCGTTTCAAGAGTTCTGTATCACGCTCCAAGGTTTCCAAGGCTTGAGGCGCACGATCAAGAACACCTTGTAGAAGAGCTTTCACATAAGCTTCTTGCAAGTCAAGCGACTCATCGTGAGTCAAGTATGAGTACTCTGCGTCCATCATCCAGAACTCAGTCAAGTGACGGCGCGTTTTTGATTTTTCAGCACGGAATACTGGACCAAAGTCAAAGACACGGCCAAGGGCCATAGCTCCTGCTTCTAGGTAAAGCTGACCTGATTGGCTCAAGTAAGCTGGCGTTCCAAAGTAGTCCGTTTCAAAGAGTTCCGTTGAATCTTCAGCCGCATTTCCTGAAAGAATTGGGCTATCAAACTTCATGAAACCGTTCTTGTCAAAGAACTCATATGTTGCATAGATGATAGCGTTACGAATTTGCATCACCGCTACTTGCTTACGAGAACGGAGCCACAAGTGACGGTTGTCCATCAAGAAGTCTGTTCCGTGTTCTTTTGGTGTAATTGGGTAGTCTTGAGATTCACCAATCACTTCGATGTCTGTAATGTCCAACTCATAGCCAAACTTAGAACGTTCGTCTTCTTTGACAATACCTGTCACATAAACAGAAGTTTCTTGGCTCAAACGTTTGATAACATCAAACTTTTCAAGTCCCACTTCTTCACCAAATTTTTCTACAAAGTTTGGTTTAAAGGCTACACCTTGGAAGA
>ERZ773272.1003-NODE-1003-length-10868-cov-24.390363_pt1 | contig 10868 bp, 9 predicted proteins | sample MGYA00511891_ERZ773272 | MGnify/ENA primary metagenome ERZ773272 (study PRJEB29015, sample SAMEA2738150) | human oral metagenome | biome: human oral; feature: human-associated habitat; material: saliva | place: China | collected 2198 ...
CGCGGCCTGCACCGCCTGCTCGCGGGCGGCAAGCTCCTCGGCAATATCCTGCGGCAGCTTGTGCTTGAGCGATTGCGGTGGCAGGGGCGCCATGCGGGCGGTCACCGCCTCCGGGGCGCCCTCGGGGAAGCGTTCCAGCAGCTCGCGACCCGACTCGCTCAGCTCGTAGCGTTCCGGGTTCTTGCGGGAGGTGCGGCCCGTACCCTCGCGCAGGGCGTTCAAGAGCCGCTCACCCTTGAGCACGTGCATAGCCACCGAGAAGCGGTTGCGCAGGCGCGGGGTCAGCTTGTAGCGGTGCGGCGCGATTTCTCCCTGCAGGTAGGGGATGTTGAGGGAAGCCTTCAACTCGTCGTACACGTCGTAGTACGAGATGCGCGGGCTCTCGCTCACAATCTTCAGGATCGGGTAGAGCAGCTGGTGCGGGTAGGGCAACGCGTCCACCGCGGCGGGGTCGAGCAGGGCCGCGGTTACCAGGCGTTCAACCTTCGGCTCCTGAGCCTGCGCGAGCGCGGGGGCAAAATCCGGTCCCAGCGAGTACACGGTGTCGCGCTCGGAGAGGTAACGGTGCGCGGTCAGCACGTCGTAGAGGTAGTCCTGCGCCTCGATGCGCTGGAAGTAGGGGTTTTCCGTGGCGGCATTGAGGCGTTCGTCCCGCTCAAAGACCTGCTCCAGGCTGGGCAGGCTCAGCTCGACGTCCGCGCCGCCGTCGTTGAGCACGCCGAAGAGCAGGGCGCCCATATGCACCAGCAGCTTCTCGGTCGCGAGAATATCCTCTGTGGTTACGGCGGCGGCATCGTCCTCGGGGACCTCCTTCAGCACCGAGGACAGTTCGGCGGCGGGTACCGCCTGCTCGGGGTAGCGTGCCACGAGTTCCTTCGCCTCGGGCGAGAGCGAGTACAGGGTCACCGGCGAATCGGTGTGCTCGTGGATGGTCTTCGTGCGCAGGTATCCGGCGCGGGTCAGCAGGCTCAGCGCCCGGGCGATGGCGGGCTCGACGATGCGCTGCTCCAGGTAGGACAGGCCGTACCAGCCCTGCACGAAACCGCACTCGCGCAGCACCAGCTCGCGAATCTTAACGGGGGCGGCCGCGGGGTAGGAGGGGGTGACGCTCAGCACGATCGGCAGCAGCTCGCGGACCGTCAGGTGTGAGAGCAGCTCGGGGTAGAAGCGCTGCAGGTAGTACAGGTAGACGCCGGTCTGCAGGGGCAGAATCTTTGCGAGGTCGCGGGCCTGGCTCTCCTTGGGGGCGGCGAGTAGCTCGCGCCCGGCCTCGCTGAGCGCGTAGTTCAGGTTGCCGGGGTGCAGCTGGCTGAGGGAAACCTCCAGGTAGTCGCTGTTGACGAGGGCGGTAATGAGTTTATTGACGGCTTCGCGGAAGAGCACGGTGTCATCGACGGCGATAAAACGCTGAGTCATGGTGAAGCCCAGATCCACGCCGACCGGGGTGTACGTATCGGGGAAGAAAACCTTCTCGCCCCGCTCGGATGCGCGCTCGAAGTGGTGCAGGAGCGAGAAAGCGGCCGTGAGGCCGAGGGTATGCGCCTGCTCGGGCAGCGCCTCCCAGGAAGTCTGTTCCTGCAGCTGACGCAGGTCGGAGTGGTCGAGGTGAAGCATCGTTTTATTCACAAAAGCCACTGGGGGATTCCTTATCGTGATTTAAATGTATGAATTTATGGTGGTGCGACGCGCCGCGAACGACGTTCGGGCCGAGTAAGAGTGGCCCCCCGAGTGAATATTGCGGGGCTCATCTCTCCCCAACCCGGAGCTGTCCTCTGCCCTGAGAACGCGAGGAATATGCGTCGCATAACATTCTTTATTCTAGCCGTACAAGGTGGCACTCCCCATTTTGGGGTAGGCCGAGAAATACGCGGAAGAAAATATGCGGAAGATAGGTGCCGGAATTAATGACGAGAAATACCTGGAAATCTACCGAGACATAAACGGGCACCGGGGGAAACAGGCACCGAAAGAATTTGCCGCAGCGCATATCGTGGCCGGCAAATATACGTATATCGCAGGCTCGTGTCGCAGGCGTAAATCCCCGTGCGAGCGGCCGCGGTAGCTGCGCCACCAGCACGGGGTAGGTTAGGGCTCTATGCCCTTCTCGAAGTACTCTTCGTCAATTGTGTAGCCACATTCGCCCTCGCCCTCGCGCACACCCACGCGATGGCGAATCATGAGCTCCACCAGCTTGTGCTGATCGACCAGGGCTATATTGCGCGCGCCCGGAAGGCCCTGCAGGTACTCGGGAACCGGCTGAGCGAACGAACCGCAGGTCACGAGCACACCCTGCAGACCGCCGTGTAGAAGAACCGCCCCGGCCAGCTTCTGAATCTCATTGGGCGTAACCTTCATGGTTCCGCAATAGTGCTTAACCTGAATGTAAATGGGAGCGAAATCGAGACCGTCGGAATAGCGGGCAATAACGTCGACGCCCTTATCGTCCACGCCGCCGGTCACCTCGGTGATAAAGCCGAGGGCCGTAAAAATATCGGCCACAATATGCTCAAAATATTCCGGGGTAACGGCGTAAATATGCTGAATTAAATCCCGCGTAAAATGCTCGGCAAATTCAGCCTGGGCGTGCATAATCGGCGATTCGCTGGCCTTGAGTATCACATCGAGGGGAGTGCCCTGCGGTGACCCGTCACCGAAGCCCGCCTCTCCGGGGGTGACATCCGCGGCGAGCTGCTCCTGCAGGCTTTCAGCCTCTGCCGGGAGGAACGCATCCAGCCCCGAATCCTCGGAGGAATGAGAGAAGAGCGAGCGCCGCGTCTGCGCCTCCTGAAGGAGGGCGTTGGCCTGTTTCTTAAGCTTTTTGGCGCTCTTGGCGGTCAGGTTTTGCGCGCACAGCGACTGAACCTGCTTGACCACGCGCGGCGGCACGGTGCCGTGTAGATGCGGGGTGCAGGTGAGCTCCGCACCCAGGGGAGTGAGGAGGTACTTGCGCTTCTCCCACGGGGTAAGCCGGGGCATGAGCTGGGCGTAACGCAACGCCACCAAGATCTTAAGGGTGGTACGCACCGCAGCCGCAAAATCGGTGGATTCGAGGTCCGGAAGATCCTTCCGCGAGCCGAGGGCCTTTGTCTGCTGTCGTAGCTGTTCACAAATATAGGCGGCTGTGCGAGGTGAGGTTTTCGACAGGCGCCGGAGCGTCGGCAGGAGAAGTGTGATGTAGACATCCGGAGGGGGCTTGTGATTTTTAGTCATATTTTTAGACACGTTCCCTATCGTATATCAACACTATTATGATTATGTGTATATCGTATCACTAAAGCGCATCATTATGCCCTATCCGGGTGAATTATGACGGAACCGCTCGGTTATCTGTATTCTGCGGTGAATACGGTGCTATTTCGATAAAGAAGCCCGAAAATAAATGATTCCCGCCGTGTCTTTCGACAACCGGCGGGAACCAATCTAAATCGGAGAGAGAGCCTACATGGGGCGCGCGCGCCTCCACGAACCGGGGCCCGGACGCAACGAGGCACCCAGACGCTGACGACGGTTCAAGATGCGCGAAGCCGCACCCACCAGCGTGTTCTGCTCCTGGTGCGCGGCGTTCACCTGCATCGCGGCCACCACGGCGGTCAGAGCCGCGAGCTCCTCCTCGGTCGGGTTGCCCTTCGTGACCTTCAGGAACGGCTCGTGCTCCTCGGCCTCCTCGTGATGCACCTCAGCCCGACCGCGGGGCGAGGGGACGGCCGCCTCGGAATATGCCCGGGACGCGCCGCGCGAGGAAGCGTGCGCGCCCTCGCGGCCTCGACCCGACGGGGCGGGGGTCGCCGAGGTGCTCGTCGCATCCTTCTTCTTGCCGAACGAGAAGTAACTCAGCGGATTGTAGCCTGCCATCGGCACGCCTCCTTAGAACCTAAGAACCCGCACGGCTCGACCCTCCTGGTTTCGGAGGGCGCGAACCGTGCGGTACGGGGCGCGGGTGGCACCCCCAACACATGGGAATAGAAACGCTATTGTCGCGAGGTTTACAGCGGGATGTTGCCGTGCTTCTTCGCGGGGGTGGCCGCACGCTTATCGTGCAGGGCGCGCAACGAGGAGATGATGCGCACGCGGGTCTCGCTCGGGGCGATCACCTCGTCGATGTAACCGAGCTCAGCCGCCTGGTAAGGGTTCAGCAGCTCCTCCTCGTACTTGGCGATCAGCTCGGCGCGGCGTGCCTCAACGTCACCGCCCTCGGCGGCCAGCGCGGCCAGCTCGCGGCGGTACAGGATGTTAACGGCGCCCTGCGCACCCATCACACCAATCTGGGCGGTGGGCCAGGCCAGGTTGATGTCGGCGCCCAGCTTCTTCGAACCCATCACGATGTACGCGCCGCCGTAGGCCTTGCGGGTAATGACGGTGACCAGCGGAACGGTCGCCTCCGCGTAGGCGTAGAGCAGCTTCGCGCCGCGGCGAATAATGCCGTTGAACTCCTGATCGGTGCCGGGCAGGAAGCCGGGCACATCCACGAAGGTCAGAATCGGAATGTTGAAGGCATCGCAGTGACGCACGAAGCGGGCGGCCTTCTCGGAAGCCGAAATGTCCAGGCAGCCGGCGAACTGCATCGGCTGGTTGGCGACGATACCGACCGTGCGGCCCTCAACGCGGGCGTAACCAATCATCACGTTCGGGGCGTACAGCGCCTGCATCTCGAGGAAGTGGCCGTCGTCCACGACCGATTCGATAACCTCGCGCATATCGTAGGGCTGGTTGGCCGAATCCGGAATCAGGGTATCCAGATCCAGGTCGTCCACGGTCACCTCGGGATCCTGATCGTGCTCAAGCGGCAGGGACTCCGTAAGGTTATTCGAGGGCAGGAACTCCAGCAGCTCGCGCACGAAGTCGAAGGCGTCGTCCTCATCCTCGGCCAGGTAGGTGCTGGTGCCGGTCACGGAATTGTGCTGACGCGCACCGCCCAGGGTCTCCATGTCCACATCCTCACCGGTCACGGTCTTGATGACGTCCGGGCCGGTGATGAACATGTGGGAGGTCTTATCCACCATGACGATGTAGTCGGTCAGGGCGGGGGAGTACGCCGCACCGCCGGCGCACGGGCCCATAATGACCGAAATCTGCGGGATCACGCCGGAGGCGCGCACGTTCATACGGAAGATATCGGCGAACATCGCCAGCGAGGCCACACCCTCCTGGATGCGGGCGCCGCCGCCGTCGTTAATGCCGATGACGGGGCAGCCGTTCTTCAGCGCAAACTTCTGCACCTTCACGATCTTCTCGCCGTTGACCTGCGAGAGGGAACCGCCGTACACAGTGAAATCCTGAGAGTACACGGCGACCAGGCGACCATCCACCGTGCCGTAGCCGGAGACCAGGCCGTCGCCGAGAGGCTTCTTCGACTCCATGCCGAAGGCCGTGGTGCGGTGGCGCGCCAGGGCGTCGAACTCAACGAAAGAGCCCTCGTCCAGGAGCATTTCGATGCGCTCGCGGGCGGTGTTCTTGCCGCGGGCATGCTGCTTTTCGATGGCTGCCTCACCGCTGGGCACGTAGCTACGCTCGCGGCGCGCGTAAAAATCGGCGAGCTTACCGGCGGTGGTGCTCAGATCGTATTCCTGCTGGAGGTTCTCGGACATTATTCCTCGTTCCTGCTCCTACCCGACGCGACGGGAGCCAGTGGTTGCGGTGATGGATGTTTGCCCTCCCCGACGACGGGACGGGCATAACAGTGCATATCCTTAAACTATAGTGCGAACTGGGGCACACATGCCAGACGAAGAGCGCACATCCCATCGTTAGATACACTCGCGTGCACGCAGAAATCCCCTCCGCGCGGGCCCTTATGAGCCGCGGGAGGGGAAGCGTCCGTATCGACGACGGAAAACGACTAGATGGTGCCCAACACAGGGTTCCAGGCGGTCACGGTGTGCGAAACCACGGCGCCGCCGACGTTCATGGGGTCGTTAGCCACAATCTTCTCGGCATCCTCCGCGGAGTCAACCTTCGCAATCAGCAGGGCGCCGGTCGCGACCTCGCCGTCGAGCAGGGGGCCGGAAACAATCAGGTTGCCGGCCTCAATCTGGGAGGCCAGGTACTCGCGGTGAGCCGGACGGTACTTGGCCTGCTCCTCGGGTGCGGCGTAAACGTAGGTAATTGCGTAGTGAGCCATGGGGACTTCCTTCGGGCTAAAACTCGGGGTGAGCGGGGCGGACCCCGCATCTGCTTCGGTGCATTACACACCCGCACTGTCTAATGTACCGTCTCGTCGCCGCCGGGAACAGCGGGCGCGCAAAGAAAGCGAGGGAAGGGGCGCGGTGGACGGCCGCTTGATGATATCGTGAGAACCCGCACCGTTTGGGCAAAACCGAACGGGCCGCAACGTGCCGACGGGTGCCGCGCGAAGCACAAAAATCCAGAACAAACCGGGGAGAGAACATGACCGAAAGCAACGAGAGCGAACGGACTCCGGCCACCGTGCTGGATACCACCGTGCTGGATGCACCCCGCGCCCGCACCGCCGCCCTGGAGGCCGGCTACGCGAGCGTGCACCTCTTCGACAGCGTGGACTCCACCACCACCCGCGCCCGCGAACTGCTCATGAACGGAACCGACGCCGATCGCGAAAGCCTCGGCGAACTCTCCGTCTTCTCAACCCTCTACCAAAGCGACGGCCGAGGACGACTGGCACGCCCCTGGACTGCGCCGCCCGGCGCGTGCCTGGCCACGAGCATCGTGGTGCGCCCGCACGCCTCGACCGAACCCGGTACCCGCGAACTGCCCGAAGACAGCTACCACTGGCTCACCCTTGTGGCCGGGCTGAGCGTCGTGGACATCTGGCGGTACTACGGCGCCGAGGCCCACCTCAAATGGCCCAACGACGTTATCGCCAACGGGGCGAAGGGCTGCGGCGTACTCGCCCAGCTCGTACCCGAAAGCGGAGCCAACGAGGGGCTGCGCAGCATTATCGTGGGCATCGGCCAGAACACCAACATGACCGCAGAGCAGCTACCCGTACCCACCGCCACGAGCCTGCGGCTGTGCACGGGACACACCGTCGACTCGACCGAGGTGCTCGAGCGCCTGCTGGTCGCCTTCGCCCGACGCTACCGCGCCTTCCTGCGCGCCGGGGGAGACCCCGAGGCGGCCGATCCCCTCACCGGCGCACCCAGCCTGCTGGATGCGGCCCGCGCCGTATGCTCCACCCTCGGCGCCGAGGTGGCCATGAGCCTGCCCGACGGCAGCGTCGTGCGCGGCGTGGCCGAGGACATGGACGCGCAGGGACGCATCCTGATTCGTCGCGAGGACGGCACGCTCGCCCCCTACGCGGTGGGCGATATTGAGCACCTGCGCCCGGCCAACGGTAGCTACGGGGACTTCCGACCGGCACACTAGAGGTACGAGAAGACCCCGGCGACCGACTCGCCAACACCAGACCACCACCAATCGAGGAGTACCATGCGCCTGCGCGGACAACTCAACCCCGGCGAATACGTCATCGTCGCGACCCGCCAGCACCCGGGGGCGCTGTTGCCCGGCCTCACCTGCCTGCTGCTCGGCATCGCGGCGGCGGCCTTCGCATCCACGGCCCGTTCCTCCGTGATCCTCTGGTGGGTCGGCACAATTGCGGCGGTCGCGTTCTTCATCGGCGCACTGCGCATCGGGTGGCGCTGGCTGACCACCGGGTACCTCATCACCACGCACCGCCTGGTGGTGCGGCGGGGGCTCGTGACCCGCATGGGCGACGAGTCTCTCTACCTGGACTCGCTGGGGCAGCGCTGGGTGCGTGAGAGCGCTCCGGGGTCCTGGCTGGGGTACGGCTCGGTCTACGTGGTGTGCCGCGGAGTGCACCACCGTCTGCGCTACGTTCCCGCCCCCGAACGCTTCGACGCGGAGCTGGAGTCGGCCTACCGCGAGCACTACCCCCTGCGCGCCGGCTACATCTAAACTTCATCGTTTCGCCGCGCCAAAGCGGACTCGGGGGACAGGCCCTCGGCTGAACCCCGCCGGAAAAACGCTGACTGGAGTATCCTTAACTGTGAAATACTCCACTACCGCGCCCTCTCATGGGGGTAGAGGTGAGCCCGGAACCACACGCCGGGCGGGGTGCATGGCACGATTCGCCGCGGCGGAAGGTGCCCCAACCGGCGGGAAGCGCTCGCGCGGCAGGCATTTAATGCTCCGGCGGATGGCTCAAGCCCGGGCAGAACAACGAACTATTCATCCGGCAGAGAAGAAAGGACCGGTAACGGTTATGAGCACGGCGAACCACTACCGACCCGAACCCTCTCCGTGGGAATCGGGCGACGCCGCTTCGGCGGGTTCCTCCGGCGGGAGCATGGGCCCCGAAACCCAGATGCTCAACCTCAAGATTCTGCAGAACCTCGCCCAAAACAATATCTACCGGGACGAACGCTCCAAGGAGGGCGTGCGCGCCCTCGAGAAGTCCCTGCTCGGCGAAGGCAGTCGCTACACCCCCTCGCAGGCCTCGGAGCTTGCTGGGATTCCGCTGGAAGCGGCCCGCCGCATCTGGCGCAACATGGGGTTCCCCGATATCGCCCCGAACGTTCCCTACTTCACCGATACCGATGTGCGCATGCTCGCCGACCTGCGGGCCCTGGACGACGAGGGCACGATTCGCATGGAGTACGTGGTGTCCCTGGTTCGCGCCGAGGGCCAGCTGACCGATCGCACGGTCGCCTGGCAGATTGAGGCCCTGGTGCACAACATCATGGTCACCGAGGACGTGGACGACAACGAGGCCCGCCGCAAGCTACTTCTGGATTTCCCCCGCTACCTCGAGACGCTCGAGCACCTGGCCGTCTACGCCTACCGCCGTCAGATGTACGCCGGAATTCTGCGCCTGGGCCTGCGCGAGAACAGCGCCACCAGCTCGGGCATCACCCACCTGCCGCTCGTGCGCGGCGTGGGCTTCGTGGATTTGGTCTCGTACACCTCCCTGGTGCGCAACCTGGACGCGGCCGCCCTCTCGCAGCTCATTAACCACTTTGAGCAGAGTTGCCTGGACGTCATCGCACCCCTGGGCGGGCGCATCATTAAGACTCTTGGCGATGAGGTGTTCTTCCTCACCGAAACCCCGGATGCGATAGCCGAGATTAGCCTGCAGCTCTCCGAAAAGATTGGCGCAGACCCGCAGTTGCCGGATGTGCGCGTCGCCTTCATCTGGGGCGAGGTACTGGCCAACCGCGGCGATGTGTACGGCTCCAGCGTGAACCTGGCCTCGCGCCTGGTTTCCCTGGCCGAACCGGGCACCGTGCTCACCGATAATGAGACGGCAAACATACTCCGGCAGGTGGGAAATCATTACACCCTCACATCCCAGGGAACGCGAAACGTCCGAAGCTTTGGTAACGTAGACCCCGTGGCGGTGACCCGTCGCGCACACTACACTATGGAGATCAACCTCTCATGACTGAACTGAAACTACGTACCGGCGGTGCCACTCACCGCGGCGCACATCGAGAAAACAACGAAGATTCGATGGTCGTCGCCGGTTCCCTCTGCGTGGTCGCGGACGGCATGGGCGGCCACGAGGCCGGCGAGGTCGCCTCACGCCTGTGCGTGCGTCAGCTTGCCTACTCGCCTTTCTTTACGATGCCCGGCGGCCGCAGCGAAAGCGAGCAGGCGGCCTACACCGAACGCATCGCCGCCATTGACGAGAGCGACCCGGTCAAGCGTCGCCGCCGCATCAACGCCGAGCTGAACAAGGAAATCGTGCAGGCACTCGACCGTCTGCACGACATCCTCGGCGAAACCAACGAGGAGATCAAGGAAGCTCTCTCGCGCTCCGGCGGCACCACCGTGACCGGTGCGTGGCTGACCCGCATCGGCCGACAGAACCTGTGGGTCGTCTTCAACATCGGCGATTCCCGTACCTACCGCCTGATGCGCGAGGACGACGGCATCCACCACTCCAGCATGGAGAAGCTGCCCGGCTCCGAGGGCGCCGCATCGCTGGAGCAGATTACGACGGACCACTCCGAGGTGCAGTACCTGGTCGACGAGGGCCAGATTACGCCCATGGAGGCGCTAACCCACCCGCGTCGCAACGTGATTACCCGCGCGCTGGGCACCGGCAACTACTGGGAACCGGACTTCTGGGTTCTGCCCGCACGCCCCGGCGACCGCCTGATGCTCTGCTCCGACGGCCTCTCCGGCGAGCTGTCGCACGAGTACATGGCTCGCGTGCTCACCTCGATTCGTCACCCGCAGGACGCCGCGGACGTGCTGCAGCACGAGGCGCTACGCTCGGGCGGCCGCGATAACATCACCGTCATCGTGGCGGACGCCGTCGAGGCCTAGACCCATAGTTCTGATTCACCCCCGTTTTCTTCTGACGCTTGACTGAGCGCTTGTAGGGAGCGGGGGTGAACTGTATCCGAAGGCAGCGTTACTGAGCGTAGAGATTGAGCGTAGAGGCAGTGAATATGCGCCTGCGGAACCCGGCAATATGACGAGCGATAGGGGAGAGGCGTAGCAAAAACGCTAGACTAGAGAGGTGACTGAGAACAATGACCTGAATAGTATCTCTGCCGCTGTTATCGATGCTCAGCGCGCAGGACGTAATACGAACCATGCTGCGTATAAGGCTGCACGAAGTGAAGCTTTTCGTGCCGGATACGGTAAATTTTTTAAAGAAGCTTTAGACTTGGGTAGCAAATATGAGGCTGAGAATCGAGGAGTTACGGTTCTCAGTATTAGCCGTAGTAATAAGTTTGCTTCTGAGGCGAATTTTGCTGAGGCTGTTTTTGGTGCTCCTGTGAGCTTTCGTAATGTGAAGTTTTCTTCTGAGGCGAATTTTGCTAATGCTGTTTTTAATGCTCCTGTGAGCTTTCGTAATGTGAAGTTTTCTTCTGAGGCGAATTTTGCTAATGCTGTTTTTAATGCTCCTGTGAGCTTTC
>ERZ773272.1005-NODE-1005-length-10864-cov-5.056342_pt1 | contig 10864 bp, 7 predicted proteins | sample MGYA00511891_ERZ773272 | MGnify/ENA primary metagenome ERZ773272 (study PRJEB29015, sample SAMEA2738150) | human oral metagenome | biome: human oral; feature: human-associated habitat; material: saliva | place: China | collected 2198 ...
AGGATAATTTATGAAGCCATTCAAAAATTTAGACGAACAAATAGAAATATTAAAATCGAGAGGATTAAAGTTTAATGATGAAAATAAAGCAAAAAAATATTTGTTGAATTATAACTATTACAACATAATAAATTGTTATAGTAAATTTTTTCTAGAAAATAATGATAAGTACTTTGATGATGTTTACTTTGAATATATACTAGAGGTACATCACTTTGACAAAGAAATAAAAACAGCAATTTTTGAAGCAATAATTGAGGCTGAAAGACATTTTAAGTCTATATTTGCATATACGTATTCTGAACATTACAAGGATGTAGTATATCCGTATCTAGATATTAACAATTACAATAACGTAAAAGTCATTGAAAGCAGCCAATTAATTGGCAGGTTTTCAAAAATCATTAATAAGAAAATATATGAAAGAAAACCAAGCTCTATAAAACATTATTATAATAATCATACACACGTACCTATTTGGGTATTGATTGATTACTTGACGTTTGGGGAAGTTAACAGTTTATTTAAATACTCAAATGCTAAGGTACAAAATAAAGTTGCATGTAGTTTATCCAATTTTTTAAAGAATAATACAGAAAAAGAAGATAGCATTATAATTAAACCTGAATCTATTGTTTTAATATTGGAGAATTTAGCTGAAATTAGAAATATAACAGCCCATAACAATGTTCTTTTAAATCATAAAGGTAGACATGACTTGCCATACTTAAAAGAGTTACATAAACAATTCGGCGTTAAAAAAACAGATAATCGTCAAAATGTATATCAATCATTAATTTTTTTACAAATATTTATTGGATATAATCAATATTCAATACTTAATAACAAGCTAAAAAGAAGAGTTGATAAATTGAAAAAGAAAATAAAACAAGGTTATTTTGAAAAGGTAATTGATTCTCTAGGATTTCCAGAAGTATGGGAGAAAAGAAGTCAGGACAAACCACCTTTTAGTGGATAGAGGTGATATCATGGTCAAACGTGCAAATGGTGAGGGTAGGGAAATACATTAGTGAAAAAACTAAGGAGGCATCTTATGGATCCGGTTTCGTTGACAATGTAGCTGAATTTTTCTCTACTAACTATCCTGAATTAAAGGGCTTTAATCGTAGAGGACTTTACAGAATGAAGCAATTCTACGAGTTGTACAGTGGCGATGAAAAAGTGTCAACGTTGTTGACACAATTGAGTTGGTCTAATCATTTGAAAATAATGTCTGGATCTAAAAGTAAAGAAGAAAGAGAATTCTACATTAACTTTGCAATTAAGGAGAATCTAACTCATCGAGAGTTGGTAAGACAGATGGACAGTGGCTATTATGAACGTTATATGCTTTCAAATAGTAATAATTTGCCCGCTATACAAAGGGCAAAACAGGAGACGCATAATTTGTTTATGGACAGTTATGTATTGGAATTTCTTGATGCTCCCAAGATTTGAAATGAAAGAGAATTTCAGAAGTCAATTCTTGAGAATCTGAAGAACTTTATTTTAGAAATTGGAAAAGATTTTTCCTTTATAGGTAATGAGTACAGAGTACAGGTCGGAAATCATGACTACTATATAGATTTGTTATTCTATCATAGAGGATTATCCTGTTTGGTTGCTTTTGAACTTAAAATTGGAGAGTTTAAACCAGAATATGTTGGTAAAATGAACCTATACTTGGAGGCACTGGATAGAGAAGTGAAGAAGGAAACCGAAAATCCAAGTGTAGGAGTATGCTTAATCTAGAATAACAAAAGAATGCATTGCATTCACAAGAAAGAAGGACCGATGAACTATTTATGAAATTAAATAGTAGATCAAATTTAATTCCTTTTTTTCATATAGTGCTAGATGATTCTAAAATAGAAAAGATTGAAGGAGAGAAAAAAATAAAATTAACTATTGGGATAATTAATATTGGAAAGGAAGCAGCAAATAATATTGTGATTTATCCTATGGGAAATGGATTAAAAAATTATTTTGTTACAGTAAATGAACAGCACAACAGCTATTTCTTGTGCGACTATCTTAGCAAGTATTACGCAATCTCTGGAGATTTAGTAGGATTTAGTTTAATGAAAGAGATACCATTAGAAAATGGAGGTAAAATCAATAATTTTATTAGGTTTAAAGTTCGATTCAAAGATCTTTTAGGGAATTTGTATGAACAAGAATTTGAATTCGGATATGATAACTATTTGGTAAAAGGATATAACTTAAAAAATTCTTCTAGTGTACCATTATTAATAGAAGAACAGTAGTGGAAAACTATGAAGAGTACGAATATAATGAATAAGTAACTTTTGTTGATTTAAATTATCACCAACGTTATTTGACATAGAGCCTATTTAATATAGGAAATAATACCCGTATAGTAGAAAGGATATAATAGGAAAGAAAACTTACACAATAGAAAAGACAACTTATAAGGAATAGTTCGTAAATAACTCGAGTAAATGAAAATAACATTCTGTTAATATGATAGATAAGTATAAAAGTAATATGTATGAGTAAAAGTTACAACAAAAAAGTTACAAGAGCTTCCTTATCTGGTAACTAAAACTAGATAATAAAATAAAAGCTCTTGTAAATATGAAAAAGCTATTGTATAATAGTAAAGATGTTGAAGGAAAAAGCAAATAAAAACAAAGAAAAGAGCAAGTAGAATGTATATAAAAGACCTATATTTGTTGATTTTTTTGGTTTTTTTGAATTTTTTTGCAAAAACATCTTGAAATTATTACAATTTTGTAATAATATTAAAGTGTGAGAAATGTATGGTTCTATATATTTTTTGTTCGGAATCATAAAGAATTATTAAAAGAAATGTAATCAATAATATGTTTGGGAGGAATGATAACATGAAGAAACAAATAGCTGTTTTAATGGCTGCTGCGACTGCAGTAACGACTGTAGCTCCAGTGCTAGCAAGTGCTGACACTATCAAGCATGATAACGTGTCAATCGGTGAGGTAGAAGCTAAGATAGCTGCTGCTCTAGCTGACAAGTATGCAAGCGATAAGGAAGATGGTATAAGAGTACCAGGTCCAGACGCTGTAAAGGGATATGAAAACTCTAAGTATGCTGTAATAGTAGATGCAGATGCTGCTGTAACAGATGCAGATGCTTATGGACTAGTTCCAGTAGCTAATACTATATACAGTGGTCTTGCTGAAGCTACACCAGCAGTTGCAGGACATGTAAGATATGTTGTAACTGATGCTGCAAAGGTTAAGAACCTAATCGAAAAGAGAATGTCTTCTCCACTAGCAACTGGTGTAAAGGCTACTAGCGTTCTAATCGTTGACAAGGGTGTAAAGGACAATAAGTCTACATACACAACTACTAACAAGCACTATGTAAAGGGTGCTGTAAGTGATGCTGATACTCAGGTATCTCTAAGTGATATAGATTCTCCAGCAAAGATTAATGCTTTAGCAGGTGTAGTTGCTCCTGTATCTTTCGTAGAGACTGCAACTCCAAATACAACTGGTGATAAGGTAACTATCGTTCTTAAGAGCGGTAAGAAGATTGAAGTTGGTGTAAACAGTGAAGCTCTTGACTTTACAGCTCCAAAGGCTGAAAAGCAGGATTTAACTCTTGAAGCAGTTAGAAATTCTCAGGCTGTAGCTAACCAGGTAGTAGACTTTGCTAAGATAGCAAACGTTGGTGGTGTATCAAGAACTCTTGACCTACCACTAGGTGATACTCACGAATACGTTCTAGATGACGTTGAAGTACACGAAATAGCTGTTCCAACAGTTTACACTAAGGCTGAAGGATATAGCAAGGCTGGTGCTGACCTAATCAACCCACTAATAAGAGCTAAGAGAGACAACAAGGCTGACTACTCTTTCAACTATAAGGGTGTTAACTATGCTCTAGCTACAAATGCTGGTGTTAAGGTTGCTAATGACGCTCAGGCTGAAGCAGCAGTAGATACTGCAAATGCTAAGATAGATGTAGCTGGTGACGGTTATGTTCTAAGATTAAACGTTAGAGTTCTAGACAAGAACGATAAGGATAGATTCAAGACTCTTCAGTTCAAGTTCGAAGGTAAGACTCAGCAGGATCTTGTTAGAGTATTAAATGACCTTAAGGGCAAGAACGAAGTAGTTGTTGGTAAGTTCGTTAAGCTTGCTGGTTCTGACAGAGCTGCTACAGCAGTAGAAGTATCTAAGGAAAGATTCGGATACAAGGAAGCTGATTCTGTAGTTGTAGTTGGTGCTAATGCATTAATAGATGGTCTTTCAGCTGCTCCTCTAGCTGCTGCTAAGAACGCTCCAGTTCTTATAGCTGGTAAGAACGGTCTAGACAACGGATCTCTTGCTGAAATAGAAAGAGCTTGTAAGGACCTAAGCAACAAGACTGTATACATCGTTGGTGGAGAAAACTCTGTATCATACGCTGCTAAGAAGCAGTTAGAAGATAAGTTCGGTGCTGTTGTTGTTAGACTTGCTGGTGATGACAGATATGACACTTCTCTAGAAGTTGACCACAGACTAGTTAAGGATGGTCAGGCTTCAACTACTAGATTCGTAGTAGGTGGAAATGGTGCTGCCGATGCTATGTCAGCTTCAGCTGTTGCTGCTAAGAAGGCTGCAGGAAAGGTATCTCCAATCCTAGTTGTTAAGAAGGATGGTATAAAGGCTACTACTAGAACTTACCTAGCAGGTAAGGTAGATCAGGCTTACGTTGTAGGTGGTACTTCAACTGCTTCAACTCAGGTATTCAAGGATATCGAAAAGGTTATAAGCGTAACTCCAGCTGGTTACAATACACTTAACAATAAGGTTAAGAGACTTTCTGGTGAAGATAGATACGCTACTAACCTAGCTGTTATCAACGAATTCTATGCTAATCCAAAGGCTAACGGTCTTGCTGTAGTATCTGGTAAGACTCAGTACCTAGTAGATGCTCAGACTGCTGGTGCATTCGCTGCAGACAGAGGTCTAGCTGTTCTATTAACTGCTGACAAGTTAAACAAGGATCAGGAAGATATATTAGCTAATGGTGTATTAAAGGGTCTTAAGACTAACATCTACCAGGTTGGTGGAGTTGTTTCAAATGGCGTTATGAAGAGCGTTGTTGATATACTAGGTCTTTAATCACTAGTTAATAACTTAAAAACAATACTAATTTATTAGTAATACAGGTATGGATAGGGATTTTCCCTATCCATATTTTTTTGACCTTTTCTCCAACCCTTCCACAGGATAAAAAGGTGTTGCAATACCTAAGAATATAGGTCATAAGCTATGATATTATTAAAATATATGATAAAATATAGCTTGAATAACTATAAAAAAGGGGGGTTGGTCTATGCAAAATACAGACCTAATAATTAAAGAACTATACACCAGGTCCTACGAGCTAGACCAGGCCGGCAAGCTGGACCTATCCTTGCCAACAAACAGGCTTATCCTAATAGGAACAAAGGTCCTAGACAACAGGTCTAATGGACCTATTAGTTTCGATGTAGACAGGCTTTATGATGAACTAGTCTACTTCAACTCCTATGGGTCTAAGGATGACGGATGCCCCTTGTCCTTCTTCCTAGCCATGATCTTGGCCAATAGGTCCTACCAAGCGTATGAATCATGCTTGATAGACCTTATAAATAAGCTTATGACCTTCTACGCGACCCCTGAGAGCCTAGATAACTACATAATAGAGGTATTTATCCTTGATAGTCTTATAAGGGCTTATATTAGGTCAGGAGAACCAGGTCAAGAGGGAGATAGGATCCAAATATTTAAGGATATAAAAGACAAGCTAGTATCCTATAACCTAATAAAGGAGTCAAAGAAGGAAACCATAGGCTTCCAGCTAAAGAAAATAAAATATATAGAAAAGGTCCACAGGCTGATAGACCACTTAGAGGGACTGGAGGGTTTTAAATATGACCTTGAGAGTCCAGACCTACTCGACCTCCTAGGAGCCCTAGTCGATGGTAATATTGGTAAGGACAGCCTATCAGGCCTACTTGCTATCCTGCTTGGATACGATATAAATAACTCAAAGCTTGAAGGGCAAGGCCAAGAGAGTGAGACCTTTGTACTTTCTATGGCAGACTACCTAGTAGATATACGAAATAGGAAAAAGATCAGCCGTAAGTACCAGGTCAAGTCATCTCCTAGGCACTTCTTAAATGAAGAGGTAGGATACCAAGGTATAGATCCGATCCTAAACAGGTATAGGGTAGTCAACAAGCTAAAAGAAAAGAATTTATATTTAGTAAAGTTAGAGACAAAGTCGGGTTTGTATACCATGACATATACCATTAAGGAATAATTTTTTGGGTATAATCATTTATATAAAGACGCTTGATAAAGAAATCTTATTACAAATATAAAGCATGAAGGGAGCAAGTATGAAAAATAGATTAGACAAGTATATACTAGACAAGACCGAGGAATTAGTCTTTATTACCATAGATGAATCTGAAGACCTTGACCTAATGGGCTATGTACCACCTAAGGAGGGTATCAAGCTACCTATTAAGTCAAATGTCCTAGTCAAGTCAATCAAGGACAAGAAGGCCCAAGAAGAGCTCAATATGATGTCTATTATTGATGCCATGCTATACCTAGAGGGGATAGACCCCGATTTTGTGTATAATGTGGAGTATGACGACCTGATTGAAACATTTGTAAGGAAGGCCAACTTTAACTATATGGAATATATGGGCTATATGTCCAACCAGGCCTTTAGTAAGGGTGAGCTAAGGGATGCCCTAGTATATATCAGGGCCTACCTAAGGATGGATCCAGACGATATCATGGCCCTATACCAGTATGCCATTATTTGTCAGGAATTAAGCCTTAAGTACCAGAAGGATGAGGATATCAAGGCCATGAATGACTTCCTACTAGAGGCCTTGGCCAGTCTAGAGAAGATTTTGGATATTGATGATAGCTTTGCTCTTGCCTACTACCAGCTAGGCTTCCATTATTCCAACCAGAACCAGTTTACCAAGGCCAAACTGACTTGGGACAGGGCCTTAGACCTAGGCATAGATGAAGAGTCAAGGGCAGATATTATGGAAAACCTATCAAAGATCGACTACAAGGTAAGGTATGAAAAGGCCTACAACCTTGTATTCCAGGGTCAGGCCCAAGAGGCACTAGAGGACCTCCTAGACCTAGAAAGCCAGTATCCAGATTGGTGGAACCTTTTGTTTATCATCAGTTTAGCCTATAAGTCGCTGGGAGACCTTGGCCAGGCCAAGTCCTACCTAGAAAAAATCCTGATTACAAGGCCAACCCAGGTAGATACTCTTGTAGAGATGGCCCTTTGTCTTGCCCAGGAGGCTAATTTGCCTGGAGCTATTGATTACCTGACCAGGGCAGCCAAGTTGAAAAAGGACGACCCAGAAATTCTATGTAACCTAGGTATGGCCTACCTACACAATGGTGAGGAAGATGAGGCCAGATATTATATTGGAAGGGCCTACGAGATAGACCCTACAGATGAGGTTACCCAGGCATGTATGAGGGCCCTTGATGACAACTAAGTGCAAGTATGTATAGGTATTTTGTTAATGATTAAATTAATAGAATTATATTGACTTAGAAGGCTATATAACCTATACTATAATTATAAAAAATATAAAAATGTTCGAGAATAAACGAACTATCAAGTTTTTAAAAAGCTATATTGTATGAAAATAGCTTTACCAAATTACTAGTATTGAATTTTCACGGAGGTGTATAGTAATGAGTTTTAAGTCAGATATTGAAATTGCACAGGAAGCTGTGGCACAGGATATCAGGGATATCGCTAAGAAGATTGGTTTAAGTGAGGATGATATTGAGCTTTATGGTAAGTATAAGGCCAAGATTGACTATAATGTATTGGATAGGACAGAGGACAGGAAGGGTAAGTTAATCCTTACTACTGCTATCAATCCAACTCCAGCTGGTGAGGGTAAGACAACTACATCTATAGGTGTGGCCGATGCCTTGGCCAAGCTAGGTAAGAATGTAATTACAGCCCTAAGAGAGCCGTCAATGGGACCAGTATTTGGTGTCAAGGGTGGGGCAGCCGGTGGTGGTTATGCCCAGGTAATACCTATGGAGGATATAAACCTACACTTTACAGGTGACATGCATGCTATCGGGGCAGCAAATAACCTTTTAGCAGCAATGCTAGACAACCATGTATACCAGGGCAATGACCTAAATATCAACCCTAAGAGGATCACTTGGAGAAGGTGTGTGGACATGAACGATAGACAGCTAAGAAATGTCGTTGATGGTCTTGGTAAGAAGGTAGACGGTGTAACTAGGGAGGATGGTTTTGATATCACGGTTGCATCTGAAATCATGGCTACCTTCTGCCTTTCAAATAATATAGGTGAACTAAAGGAAAAACTAGGCGACATAGTTGTTGCCTATACATATGATGGTAAGCCAGTGACAGCTAGGGACCTAGGTGCTAATGGTGCTATGGCAGCAGTCCTAAAGGATGCCCTTAAGCCAAACCTAGTTCAGACTCTAGAAGGTACACCAGCTATTATCCACGGTGGACCATTTGCCAATATAGCCCATGGTTGTAACTCTATAATTGCTACAAAGATGGCCCTACATATGAGTGACTATGTGGTAACTGAGGCAGGATTTGGTGCAGACCTTGGTGCTGAAAAGTTCTTGGATATCAAGTGTAGGAAGGCTGGTATTAAACCAGATGCAGTGGTTATAGTAGCTACTGTAAGGGCCCTTAAGTACAATGGTGGGGTACCAAAGGACCAGCTAAATGAGGAAAACCTTGAGGCCCTAGAAGCAGGACTACCAAATCTACTAAAGCATATAGAAAATATTACCCAGGTATACAAGTTACCTGCAGTAGTTGCAATAAATAGGTTCCCTCTTGATACAGAGGCAGAGCTAAAGCTAGTTGAGGATAAGTGTAACGAGCTAGGCGTAAATGTAGCCCTATCTGAGGTTTGGGCCAAGGGTGGAGAAGGTGGCCTAGAGGTTGCCAAGGAAGTCCTTAAGTTAATAGATGAGGGAGACAATAGGTTTGAATACTGCTATGATGATGATATGTCAATCAAGGACAAGCTAAATGCCATAGCTACTAGGATATATGGTGCTGATGGTGTAGACTATACAGCAGAGGCCAGCAAGCAAATCAAGGAACTTGAAGACTTAGGCTTTGGTAAGCTACCTGTATGTGTGGCCAAGACTCAGTATTCCCTATCTGATGACCAGACTAAGCTTGGTAGACCATCAGGCTTTAGGATAAATGTAAGAGAGGCCAATGTATCAGCAGGTGCGGGCTTTATAGTTGTATTGACTGGGGCAATCATGAAGATGCCAGGCCTACCAAAACAACCAGCAGCCCTAAGGATAGATGTTGATGAAAAGGGTGTAATATCTGGTCTGTTCTAAATTCCTATACATAGGAAATATGCCTAAAGCATATAGATAAAAGATAGGTAAAAGTATATAGATAATTCAGAGGTTAGGATGACTACTTTCATTTTAGCCTCTTTTTTGTTTTTTTTATTTATATTTTGACTATTTTATGGTATGATAGTAGTATATACTAGCATATTTAATATGGAATTGGTGGGTCCAAATATCCCACTGGATTAAATAGTAAGAATATAAAAGTTATTATAGTAAAACTTGAGTTATTGGAGGGAATAATATGAAGTATAATAAGAAATTATTAGGGGTAGTATCTGCCTTTGCTATAGCTTTACCAATGTCACTTGGTTCTGCCTTTGCAAACGGTGCAGTTGATTTTCTTAAGACGTCTTCTACAGGCGACAAGGTTGCAGGTGCAGAGATTACTTTCTATCAAGCCGGCAAGAAGGCCTTTACATTTAAGACAAATGCTGAGGGCAAGGTGGATGCAGCATCAGTTGCTTCTGCTAATTCATATGATGTTACAAACATCGTGGATTCAAGTGGTAACCTTAGCCTGAAGGCAGGGGAATATACATATGCTGAAACTAAGGCTCCAACAGGCTATATGCTAAACTCTAGGCACGAAGCTCTGACTGTAACTGATGGTTTGACTTCAAATGTCGAAATTAAGAACACTAAGTTCAAGGATGGCTTGGGACAGGTAATTGTCAAGTCTTTAGACAAGGCGACAAGTGCTGCCCTAGGTGGGGCTACTGTTGACCTAAAGCAGGGAGACAAGCTACTAGCAAGCATCAATTTTGATGATAAGGGTAATGTGATGGATGCTTCTTACATTACTGCTGATGGAAGAAATCTTGGTCTAGAAACTGTGGATGGAAGTATACTAATTAAGCCTGGTGACTATATACTAGTTGAAAACAAAGCAAGTGAAGGTTATGCCCTAAATACGCAGGCCTACAAGCTAACAGCTAAGTCTGGGGTTACAACTACAATTGAAATCCTTCAGGAAAAGTCTTCTTCTACTACTAGCACAAGTGAAAAGCAGACTGGTGTAAAGCTAAGAATAATAAACACTAACAAGTCAGCTATATCTGACCAGGAAGTGTCTATATATGCAGTAGACAAGGACAAGAAGAACCCTAGACTAGTTTTCAAGGGCAAGACAGGTGCAGATGGTTACCTAGATGCAACTAAGGCTACTGAGGGTATTGCCCTATTAAAGGATGGTGTGGTATCACTACAGCCAGGTAACTACTACTACCAGCTAACTGGTGGTACAAACCACAATGACTTTACTGTTGAGCAGGACAAGGTAACTCCTATAGAAAAGCCTATTAAGCTTAATTCAAATAGCAAGACTGGTGGGGTTACAAGCACTACTTCTAAGTCAGCAAGCCTTGCTAAGACTGGTATGGTTGGAGGTCTAGCACCGTTAGTAGGTGGTGGACTAGCTATAGTAGCCGGTGGTCTAGCTATAA